>Ga0105238_10000190_pt1 | contig 67706 bp, 57 predicted proteins | sample KBSC34metaG_FD_81526 | JGI IMG/M metagenome (GOLD analysis project Ga0105238, IMG submission 81526) | Corn rhizosphere microbial communities from Kellogg Biological Station, Michigan, USA - KBS C3-4 metaG | ecosystem: Host-associated > Plants > Roots > Rhizosphere > Soil | place: Michigan, USA...
CCTCATCACCCGTGCAATTGACGGGCGGATACTTGGGCGCGCATGTCTCGGCCACGCCATTTCAAAACGGCGACACACCGATCCCGAACCTTAGGCCGCCTGCGTCAACCAGCCCGGCAGAACGTGACCGTCAGATGCAGGCTCTGTTTGATCTGAATCAGCAGTTCCGCGAAGACTACGCGATCAACAGTAACATTTCCGCGCGAGCGAAGGCCTATGAACTGGCCGCACGCATGCAACTGGCGGCTCCGCCCCTGGTCGACTTTTCGGACGAGCCACAGAGTGTGACCACGTTATATGGGATCGGCCAGAAAGAGACCGACGAGTTTGGCCGTCAACTCTTGTTGGCTCGTCGCCTGGCCGAACGAGGTGTGCGGTTCATCCAGATCTGCCACGCCGGGGGCGGAAATGGAGGCTGGGATGCTCACGGCGACATCAACTCGCACGCACCACTTTGTAAAGCAACCGACCAACCGATCGCGGGCTTGTTACGCGACCTGAAACAACGCGGCATGCTCGATCAAACACTGGTCGTCTGGAGCAGCGAATTCGGGCGAACCCCGTGGTCACAGAACACGACCGGTCGAGATCACAATCCTCGCGGCTATTCTGTCTGGCTGGCAGGAGGCGGCATCAAGGGCGGGACGGTGCATGGTGCCACCGACGAAGTCGGTTACAAGGCGGTCGACAATCCTCATTACTACAGCGACCTGCACGCCACAATCCTGCGGCAAATGGGATTGGACCACAAGAAACTGGAAGTCACCGTCCTGGGCCGTCCGGTGCGTTTGGTCGAAGAGTCTAGCCCGATCACCGCCATAATCTAGAGCGCTCGATAATTGCGTGTGGCGTCTGGCGAGCATAAATCCATCGCGTTCAACCGATGTTTCAACGCGGCGCGTCCGTGTGACACGCACGACTAGCCCCGCCGGCGTGCAGGACAAAATCGCCAACCAGTGATCCGGCAGCGATCCTCACATCGCAGTGCGTTAACTCGTCACTCAGCGCATCGATTCGGAGCTTTTCGCGTCTTTTTTCTTCGCAGGCGTTTTCTTGCGGGTGGGAGATTGTGATGAGAACTGTGAAACGCGTCCCCGGCTGCTCATGACTGGAACACCCGGCGTTGCCAGCGGCAGCATTGGCACAGGAACATTGGCACCCGTCCGTGATCTCGCGGGAAATTGTGCCACACCCTGCTGCTGGTTCTGAAAGCGAACCTGAGTCTGTGGTGACTGTTGAAACGGCGTGCGCGATTGAGTCGCCGCGGCGGGGACCGCGGCATGCCGATTCGATTCCTGTCATCCAGGCAACAACGCGCAAGTGACACCCCCGATCCAAAACCCATCCCACGATGCGCATCCGCCGCCCGCGTCTGGCGGGCAGAGTTAGGGGAATCTATACTTTGACTTGGTGGCACAAAGTCGAGCCGGAGATGGCCGGAACTGGACTGGGAGAATGCGTGGTATGCAAAGTCGACTGGAACTTGCCGACGCAATGTCGCAGATTGCCGATATTCGTCGAACGCTCGCCCAGACTGAGACCTTTCGAGGCTATCGATCGCTGACCGTCGCCTGGACGAGTCTGTTTGCATTGTTGGGTGCGGCATTGCAGCAGTGGCTGGTTCCCGATCCGCTGTCGACACCTCAGCGGTATTTGATGATCTGGATCGGGTTAGCACTGACGGGCATGGTGGTCAGTGGCAGCGAGATTGTCTGGCGAGCTCGCCGCAGTCAATCGACGATGACTCGTCAATTATCATGGCTGGCGGTGGAACAGTTCCTGCCGTGTGTGTTTGTGGGGGCCGCGATGACGTGGGGCATCACGTCGTTTGCGCCGGAGCAGCTTTGGCTATTGCCGGGCCTGTGGAGTCTGGTGTTTGGTCTGGGTGTCTTTGCATCGGCACGATTGCTGCCGCGCGAAGTGACGTGGGTCGCGTTGTGGTATTTGGTCGGTGGATGCCTGGTGCTGGGGTTCGCGCGTGGTCCGGCAGCGTGTACACCGTGGTCGATGGTAGCGACATTCGGCGTCGGCCAGGCCGCAATGTCGGCGATCTTGTATTGGCGGTTGGAGAGAGAGCATGGCTCGGAAGAAGCCTGAAACAGACGAAATGAAACCGAGCGACGAATCACAGTCCGGCACGGGACGATTCGCCTATGAGGGTCTGGAACGAGTCATCCACGAGAAGGCGCGGCTCGGCATCATGGCGTCTCTTGTCACTCACCAGGACGGCGTGTTGTTTGGCGATTTGAAAGAGTTCTGTTCGCTGACGGACGGAAATCTGAACCGTCATCTGAAGGTGCTGCAGGAAGCGGGCATGGTTGAGATCTGGAAGGGCAGTCGAGCGAACCGGCCGCAGACGCTGTGTCGTGTCACCCCGATCGGCAAAAAGAAGTTCGTCGAGTATGTCTCGGAACTGGAACGCGTCATCGCAGATGCCGCGCGGTTGCGTGAGACTTCGGCGTCGCCAACCCCCATGCCGCGCGTCGGCTGGACGATGGGTTAAGTCTGGCGAACGTACGCTTCGAGGTGAAGAACGAGTTCGACATCATTGTGTTTTCGGCTCTTTGGTTCGCTGTCGGTCTTTCAATGCGGCCAGATCGTCGGCCGAGGGTCTCTGGCCTTCACTGAGTTTGAACGAGTTCTGTTGGGCCTTGGTCCAGTCGCCCGATTTCGCCAGATCGACGATCGATTGTATGGCGTCGAACTCACTGTCCGCGATCTGGTCCTGTTCATGACGCGTCTTCAAATCCGATTCGACCGCATCCAGCCAATCAGTGTTCTTCGCTGAGACGGCAGTCTGCACGGCGGCCAGCAACTTGCGATGTTGCGGACTGATCTGAGGTGCCTGACCACATCCAACACTCAACATGGTGAGGACAACGACGATTCCACGGACGAGCACGCGAACTGACATGATGGAACTGTTCCTGGCCCAATGAACAGGTGTTACCAGCTTCCGACAGGCTCATTTCCAGCGCGCGTCGCCAACGCAGCCCAGACCTGTCCGTCCATGAACTTCGACGCGAACCGCACACTGCCATCACCTAAGAGTACGTGACAGCCGGAATCGTGTTCCGAGTACATTTCGTCAACGTAGCCAAAATTGCTGTTAGGAGGATGGATGATCGGTGGGCTCTCCAGAATCCCTGGACCCGAGTGGACGTTGATTTGCGGTGCCGCATCATCGCAGCCAGCGTACGCAAAGCGCGGTGTCGGGCAGGTCTCAGAATCGGTCACGATTCCCACCCAGGTCGAATCGCTGTGAGTCGGCGTCTGCTCACCAAAAAAAATCGTATTCGAAAGCCCATCAATGACGTCTCGCATGGCAGTGCGGCTGTTGCGGTACAGAACGCCATCGGCGATCGACGACAAATCGGCGCCCGTTTCATCCCAGACATCAATGCGTCCAGCGCTGGCGACATAGTTGCCTCGAGCAAATGTGGCGAGCACTGTTCCGGTCTCATTTTTGACCTGGTAGACCCCCGAGGCGTTATTCGCGGACGGACAAAGGTACGTCGGAATCTGACGCTGAACGAGCGACGTGTTTTGAGGAGCCCAGCAGGGAACATTGATATTCAGCGAATTGTAAAGATTCGCTTGTTCGATCTGCGGCAGCAGCATGGTCAACACTGTCCAGCCTGGTCCGGAATCGCCGGTATCGGTCGAAGCAGGCCCCATGATGGCACTGCCGCCTGGTTGAATCAGGTATGCCGGTGGAAACACATTGTGCAGATCGTGGTAGTTATGCAACGCCAGCCCGATCTGTTTGAGGTTATTGCGACACTGCGTCCGCCGAGCAGCTTCGCGGGCTTGCTGGACGGCGGGCAACAATAACGCGACCAGTACGCCGATGATGGCAATCACGACCAGCAGTTCAATGAGGGTAAAGCCGCGTCGGGCTGACGCGGTGGATGATCTGTTCAACATCGAGTCTGCTCCTCTGCAATCCGGCCAATGAGATGCACGGCTGGATAAGTATCCAAATTCCAGATCGACGCCCGGCATTGATCTGGGATGCGTTCCAGTTTATCAACCGGAAAGTACATTCGCAATGCTTTTGCATACGTTATGCAAAAGCGATTCGTTGGAAAATCTGAGGCGACGCCAAAAATCGGTGCGGCGCAGACAAATCCGGCGTTTTCGCCAACATCGGACAACGCAGAGCTTGCAGAAGCAGACGCAAACATCAATCGCATAATATTTTGCATGCATTTATGCGGAATCACGGGGCATCGAAACGTATCCTGGCAAATGCCAAGCCTTGGATCCGAACAGCGTATTTCGTCGCGACATTTTGACCCGTCCCGTTTTTCTTGGCGCGCCGCGATCGCTGGGGTTCATAATTTGTGCAATCACCAAAGTGGACGCTCATCCAATCCGGAGGCCATGGACGCAAATCTGTCGAATCTCAAGTCGCAACGAGATCCGGTGCGCAGGCAAAGACTGCACGGTCAAACGAGTTAAGATCAACTGTTACCGATTGGTATGTTTGTTGCCACCGGTAGAATGATTGTCATTCCTTCAAGTTCAGCAGGGCCCAACTTCTTGACAAGTCCCCGAACGTCGTTGACGATTCGGTTTACTCAAACCACCAGTGGCGGCGGGGCGCCAGAGATCCAGCGGTTTGAAATAAGGATGTGCTCGTGCGTGACATGAAGTCGAACCAGCGTCGTAGACGCGTCAGGCTGATCAACAACGTCGAAGATCGAACGAACAAGCGTCATCGTTCTGCGGCCTCGGCGTTGCTGTCGGCAACCGAGAGCGCGGCAGCACGACGGGATCTGGAAATGACTCGACAAGAACTGATCAGCGCCTGCAAAGCGAGGTCGTCGACAAGACTTGTCGTCGAGCATCCTGGTGCGCCTCCCATGTTCGTCGTCATGAAGGGGGCGTCGCTGATGCTTGGCAGCGATGCCGCCTGTGACGTGCAACTGAATCACGAAGATGTCAGTCCACGTCACTGCCTGCTGCAGTGGGTTGAAAGCGGACTGTTCTGTTGTGACATCTCACCGCGCACCCATCTCTTCGCTGATCGGAATTGGTCAGCCAATGGTCGCTGGATGGATCGTGAACCGATTCAGATTGGTCCGTATCGATTGTCGGTCGCGGAAGAAGACTTCCCTGAGCCGCCCGCATTTTCGCCATTTGATCGATCTCCGATACTGGCCGACGAATATCCGCAGTTGGGGCTGCAGTTCGTTGGTGTTGAGCAGAAAAACAATATCTGGCCAGTCAACCGCCTGCTGACAATCATCGGTCGAGGTGTGCAGTGTAAGTTGCGACTGAATCACGCGTCGATGGCTCAAGTCCAGTCGTGTCTGTTGCGCTTACCAACCGGTTGCTGGCTGATGGACCTTGCGAACGAAAACACGACGCTGGTCAACGGCCGGCCGATTCGTCTGTCATCTGTCGATGTCGGCGACGTGCTTGAGGTTGGACCATTCAAAGTTGAAGTGGTTGCGATGGGTACCGACTCCGCACCGGTTCCCAAACCGCAGGCACAATCCGCCGAGCAACCGGCGCAACAGGCCCAGAAACAGACTCAATCAGCCCGGCAGCCAAAGCCGATCAAGTTCGATCGCGAACCCAAAAAGCATCCGCGACACGTGCAACCACCAGAACCTGTCGCTCCGGCCGCGTTTGAGCAGGCCGTTGAAGTTGTGGCCGCTGCCGCACAAACGGTTTCCGCGGGGAATCTTGTTCGAGCGGTCATCAGCGCGACTCAAAGACCTGATATGGCAGAATCCGCGGTGGTGACTGTCGCAGCAGCCACCGTCGACCTGACACACGATCAGGACGAAGACGTGAGTCAACTCGCCTCGATGGATGAACTGAACGAGGTTCCGCTGCTGTCAACAATTTCGTCAGGGCGCGACTCGGCTGCAACAATCGTCGGCCTCGCTGAGACGGGGACGAAGACTCGCACGAAGAAACGCAGCCGTGCGGAAGCGAATCCGTTCCAGGCCATTCCGAGTCACGTTGAAGCGTCGCGACTGGTCAAGGCCCCCGCATCGCTCACCAAATCGGGGGACATCGCGGCCCGGAAATCGGACCAGTCGATCAAGGTTTGTCCGATCAGCGTCGCCGAATCTGCCAAACCACAACCGAGTGGGAACGAAGCCATGCTGATCGAGTTTATCAAAGCGCAGCAGGCGCAGCTGGCCGAGTTGAAATCGCAGTTGGACGCGTTGAAGAAGACTTATGACACGGCGGCCGGACAATTGATCTCGAAGAAAATGCGTGACACGCTCGAGAAGCCGGTCGTCCAGACGATGCACTGTCAAGAATCGATGCAGGCATCGCTGGAGCAGTTCTTACGGTCAATCGATCAGTAGACCGACGACACTGAAGCGAGAAGACGCCACTCGTGGAAATCGTTGAATAGAAAAAAGGCGAATCACTGAGGATCAGCGATTCGCCTTTCACAGGTATTTGGACCCAGGCGACTCCAATGTGTGCGTCTGCCATGTGCATCGGACTAACGAGTCGACGGTCTGGTGCTCGAATTGGCATTCGTACCATTCGCGGTGGCGGCAGGCCGCGAGGAACCGCCCGGCCGAGTCGCGCTGGTCGGTTGAACTATGTTGCGCGGATTTGCACTTCCCGGTCCCTGGCGGTTCGAAGTCGCAGCCAGGTAGTTGTCGACGATCGTTTCGTTCTTGATCTGTTCGAATTTTTTGGCGACTGACGCCTGAGTCTTCTGTTCTTTCAGTTCGTCGTAGATAACATCGCGAACTTCGTCCATGTTGGTCACAACCGGATCAGTACGGCCTTCACACTTCAGGATGATGTACCGGCCCGGAGCGATTTCGATGACGGGCGAAATCTGCCCCATCTTCAGCTTGAACGCTTCTTTTTCCAGCGTGTCGTTTCCGTTGTTACGCGGAATGGGCGGGATCTGACCACCCAGGGCGCGGCTGCTGGGATCGATCGACAGTTTCGTGGCAAGCTGTTCAAAGTCTTCTGGATTCTCGCGAACCTGACTGTGTCCATCTTCTGCACGTCGCAGGTTGTCGAACATGATCATCCGGGCTTTTACGCGCGGACCATAGTTGCGAATGAATGCTTCTTTCATCTCTTTCTCATCCACTTCGACGCTCTCGCTCGCCAGCTTCTTCAGCGCGATCATGGGGAATATCACGCTTTGGCGATACTGCAACGGAGAGATGTTTCGTTCGGCTTGCAACATCTGCAGCCACTGATCTGGCTCCAGATTGAATCGCTTCGCAATGCGATTGATTTCTTCCGAGATTTCCTGCTCGGTAACCGTGATCTGATTCTTTTCGCACGCCTTTTGAATGATCATGCGATGAATCAGATCGTCCAGCACTTCGCGGCCATAACGCTTGAAGCATTCTTCCGCGACATAGTCGTAGCTGATCGTTTCGTCGCCGACTTTCGCAACGGGCTTCTTCTTGGCTTCCACCCGCGACGTCCCGGCTGGGGCCTCGGCATCGGCTTTGGTTGTCGACCCACGCACATATTGCATCATGGCGCCTGCCGCCAGAACCGCGACGGTCGTGCCGCCCAACAGCCATTTCCATCGGCCTCCAGGCTGGCCTGCGGTACGGTTCGTTCGTGGTGCATCCCCAGCGGCCACGATCGTGTTCCGATTGCCCGTCGTGTCGACGGGACCGGATGCGGACAGGTGATTCCCTTCACCCATGATTTGTCTCCGAAGCGGAAATGACACCGAACTGTGATCTCAGCCCGAACGGGCAGCGCGGGCGGGGTTATAGGAGTCGGCAAAAAACGCGTCAATACGGCTTCCAGTCTGCGTAAACCACTCGGTTCAACGCGATTCCAATTGGAATCCCCTCAACCCTGGTCCTCCCCGACTTATTGAGATGCAGCGAACGGACTCAAGCAATGTCGCTCACGCGCTGAATCGTTTGCAGCAGTGACCGTCTCTGTTTCTCGAATTCTTGCGATACGTGTTGCTCGGTAGCCGGCCACTGACAGCTGACCCTCTGTTCCCAAATAAAATGTGTTCCACAGCTCGCGCTGCGACTTCGCATCCCCGCAGCCGGAACTCGTGTGCACAGCGGGATTTCAGGGAAACTTAATTCATCGCTTATTTGTCGTTCGCGAAGAATTCACAATCGCCGCCTAAAGTCTCAGCCCGTGCTTAACAATGTAATCAGCGGATTACTCGCAGCACATGTCAGGGGATGTTGAGAATCGGTACTGACTGGACTGACTCGCCAATTCGTGAAAGCGATTCACGATGACAGTTGCCGCGAGTATTTGTCTCTGGTTCGACATCCCGTTAAGGGCCTTGGTTTGATGTGCGTCTATTTTCGTTCTGGCGATCGTTCTCAATGGCGATTGCCACTGGTTCATTCCGGACTTCTAGTCACGACGGCGATGATCGTCGCGGGATGCGGCGGTGCGAAGCCCCGGGTGGGAGAACTATCCGTCTACCCAGTCCATGGAACCGTGGAATACCTCGGCGAGCCATTGGAAGCGGCAGTCGTCACATTGATCCCCGTCGATCAGACCAAGAAGCAGCCCGCCACACAGGGGGTCACCGACGAATCAGGCGAATTCACACTGTCGACTTATAACGTCAACGATGGCTCACCCGCTGGCACATTCTTCGTCACGGTCTCGTGCGAGAACAAGAACGGCAAACGAGTCGCAGGGGAATTCCCCGAACTGCTTCCCGAACGCTACCAGTCGCCACTGGCCTCTGGATTGAAGATCACGATCGAGGACGGTGACAACGAGTTGGAAGCGTTCAAACTCACAAAGTGACGGATCATCCCCCGTGTTCTTTTTGACCGGCCCGTGGTCGGTTTTCTATTTGTCCGATTTTCCAAAGGAAAAAAGATGCTTCGCCAAACAGGACGAAACCGGTCCCGCGGATTTACCCTGATCGAACTGCTGGTCGTGATCGCGATCATTGCCGTGCTGATCGCCTTGCTGTTGCCCGCCGTTCAGCAGGCACGCGAGGCCGCTCGCCGCACCCAATGCAAAAACAATCTGAAGCAATTGGGATTGGCACTGGCCAATTACGAAAGCACCTTCGCTTGCTTTCCCCCAGCTCGACTCGGCCACTATGTCGGCGCGACATGGGATGATGGCTGGACCAGTTGGGCCGTCATGCTGCTGCCCTATGTCGAACAATCGAACCTGTACAACCAGTACAACAATAATGTGCGCTGGAATGATCCGCTCAATGCCAGCGTCGTGGCGACTCGACTGCCGTTTTATTTGTGTCCGAGCACTCCTGGTACTTCTCGAACCGACACCAATTCACCGAACAATCCACAGCCGGCAGCAGGTGACTATTCCGCCACCGCCTACATGAGTCAGTCCTATTTTGCTGCCGCCGGTGGTTATTCAACAACTTGGACCAGCAAGACCGATCCGCTGGGAACACAAATGCGTCAGGGGATTCTGAACAAGCCCGGCAGCCCCACCGACCCTGCCTACAACCAGTTCCAGCCAACTCGGTATCGCGACATCACCGATGGAACGTCGAACACCACCGCGTTCGGCGAATCGTGTGGTTCACCAGCCGCCTATGGGCCAGGGCAGAAGATCTTCGCTGTTCCAATTTTGTTAGGTCAGAAGAACGATGGTGACTACAACAGTGCCACCGGCTCCTACATTTTCACCCAGGGTACCGCCTGGGCCGACGATGGTGCCAAGACGACCGGTATCCAGGGATGTCGTCTGGACGGACGCGCTCGCGGTACCGCACCACTCGGTACGATCAACATCACGAACGACAGCGAGATGTACAGCTTCCATACGGGCGGAGCTCAATTTGTCATGGGTGACGGCACGGTTCGTTTCATCTCGCAGAACATTGATATCGGCGTCTATGGTGGCATCGTCACCAAGGCCGGTGGCGAAATTCCGGGCGACTTCTAGACGAGTGCTTAATTGATGAACCGCATGCTGCCAGCCTTCTTGCATCCGACAACTCGTGTCTTATCACTATGCACGATCTCGATGTTCGTCACCGTCACGTTCGCGTTTGCTGCGGACGTGGCGACATTGACGTCGACTGTGCAACTGACAACACCTGAATCGAAAGACCAGGACGATTTCTGCATCTGGGTTCATCCCCAGGACCGCGCCCAAAGCACCGTGATCGCCTCGGATAAATCGGCGAGCAAACTGTTTGTCTACGATCTGGACCGCAAAGTCTTGCAAATGATCTCGGTCCCCAAGCCGGGCAATATCGATCTTCGCCAACAAGTGACACTCGACGGCCGCAAACGCGATCTCGTCGTCGTCAATCAGCGCACGGACGGATTCAAACTGATCATCTTTCAAGTCGCCCCAGAAACGCGACAACTGGAGCGGATCGACGACGATTGCCTGACCGGCCCGAACTATGGCGGCTGCCTGTACCACAGTGCAAAGACCGGCCGACTGTTCTTCGTCTGTACGTCGGAAGGCGGCACGATCGAGCAATACGAACTGATCGGAAACGGCCACCACAAAGTGAAAGCGACCAAAGTCCGCACGTTAACGACGGGCAAGTGCGAAGGCGCTGTCGCCGATGACGCGAACGCCGCACTGTTCGTTTCTGAAGAACAGAAGGGCATTTGGAAATTCGATGCGGAACCAGCAGGTTCGACCGGGGGAACTCTGATTGGCCCAATCGGTCAGAATGGTTTGAAGGGCGATGTCGAAGGCCTGGCGATCTTCGCTGACAACGACCATCCACAATCAAACAAGAACGGATATCTGGTCGTGTCTGACCAGGGCCGAAATCGGTTCGTCGCCTATCAGCGCACGGCGCCACATCAGTACGTCGGCGAATTCGCCGTCGATGGAGCCTCGCAGACCGACGGCATCGAGATCTGTTCAGCCAACCTCGGTCCCAAATTTCCTCGGGGCCTGTTCGCCTGCCACACAGATGTGAGCCCCCGCGCCGTGTTGCTCACTCCATGGCCTTCAATCGCTGTGAGATTGGACCAGCCGGCCGCCACTCGGTAATCGGCTCGACTGCGAGAACGGGACTGTCTCCGTCCGAGGTGACAGTCCCGTTGTGTCTTCGTCGGATTGTCCACTTGCGGAATACTCCTGCAATTACCGAGTGAACGTCAGCCCCGGATCTTCCTGAGGGGCACCCAATAACTTGAAGTTAAACTTCTGGTCTCCATGCGGTACCACTCCGGCGATCAATGCCCCGCCGTCATTCCGCTGCAACGCCAGTTCGTTCGATTCATATTTGTATGTGCCATCAAACTCTTCCGTTTTGCCGTTGACCCCGAATTTCCAGTGGAAAGTATTATCCTTATTCAGTGTCAAATCGAACTGGGAACCATCACCGCGCGACGCATGCCATGACCCAATCAGCGTCGCGATGTCGACTGGTTAAACATCGCGCGACGAAGTTGCTGGGCCACCAGGTGGTGGTTGCGGAACAGGCTGAGCAGCCGCCGAAGCGGTCTGATGAGGTTGTTTCGAAATCAGTTTGAGCATATCCCCGGCGACGCGATCGGCAGGGACGATTCTAACGACTTGTGTCAATTGATCTGCCGCTGAATCAGGATAGCCGTCTACCAGGTAGTGGTACGCCAGAAGGAATCGTCCCGAGCCGTCTTGTGGATTGCTCTTGACGAACCTTTCCAAAGCGCGAAGCTGCGCGGTGTACGTCGCGACATCCGGATACAGGCCGCTGAGCGTTGTCCAGTTCCAGCCTGACCCAACTGCCAATACCGAGTGCAGTGTCGAGGCCGCCTGCTGGTAATCGGCTTTGGCAAACAGGACCAGTGCCCTGAACTCGTGCAACACCGCATCGGTCGGGCACTGCACGATGCCCTTGTTCATGATGTCGAGTGCGAGATCGTAGTTGTTCTGCTTGAACGCGTCGGCAGCGGAGTTCAAGCTTTGATCGCAGGCAGACGAGGCACCTGTCGTGTTCGGGTTGGCGACAGGAATCGGCTGTGCATAGCTGTAGCTCCCGTACGATCCATAGTTGTTTGAGTAATACGGATTGTTGTAGCTGCAATAGCCGCTGCTGTAGCCCATCGACGTGCCGTATCCGCCGTAGCCCATGCCATAACCACCGTAGCCCCCGTAACCCATGTCGCGCCCACAGCAATCCAGCCGCGACCGGCGCCGTGACGGACCTATCATGGAGGCACATCCTCCACGTTGATCGACGACCGACTCATCAATCAGTCATCGCATGACCGCTTCGCAGGTGGTTGTGGACGCGGAAGGTCGCACCCCATCTTCAATTGCTCTGCTGTGTCGCCAGCACTTCGAGAAGCAATTCCTCTTCGGCAAGTTTGTGCAGAAGAACTTCAGCAAGGCGAGCACGTGCGGACCCGACACGATGGCTGCGTTGACTGATGTTCAGTACGATCGTTGTGTGAATACTCTCACCACGTCTCGTGTTGCCGAAGTCGTCAGAAGAGTCTGTTCATCAACCCTTCGACTCGCATCAGCTCATCAAGTCCTTTCAACAAGTGCCACATCATGAAAAGACAACTCGTCCTCCTGCTCGCACTGATCGTCACAGTTTCGATGTCGCAGCCAATCGCGGCAAACGATTCAGAAGCACTCGAAACAGGGATTGAGGCATACATCTATGGATATCCTCTGGTCACGATGGAAATCACCCGGCGAGTGATGACCAACGTCGCTGCGGTGGAAGGGACTCATGCACCGATGGGACAATTTGTGCGGATGCGAAAGTATCCCGATTCTTCGTTCAAGGACGTGACAGCGCCGAACGCCGACACTTTGTACTCAACTGCCTGGCTGGATCTTTCGAAACAGCCTTACCTGCTCAGTTTGCCAGACATGGACGGTCGCTATTTCCTGATGCCGATGCTCAGCGGTTGGACCGATGTCTTCGAAGTCCCCGGCAAGCGGACGACCGGGACGAAAGCGCAGGCGTACGCCATCACGGGACCAGGCTGGAAGGGAGGGCTGCCGCCAGGATTCAAGGAACTGAAAGCCCCGACGAATCTGGTCTGGATCCTCGGTCGAACCTATTGCACCGGCACGCCAGAGGACTACGCCGCTTGCCACGCTGTGATGGACAAGTACTACCTTTATCCAATGAGTATGCACGGGAAGAACTTTCCGTTGCCGCCCGGCAATGTCGATCCCACGGTCGACAAGAAGACACCGGTTCGCGAGCAGGTTCACCAGATGGACGCTGTCGCCTATTTCACCTTGTTGGCGAAGTTGATGAAGGATAATCCGCCTGCCGCGGCAGACTCCCCGATTCTGCAGAAACTGGCCAAGATCGGCATCGTACCCGGCCAGGATTTCGATTCTACGAAACTGCCCGCAGCCGCTGCCAAGTCCATTCCGAAAGCCGCTCAAGAAAAGATCATGGGCCACTTTAAACAAGGCGGCAGCGATCTGAATGGCTGGATCTTCACGACCAAAGCCGGGGTCTATGGCACCGACTACCTGCAGCGGGCGTTCATCACCGCGATTGGACTTGGTGCCAACCGACCGCAGGATGCCGTGTATCCGACATCGTCGGTCGATGCCGAAGGCAATCCATACAGTGGGGCGAACAAGTACGTCGTGCACTTCGCCAAAGGGCAGACTCCGCCCGCGGATGCCTTCTGGTCGATCACCATGTACGACGAAAACTATTTCTTCGTCGATAACGCGCTCAACAAGTACACCGTCAGCCCACGTAATGAACTGACGTATCGCGCCGACGGCTCGCTGGATCTTTACATTCAGCACGAGTCGCCTGGGAAAGACAAGGAATCGAATTGGCTGCCCGCACCCAAGGGTAAGTTCGTCCTGATGATGCGCCTGTATTGGCCAAGAGAAACAGACCCCTCAATTATCGACGGTACCTGGAAACCATCCGGAGTTAAGCGGGCTGACAAATAGGGAACGAACGCATCGCGCAACATCACGAATGTGATCTCAAGAACTGGACACGATTGAACAGGCGTCTTGCATCTACGACCAAGGCCCTGCCAGGGCCGTCGGCGGATTCGCGATCGATTGAAAGCGGACAAAGCGAACGGCGTTGCGATCTCGCCAACTGATCAGCGGCATGATTCCGCGTTGCATGAAGGCGTCTGCGACACGCTCGCCGAAGGCCACCTCGGCGCACGCTTGCAGCTTATCTTCGTCGTCTTCGCGATAGGTGTAGGCTGGCAGGTCATCGATATCTACCTGGCTGCTCAACTGCATCGACCAACCATCCTCGGCAAACGCCTGAGCGATCATCTCCGCACAGAGATAGGCGGAATTGCCCCACAAATAATCTTCGTGATGTCGAGTAGTCGAGAATTCTTCGAACTCGAACGACTCCACCTCGTCGGTCTCTTTTCCATACGGCAGCCGCAGTAACACGCGCGGACAAATCAACCCCACCCAATCTGCGGCGGGAGACTTGCGCAATGCCTGCCAATAACGATCCGCTTCGGTGTCGAGCGCCTTCCAGTCGGTTGGGTCGAGACCCTCAATCAACGAAGGGCAACCCAGAATGCTGCTGTGGCCTGCCGCGATGAATGGGGCCTGCAGGTGTTGCGCGGTGGCCGCCAAAGCACCCAGTAACGCCAATTCAGGTGCCTGAGAGCCAATCGTGAAGTCACCGATCATCAGGGACCAGGCGGCAGGTGACTGAGCGGACTCGTCTGTGAGTCGACGGTAAAGGCCCCACTGCCCAAGTTGTTCATTATCCGTCGGAGCGTCTTGCAGCAGTTCATCGGCCGTGACATCGAGCAGATGAATTTGAATCTGGCCATCGTCCTCGATATTAGAGATGAGCTTTCGAAGCGAACGCCACGTGGCTTCGAGTGCTTGAAATGATCGGTCGTGCAAGATCGCGCGCAACCGATCTCCCAAGGCGTTGTTCGCCGCCTGCAGATAGACCTTCTGGCTTGGATCGGCGGCCGGAACCATGTAGGGTTGGACCAGTTGCCCAATCAGACGCTCGATATTGAGAGGTCCGCCTTGGGTTGGATGATTTCCTGCGATTCCCGAACGAGCTGCCGGTTGTTGCCCCAGGATTCGTTCGAGCGTCGTGGCATCGTCTTCCACCGGTGTGCTCGGAGGTGACGGCGGCTTGTTGACCGATTCCGCCGGGACCACGGGTTGAGTCATCAATTGCTGCCTCAATTGAGCGGCAGCCTGATCGTAGGTCGCTGGGTTGAGCAAGTTCTTGCGAAGATCGACGAGCGGACGCAGAGTCGACAATTTCTCGCACAGGCGTTCGGGCAGAAAGTCGTCCAGCTCCTTGATATCAAACACTTCCGCCATCGAGTTCGGATCGTTCGATCCCAGTTGCACTCGAGGTGCAAATCGCTGCAACACCTTGTCGAAGTTGTCGATGTCTACCCGCACAAACGGCCGTGTCCGCAGTGGTACACGCGGTGTCGTATCAGACCTCGATCCGCTTCCTGAAAAGTTGCTTAAAATCAGAATCCGCAGTGGGTCGTCCGAATCAGGCGACGGATTCGAGTCAGATCCCGGGCCCCCAAACGTGAACTCGAAATTCATCCCTTTCGCCATGTTGCAAAATCCTTGATGCGGATCTGTTTCAATCATTGGATTAATGAAACCGGTTCAGCGATCCGGTTCCGTTACAGAGATCAGTCGCCGTGGTCTATTGTGTCAATCTTCGTCAGCAGAAAGTAGTCCGATGGGAATGGGGCTGTCGGTGGGAGCAAAGAGTGCTCACGAACGGTTGTCGGGATAGTTGTAATCGAGAGGCGGTTCGAATCCCCATCTTTTCACATGCGCGCGAATATGTTTGTTTGCAGATGACCCTCATATCCTCCAACAATGAGACCGGCGTGCCGGGATGCCAATCTTTTTCGTCGACCATCGTTCTCAATTGGAAGTACACCGTGAAGACGAGCACGCTTCAGTCTCCGTTCTTTTGGTTACTGCTCATCGCCGCTTTGGCCGCTGTGTCGTACGGAGGCAGGAATCTCTGGCGGTCGGCTTTGGAATTGAAACAGGCTGTGCGGAACCCCGAATTCTTCGATGTCGGAGACCAGATGATGACTGGAGTCGATGCCGCTGTTGATGCTGCTGGCTCACAAAGTCGAATACATCTTCGAAGGTCTCGATACTCGTTATTACAAGAGTTCCGAAGTGTTCGATGTCTTTACCAGCCGGTTCGTCCTGGATCACACCGAAGATTTCCGTTGAGCACACCGAACGGTAAATTGTCCCTCCAGATTTGAAAAGTATCGCGACATGTGCTTCCGAAAGATGAGACTTTCTCCGTCCGCAGTGCCTGTCTCATTTTTCAACGCCCCAGGTCATCGAGGTACTTGATGCGACGTGCTGTGCCTTCTCGAATGCTGGTTCTGATCGCCGTCGTTGCCTCGTACTTAATCTCAACGGCGGGGTTGTTCTATTGGCACTTCATGCAGGAACTGGCGGCAGGGAATGTTCCCAAAGAAATGCGGTTCTTCGAAGGCAGCGTCAAGAACGGTGAGTTCTGGTATCGAGTGCGTCGGACATCGGGCAATCCACTGTCGCCAAAATGGTCCACGCGACTGGTGCGACTGAATCTGGAATCCGGCAAGGAAACGGACACTGACTTCGCCTTTGATGAAGCTTACGTCCTGCCGGTCTGGCTCGACGGTACGCTCAATGTTTTCACTCGCCGCGCGATCTATCAGGCCACGGGCAATTCTCTGACCAGATTGACTCCCGCACCCTTTACCACGTGCCTGTCACCTCCATTTTTGCTGGACGATCGAGTCACGGTCATCTATGACGAGTCAGCCCAGGACGATGGCAGCCACGACAATATTCGGCTGGCGCATTGGATTGACGATCGATGGATTGTCGGACGCCGAATCGTCCTGCCTGGCGGCCGGTTCTGGGTCGATGATCTGCAACGAGATCTCAAGGTCCTTTATCCACGGACATCTCAATTCACAGAAACGCGCTTCTCAACTCCAAGCGGTTACTACTTCACTTACAATTTCATCGTTGCCTCACATCAAGATCAGGTACATCTGATGCTGACCGATCCGGCGGCGTTCTGTTCTGGCTACCGAACTGGTCTCGAGTATGCCGACGAACCTGCTGACCTGGCATCTGCGTTGTCTCCGGCAAATGCACCTCACGAAGTCTCGGGTTGGGAACCGATTTTGGCCAACCTAGCCGAAGAGGACTGGGCTCAGATGGTCTGCGACAACGACGGCTTGTTGTTCGTATCGACCAACGCTCCGCAACGACTCGTCCGCCGTCACTTCGACGGGTGGCGCGAAGAATTGCCTGGTGACACACCTCACGAACCGCGAGAAAACTTTCCTTGGCTGGCCGTCGATAAGTCCACCAATTCGACATACCTCATTCACGGAGATCCCACCTGGGGTTCGGCGACGATTCGTCGCATTAAGGGAAACGAGATCTTGCCGCCGCATCTGATCGTGCCGGGTTTTCAGAGCGATTACATCGCGAGGTGGCAACGAGTGATCTGGCGATTGATTTCTGTCTGGTTGATTCCGTTGGCCGTTCTCCTGGTCATCCAGAACTGGTTGACACGTGCTCGAACGATGGACCGATCTACTGTTGTCGGGCCACAGGTCATGCTCGCTTCGACACGGCGCCGGGCGACGGCCTTTCTGATCGATCTGACACTGTTCGTCGCGATGTCGTGGCTGCTGTGGCGATTCACTCTCTGGTGTTCCGACACAGTCTGGCGTCCCACGCACAACCTGGCACTCGCCGAACATCTGTCTGATTTGGAATGGACACTTCGAAACGTAAATCTGATGGACTTCTGGAACAATCTGCGTACGGGCGACTTCGGCTGGGTGACGATTCCGTTTCAAATTCAATCCCGCTATTTCGGTCCTTTCCTCGCATCCATCGTGCCTGTCTACCTGGCAAAGCTGTGCCTTGAACGCTGCACGGGAGTCACGCCCGGCAAGTATCTATCAGGCATTCGGACCGTTCGGAAAACATTGCGGAACTGTGGCACAGGCCGCCTGTTGCTGCGCGATCTGGCTTATTACATCGACATCCCACTCTTGCTCACACCAATTCCCGCCGTGATCAGCATGATCCTGTCACACCACAACCAGCGACTCGGCGACCGTTTGGCCGATACGATTGTCGTGAATAGTCATCATCGGTAACGCGAATATTGAACTCGACACAGGAATGGAATCACCGCGGCGAGAGGCGAAAAGCAGAAGGCAAAGAACCAGCCCAAAAGGCCCATCGGAATTGCGAAAGTCAGCCGTCCAATTTTCTGCAAATTGGGGTTGTCCGGCACCAGCAGGTAGATCAAGGACATCACTAAGATTGGTGCGATAACAAAGTGCAGAAACATCACGACGAACGGTGTCTTCCAGAATAATCGAGACCTATAGCGGGAAAGTGTCTCATTCGTGTCCGCCCAGTAAACGTGCTCCAGATAGGCTTCTCCGCACGAAACGCAGACAGTCCCCATGACGATCCGCAAAGGGTTGCAGATCCAATAATAATCACTGCCTCCAACTTCCGTGAGTGTCCCGCACTTCTCGTGGCAATAGACGCGGCTTGAAACAGATTCTTCCGAAAGCAATTGGGGCGGGCCATCAAGGTCCTCTTGCATTGGATGTTTCTCGTTCCCCCGACGCTGTGATTTGGCTTTCGCTGCAGGGGCCGAGGGAGCTTGAGTTTCTGGAAGAGCACCAGCTTGAACGTTCCGGCGACGGTCAGCGACTTGTCCACTACGTTCTTCTCGTCGGTGGGCATTTTGTCGTTTTCCAGAGGTCGATTTCGTCTCCTCTGCAGGTTTCGTCAACAACGCCATCGCGCGTTTCAGACCATCGTGTGGAATCACTCCCGCGCTGATAATGTTTTTCTCGGATCGTAGTTCAGCAACATAGATCGATTCTGCCATCTGAATCCGCTCGCGACACGCCTCGGCCTCGTAGCCAGCCGGGTATTTGTCGAGGAGCGCCGACAAGTATGGCTCTTCATTCGGGTTGATCTGACCGGACAAAAGGACCCTGATCGAGATCAGAATTGTACAGACCAGTGTGCCCGCGATACCGCTCAGTATTGACCAGGCCGGAAGTCCATCGTGGCGATGACCGAGTTGCATGATCGCGACAATGATCGCTGCCACGCCGGCGAGAAACGCAAGGACAGCGCATGCGGCGATCCAGATGTAGAACTTTGATTGAATCAAGCGAAACATTGATGGATCGAAGTACCCGCATTTGGGACATCGATAGACTTCGACGTCCTGTTTGAGCTTCGATTCCAACTTTGTACCAGCCGAGTCTGCCGCTCGATCGCTGGCTCCTTCGTTGTCGAGGAATAGAAAACTGAAGCCTTGCCCGGCGACCGATCGGCCGATGGGGTATCCGAATCGTTGCTCGCAGTGCTCGCAAATGACGCCGCGAAAAGCCACGCCACTCATGCTGATGGTGGTTGTTTGCCCGATTGGAATTCCCATTTTCACCTCAAGGAATTGTGATTCCAGATTCTGTTCTGCGGTCAGCCAGCGTGAGTTCGCTAGCCACTATTGGCTCTTGTCAGCCGCTGCCCCAGCGCCGGGTCGCCACCGGGCCACGATCGGTGGACGGCCTTGTTTCGATGGCGCCGACACATTCGACCGAGCTTTCCAGGGAAACGACTGCACCACAAAAGTTCCCTGGCTATCACGGATGCCTATCGTGACCTCGATTTCGGTGTCGCTCCAATTCGCCGGCACGTTCCACGTCAATAACCCTTCGTCCAATACCGACATTCCCGGTGGCCCATTGATCATCTCGTAGCTGACGATGGGATTCGTCGACACGACTTCGAATTGATGAGTCAATTGCGATCCTTTGTCGACCGCTTCCGGCGCAAACGAAGTCACCCGCACCAGGGCCGTTGGAGATTTGCGGATTGCGTACAACAAATCCATGGTTTGAATCTGAATTCGCATTCCATCTGAAGAGACGACAATCAAGGCCTTTGTTGCGGGCAAGATTCGGATGCGTTGATCGATGGGGAACTGGGGCTTGTCTGATTCGTTTGGTTGCGTTGCCGGCGGCGCATTGCGAGGCGCTGTTCGAAAGGATGCGACGAAATGTCGCTCTGCCGCGGTATAGACTCTCACATTTTCGATTTCCTGCTTCACTGCATTCACGTCTAATATGAAGAAGAGATTCCCGGTGTCAGTCGGAATGTACTGTTCCGTCCCCGCAGGATTCGCAAAGTTAAACACCGTGGACTTTCCGTCGGATCTGATCGACGGCGCGACAAGGTGATGCAATCCTCTCGTATAGGTGTCTGGTTCGCGAAATTGCTCGAACGTGCCAATCCATATCTCACCGACATGTTCCAGCGTCAGACGCAATAGCGAGTTCGGAGCAGTATGACCCGCGAAGAACTTTCCATCGGCGACAGCGCTCATTGCGATGATCGGTTGCTTCGACATCGCAGCGTCCCATTCCGATCCGAATTGGATCGTTTCCGGTTCGAGCGTCTCCAGGCTGATGAGATCGAGCTGCTGTCCGAATCCGATCAGTGGTCCTTCGGACGAGGTTCCCATCGCCAGGCCGTTATAGGGACGGCAATTGACGGTCAGTTCCTCAGTACCCGTTTCGAGGTCATAGCGGGAAAGGGTTCCCAGTGCTTTCTGGTAGACGACCAGCTTCGTTTCGCCGCCGACGACGAACGCGTCGTCACTCTTGAGAGGGATCGATTTACGGATCTTTCGATTGGCGACATCGATCAGAGCGATTTCCTTACCCGTCGACGCGATCAGCAGCCGATCCGACGACACCGTCTGAACCTGTTTCAAAGGTGTGGTCAGGTTGACCGTTACCGGACGCGGGTCAGATGGTTTCTGTTCTGAGTTCGTCCTACCGTCAGTCGAAGCGGCAACCTGTCCTCCCGTCACCTTGGTCGAGGGGACGTTCTCGAGCTGTTTCGCATCGTTCACATTTCTGACCAGCCGCACGGGATGGGCAATTTTTGCCCCCGCTGAATTCCGAATCTCGATCGACGCCGAAGTCTCTTTGCTGGGGAAGTCGGCGGGAACCTTCCATTGGACGAGTCCCTGCGGAGACACTTTCAATCCCGGTGGCCCCGACAGCAGTTCGTATCTGGCCGCGGTGTCACGTGAGAGAAGACCAATTTGATATTGATATTCTTTTCCCCGTGTAAAGCCCGCGGGTGGGGACGAGCCGATGTAGAAATAGTCACCACCCGAACGTTGCAGTTCCGCTTTCAAGCTAAATCGATGGAACAACACTCGATCGTCGGGACTTGGAATGGCGATGATGGAATCAGCGCTCGGCAGCCAAAACAAACGATTGTCCCGATTCCAGAACTCGGGCATTCCCTCTTGGATTTCGTTGCTGAACTCGAAGTCAGGCACCGCACAGAGCGCAGCGGGGCGCGACGGATGGTGGACTTGCAGGTTTTGATAAGTGGGTGGTTCGCCGGTGACATGCCGATGTTCCAGGGTGAGAAAGAAATCGCCCGTGGCTGCTGGAACGAAATCGGAACCAGGAAGAGGCGGGAATGGTATTTCCAGGTGTGGTCCGAATCGCAAAAGCTCGGTGTAGACACTTTCGCCATTCGCGCTGGGCAACGCATAGTCGGTGTCGATCTGACCGTGGTAAAACCGTTCGAAGGTTTGCCCCATCCGGTGGTAACTGAACAAACTTTGCGGCCTCGAATTGCCCAAGCCACAGAACAGCGTGCCGTTCGCGCTCGCCTGCACACGCGTCTCAGCCCGCGCATGGATCTTGACACCCAACGGTTCGTTCCTGGTAACGCCCTTCAATGTCTCCAGATCAATAAACGTGGTACCGGGTGCAATACCAATCACCGGTCCCTGAGATGAACAGCCCATCGCGATCGAGCTGAATTCATCGCACGGTTCTGTTCGTTCACATTCAAATGTCGTCAGGTCGTAGCGGGAAATTGTTTTCTTGGCGGGCAGACAAACGACGAACGTCGTCTCGCCACCGGCAACCAGAATGTGACCCTGTTCCTGTGGAATCCGCTTGACGACCATTTGCGCTGCGACATCGATCACGACAACTTCGCTCGATTTCGGCAGCGTGACAATCAAGTGACGACCCGATCCAGCGACGACCGCTTCTCCGATTGGTTCCGGAAAATCGAGCACCGTCTGCTGGCCCTTGGCCGCCTTTTTCACGGGATGCGCGGTCACTCCCTCTTCGAAACGAATCGGCGGACTGGGTGTTGCCGTCGGAACTTCGGGAACGGAATTTATCTGTTCGACGGGACGCGGGTGAACCGGTAGAGGAGTATTCTGTTTTGGGATGGCGGGCTGCGGGATCGCAGCCATTCGCGGTCGCATTCCATACAGGCTGAAAGCGACGGCCGCATCTGCGACCAATCCCACCAAGCAAATCGCAATCACGGCGATGGCAATCGTTTTCCTGTTCGACGACGCCTCTTCACGCCGTTCGGCTTCGATTCCCGGTGATTTCTTCCGTCGAGACGGTTCGGCGTTCGGATCGGAATCCGTGAACCAATCCAGGATCACGTCGACCTCTTCTTCTCGCGATTCCTCGACTGTTTCACCGATCGACTGCAGCGAAGACAGATCGAATTCGTCATTGGCGGGTTCATCGAACTCCGCAAAATCGAGATCCGGAATCTGGATCGATTGAGAACACTTAGGGCAACGCACCGTTTTGCCGGCATGTTTTTCATCGACGAGCAACTTGTGCCCATTCGGACACGTCACCTTGAACGTCATCGCGGCCCTTCTCAGAGTTGGAGAGCGGGACTCTAACATGACCGTTGACGCTCAGGAACGATGGATTTCGCAGGCTTACTTACTCGTAAGGTGAGTCGCTGCAAGTGATCATCGGCGGCAGCAAGGTCTGTTGCAGCCAAGTGTGGGCCGCCCGCCCCAAGAGCCCGTTGAAAAACGGGGACTGGCTAACGTGAAGTCTCAAAAGTCTGGCAATATCGATCACGGTACGGGTGCCTGTTCTCCTTTCTCAACGGGTGCCAACTGTCCGTAGTTTCCAAAGCCTGCGAGGGCGGTTCGCACCGAGGTACTGGTGCTGCCTACTGTCTTGCGGCCTGCAAGGCCAAAACAGGATAGCCCGAGGCAGAGCGACACCGCCGCCCCGGATGAAGATCAAGAACACGTCCAAGCCCTGCAAAGGGCGCCAGGCACACCACCGTGTTCTTAACGCTGCAATTCACTGGTCTTCTTCTTCTTCTTACGTGGTTTCTGCTCTGATTGCCGCGACACGGCATAGCAGATGACCAGCAGGACAACTCCAAACACGCCCAGCTCGCCACTGAGCTTGTTCCAACCGCTCGGCCCCTGTTGCGGCGCGGGCTGCGTCATTGGTGCCGGTCTGCCAGCACTTCCAAACGCAGGCGGCGGCGTGGCGGACGGCTGGACGGTCAGCGAGGCGAGCGCCTGAGTCAGTCGCGCATCCTCCTCAAAAGCTTTCGCGTTGCCGGTGACTCCCAGGGCATAGATCGTGGTCGATGTCACGACCAACCGCTGCTTCGCGACAATCACGGCCTCGTTTGACTCCGCAGTCATGGTCGCCGTCGGGAATCCGTTGATTGTTTCCGTCGAAGACTGAACCAACCGACCCGAGATCGACGCCACAAAGGCATCGTTGAATCCACTGGTGAGCTCATTCATGTTGATCGGCTTATTCTGCACGTCCGGATGCAGCGGCATCTGGTAAGCGGCAATCACACACCCCGTCCGCTCATCCTCCCATCGCCCACCCACAACCTGCCCATTAGGCGGCAACGGCGAGGGCCGAAACCCACCAGGAATCACGGCCGCCACAGCCCCATCAGGAGACTTCCAGGCAATCGAAGAATTGGCCGAGGCGTCAACCTGCCCGACAATCACCGCCAAAACACCAACCAGAATTCCCACCATCTGTAGTTGAACTCCGCAAGGCCCCTGATGAGGCTCAGTGAACAACGCAGTCCGCACGCTTACACATATTCCAAGCCTAACATGCCAACCTTAAATTGACGCCGTCATCTCCATTCGCCTCATCGCGCGCATCAGTATTCCTGCAGTCGGCGTGCGTTTCGCCATAAGGAAACTCGGACACGTTTTTGACGAAGAGTGTGACGATACAATTGCATCGTTGTATTGAAGGCTTTGAAATGAGCGCAACTGGCGACTCGGTAACAACCTGGCAAGGGTGATTGTCGTTAGAACACGTTGATGCAACGAAGGGGTGCGAATCGAACAGGGGCCTGCTATGGAACAAGATGACGATGACGTTGAACTCACGGAAGCGGATTTCAATGCAGCAATGAATTGGGATGACGATACAGTCGCTTCTTTGACCAGAGATTTTGTGCTATCCGCGAGAACCAGTAAGGATGCCTGGAACGACTTGCAGATACTTTCAAACTTGGGTGATAGAACTCACGCAACTGTGCTTGGCTTCCTTCGTGATTCGGCTCTCTACCGCCGTCTGGTCACAACCACGGGGAGATATTTTGTACCCGAAGCACCGTTCAATCGAGCGTGTCTCTTACTAGGCGAATCGCGTGGGCCGGAAACGGTTGACGCTCTCGCACCATTCCTGAATGATCCCTCGGAAGAAATTCGCAAAGACGCGGCACGAGCAATCGCCCGGACCGGCGCTGTCAACATGACGCCGATGATCAACCAAGCCCTATCTGATCATGAAGAACTCGTTCGCTCCCGTGCGTTGTCTGGCTTGAAAACCGCGGTGAGTCAATCTGGTTTGCCGGCTGGCATTAAAGAAGACCTGTACTCAGCCGTTCTGAGATTGCTTCAGAGAAATCAGAATGCAGAGGACGCCGCGTCGACTCTGTACTGCTGTGATTCCGCTAAAGCAATCGACTTCTTCTGCTCAAATTCGGTCTTTACGGCCCAGTCCCCGATCATTGACGCCGTGCTGCGCGTATTGGCAAACGAAAAGTGTGTCATTGCTCCCGACAAACTGAAATGCTTGATCACCGACCTGGAGCGAACAGACCTACAGTATTCCAGGTCTGGGGCACTCGGCACCGCTCTGCGATTGCTGGGGCAGCAGCAGCGAGATGAGGATCGTGACTTCATTCGCGATCGATTGACGCACATGGAAAGAGCGGTCGCAGAAGGTGCTGCGGAAGGGCTCGTCTGTTCATTTGGTTTGGACGGGTTCGAGCAAAAGATCTTTGAAGTGACGGCGCAATCCGGATATGAGTCGCTGAACCGGAATCAGCAACTCTATAGCGCCGTCTGGATCTGTAACATTGAGATCAACAATGGCGGGTTCTCGCAGTATTTCTCGAATTCCAGTGGAGACACTTGGCCCGACGCCGTCGCCTGCCTCGAAGCGATGGGCTTCCATGAACGTCTCGCGATTCTCCGCGAAGCCATTGACCTATTTGGTGAGGCCGGACCTTCAACAGACCGAAGCACGCGGCAAGATCAACTTGATGAACTGCTCTCAATGGACGAATCCGACGAAGAAGATGATGACGAATCTATCTTCGATGCACTCCAAGATCGCTATTACAATAGTTCCGAAGTGTTCGAGGTCTTCACCTGCAGGTTTGTTTTGGGAAACGCCGAAGATTTTCGTTAACACATAGCAGCGGTACGCTCAAAAGGCGAAGGAGAGTTTGAGGCGGTGTTCGGCGCTTGTTGTTGGTATTCACGAAAATCTACTAGGTCTGCCATCGCAGCCACCTTGCTCGCCGAGTTCGTACTAGAGCAGCCTGAAGTGTCCGTCTTCGCATATTCAGGATCGCAGTTCTTGCGGAGACGCTGATACCGTCGGTTGAACACTGCGATACTTGCAGACCGATGAGAGTCGATCGAGCTACTTTCTGGTGCTTCTCACCAATCCGACGAAGACGCCTCGGATTTCGACTCGGGAGGCTTCGAATTGCATGGGCTGCATTTGATCGTTGGCTGGGATCAGGGTGATTGTGTCCTTGACCTGTTTGAAACGCTTCAATGTGGCTTCGCCGCCGTCGACGAGGGCCACGACGGTGTCTCCGGCTTTCGCGACATTGGTATGCCGGATGATTGCCAGGTCTCCGTCGTGGATTCCGTCGAGGATCATTGATGTGCCGCGGACTCGCAGCAAGAAATGCGCGTGCGGATCGAAGGCTTTGGCCAGGTCGAACGTCTCAAACTCTTCGACCGCCTCGATCGGTTGACCTGCGGCGATGTTGCCCAGCACGCGAAACGGAACCGTTTGATGGCCCGCATGGCCCAGCATCAAATCGGGATCAACACCCAATTCTTCCGCAATCCTGGCCAAAGTATCCCGACCGACCAGATCTTTGCCGTTCTCGATCTTCGACAAATGACTGAAATGAATACCAACCTGATTCGCCAAAGCTCGCAGTGAAATACCCCGAGCCTGCCGAGCCTCTCGAATCATACGTCCGACCGCCGCGGGCGGTTTGTGCGCGTCGCATGACGGGAACAGAATGCGGTGATCGTTCGCGCGTTGAGGGATGTGAGAAGACTGATAGGAGTCAGAGACGGTTTTTTGGTGCTTCATTGATTGGTCTGCCACGCTTCGCCACACTCGTCCCGTCGATCGCGCCATTCCGTTTCCAACGCGCGAGCGACCCGACGATTCTGAACCCAACTCAATCGCGAATCCCGCCGACCCGCGGCCGGGTCATTCGACCTGCCAGGCGGAGGCGGTTTTTTGGATGACTGCTTCCTGAAAGTCGGGCAGTTCGGCTCGGCGAATTCGATAGGCTTCGGGGGCTTCAATGGCCAGGCTGCAGCCACCGTCGCTCGTTTGACGGACGAGGATCCGGATCTCGTCGTTGATGATGATTTCTTCGCCTTTGCGGCGTTTCAGAACGAGCATGACAGCCTCCTTGTCTGTGTTTTGGATTGAACAAATCCAGTGTTGGGATTCTACCCAACACCCGCGATGTTACCACCAAAAACGTGTTTGGCAAGAGCAGGGTTGTGATTCCGTGCCGAGGCACGCATGGAAGAGGAAGAACGAAACGCCAAGGTGCAAAGGGGCCAGGAAGAAGGAAGACAGAAGCAAGAATCTCCTTGCGTCTTTGCCCCTTCGCGACTTCGCGTTGAGTTCCTTCCAAGGATGAGATTGGCTCACAATATTTCTCATAGTTGATGGAAGATGGTGGGACTGCGCCCGCGGACAGGCTTGTCGACCACCCTGCGTATTGTCATTCCAGCGAAACTGTGAATCCGATGAGTTACAGTGGTTCGGCGGCTCAGCGGGAGCTTCGCCCTCCCGGAACACAATTCATTTTGAAATCGTTGGTGAAAGTATGACCGAACTGGTCCACTCAAGACTGAATCCAACCCCTCGAATCCTTGGACTCATGATCGCCGTCGTTGTGTTGTTGCCGTCGGCTGTCGCAGTCACATCGCTGCGCGCGGCGGAGAAGACTCGGCCTAGGCTGCAGATCATCAATGGGTCGTCTCAGCCGATTGACGTTTTCTGGCTGAAGTCGGATTCCAATCGGGTACCGAATGGGTCGATCGAACCAGGCAAGCAGACTTTTATTACAACCACTCTGGGACATCGGTTTCTGGTCGTGGGGCGTGAGGACGAAACCGAATCGACTGTCACCAGTGAAATGCTTTTTCAGGCGGCTCGGATTGGTGGAGTGCCGGAGTTTTATACTCAACAAATCGACGCTCAGGGGTTTCCGATTGTGGCGTCCTCGAAGGTCAATCCGTATGCACTCAAGGAAGCCGCTTACCTGGTGGATCTGATGCTGGCCAAGCGGCCGGATGTGCGCGAAGCGATGATCAAGAGCGGGGCGCGACTTTGTATCCTGGCCTGGAACGAGTTCACCACAGACCAACCGGAATGGGAATGGCTGGCCGACGAACCGGGGCCGGGGTTTCCGGGAATTGACACACGCGACTTTCGAGACGCTCGGGCTCGCGGGATGGGGGGCAGTCAGACGGACCCATACTGTTCGTGCGGTGAAGAGAATCTGCTGTGTTATCCCGGCGACCCCTATTCCACCGAAAACATCCTGATCCACGAGTTCGCTCACAACATCCATCTGCGCGGCATGGTCAACCTGGACTCATCGTTCGATACCCGACTGAAAGCGGCCTACGACACCGCGATGACGGAGGGGTTGTGGAAGGGGAAGTATGCGAGCACGAATCACCACGAATACTTTGCCGAGGGAGTGCAGTCGTGGTTCGACAATAACCGCGAGAACGACCATGACCACAACCACGTGAACACGCGCGCGGAACTGGTGGAATATGACCCCAGACTGGCAGCCATTTGTCGCGAAGTCTTCGGCGAGACGGCCCTCACGTACTCGAAGCCGCAAACTCGACTGACCGGACACCTGGAAGGCTACGACCCGGCGACGGCACCGAAGTTCGTTTGGCCAGAACGGTTGCAGAAGGCGCACGACGAGATTCGGAAACAGGCAAGAGCGAGAGATGCAAAGGCAAACGCCAAATAAACCGCCCCTCCACAGTCGTCCGCCGCAGGCGGTTTGTGCGCGTCGCACGATGGGAGCAGAATAGGCGTGTCGTTCGCGCGTCGGGGATAGTATCGATTTGCCATAAAGCGGTAGGGGGGTTGACACGCCCATCTGAGGGCGCAGTCCCACCGTTTTCAACCAGCCATGTGGGAGTTGTTCGCCTCGGAGAATTGTTCACCGCGCGATTTGCAGATGTCTGGTGTGCCACCTGGCTATGCCAGTGTCTTTATTTTCTTTTGAGGAAGAAGTAGCAGAACGTCCGCGGGTGGGGAGTGGTTGGGTGGGTCTTCGTTTGGAAGAGAAGACACTGGCATAGCCAGGTGGCACACCAGAAAAAACATACTCCTGGCCGGCATGACTTCGGAAAACACGACTTTGTCGAGGACTCCAAAATCGTGGCACCCCTATCTCGTTTTAAAATGGGATGCCACCCGCGCCCGGCACACCAGACAAATCTCAATATCAACTGAGACTCAAGCGACAACGGCACGGTTTTTGTTCTTGAGGTGCCTTAACGCTGAAGGCGACTACCGAGGGCGTCGTCAAGCTTGTCAGGAAAGCACCGACGAAACAATCCTCTGCTGACGACAGATGTCGTAGCGGCTGAAAAAACGTTTCCAACAGAGATCGAGAGCAAATTGTCCAGCACGGTCGTCGATCATCCAATTCCTTGTATGGATTTCGGGCCGTCGACCGATTCACACATTTTTAAGGGCCAACTTATGTTTGATGCTGATGTCGCGGTACTTGACGTACTGCCTCAAGATGATGCTGAATCGACTAGTGTACTGGCGTCACTTGATCGCGAATCGATCTCCCGCCTGGCTTCTCCGTTGAGTATTCACTGCCATCGTAATGGCACGCTTTGGATCGCGTGGATTGAGTCCATGTCCAACGTTGTCGGCGGCGGGGCTCATCCGTCGGAAGCGATCGCCAATCTGTTGGAAATGTTCGATGAACAGACGATGTGTGACTCGCAGATCGAGTATTGCTGATCTTTGAATTCGAGACCGCGGCGGCTTGAGCACGGGTGAATTGAAGACACTGGCATCGCCAGTGGCACGTTGTTCGTGTTTGAGTCTGCATTGCCGACGGAATCTCTCGTTCTCGCCTTTGTGTGGTGCGGTCTAGGTATCGTTTGATTAGGCTGTTCGTGCTGGTCAATTTACTGTCAAGCACTTGCGGCGAACGACGATGTCTGAACCGATCACTCCTTCCGATCCCGGCGGGTCTTCATCGAACGCTGGGCGGACTATTCCGACCACGCCTCGGCGGAGTCCGTTATCGGTAACTCTGAAGTTGCTGCGAGCGTGCTCGTTATTCCTGCTGATTGCGACGCTGCTCGGTTCGTGCGGCAAATGGAATTGGCGGTTCGATTTGTTCGCTCATTTTCGCTGGTATTATTTCGCACTCGCCGTTGTCGGACTGTTGCTGGTTGGCCGTTCAACGAACAAGTGGGCTCGATACTGCCTGATCCTGATCTCGATCTGGAATGGCGTCCTACTTCTGCCCTACTATGCTCCCTCTCTACGCGCCGTTGCTTCCGGGCCGGCGAAACCGTTCTCGTTGATTTCACTCAACGTCTACACTGCAAACACCGACAAAGCGGCTGTCATCGACTATCTGAAAACAGCCGACGCGGAACTGGTGTTTGCCATGGAAGTCGATGCCCAGTGGGCGGAGGCACTCGAATCGTTGAGTATCCTCTATCCGCATCGAATCACTCAACCGCGTGCCGACAACTTTGGCGTCATGCTGCTATCCAAACGCCCATTCATGGAGTCGCAAATCAGGAAGTTTGGACCCACCGATCTGCCCAGTATCGTCATCAAGATTGAGCATGACGAAAAGATCTACCAGTTGATCGGCACGCACCCGGTACCACCCGTCGGCGATCAGTATTCTTCCTGGCGCAACCAGCAACTCGCCGCGATTGGTGAGTTTGTCCGCCAGGCCGAAGTGCCAACAATCGTCATTGGCGATCTAAACGCGACCCCCTGGTCAGCAGCGTTCCAATCATTGATCACTCAAAGCGGCCTGCGAGACAGCGCACTGGGATTCGGAGTGCTTGGAACCTGGAACGCCAAACTGCCGGTCCGAATCCCCATCGATCACGCTCTGATCCCACCCGACGTCGGCGTCCTCCACCGCACAATCGGTCCCTACGTAGGCTCAGACCACTTCCCCCTGGAAATCACTCTCTCCCTTTGACCCGGCCGCGGGTCGGCGGGATTCGCGATTGAGTTGGGTTTAGAATAGTCGGGTGGCTCGCGCGTTGGAAACTGGTGATCAGGATATGAGGCCTGTCATACTTTCTCATCGCGCAAACGACTTATCTATTCGCAACCCGTCACGCGACGCGAACCCCGCTGACCCGCGGCCGGGTCCGATTGAGTTGAGTTCAGACTAGTCGGGTCGGTCGCGCGTTGGAAACTGGTGATCAAGATACGAGGCCTGTCATTCTTTCTCATCGCGCAAGCGACTTACCTATTTGCAACCCATCACGCGACGCGCACCCCGCTGACCCGCGGCCGGGTCCGATTGAGTTGGGTTCAGAATAGTCGGGTCGCTCGCGCGTTGGAGCCGGGTGATCAGGACGCTAGGCCTGTCATTCTTTCATCGTTTGATTTTGGACACCCGTCGCGCAAACGACTTACCTATTCGCAACCCATCACGCGACGCGCACCCCGCTGACCCGCGGCCGGGTCGATTGTTGCCGAGTGGTCTATCATAATCTGACGTCTGTGCGCGCGGTTTGTTTGCTTTTTGTGATTGTTGATGTTCTGAGAAATATAATCGATGCTTCGTTTGGGACTTTGTTGCCAATTTCGTGATCAGCCGATCAAGTTTGTGACGACGACTGCGACTTGCATTGGCCGAATGACGCGGGTCGATGCATTGGAGAAGCTCAACCGATTGTGCTGGCAGAATGCCAACGCGCTGATGGATTCGCTTCAGTTTTGTGCGACGAATCAGATTGGTTGCTTTCGCATCAACAGCCAGATCCTGCCGATCAAGACGCATCCAACTTGTGGCTACGACGTTGGCGATCTGCCGGACGCTGATCGAATTGTGGAGCGGTTTCGGCAGTGCGGTGAATTTGCCAAGCATCATCAACTACGAACCTGCTTTCATCCGGATCAGTTCGTCGTCTTAAACTCCCCGCGGGCGGACGTTGTTGAGAGTTCTCTACGAGAATTGGAGTACCAGTCTGAAGTTGCAGAATGGGTTGGCGCCGATGTCGTCAACATTCACGCTGGCGGAGCATATGGTGACAAGACGAAAGCACTGGCCGATTTTGTGCGCAATGTCGATCAACTCTCCGATCGTGCTCGCAGCCGACTGACCGTGGAAAATGACGACAAAACGTACTCGCCGTCGGACTTATTGCCGGTCTGTCGTACTGCGGGAATCCCGTTGGTCTACGACGTGCATCACCATCGATGTCTGGCTGATGATCTGGACATTCAAACTGCGACCGATCTGGCATCGGCGACGTGGACGCGCGAACCACTGTTTCACATTTCCAGTCCCTTGGATGGCTGGGACGGATCCAGACCAGAGCGTCATCACGACTTCATCAATCCCGATGACTTTCCAGATTGCTGGCTGAAGAAGTCGATCACTGTCGAAGTTGAAGCGAAGGCGAAAGAGATTGCCGTTGCGCAACTGTGGTCGGATCTACGAGGACGGAAGAAGACGCGTCGATCGTAGGTCCACGCTATTGCCTGTCGGAGCCCGATATCGTTAGCGGATGCGGAAATTGTCACCTGGATCGAGCAGTTGGATCACGTGTTGGACGGCATAAGGGCGATGGACCAAACCGAGTGATCTTGCGGAATTCCACTGCATCATGCAGACGTGATTGGACGTGGCGAGAATAACGGGGTTGCCTTGAGCGTCATTGAGGAAGGCGGACTTTCGCGACAGGATGTCGCGTGAGTTTTCGGGCTTTTGAATGTTGTAGACGCCGCCCGATCCGCAGCAGTCGCGGGCGAATGGGGCGAGTTCCCAGCGGTAGCCGGTCGCATTCAGGACGTTGGTAGGAATGCCGGCCTGTTTTTGGCCGTGGATCAGGTGGCAGGGCAGATCAACGTAGACTCGTGCGGCTTCGTTGCGAGGCGGGCGCGAGACGGGGCCGAGATCACCGAGAAAGCTGAGAACATCGCGAACGGGTAATTGTCCGTTCAACGACTTGCCGAGTGCCAGTCCGCAGCCGGATGAATTGCAGACGACGGCTTCGACGTCCAATGAACGGAACGCCGAGCGGTTGCGATCGTGCAGTGCGGTGACTCCGTCGAGTCCAGTGTGTTCCTGGAACGCTCCACAGCATCCCTGGTCTGGTGGGATGACGACTTGCACGTTGTTTTCGATCAGGACGCGAATCGTGGCGAAATTGATTTCGCGGAACACGGCTTCCATCAGGCAGCCGGTCAGAAAAGCGACGCGCGGTCCCGTGGGACGATGTCGGGTCATCAATTGAGCGGCGTAGGCTGCGGTCGATTGGATCGCAGCAGGCTCACCCGGAAACAGGAATCGGTGGCGTAACAGGCCGGCTCGTCGCAGCAGGCGAGCGGGCAGCATGACCAGGTTCATCAAGGCGGGGCGTGTGACGAGTGATGCGGCCAATCGTAATAGTGGTTTGGGATGCTGCCGCTTTGAGGCGACGTGCTGGTGTTTGACTTGTTCGAAGATTTCGCCGTAGGGAACGTTGGCCGGACAAGCCGATTCGCACGCCAGACAGCCGACACATTCCGAAGTATAGAAGTCGGTCCAGGTATCTTGCGGCAGGCGTCCTTCGGCTTCTTCACGCCATAGTCGCAACCGGCCGCGCGGAGAATTGTTTTCGTCACCGGTCAGTTTATAGGTGGGACAAACTTCCAGGCAAAAGCCGCAGTGCACGCAACTAGCGAGCAGGTCGGGATCGTGCGTTGTGCATTGTCCCGCGGGCTTGTCGCCAGAAGTCGTGGTCAAACTGTGAATCGGATCTGTCGAAGGAGTCGAAGGCAACGGTCTGTTCCTTGGTCTGTATCGTCAACGGCGGATGGAGGCCGGTCGAAGGGAAGTCATGGTGCCGAGATCTGTTGCTCGAAAATCGCGACCCAATCTGATTCGGGCGCGGAGGGGGGACTCGGCGGTAGATGACGCGAATGCCAGTCGCCACCGACGGCGTGCAATCGATCGGCGAAGGTCGACACCAAGTGATAGATCGCATCGAGCTTGTTCGGCGCATTGTCGAGATAGCCATGCAGCACGCCGCTATAGCACAGGGCCACACAGCGGCAACGGCCGAGACCGACCACGTCGGTCGCGAGCAGAAGCAGATGCTCGGGCGTGGACTTGAAGACGAAGTCGGGGCAACCATCTGTCGGTGGTGCGACGGCATAGTCTGTGGTGTACGTCAGGTTCTGCTGTTCGGCAAAGGATGACAGGAACCTGGCGACCAGCGGATATTCGTCTTCGGGACAGTTCACTGCGATGCGCACTTGATGAGTCTGGGATGTCGGATCAATGAGAACATCGATCGAGTCGAACCAGTGCATCCAGCAATTTTTCAGCAGCGAGCCGACAGTTGTTTTCAAAGCGGACTTGGGGCAGTTCAACCAGTGGACGCTGGTGACCCCGCAATCAGGCCTCAATCGCAGTACGTAATCGACCGGTTCTCCGAAGCGACGACCACTTAACAAGAGAAAGCGGAACAGGTCGTACCCGGTTGTCGTCTTCGCCACGCGTTCGCCGATCCGGACGACTCGACCACTGGGCAGTTTCCAGTTCATGCCCACAATGTTATCGCAGTAGGGACCGAACCGGGACGACGCGGGCGCGAATCCAGTGGCTTCGACCTGGTCTTTTAGCGATGCTTGCGAATCGATGATCAGCGGGAAACGCATTCGATGAGGCGTTGCCAATGCGGTGATGTCCGCCGCGGTCGCATTCGCAGAGACGCAGGTGATCCCGTCGATCTCGTCCAGGAAGGGAGTAAAGCAACGGGCGCCGGTGACGGTCGATGGGTCTTGCTCTTGAACATGATGGCTCGATGCTCCATTTGACGTTGAACCGTTTTCAAACCGTCGTTCACCGAAGACCTTCAGCGGGTTCAGTTGATGCTTCGGGTTGAAGATGCGTGGAACGGTCAGTTGCAATCGAATTGCATCGGGGCCGAAGACTAACGGCATGTAAGCGAGCTTGTCGTTGCCAATACCATGCTCGCCCGACAACGTGCCGCCGACATCAACGACGCGCTTCATCAGCCGCTTGCCGATCTGCTCAACGATTTCCAATTCGCCTGGTTTGCGGGAATCGAACAGGAAATTGGGATGCAGGTTACCGTCACCGGCGTGGAAGACGTTGACGGCTCGTATGCCGGCGGCGTCGGCTTCGTCGTAGACGAACTGCAACAGTTCCGCGAGGGCTCGTTTGGGAATGACCGCGTCCTGCACGACGAAATCGGCACTCAGTTGACCCATTAACCCACCGGCGGCCTTGCGGGCTTTCCATAGTTTTTTACGTTGCTCTTCGTCGTCGCTGTAGACGACGTCATGCGAGCCGGCGTCGGTCAGGATGTTTGCGACCGATTGTACGCGGGCGTCGACCAGTTCAGGCGGGCCGTCGATTTCGGTCAGCAGCATGAACGAGTCTTTCGGCAGTCCGACGGCCATCGGGCTGTTCTCGACCATTGCCACGCAGCGCGGATCCATCAACTCGATGGCAACAGGAAACGACGAATGAGCCACCAGCGCGTGGATCGCCTTCTCGGCGGTGATCAGGTCGGCATACGTGGCTCGGAACGTCCAGACCTTGTCGGGTCGCGGCAGGGTGCGCAGCCAGAATCGGGTGAAGGCACCCAGGGTTCCTTCCGACCCGACCATGAACCGCTTCCAGTCTTCTCGCCAGGGGCCACGGCCACCGGCAGGGCCGCCGAATCGATGAACGGTGCCGTCGAGCAAGACGACTTCGACACCCAGGACATAGTTGCTGGTCACGCCATAACGGAAGCAATGGGCGCCGCCCGCATTCATCGCGACGTTGCCACCCAGCGTACAGACCGGGCCGCTGGAAGGGTCTGGAGGATAGAAGACTCCGTAGGGTTTCAGAACTTCATCCAGATAGTTCAGCGTGACGCCGCATTCGACTTCGCACCAGTACCCTTCGCGACAGATCTGACGAATGTTGCGCAGTCCCGACGTATGCACGACGACGCCACCCTGGGCCGCGACGGGACCGCCCGACAGCGACGTGCCCGCACCGCGGATACAGATTGGAACACCCAGTTCTTTCGAGTGCTGCAGCACGCGAACCATCTCATCCGCGTCCGAGGGTATCACGACGGCGTCAGGGCGAAAGGTTTTGTAACCCAGTCCATCAGCATCATATCCCGCCAGTTGGGCCGGCGCGGTTAGCACGCGTCCTTTGGTGACAAAGCGCCTCAACAGGCCTTCGAGTTGTTGTGAAGTCATGGGAAGTCTTGCTGCTCATTCCGCGACGCCAGATGCTTGGATAACCCCACATCGTATTCGAAACGCAAGCCGGTGTCGCTTGTTGCTGTGAATTGCGTGGTTCCATCGTAAATCGGGCTTCGCACCTACGTTGGACGATCACAATTTGATGTAACGCCGTTGGCGTAAAACGTTGCTGTGCTGGTATGAACCCAGGGCGCTCGCACGGCTCTCGGCCCTGGGTTTTGTGCTTCAACGCCGTTGCCGTAGACAAAGACGTTTTGTCGTCATTGCGAAAGGCACGTGGCCCGATTTGTGATGCACCAGATGCGGCGTTGGCCGAACACAACATTCGGTGAGCGCTTTGGGACTCGTGCGGTTGGACAAGACACGACTTTGTCGAGGACTCCAAAGGTCGTGGCACCCGCCCTGTCGAGTGCGTTATCCGTTTCCCACGCGCGCGACCCAACTATTCTGAACCCAACTCAATCGCGGATCCCGCCGACCCGCGGCCGGGTCAAAGAATGAATTTGACGGTACGCGATCGCCAATCCCTGGCAAGTCATCGTACCGTCAATTCATTTCTCACGTAGTTCAATCACCGATCAGAGAGTTATCGGAGCAGATCGAGCGAGGCCTGCATCACCTGGTTCGCGATGCTGAATGCTTTGGCGTTGACTTCGTAACCGCGTTGAGCTGCAATCAAGAGCGTGAACTCGGTTCCCACGTCGACGTTCGATCCTTCGAGTCCACCGCTCTGGAGCGACCCGGCACCACCGGACTGCGGAGCCGAAATCTGAGGCAGGCCCGACGCGGTCGAGTACATGAGGTAGTTGTTTCCGGCATTCTGCAAACCACCGGGATTGTTAAATGTGGCCAACGCGATTTGGGCGATCGATTCGGCCTGACCATTTGTGAATTGGCCGATGATCACGCCATCAGCACCAACACTGGTGCTTTCGAGTGTGCCCTGAGCGTAGCCATCCTGTTTGGACGCATTGACGGACGTCGTGCCGCCGGTCTGCGTGATGCCGCTCACGCCGTTCGGTGTTCCCAATTGCAGCGTGACCGTTTGTGGTTTGCCAAAGCTGGCCAGCGTGTTGATCTGAAACGTGATGTTATTGTCACCATTCGTCCCGGGCTTGGCGACGATGAATTTACTGAAATCCGTCGACGAGCCGCCGGTGTTCGCTGGGTCGTCCACGATCTTGATCGACAAGGCCGTTTGACCTGAGTGCTTTGCCGAGAACTCGATGTTGCCTGATGAGTCCAACGATGCGACAGCTCCGCCAAACGCGGTGTTGATCGTGTTAATCAGATCACCGACAGTCGCGGGGTTTCCAGCAATTGTGGTGGGCATCGACACGGGTACAATCGTGTTGCCACTGAAATCGGTTCCCGAAATGATGATATTGTCCGTTGCACCGTAGGGTGTCGCTGCTGGCGTATGCTGATCCAGGCCTTCGAGGGGTGTCGTCAGCGTTGCCGCGGCGCCGCCGATCGTCATGGGGTTCTTGGTGACTTCCACCTGAGCTTGGCTGTTTCCAGAAATACTTTGCAGCGATCCATCCTGATTGAACGAAATTCCCGCGACCGTGTTATCTTCTCCCGGTCCGCTGATCGTGCCATCGGCTGGGTTCATCGACGCGACGACGTTCCATTGGTTGTCCGCCACCTTGACGAAGCTGAAGGTGATATTGTGAGGTGTTCCCTGGGCATCATAGATCTGCACGACAGACGTGGCAGCGGATCCGGACGCACCGGGAACCGTTTGAATGAAGTTCGAGAATTGCGTCGAGGCACCCGATGCATTCGGCGAGGTGGAGGTCAAATTCAGCGTCGCCGACGAAGGTCCCGTGCCGTTGGCCGTCAGGGTAATGTGTCCCGTCGAATCCAGCGCCGCCGTGGCACCCGTTACGCTTGTTCCCGACAGGAATGCCTGGTTGATCGAATTGATTAACGCTCCAACCGTATCATTCGCCGGAGTACCGGTGCAGGTGTAGACCGCATTCACCGTCGTTCCGTCAACCCGAGTTCCGGTGATCGCAATCGTATCTCCCGCAAGATATCCCGTCGGTGATCCGGCTCCGAACGAAGTCTGATCGAGGGCATCGAGAGATGTCGTCAACGTCGCTGGGATTCCAGCGGCTGTGAATGCCTGGCCCGCGACGAGCACTTGAGCCGTTGGCGGCAAGGCCGAGGCGTTTAGATTGCCTTGAAATGTGATGTTCTGCGTCGCGACACCGGGAATCGTCAAACCCTTTGGAATGATGATGTCGCTGTCACCGGACGTCTGGAAGGCGGGCGTGGTTGCGGTTCCTTCGCCGACAGTCCCGATGCGCTGGACTTTGGCACCCGTCGCGGGATCAACGAGCGTTCCATTGGAATCGACGTTGAACGAACCGGCGCGCGTGTAGACGTTGTCCGGGCCGTTCTTCAGCACAAAATACCCGTTGTTGTTGATTGCCAGATCAAACGGGTTGCCTGTGTTTTGAAACGTTCCCTGAGTCAGGTTCGTGTCCGTCGCCGAAACCTGAACACCCATTCCGATCTGAACCGGGTTTCGACCGCCAGATGTTGCCGTGGGCTGTGACGCGCCCGAGAGCAATTGCGAGAACTGGTTCGAGAACAGCAGCGTCTGCGACTTGTAGCCCGTGGTATTCGAGTTGGCGAGATTATTGCCAACAACACTGAGCATCGTCTGGTTGGCATTGAGCGCTGACGAACTGGTAAACAAAGCCGGAATCATGGTGTTGGACTCTCGCGATTACTTAAGTATCCGTCGTAATGCCAAGCATCACGAACCAAAACTTTCGTAAGCGGCGTCCGTGCCGATTCCGAATCTGCTCCTCTAGTTGTTCAATACTCTCGATACCGTTTGCGATTGATCGATCCGCCGGACTCGGTCGTTCCGTGACCAGAATCCGTTGCGAATCTTCAATCGGTTGCTGAGGTCATCCGGAAGCTCACACTGCCGATGCGACCCCAAGTACCTTGCCTAACGCGACCGAATCGTTGCCTACTTGCAACGAGACCTGGCCGTTTGCAATCTCCACTGATGCCACTTTGCCCGCGGCCTGTGATCCGTCTGATTTGGTGTAAGCCACCTGTTTACCAATCAGATTGGAACCCTGCGTGATCTCTTGCAGCGATAGCATGTCACCGAAACTCGCGTTCAACTGCTCCATACCGCTGAGCGTCGAGAATTGTGCCAACTGGGCCAGCATCTGACCGTTGTCTGTCGGATTGAGTGGATCCTGAGACTGCAGTTGTTTCACCATCAATTGCAGGAATTCGTTTTGAGTGACCGAGGACGTCGGTGTCGACGCAGAACTAACAGCCATCCGTCACCAATCCTTTCCGGTCAGTCAAAATCCATTCCGAAGCGCACGGCTCACCAAGCCTATCCATCGAAACTTTGATGGCTCTCACAACAGAAATTAATTTCAGGTATGACGATTTGCTAAAGTGACCGGCAGAAACGACCACAGTTCGTTCCGGAGGATGCTAAAGTCTGTGCAGGGGGCGCAACTTGAGTGACAATGTGTGCACTGACGATTTGCAGCGCACGGAACTGAACACGCTAAGAGTTGCGGATGACCACATTTCTGCCGATCAGGCCACGATGTTCAGTCGGCCTACTGATCTGGATTCCGATTCCGATGCAGGTTGGGAACGGGTCCATCCCCGTGCAGACGGGCGGCTCACGGAGGCAGATGCCTGACCGAAGCGTGAACCATTCGAAGTTTGGCCATGGCCGCCGTCACAGGTCACTTTAAATTGGCCGAGCGAGATGCCGCCACCAGTCAGTGCTTGCCGCAAGTCGGCCATCTGGCTGTCGATGATCTGACGGGCCACTTGGTCCTGGGTGACGATGCGAACGGAAACGACATCGTTATTAACGGACAGGTGCAAATGCACAGCTCCCAAATCTTCACGATCCACTCTTAACCGAACCGTTGTCGTTCCACCTGTGGGATCATCGGAGAGTTGTTGAATGATCGAAGTTGCCAGTTCCTCACCGACGGCGGGCAACACATCTTTCGCGGTGGCCGGACTAACCGTCGCACCGGGCACGACATTGCCAGTCGGAGCAAAGGCGTCGGAGTCGTGGTCTCGCGTGGAATCGACGGACGAGACCACCACAGTCGGCAAGATGGCTCGTAGAGAAGTGACGGACGCGGCAGTCACGTCGTTGATGCTGGTTCCCTGAATTGGAAAATGAAGAATCTGGCGTTGCACCAGATCGATCGTTGGCAGATTTGCCGAGGCTGATTTGGTCGATTCGACTGGCAGCAGAGGAATCGAGGCTGAGGGGATAGACGTTGATACGCGCGGGTCGTTGAAGCCCTGGATATCGGCCGTTTTTGCCGCAGGCGAGGTCTCGGCCAAGGCGGCCGTGGGGTTGGTCGAGTCGGCCGCGGAGTTGTTGCCAAGTTCAGATGTCGCAACGGGCGAGGTCGCAATGGCGTGTGACTTCGGTGCTGTTGCGCCCGAGGGCACCGACGCAGCGAACATCTTCAGGAACGGAGCGTTTGCTGGGCTGTTTTTTCCCGTGGCGAACGGTTGCACTGCGGATGGAGTCGCCGAAGTGTCAGTTGAAATCGGTCGAGCCATATTGGACGACAGACCTGCGGCAGTCTGGTTTGCCGCAAATAGATTGACGATCGCGGCTGCGGCCGCCGTCAATCCGTCGTGTGTCACCGTGGTGGAACGCAGTCGCGAGTCGGCAACGGTAGTGGCACCGTTTGTTGTGTTCTCACTGATTGTTGAGGAAGCTGCCGGCGTATCGCTCGTTGATGCCGGCTCGGCTGTCACTTGTTGTAGCAGCAACAGCTCGAACAGAGACGGAATCGCGGATGACGTATTCGACTGACCGATGCCGGGTGTCGCCGACGACATCGAGCTGGGTTGCTCGATAGGAGCGGAAGGTCGGCTCTCGGTTGCGATGATCGTCATGCTTCAGCCGATTCTTTGAACCTCGTCCAGAACCGCGAAGAATCGGATTGTCTGATGCGGAAATAGCGATTGTGACGATGACACAAGCGCACCTTCAGCGCAGACCAAACGTCGAAATCTTCACTGACCAGACGCGATCAAACGAACGTGGATTGTGGGGGTGCCGCAGGAGTGATCGATCCGTTCCAGAATGGTTCTGAACGCTGAAACGGCGATTTCTGCCGAATCGGCGCGCTCACTTTCGCAAGGAACACCAATGATCGAATTCATCATTCCGCTGAATTTGCCGGTTCGTGCGGTCATGGTTACCGCGACGGTCGATCCGGCTCCGGCAAGAATTGCAGAAGAGATGATCCGCTGGTCTGCACTGCACAAGGTCAGTCTGCCGATCGCGGAACATGTGCCGATGGCACCGGCAAACGAGCCCTCCACGACAATGGCAGTGGAACTGCACGATCTGCAACAGCTTCAGATCGAGCGGACTGCCTTGAACCAGGCGACTGAGGAATTGCGCCGGGCGACGAAAGACTTGCAACGACAGACCGAAGGGCTATTGCGTGAGTTCCAGCACGCTTCGGTGGAACTGGCCCATGCGATCGCCAGCAAGCTGGTTTTCGACGACGTCGAACAGGATCATTTCCCGTTAGCCAACCTCGTGCACGAAGTGATCAGCCGATTGAATGCCAAGGCCGAGATTGTCGTACGTATGAATCCCGCCGATGTCGCGCTGATCGAGCAGATGCCCACGATTGGCAGCAGCGAAACTGATCATGCGGTACGGTTCATCGCGGATTCGAACCTGCAGCGGGGCGATTGCCAGGCCAAATCGGGTGAGATCACCGTGATCTACGAATTGCGTCGGCAAATTGACGAGATACGTCAACAACTTCTCTCGACGGTGAACGGACATGTTGAAGCTTGATCTGAAGCGATTGCGGCGCGATGTCGAAGCGTGTGACGGTTTTCAAATGCAAAGCCGGCTACAGGTGATCGAAGATGGACTGGCCTGTTCGTTGCCCGCCGCACTGGGAGACCAATGTCTGATTGTCGATAAAACGGGACGTGAGATCCCGGCCGAAGTCATCGGATTCCGCCGTGGTCTGACTCAGTTGGCACCCTACGAGTTCGCTGAGGAATTGCGATCGGGACAGATGGTGTTGCGGATGCCTCAACGCCGTTCGGTCCCGGTGGGATCTGGCGCGTTAGGCCGGATTTTCGATGGACTGGGACGGCCCATTGATGACCTGGGTCCTGTGACACCCTATGAACGGCGTGTTGTCCGCAATGCAGCTCCGTCACCGCTGCAGCGTGAACGGATCAACAAGCCGTTTATTACCGGACAGAAGGCGATCGACGGCTTGCTGTTGTGCGGTCGCGGCCAGCGTCTGGGAATCTTTGCTGGTAGCGGGGTCGGAAAAAGCACGCTTCTAGGGGAAATCGCGAAATCGGCTGAAGCCGATCTGAACGTAATCTGCCTGGTTGGCGAGCGCGGATGTGAGTTACGTCCGTTCGTGGAAGATTGTCTGGGTGAAAAGGGAATCGCTCGATCGGCGGTCGTTATCTCGAGCAGCGATCAGTTGCCCATGATGCGGATCCGCGCCGTCGAGACGGCTATCTCGATTGCTGATTCGTTCCGTTCGCAGGGTAAGAATGTCCTGTTCTTCCTGGACAGTCTGACGCGGCTCGCGATGGCGCAGCGTGAATTGGGCCTGAGCCTGGGCGAACCGCCGAGTGCTCGAGGATACACGCCATCGGTGTTTCAACTGATGGCAAACACGGTTGAGCAGTTGGGGAATTCCACGACCGGCAGTATCACAGGGTTTCTGACCGTGCTGGTCGAAGGCGACGACCTATCCGACCCCGTCGCCGACTCGGCGCGATCACTGCTCGATGGTCACATTGTGCTTGACCGTAAGATCGCCGAAACGGGGCACTTTCCGGCGATCAATATTTCGCAAAGTGTCAGTCGGTCGTTCCTGAGTGTCTCAGATAAGGCTCAACAGCAGGCCGCTCGCAAGATTCGCAATATCCTCGCAACGTATGCCGAAGTTCAAGACTTGATTCGGATCGGGGCCTATGCCCGCGGTACCAGTCCTCAGGTTGACAAAGTGATCGAACTGATTCCCGCGGTCAACGCCTTCCTGCAACAGGGGTTGCACGAAAGTCGGTCGCTCGCCGAGACCTGTGGGGCCATGCAGCGAGTCGCGGCGGCCTGGCCTTATTGAACGACACTTTAATGGTGTCGGGCAGCAGTACGGTTCCGAGGTAAGCGATCATGAAGAAGTTTCAATTCCGACTGGAACGCGTTCTTCGTTACCACAAGCAGCGGTTGAAAGAAGCCGAGATGCGAATGTCTCAGGCGCTGCGGGAAAAGGAAGCCGTGACGCAAGTCGTTCGAGCCTACGAGCTGCAAATTGAAGAGGCGGGGCATTCGAAAGAACGAGTTGGAGGACTGATCAATCCCGCGATTCGGGCGAATTTAACGGCACATTTGGAATATCTTGCCGCAAACCTGGCCGTCAATAAAGAACGATTGAAGCTTGCCGAGCAGCGATTTCGAGAAACAGATCGTGAGCGTTCCGAGATCAATAGCGAAGTGGAACGACTGTCGCAATTCCGTGATCAGCAACGACATGAGCATCACGCCGAAGTGATGCGAATGCAGCAGATCGATCTCGATGAAGTGGTCATGCGGAAATGGTCCTTGAATGGAGCAGATGATCCACTGCTCTCGGCTGGAATGTCGGAATGAAAAGCCTGATCCAGATGGCATTGGTCGCCTTGATCGTCGGAGGTGCGTCCGCCGGGGGATCATTCTACTGGCAGCTGAAATACGCCAAGGCGGCGAAGCCTGAGGCGACTGCCGAGAAGACTGACAAAGATCCAGAACACTCGACCGAAGAGAAAACGGACACAGACGAAGAGTCGAAACTGGAAGTTGCCGTCGACAATGATCCCGTTCCACCTCAAGAAGATCTGCTGCCAGACCTGACGAACGACCGTGCGCTGCAAAACACCTTCGGACCACCCGTCGCGATTCGACCGCCGTATGATCAGCATGGCGACGAAGCGGGAGATCTGATCAACCGCCTGCGCGCTCGCGCGGCGTCGACATCGCGACAAGAGGCACGACTGTCGGAACGCGAAGAGGCGATGCAGTTGATCTTCGAAGATCTGCGCGTCGAACAGGTGAATTCGGCCAATCTGCGAAAAAAGGTCCTCGACGAAATCAATCGAAATGTCAAGGAGATTGGCGCGTCACGGAAGGCGACCGAGACCGAACGAGCTGCAATCCAGAAACGGCAAGTCGATGAGCGCCGCCAGAATGTGGCCCAAATAGACCGCATGCGAATTGATAACGACGAGGCACTCGATGCGTTGCGACGTGAAAAAGATGAAGAATTACAGTCGGCAGCCAACGATCTGAAATCGGCGCAGGAGCTTCAGGAAGATTTGCGTAAGCAGATCGACGATTTGAAAAAGCCTCCCGTCGTGAAAGACTTGAGCGGTACGCCGGAAGCGACCGTCAATCTGAAGAAGATGATCGCGGTTGTCGACACGCTTCCCCCGGAGGACACCGCCAAGATTCTGGAAGAGATGGTCCAGAAGGGACGCACCGAGGCCGTTGTTGCCATCCTGAACGCGATGAAGCCACGTCAATCTGCCAAGGTGCTGACTGCGATTACCGAGAAACAGCCTGCACTCGCAGCAGATCTGATGGAACGCCTCAAACGATTCAAAAAGGACGATGCTGCTCCACCTCAACAACCTCCGAACTAGAAAACAGGCTGCGAACTAGAACCTGCGGAAAAGCCCAACACCACACGGCGAGATGCTGGCCAGCTCGCCTATCAGCAGAGGATCATCGCCGTGCCGCCGACGGCCGCAACTCGAGCGATTGAAGTCGACGAACAGTCGCATGCAGTCGCACCGATACACATCCTGCGCAGTTGCTGCGAGCACAACTACTCGTGCCGGTTTCAGATCGTTCAGCATGAATGGATGAAGCCGGCGAACTTCCTGCGGATCAGTCCCGCTGGCCTCGAGCTTCTGGTATCGACCGACGAAGGCCGCGACGCGCTGCGCGTGGGGACCATCTGCTGTGTCTCGTTCCCCTACGAGCTTTCGTTCTGCGTGTTCCTGGCCAGTATCAGTGATCTGCTGATCAAGGGCGGCAACGAATTTCGCGTCATCCTGCCAGTGCCTCAGCAGATCAAAGTCAGCAATCTGCGGCGGCTCTATCGTGTACCGATCATCTCCGATGTGGAGTTGGGGGTCTCTGTTCAGTTGGCCGACGAACGCGTTCTGGGCGTTCAAGCGCGTGACATCGCCGAATCGGGAATTGAAATCGATTTCGGCAATGGAGAATTGCCGGCCCTCAATATCGGCATGCTGATCGACATCAACCTGACATATCTGGACGAGATTGCTTACCGAAAGGCGGAGGTTCGACGGTTGGATGGCACGCGATGTGGATTGTTGTTTCGTCCACCCACCGCAGATGTCGAACGCGAGCAGTCTGCGGCGTTGCACAACATTGTGATGTCGCTACAGAAAATGTGGTTGAAGAGTCGTTGCAACCTGACGTAGACCACGATCAATTCACGATCGGTTTCGTCAATTCGGCGATCAAGACTCCGGCGGCAACTGACACATTCAGCGATGGGACGGCACCGCGTTTTGTCAGCTTGCAGACCTGATCACACTTGTCGAGCGACAGGCGCCGCAGTCCTAGTTCTTCGTTACCCAGAATCAACAGCCATGATCGATCGCGAGGAATCGCAGAGACATCGTGATCCGCGTGTTCCGATGATCCGAGCAGCCAGACACCCGCCGATTTAGCGATGTTCATCGCCCGCGCCAGGTTGGTGGGTTCGCCGAACGGAACATATTCCAGTCCCCCTGCGGCGACATCGTAGACCGTGGCGGTCAGTGGAGCAGATCGGTCGCGGGTCATGATGATCCCTTTGACGCCGAAGAAGCTGGCTGTTCGAAAGATCGCACCGACGTTGTGCGGATCTTGCAGGCAATCGAGAGCGATCCACAGTCCCGGATCTGATGAAGCGTTCACGAACAGTTCTTCAATTAACAGTCCTGGCCGTTCGCGGACCGTCGCTTGAGCGGCCCCCGTTCGTTCAAACTTCTGCTCGGTCTGTGGCCGCTTGGGTTCGACGGCCAGGTTGGTACGGATGGGAATATCATGTTGCTTGGCCAATTCCAAGACGTCGGTCCAGGCGGGGTTCAGCTTGCTCGCAGGAATGCGAACGTCCACCACATCAGCCGGCCGTGTCTGCAACGCCGCCAGCACGCTATGTGGATTCTTGAGCACCAATGACATGATGAACCCTGTGACTTCCTGTTGTTGAATCGCGGCGGTGAATCAAGGCGACGCCGAGACGAATCCTGTGTGCACTATTGCGACCGAATCGTCGCGATCGGCGGCTGGAGTCTGGCGTTTGTCGAACGCGGATCAGATCCGCTTACTCGTTGATCTTCGTCAACACTTTCTCGCGAACCGTTTGCGGATCGGCGCCTTTAACGGCTTTCATCACCTGGCCGATCACGGCGCCCAATGCCTTTTCGTTCCCGCTCTTGAAATCAGCAATGGCTTTCGCGCTGCGGCCAATGACTTCGGCGATGGCGGCATCGATGGCACCTGTGTCCTGCACGATCGCCAGACCTTTCGCCTTGATCAAGTCGTCGATGCGGCCGACCCCAGGTTGAGTTTGAGATTCCGTCGCTTCGGCAAGCAGAGTCGTGAACAGCTCGCGCGCCGACTTGATCGTGACGACCTTCTTGTTGATCCGTTCCAGCAGCGCGGCCAGAACGGGTGGGCGGATCGGGAAATCACCGATCGATTCGTTCCGTTCCTTCATCTCACGCTGCAGGTCTTGAGTAATCCAGTTAGCTGCTTGCTTGCCATCACCACAAGCGCGCGCCACGTCTTCGAAATAGTCGGCGGTGGCTCGGCCTTGATCGATGATCACGGCGGCGTCGTAGGGTGTCAGTTGGTATTCGGTCAGAAATCGTTCGCGCCGAACAGCAGGGCGTTCGCACATTTCTGCCCGGATGACTGCCAACTGTTCGGCGCTAGGGATCACAGGTACGAGGTCGGGGTCGGGGAAGTAACGGTAGTCGGCCGCCTCTTCTTTATCTCGCAGGGCGTAGGTGGTGCCGCTGTTTGGATCGAATCCAACCGTCCGCTTGTGCCCGCCCTTGGCTCCCATGCGAATACCGGTCTTTTGGAATGACTCCCATTGCTCAGCGACTTCGTGGTCAATGGCCTGTTCGGTAAAGCGAAAACTGTTCAGGTTTTTGATTTCAACGATCGGCGTTGGAATACGCGATCCGTCCGGCTGGATCACGTGCAGGTTGACGTTCGCATCGCAGCGCAGGCTGCCTTCCTGCATGTTGCAGTCAGACACTTCCAGATAGGTCAGCAGCAGTTTCAGTTCTTCCAGGAACTGACGCGCTTCGTTGGACGACCGCAGATCGGGATGCGTCACGATTTCAACCAGTGGAGTACCGGCGCGATTCAAGTCGACCTTGCTGTCCCGGCCACGTCCAGACTCGTCATGCATGTTCTTGCCGGCGTCTTCTTCCAGATGGGCGCGAAGGATGCGGACACGTCGAGTTGTCGAGGGCTGATCATGGGCGCTCGGAGCAATCGTGACGTCAACATGACCATCGTGACTGAATGGCAGATCATACTGACTGATCTGATATCCCTTGGGCAGGTCGGGATAAAAGTACTGTTTGCGGTCCCATTTCGTGTAGGGAGCGATCTGGCAGCCCAGTCCCAATGCAGTTTTGACACCCAGGTGATACGCCCGCTCGTTAAGCACGGGCAATGCACCCGGCAGACCCAGGCAGACCGGACAAGTCTGAACGTTGGGATGATCGGGATTAAAGGCGGTCGAACATCCACAAAAGATCTTGGTCTGTGTTTGCAGTTGAACGTGGATTTCCAGACCGATGATGACTTGGTACGACATAGACTTCTCAAGGACGATTGTTGCGTGGCCGGTTGTCAATTCGAACCAGCCAGACAATGGCTAGCGAGGACTTACTGAATGCGAAACAGTCTCGCGGAAATTGGCTTCAATTGGAATTCGCAGCATCGATCGATTTCCAACTGATCTGGCCGGCATCAATCTGGGCGGCGAGTTCCGGAGCGGTCGAGAGAATCGCATTGGCGGCGGGATCGGGGCATTCGCTAAGTGCCAAGGCCGCAGCGTGTTTATCGACGGACGAGCCTGTTTCGAGCAGCGTCTTCAACTCGGCGATCCCACGGCTATCGGCACAACGCCCGACGCAGCGCCACATGTCCGGTGACACCGGCCGCCTGGCCGCGCGACGTTCTTCGATAAAGTCGAGCACCATTGCTGCGAGACGGGCATTGGCACGCTGGTCCAGCCCTCTGACAGGTGACATCGGCACACCGATGAACTGACACTTCAACACCATCTGGTTCCATTGATCCTCACTGAATAGTTCGGCGGGGTAGGGATTCTGATGCGCCACCGCGCAGAACACCGCTTTGATATTCGTGCGAATCCCTTCGGCCGCTCGCAAGACATGTGCGCTGGGATGAGGCAACAGTGGCAACGCCTGGTATAACGCCACCAGTTCACCGACTTCTCCGGTGGAGAACAACTGGTCCAGTGTCGCGACCATGGCGGTCGAATCCTGAGCTGGCAACGACAGTACGAACAGGGCTCTGACGGCCTGATCGGTACTCCAGCCGGTCGGGTTCCATCCGTGCCGCACTGCTTCAGCCTGTTTCAGTTCGGTGGCGTTCAGCATCAGATCGGACTTGCCAACCTTTCGCGGTGCCATCCCGAAGGCGAGGAAAAGTCCTTTCTTGTCGCCTGAACTAATCACGGTTCGGCGGTCGTCGACCCAACTGATGGCGGCTTCATCCAGTCGAGACCGCGACCAGTTCATCAGCAGATCAGCAATCTGATCACATTTCGGATTCACAACAGGTCCAGTTCAATGCGAGTCTTATCAAGAGAAATCTGTCACACCATTTGTCGGTGTGAGGCGGCCTTCGGTCGATGTCGTTGTGTTTGTTCGAGCGACCGTCGGTGGATCAATGATGGTGGCCGCAGCCGGACGGGTTGCCACAGCATCCAGCCATCGGCAATTGCGGAATGGCGCTGGCGATCGGCAAAGCGATACCACCTGAGATGACTCGTTCGACTGGTGTGTCCAGTGGAGTTGTCCCAGGGTCTTCCTGAGTGCGTTGGCACAGGTCGCCCCACGTGGCCAGCCGATCCTTCATACTATGCTGCACGCTGACCGTGCGGTTGTTTTGAGAGCAGTGATAGTCGTAAGTGGGCATGAATTTGTTCCTATCGAAAACGTTGAGGTGATTCGGATGGAGGGCTGATTTGGGCTTCAGCCCGATCGTCGTCGTGCGTCAGCCAGCATGTTATCGAACAGTTTACGTTGCTCGATCAATTCGACCGCCGGATCGGCTGGAATGACGCCTTCTTCCAGCATCATCCAGCCGGAATAGTCGGCTTTGACGTACAGGTCCAACAGTTGAGTCCACGGGTAATTCTTGGAATCGAGCCGATGGATGTGCGTCGTCCTGCCCAATCGATCTTTGACCAGATTGAAATTGTGTTCGATCCCCGGTGCTTCCAGATCTTGTTGATTGCAGTTCCAGCAAATCGCCACGTTCGAGTTGTCGGCGACATCCAGGATCGACTTGATGATCGGCAATTGAGCACACTGGCCGTGAACTTCGAGTCGAATCTGCTGGCCGAACCCGGTCGCGAATTCAGCCACTTCATTCAATGCTTTGCCGATCTGGGCAATCGTTTTTTCTCGAGGGACATCCTTGTGGAACGAGTCGGGTTTGACTTTCACTCCGGTTCCACCGATGTCATGACTTAACCGGATAAACGCCTTGGTCGCTTCAATCGCCTTTTTGATAACGGCGGGATCGGGATTGTCGAATCGTTCGTCGCTGCCAATGCCAACAAATTGCACGGGTGAATTCTCGAACCGCTGGCGGACCTCGGTTCGTTGCGCATCGTTCAGGCTCGGTTCGACCCCATGCTTGTGAGTTGTGCGCAGTTCGACACCCAGCACCTTCGCCTGTTCGCAGTTTTTCAACAGCGTCGGCAAGTCCCAGTCTTTGCCCCACTGATAGGTCACCAGACCGTATCGAATGTCGGCGCCCTTCTTGTCGTTCAGCTCATCCGCCCGAGTTCTTCGAGAAGAAGTCAACAGCCCCAATGACGCGGCCGCGCCTGCGATGGCCGCCGTCGAGAGAAACTCGCGTCGCGATTGTTCGGACATGATTGATCCTTCGGGAAGTGGATCGGGTTCCAAAACCCGGCAAAGGTCACAGTGGGAGAAAATCCGGCAGGCTGGATTTTATCAAACGGGACGCCATAGTCATCAGACATGGAAGGACCACGACCAATAACGACCCAAACGGGCTCGAGGTCCGACTTCAACGACGACTGAATCAGGAAACTGTTATGCCGATTGCGCTTGGTGTCGATCTGGGAACCACCAAAATCACCTGCATCGCGGTCGATGCGCTGCAGGGCGAAATCCTGGCGGTCGGATCTGCCGCCAACGGTGCGAATATCACTCGACCGGAAGATCAGTCACGTGGATTCTCGGAATGGAATGCCGACCTGATTCTGGCCACATCGTTGAAATGTATTCGATCGGTGGCGGAGCAACTTGGGACGAACGCGTCCGATGTGATGGCGATTGGTCTCACCGGCCAGCAACACGGCATGGTGCTGGTCGACCCGGTACGACGTCAGGCCGTCTCTCCATTGATCAACTGGCAGGATCGACGAGCGTTGCAACTGCAACCCGACGGTCGGCAAACCTGGCTTCAGGCGGCGCGAAACGCGATCGGCCCCGAAACATGGAAACGGACAGGTTGCTGGCTGCATCCGGGATTCATGGCAACAACGCTGTATGAGCTTTCCAGTCGTGGCCAACTGCCCGCTCAGGCACAGGCGTTGTTCATCATGGATTTCTTCGCAGCGATATTGACTGGCCAAAATCCGGTCAGCGAACCGTCGGCTGCGGGCAGCAGCGGAGTGTTCAATGTCCGAACTCGGCAATGGGATGCAGAGTCGATCGCCGCACTGGGCCTGCCTCGGTCAGTGTTCCCAGAGATTTGTGAAGCCGACCGAGCAGTTGGAAATCTGACCAACCAATGCGCAGCGCAGACCGGCCTGGCCGAGGGCATCCCCGTCTTTGCCGCGATCGGTGATCATCAGGCCAGTTTTCTGGGCAGTGTCGCCGATCGCCACAATAGCATTCTGGTCAACGTCGGCACCGGAGCCCAGGTCGCAGTTTATACCGATGGACTGAGCTTTGAATTGCCCATCGAACTGCGTCCGTTCCCCTTCGGTGGCAACCTGCTGTCGAACGTGGGCTTGGCGGGAGGATGGTCGTACCAGGTGCTGGAACAGTTCTTCCGCAATACCGCCGAGTCCATGTTTCAGATTGAGCCTGAAGCCAAGCTGTACGAGACGATGACTCGTTTGGCCGCCGGCATTTCCGCGGGCGCGGATGGCTTGCGGTGCGAGCCACGCTTCGCCGGAACCCGCCTCGATCCCACCGTGCGTGGTTCCATGACCGGGTTGTCACCTCAGAACTTTACGGCCGCTCATCTGGCACGCGCGGTCTTGGAAGGGATGAGTCGCTCGCTGCACGAGGGCTTCCTGGCGATCCAAAAGATCACTGAGCAATCACCGGGTGCCTTGATCGCGGCTGGCAACGGCCTGCGCGAGAATCAATTGCTGTCCCAGATCGTTTCGCAAGCGTTTGGTTTGCCCATGACCTTCACGAAGCACCGCGAAGAAGCCGCATATGGTGCGTCCATCGTTGCGAGTGTCGCCGCCAAGCTGTATCCAAACCTGGACGGCGCCACAAAGGCGATGATCCATGTTGCTGACCGGACATCGACTGGCTCAATTCCCTCCCGGTAGAACCGGTGTCTTGTCAATGTCTAGCGGCAGAGTTCCGAATCTTGTTTCGCCGGCTCGGATGATGAAGAACTTGATCGTGTCGCTGGTTTTGTCGGACACCGACAGGTTGATGATCCAACCCACGTTGTCGAGAGTCGGTGTTTCCCACTTGTCCAGACCCACCAGGACGTCGTCAACTTCGATTCCATTTTTAGCGGCTGGACCGTCTGGCTCCACCTGGGTGACGCGCAGACCTCGATGATACTTCGTCTTTGACAGGGCGTTCGTCTCATCTCTGGTCAGGCCGGCAAGCCGCATCTTCCACCGGGAGTGAATCCGATTCTCGATCTCGGCCCCCGAAGTCTGAGGCTGCGGTGAATCTGCCGAATTCAGTTTCAGTTTCTTCGCCAGGTCAGTCAACAAGTCGTATTGCAGGGTGCGGCGCTGCAGTGTCAGTTTGGCTTGTTCTGTACGTCTGTTTGCCGCCTCCAATTGAGATGGCGCGTGCGGAGAACTGGCGAGCTTGTCTCGCGCGCTGCTGGCCGCCTCAAGTTCGATCTTGTCTGAACTGAGTTGTAGTTCCAGATCTTGCAGTTCAGCCTTCAATGCTGTTTTCAAGATGTCCAGTTTGCGTTGCGCGGTATCGAACTTTCCTTGATGTATAGAGACCTCGCCCGCCGAGATGACCTTGCTCTCGAATAGCTTCTTGTTGTAGTTCAATTCGATCTGGGCGGTCGCCAACTCGTGCTCCACAGTTTCGAAATCGGTTGCCCATTGCTTGTACGAAGGGCTTGTTGACATGACGACCGCGGGAGTGTCGATCATTGAATCATTTGTCGAAACGGGATTCGACGGAGCTGATTCCACAGCAGGTGCGTACAGGATCAGAGCGGCGAGTGGTGTCCCAAGCCGTTCTGCTTCCGCAAAGACGGACCCACTGCTACTTCCGTTGACCACACGGACAGACTGCTCGTCTTGGACTTCTGACTCCGGAAACTTCGCGGCAGGCAAGTAGATTGCTTTCGCTGTGTCCAGGCGAGTTGACGTAATGTCGTTCATCGAAATGTCAAAGGCGACTGAATTGTGAGCGAGGAATGCGGCAGAGTTCGGGGTCGCAGAACAGATATACAAGTCGATTGGACGTTCAATTCCCGATGCGGCGACGATCAGCTTCAAGCGATAACCTCGCGTATCCTTCTCACCTCGCTCGAAATTGAAGCGGAACGGTAACTCAAACGTTTGGCCGTCGTATTCGATCGTCGCTGTGTCAGCAGGTGATTTATCCGTGAAGCGAAATGAAACCTGCGTGGTATTACGTGTTCGGCTTGAATCAGATTTCGAGGACCTTCGTGGAGGTTTGAAAGTTGTCCGATCACTGCTGCCAGCGTTGGAATCGTTCGCGGGCCACTTGGTGGAATCATCCTGGATCAACTCACGGGCGCGGCGATCGATGATCTGGTCACGCTGCGATTGTCGCTGGCTGATTTGCTGTTCCAGTTGGCTGAGTCGTGTCTGTAACTCCTTGACTCGGATTTTTTCCAGTTGTGCCTTCATGTCAAAAATCTTGGACAGTTCACCATTCAATCTGCGGCGTACGTCGAGCAGTTGACGTCTTTCCTTCTCGTTCGCAGATGGCTTAGCCATCAATTCGCGGATCTGCTTCGCCAAAGCGTCCGTCAATTTTTCGTACTCAGCGATCGACTCCATCAGTTTTTCACGAGTGGATTTTTCTGTGACGGCCGCTGAAACTATTCCGAAGTCGACAAAACTGACGGTTTGGCCTGCTTTCGCGGGTGTTCCATCCGACGACATCCATTGACCAGTCACTGGCGACAACGCATAGATGTTGTCTCCCATCTGCGCCGTCAAACTGTTCAGGCCCACGATTGGCAAAACTTTGCCCAAGAATTCCGGGGGGATCGTCATCTTGCCCCAGCGTCCAGCCTTACTGCTGAATCCCATCATTTGATCGCCAATCACGACCGCGGCGAATTGCGTTCCGACGACCGAATGTTGGATACGAGTTGTTCCGTTCTTTGGTGCGGGAACGATCACTTTATCCCAGGTCCCAAGTGACTTGCTGAACGCTGACACGCCATCATTTGTTTCTGTCAAGATCACATCCGGCGACTCGATGGTGCGCGGTGCCTTTTCGACCGGTAGATGGTTAAAGGGGTTTGATCCGTTGCCCCCGGGTTGACCATTGGTTTCCGATGACGTGGCGGTGGCTGGCGGTAGTGCGGTTTGACCAGTTCCCTGAACGACAAGACCCTCGGAACCGGCCACGCGTTTCCAGCGGGACTGAGCGAATTCCTCGTTCAGTGCATTGACCGCGTCCAGCGTTAATTCATCGGGCTTCGGCTCACGACTGCGCTGTTCAAGTGCTGTTTTCGCGGTTTCATCCAATTCAATTCTCATCCGCAGTTCTCGGGCCGAATCGACTGTCACCACAAACAGTACCCGTCCCGGCAACGGCGGATCGCCAAGTTCTTTGAGCGACAACGAAAAATTCGTCGTCGTTTCAAAACGCTTCGATGCATCAATCCATTTGAGCTTGTAACTGCGTCGCGACTTCGCGACCGGAACGTCAAATTCGAAGTCGGCGGCGGGTTCTGTCGATCTTCGAAAATCGATTGTTTCGTCCGATTTCTGACGCGTGACCATTCGCCAGCGGCCGGCCAGATCGGGCATGGCGTTCACTCCAGTGTCTTCATCTGCAGCGCGAACGGCACGACGGTCACTCGGAATGAACGCCGCCGTGATCATCGCGACGACCAACAGGGATTGACGAAACGTTGTTGTCATCGATTTGCTCCTTGAACAGCTCGATCGTCACCATGGGACGATTCGAGTTCATCGATCAGGCTTTCAGTACGATCCAGTTCGTCGTTCAATTCATTCCATCCCGGCGCGTCAGCCTGCTTCGACCCCGACGCGTCACTAGCCGCGGGTGACGAGTGACGGCTGATTGCTGCGCCCTGTTCCTGCGGCAGCGGTGTCGTTGCTGATTTCCAGGCGTGATAGAAACCTGTCAGCAACACCATTGTCGCGATCACGATTGCTGCCAGCCGTCGTTGCTGCGATCCAGTGCGTTGATCACGTGTTTGTGCAGATGGCAGTAGCGGCCAGTCGCCGACCAGCGCGGGCAGGGGATTGGTCGTCGGTTGTTGCTGATGAGCCAAACACTGTTCGAGCAGTGTTGCGACTTCTTGAGCCGATCCAAATCGCGCACCAGCGTCCTTACTCAATAGTCGTTCGATAATTCGTTCCAGCCATTCAGGAACGTCACCATTGATTTCTCGAATCGAACGGGCCGACGTTTCTCGAATGCGACGGAGCACACCAAACGTGCTCTCGGCGCGGAACGGCGGTCGAGCGGTACACATTGCGTACAGCACGCTGCCCAGGCTGAACAGATCGGACCGGTGATCGACCCCGTCGCCATTGGCCTGTTCGGGTGACATGTATTGTGGCGTACCTGCGATAATGCCAGTCCGAGTGAGCGTCGCGTCGTCGACGGCTCGAGCCAGCCCAAAGTCCGTCAGCAACACCCGGTCGACATTTGTTTCCAGCAGAATGTTGGCGGGCTTCACGTCGCGATGGACCAGGCCTTGCGCATGTGCAGCGGCCAATCCTAACGCCGCCTGCATGCCGATCCTCAAGATGTCCTTCAGGTCGAGTGGCCCCTGTCGATCGAGCCGTTGTTGCAGTGATTCACAATCGACAAACGGCATCACCAAGTAGGGCAGTCTGACGTTGGCGTTGACGGAATGAATGGCCATCACATGCGGATGGACCACGGCAGCAGTCGCCTGGGCTTCACGTGCGAATCGTCGTCGAGCGGCGCCGCTGGTGGCCAGATGTGGCGACAGCACTTTGACGGCCACGTATCGATGCAGTTCTTTTTGGAACCCTTTCAACACGACTCCCATGCCACCGCGACCGATCACTTCGACGATTTCGTATTCGCCCAGTCGTCCCAGCGCGGTGGCGTCGTCGCTGGGTTCCAGAAAATCAACCGCGAAGTCGGTGCTGAACGTCGCAGGCCAGTCATCATCGTCATCGTCGGGACCGGTGATATTAGCGATTGTTCCACGTCGGTCGGCGCGATGAGACAGCCGCTGGCTGGCTTCGGCCCACCAATCGTTCGCGGCGGCCAGAACTTCGAATTCCTGCCGGCATGTTGGACATTGGGACAGGTGTTCGGACGCATCGCTTTCGTCGCGTTCGGACAGTGATTCCGTCAGCAGCTTTTCGAGTAATTCTCGGTTGCAATGTGTGTCAGGCGTCACGTTCGGCCTCACATTCTTCTACCAGTCGTCGCAATCGAGCGATCACGCGCGTTCGGGCGACATACACACTTCCGGTCGTCACTCCCAAACTGGTCGCCACGGCCGCAATGGGCTCATTGAGCACACAACTTCGCCAGAAGGCTTGCCAGGTCGATTCGCGAAACTCTCCGCGCGCCCGATCGGCCGCCCAATCGAAGATTTCGTTTCGATATTCATTGTCGAAGAACTGGACGGTCCGATGCTCGGGCTCGGGCAAGCTGTGCAATAGATTCAGCATGTCTGTCCCGCCCGCTCCGCGACGAGACGGCCCGCGTGTACGAGCCCCTCGTTCAACAAATTTCAACGCCAGCCGTCGAGCGATCGAGAACAACCAGCGCCGGAACGACGCGGCCTGTCCGTCCGGCTGCCATTCGTCAACCGCCTGTGTCACCGCCAGGATGACTTGCTGAGTCACATCATAAGCATCGGCATCTTGTAAGCCACGCTGCTTCATCAGCCGCAGGATCAACGGTTCATAAATCGCCACAAATTGAGCCCACGCCTGCTGATCCGAGGCGGATTGCAGCCGCAGCATCAGACTTTGACGTGTCTCCGGTTCCACCATGGACGATTTCCTATGGCCAACGGACCAAGCCTGCACGGAACACAGCAAAAGTCCCCGAGGACGGTGCTGCGATTCAAGTACTTAGTCGAAAGTCAGCCCAGATCTATTCCGGCTGGCACCGCGATCTTACACGGAATTCGCAAAAGAGATCCGCCGCAGTCCGCCACGAGCGCCTGAACATGCGTCCGCCACAGGCGGTTCCGCGCGTCGCACGACGGGTTACGCAGGCAAAGTCACTCGCGCGTTGATTCGCCGGAAAAGGGCGTAGGGTGGTGACAAGACTGTCCTCGGGCGCAGTCCCACCAATCGATGCGGCTGATTCGCCTGGTGCAAGTCACAAACGAGGGAGGCCAGTTACCACCGGTGCCACGACCTTGAAGTCCCCGACAAAGTCGTATCTTCAGCTTTTAAAGAAGGACAATTCGCCTGATCGTCACTCCTCGTCGCCCAATTCTTCCTGCAATTGACACCACCGATCTTCGGCCTCGGTCAATTGCCTGGACAATTCTTCAACCTCATTGTGCAGTCGCAGCGACTCTTTTGCATCCGTCGTTTCCATCAGCAACTTGTTCGCCTGCTTCTTTTGATCGTCCAGCCGGGCAATTGTTTTTTCGATGGTCGAAATCTCTTTACGGACCTCGCGCTCATTCCGTCGAGCCGCCTTGATTGCGGCGGCGGGCTTCAACACGTCTGGTTGTTTGGCTGTCGATGGTGGCGCCTTCGCACGGCGGTTCGCTTCTTCTCGTTCGCCGTCGTCGATCTCTTTATTGACGTAATACAGGTAGGCCTCGTAATTGCCGGCGTAATTTGTGACGCGACCATCACGAACTTCGATAATGTTCGTCGCGACACGTTTCATGAAGTGACGGTCGTGGCTGGTGAAGATCACGGTACCTTTGTATTCGAGCAGCGCTTCTGCCAACGCTTCGACTGTATCGACGTCCAGATGGTTACCCGGTTCATCCAGCACCAGAATGTTGTATTGGCTGAGCAACAGACCGGCGAGACACAGTCGTGCTCGTTCACCCCCGGACAGGACCGAGATCTTCTTCTGAACATGGTCGTCGCGGAACAAGAGCGCTCCGGCGACGTTCAGGATCTCCTGCGCCTTCGTCCCTTTCGCGCAGGCCGATTCCAGGTATTCGAGCACCGTATAGTTGTCGGGCAGGCTGGTATAGACGTGTTGAGCGTACACACCGTATTGGCTGCCGTATCCCCAGCGCACCTCGCCCTTCAGCGGCGACAATGAATCGACGATCGTCCGCAGAAAGGTCGTTTTTCCCTGGCCGTTGTCTCCCACGATCGCCGCGCGCGATCCGTGTTCAATCTCCAGATCGATGCCGCTGGCAATGGTTCGTTCGGGATAACCAATACTCACGTCGAGAGCTCTTAGGACGGGCCCTTGGCGCGGCTCGACAATCGGGGCTCGGATGCGAGCGGTCGGATCATCCGCAGCAATCTCGGTCACTTCCAGCCGTTCCAATTGCTTGGTCTTTGATCGAGCCTGCGTGGCGGTACTCGCCCGAGCTTTGTTTTTGGCGATAAACGTTTCCAGGTGCTTCCGTTTGGCTAGCACGGACGCATTCGATCGTTCCAGGATCTCGCGCTGTTCGCGCTGATAATCCAGAAACGCATCGATCTTGCCGGGAAACATTGTCAACTTGCCGCGTGTCAGATCGAGTGTATGCGTGCATGTCGCACCCAGGAACGCGCGATCGTGCGAGACAATCAGACACCCCTCGCGATAATTGCGCAGGAAGTGCTCGAGCAGAATCTGGGTACGCAAATCCAGGAAGTTGGTCGGTTCGTCCAGCAGCAGCAGGTTCGGTTCGTGCAGTAGCAGCGCTGCCAGCTTGACGCGAGTCTGCCAACCGCCCGATAGTTTCGCGATCGGCCCATCCAGGTAGTCACCCTTCAGTTCGAACTGCCCTGCGACTTCGCCGCACTTCCAGTCGGGCTGTCCACTGTCGCGCATCAAGAATTCTTGCGCAGTCTCGCCGGGCAGAAACGGATCGTGCTGACGCAGATAACCAATTTGTAATTTGGGATGCCGCGTGACTTCGCCGGTGTCGAGTTCTTCTTCGCCGAGCAGAATTCGCAGCAACGTACTTTTACCAGCTCCGTTTCGTCCAACAAAACCAACCTTCACATCTTCCGACAAAGTCGCTTCGGTGTTGTCGAGCAACACCTGATCGCCGTAACTCTTCGTCGCATTCTTGATCTGCAGTAGCACAGCCATCAGAAACCGATCCTCAGCATCAACAAAACCGGACAAACGTCGGGCGGAATCTTAGCGAAATCCCGGGCAACAGAAGAGAGCACATGCGAGGTTCATGCGGAAATACTCGAACTCAGACAGGCCCGGTGGCTCACGGCGCATCTTCTGGTCGCAACGGAAGCTCGCAGTGTCAGAAGGCAAAAGTGTGCCACGACTTCGACGTCCTCGCCAAAGTCGTGTCTTTCCGCCGTCTGAATTGCCCATGAAGTGCCCATTTTCGCAGGCGGGGCAGCACTGGATGGCGTGACATTCCAGCGGGCCGATTGTTCGTGTTTGGAAATATCGGCATCGGAAAATAAACATGCATCTATTCGTGCGATTGGCCATGAGTGGCATCGTTCTGATCGTGATCGCGAACATTTCGCCGCTGTTGCTGGAATTGCGGCGCGAAACATCGCATGCGGGGTCGGGTGAATCTCGAGATTTGACTCTTCTTGTTCCACAAGCGAGCAGTGCGGTCCTGTTACGAGGTCGAGACGTTCGAGCAGAGTTGAAATTAGATGATCGCCAGCGGGCGGAAATCGACCGCCGATTTGTTGATCTCGACCAGTCGATCGTTGCGACAAGTGGCTTACTGAACGGCCCTGAGGGACTTGATCGCATGCATCAGTTGGTGCGGGCGAAAAAGTTCATCACCCTATCGACGTTCGATAGGCGACTGGCCGAGATCCTGAACTCGGTTCAACTGAATCGATTGCGTCAAATTGAGATGCAAACGGAAGGACTGCATTCCTTTCTGCGGCCTGCCGTCTTGTCAGACTTGAAGCTTTCAGGAAAGCAACTCTCGGCCATCGAGGATCTGCCGGTTGGTGCGTTCGGTCGCTTCGCGTCCACCGATGATCGAGAGTTCGGCCTGGATGTCCTGCGCGACATCCTGACCGATGCTCAGTTCCAGACATGGATGAATTTGAGAGGGCCAGAGTTCTCATTTGCCGACAAAAGTGACATCAATAAAGGCGCGGAGATCATGCTACGTGCAGTCGCACCCACGGCATCATCTCAGTCGACTGGTCATTCGACGTTGTCTGGTGATCCCACATTGTGAGGCACGCAGGCGTTCGAGAAAGAGCAACGACGATCGCTCAGGCGAGCTTTGAACCATTTGGGACAGCCTGCTGCGGAACGGCGAGTACCACGGCACCGTCGTCCCGATAAAAACCGGCCACTAGAAACTCGGAGATGTAGGGGCCGATTTGTTTGGGCGGAAAGTTGATGACGCCCAGAATCTGTTTTCCCAGCAGACTCTCTTTCGTGTACAGCGCGGTGATCTGGGCGCTCGATCGTTTGATCCCAATGTCGGGACCGAAGTCTGCCTGAATCTTGTAGGCCGGCTTTCGGGCCTCGGGAAAGTCTTCCACAGAAACGATTGTGCCCGCTCGGATTTCAACCTGCTCGAAGTCGTCCCAAGTAATCGTCTTCATTGGAAATCCTTTTGAGCTAAGACTTCCGGCTACCATTTCCGGGTTAAACATGGCTTAATCTCTGGATCGCTAGTCATTCGAGCAAACATCGTACACGATGGGTGTGTGTCGGTGACCCGGCCGCGGGTCGGCGGGATTCGCGATTGGATTGGGTTCAGAATAGTTGTGCTGCTCGCGCGTGCGGGTGACACGACGTCCGGTGATCTACAGGAATACACCGATGCCGAGTCTCGTGGCGCAATTGATCAGACCTCAAGTCAGTCGTGTTCGCTGGTGGATCTGGTTCTTCGCGACGGCGGTCCTGGTCGCGTGGCTCGTCGAATGGCTTTGGTTCCGGCACGCAGGACCTGTTTCGCATTGGCTGGTTCCGATCGCCTTTGTGGCCCTGGTTCTGTCGTTCTTTCTCGATCGTCGCTACTGGCAACCGCCGATTCCAGTTCGTGATCGCAAAACCCGGATCGTGATCATCGGAGCCGGTCCGGCTGGTTTGTCTGCAGCCTACTTTCTGCGACTACGCGGTTATCGCGAAGTCATTGTTCTGGAAAAGCTCGGACACGCCGGCGGTCTGTGCCGGACGATCACCGAAGATTATTACAGCATTGATCTGGGTGCCAACTATGTGACACCCGCTTATATCGAAACAATGAAGCTGGCCGACGAAGTCGGGGCCGATCTGTATGTCGAACGGCCGTTCACCACGATTGATTTTTTGAAATCATCGAAGCCAGAGTTCGTCGAACCGTGGGATTCGGTCTTGCAGGGCCAGTCACCGATGGCGTTTATTCGGCTGTGCCTGAAGTACATGTGGCTGCGTTTTCACCTGGGGACGGTAGTCGACAAAGCGGGTCACGCCACGATTCACGAACATCCAGAACTGTGCGTGTCGTTTGCCGAATGGCTCGAGAACAACGGTCTGCAAGCATTGGGACGATTGTTTGAAGCGCCGATCACGGTGATGGGATATGGTTACCTGAAAGACATCGCCGCGCCGTATGCGCTGAAGTATATGAGTCTGGGCTCGTTCGCGTCGCTCGCGCTCAAAGCGTTTCCGTTGACGAAGAATATTTCGCCGTGGCCGAAGCGATTTGTGCTGGGCTTTCAACGGTTGTGGGAAGCGATCTCGTGGAATCTGAACGTGCGTTACAGTGTGACGATCCAGTCAATCACACGATCAGAGCGAGGAATCAAGGTGAAGTTCAGCCAGGAGGAACAAGTCCTCGACTCGACGGAACCGCTGGAACGGGAACTCGAATTCGATGACCTGATCTTTGCCTGCCCGATTGGCCCCAAGTTGCGTGAAGTGTGCAACTTTTCTGACGAGGAAAAGCGCCTGTTCGGTTCGGTGAATAGTTATTCCTACTGCCTGACATCGTTCACGACCAAAGATGTGCAGATGCCACATCCGATCGCCGCTGCATTGCCGCTGCCAGACGTGGGTAAGCCCTGGGCGATCACGCAACAATTTCCCGAGAGCAACGTCTTTCAGTTCTACTCACGTGTTCCCGACGAATATCTGAGCATCCCTGATCCTCAGACGACGGCCGTTCATGATGGTGAGCAATCGCCCCGAGCCTTCCAGACCGCCAAGGAAAAAGAATTCGAAGATCCCGTCCGCGGCCATATCGTCGGGGAAGTACGTAAGACCATCGAGTTGTTAGGTGGTTCGGTTGATGAAGCGCAATGGCAGACGTACGACCGCTGGAGTTATTTCCCGCACGTCGATGCCGCTCAGTTTCGCGACGGCTTCTTTCGCGATGTCGAAGCCTTGCAGGGCAAGCGTAGAACCTATTACGCCGGTTCGATGATGAATTTCGAACTGGTCGAATGCAGCGTCGCCTATTCGAAACAACTCGTTCATCGCTTCTTCCCGGTCAAGTAAAGCGACAAAGGCCTTCGACTTCGGCGGATGTCGCCTATCGGAATTGCGGACTTGCGCTTGAAAGCGGGCTTGGGACTGGGCCAGGCAACTGATGGAAACAGGCCTGTATTCGAGCCGCTGATGACGGCTAGTTGCCCTTGAGCGTCTGGTGAAGCACTCGCCAACACAGGTCGAGCCGACAGTGCATGCCGCTGCGTGCTGAGGTCAATGTTCACCGGTACGTGCTTATTTGTGCGAACTGAACAAGGTAGTGAAGCGTCCTCTTACTTTGTGCGAGAAGCACTGAACCTTGCGCCGTTCAATATTGTTAATATTTGACAAATAGATTTCACGCCGGCGCAGACGCGCCAAGCCCAAGTCTGGCTCAAGACACTTCACTTCAATAAGTTGGCAATAATAAATATGTCTTTTTCGAAAGTATTTACGCGACGTAAATGTCGTAATTAATGGTAGGACGACTACCTTAAATGTGCTGCGAAATAGCACTCGCTTTCAGGTTGGTTGCTGTTGCAAGCTGCGCCAGTTGCCTTGGGCTCGCTCATTTTGATTGTCTGGGACGTGATTTTCAAGGTTGCGATTTGGGGATTAATGCGTTGCGAGTGCCGCAAAAAGAATATTGCTGCAAACGATCCGAGAATTTCTGGGCGGTGTTAGGAACTGGGCCAAAGTGTCCTATCGCCTGTTTCGCATTCTTGCGCCGCGGGTTCGCGGCGTTTTTCCGTGTCGTTTGCGGGCCGTTCTTTTTTCTGTTTTAGAAAGTTGAGTACGTTATGGCGAAATCATTGTGGAGTGCGCGCAGGAAGCGATCGCTGGCGGGCTGCTGGGGTTCCGATGCCCTGGAGCCGCGAACGATGTTGACACCGATCATGGTGCACACGTCGCCGGCGCCGGGTGGCGCGGTGAATCTGACGGTGACGGAATTTGATCCGGACGACTTTGCCTCAGGCGTGTATGCGCCAACACCCGGCTCTGGCGGTATCGCGCTGTTCACGAGCAACGCGGATGGATTTTCGGTGGACGGTGGGCCGGCTCAGCCGTCACCGATGTTCGCGGCGATCAACAATCTGACGTGGAACCTCGGGGGAGGAAACGACGGGTTCTGGTTGCAGGACGTCTCGTTGAATAACTTGACGGTTCGGGAGTCGGCGACGACGACCGGTCAATCCTTCGACGTGATTCGCAGTATTGGTGCCCCGGTTCATCTGGGAAATGTCAGTTTTGAGAGTGCTCAGAGTTGGAATTTCAACCTCGACGCACAGACGCAATCGATGACGATGGCGTCGTTGTCGTTGAAGGCCACCACTCCAGTTCAGTCATACTTTATGGAAAGTTCCAATTTCGCGAGCGTGAACATCCTGGGGGATTTCAACTATACAGACTTGGGAGCAACAGCCAGCAGTTCGATGTTTGCCTACAGAGATTCGATTACCAATGGCCACATGGATATTGGCGGCAATGTGAATCTCAAACTGGGAGATGGTGGCAATAACGTCGGGTTGTTTCTGTCGACCGGCGGCAATGTGTCAGTCACCACCGGTAGTGGGATCGATGGTGTCGGCCTTGTCGGCACGAACATTGGTGGATCGGTTTTGATTAACACGGGTGCCGGAGTAGGCCAAGTCGGCGTGAGCGGCCTATTAAATTCGACTCCACTTGAGGTTCATGGATCGGTCGTCGTTCTGACGGGTCAGCAGAACGATACCGTCTATTTGAGAGACACGAAGATTGACGGCAACCTCTCAATCGGTGTTGGCGGATCAGACAATACGAATACGGACTACGGGCCGAACAATGCCGTCCTGATTGGCAACACAGAAGTCGTCGGAGCGACCCTCATTCAATCGACTGGCGCCGCACTGGTGGCGATCTACGCGCAGGATGCACACACGACCGAATTCCATGGTTTGGTTGCGATTTCACTGGGATCGGGAACCATCGACACGACCTACTTCCCCGTCGATCCGACGTCACAAATCGTGTTCGACCAGTTTCAGGTGTATGTCGGTGTGAAGCAGAAGATTACTGTGAAATATGGCAGCAATGTCGTCTACAACCCAGCGAAGCTGATCCTGGTGAATGCTGTTCTGGTGTGAGACTGATGGATCCGAATGTCTGAAGCAAGGGGCTGACGTTGTCGGCCCCTTGTCGTTACACTAACCATGCCACGCCGGTGACAATGTAGGTCGACAAATTCCCACGACCGGTTCATCGATTATCACGATTGTACTTCCAGTAGAATTCGCGATATGAAAGTCGGCGGAGGTCAATCGAGATGAACAAGAGGCAGATCTGCTTAATCGCGATGGCCGGCTTTTCTGGCTGCGGCACGGTGACTTGCCTGATCGGCTTGATTCCCGGGGCGACAATGGTGAATGAATTTTCGATTTCGCATTTGGGTCGGAATGCCGTTTTTTTGTATCCCGTGTTGCTGCTGATGGCAGTCGATGCGCTGAAAAGAGCGCCGCTCTCACGTGATAACATCTATTGCGCGATCCTAGTGATACTCTGTGATCACTTGATGGATGACTTGAGCGTCACTCGCAGTCTGGTTCCGGGCTTGTGTGTGATTGCCGCGTTCCTGGCGTGGCTGGAGATGAAGCGGAGCAATGAGCCCACGATCTGGCAATTGCGAGAACAAGAATCCTGATTCGAAGGAGGCTGACCGCTGTGCCTTCTGCCACAATTCTAAGTTGGCGGGGATAGTCAGATCTCGCGGAAGTTCCTTAACGCGAACCAGACAGAGAAGTGGAGTGGTATGAAAACGAGAATGATCGCCGTCGCTCTGACGTGCTGGTTCTGTTTGATCTCGACTGCGATAGTCACGGGTGCCGATTGGCCGCCGGTTCTGGAAAAGGAATCGGTCTTCACGGAACGAAAGCTGGATACCTTCAAACACGGCACGAAACAGGAGTGGGCCTATGCCGCTCCACAAGTCGACACATTCCTGGTACTGCATCCCAAGCAACCCCGCACTCAGGCGCCATTGTATGTCGTTCTGCACTCGGCAGGGCACAATGTGCATTCGTGTCTGGCCTGCACAGACACCGTCGGCAACCACGACATCTATCATGCGCCGGCGGACTTTTTCGCTCTGTACGTCGATTGTCGCGCCAATCAGGGGGACTGGTGGTGGGGCATTGAGAAGTACAAGGCCTCGGACGTCTGTCCCACTGAAAAACGCGTGATCGACTCGGTGAAGTGGGTCGTCCAGCAATACGGCATCGACGAAAATCGCGTCTATCTGTGTGGCAATTCGATGGGTGGCAGTGGAGCACTCGGGATCGGGCTGCGGCACGGAGATCTGTTTGCCGCAATTAAGGCCAACGTTCCCGCCGGTGTCGAACATGTCTCCAGCCGGATGTATTTCCCGCCGAAATCCGTCCCCGCAAATGTTTCGATTCCCGATCCGCCGATCGTGATCGACTATTCGGCTCCGAACGATACCTGGTCGAAAGGTCATGACCAGTTCGCCAGCGCGATGAACGAACGGAAGTATCCACTCTTCTTTTATTGGGGACCATTCGGACATGCGAACAACCACGAACAGATCTTGAAGGTGAACGATCTGATCAATTCGTTCGACTGGCTGAATGTCAAACGGAATCAGGCGTATGCTGTGTTCACCAACGCGTCAACGAATGATCCGTTGCCGTGGCCGAGTCTGTTGAATGAGATCAAGTCGGGCCAGATGAATGCCTTTTTCCGTTGGAAGACACTTTCCGATACCAATACCAACTTCGAGACTTCGTTGTTTTTGACCAACCCCACGGAACTGACGACGGCCTTTTCCATACCGTCCGAGGCCAAGGCCGATGTCAGTCTGCGGCGGCTGCAGATGTTCAAGATTGCCGTTGGGGAAACGGTAGGCTGGTCGTTCGGTGGGGCGAGTGGTCAGGCCAAGGCCGATGTCCCCGGATGTGTCACCGTCCCGCAGCTCGTCATTACGTCAAAGCCTATGACACTCGGTCTGAAGAGGTTGAAGTGAGAGTCTTTGCGAAGTTTGCTTCGGGCTAAGGCTTCCTGAAGAAGAGTGATCGTCGAGCCACCCGTCACCCGCTCATGCGCTGCGGTGGCTGGTTTGCTGCGAGTATCGATCATTTCGGCGCGATGGTGATGCCGGCGGCTGTCAGGATCTGATTCCACTCGTCCTCAGGATTGCGCACGATGGCCTTTCTGGTTTCCTTGCTACCTTCGTGAATCTTGAGTTGCAGGCATTCAAAGCAGATGACGTAGTCGATCGTCTTGCCATTCTCGACCGTTCGAATGCCGTGCCGCGGCCAGAAGCACTTGTTCATCGTGCCGTCACTTTTCTCAATCGCATCATTCAAGGTGTTCAGCACATGGATGCGTTGTTCGGCTGTGGCGATCTCGAGTTTGCCCAGCACCGGGAAGTGATGAAAGATCTCCTCCGTTTGCTGTTCATCCGCGGTCGATGCTTGATCCGTCGTCAATTCTTCTCGGCCATTGATCGAGTAGAGGGTCATTGACTGAGGCCCCGGCTGTGTTGTGCTGGCTGCTGATGTACCTGGTCGTGCTGGTACGGCCGGACCTGAAGGCGACCATCCGCAGCCGCACAGGACGGCCACGACCGCCATACTCAGCAATTTCTCAACGACGCGTCGATAAGATTTGTTCATTTCAGTTTCCAGGCGAATGCCAGTATTCCAGACTCTGATTGGGCTCGGGTGCCGCTGACCAAAATGTCTACTATGGATAGCGAGGCCTGGCCCAGCAATTGACGAACAGGTTGTTTCATCGGTTCCCAGAGTGACAGCAACGATATGAATTCGACAGCAGAAAGACGAGAGTCCGCTTCCGGCGGCTTCGAATTCTCGCAGCACGCGATACGGTTACTGAGGGGCGAGGGTCACACCGGCGGTCTTCAGAATTCGATTCCAATTCTGCTGCGGATCGCGTGTGACAGGCTTCGTTGATTCGTTGCCATCTTCGTGAATCTCGAGCCGCAAGCACTGGAAACAGATGACATAGTCGATGGTTTTGCTGTTTTCGACGACGCGAATTCCATGGCGTGGCCAGAAACATGAAGCCACCTTGCCGTCACTTCGTTCAATGGCCCTCAGAAGAGACCTCATGACCTCGACGCGCTTATCGGAATCGGTGATTTCGAGCTTGCCCAGTACTGTAAATCCGTGGAATAGTTCTTTTGTCGTCGATCCTTCGGACGTGGTTGCGTCATCGGTTGTCACTCGATCATTTCCGTCCAGGGAGTAAAGAATCAAAGATTCAGGGATCGAGGTGGCCGTGCCATTCGTCGCAGAGTGGAATCCGCCGCAACCGCAAAGGATCGTGATGAAGACGATGCCCAGTGCTCTTTGCTGCAGGATTGCCTTGTCCACTTCAATCTCCACAGGATGTGTTTAACAGCCTGTTGAAAAAGCGGTGACGGCCGGCGCGGCGACCGAATTTTCGCGGCGTCGAAAAGTCATCGCCAATCGACGGACGCTGGCGGAAAGAATTACCGACGATGGCCACCATTGCTTCTGA
>Ga0105238_10000191_pt1 | contig 67703 bp, 50 predicted proteins | sample KBSC34metaG_FD_81526 | JGI IMG/M metagenome (GOLD analysis project Ga0105238, IMG submission 81526) | Corn rhizosphere microbial communities from Kellogg Biological Station, Michigan, USA - KBS C3-4 metaG | ecosystem: Host-associated > Plants > Roots > Rhizosphere > Soil | place: Michigan, USA...
ATCTCGAATACGGGTCAGGCTGCTGTGATCGGGAGTGCTCTCCGACAGACTGATTCCGAGAAATCGCCGCAATGCCAGAGAGTCTTCACACCGCCAGGCGATTCCTCGCTGCGAGTCGATGCCCTCCAGATATCCGATCATCAGCATGCGAAAGTAAACGCCGGGCGGGATTGATGGTCGACCACCGGTCTTGTAGTGCGGCTGGCACAACTGTTCCACAAACAAATCGAACCCGTTGTCCGCGAGCAAGCGATTGAGTTTGTCGTAAAAGACATGCCCTGGACCGGTCGCCAGACGATCCGTTGGCAACCAGAATTCCCGTTGGTCCTCTGATTCACGCTTTCCCTGCGACACCGCGGACTCCTTCGGATACGACCTTCCAATGACCATTTGTTGAGTCTAGCACCGCCGTCAAGCTGCGACGACTTTTTCAACGGGCTGTTAAGGAGCACGAGCAGAAGTACCGTGTAATGCCCGGCGAGGAAGGACCGCTACGGGAAGAATGGTGGGCCGAACGAGGCAGTCAGCGATGGATCAATGACGAAGACAGTCTCGAAGGCGCTATCCTTTACGTGCGCGACTGCCAGGAACATAATCCGCACGCGCCGCCGAGGTAATGTATACATACTAACCCGAAGCGCAAGCGAGGCCGAATCGAACAAACGCAAACAGTCGTAAAGGCGCATTCTCGGACGGACGTGTTCTGATTAAGCAACGCATTGTGGGAACTTTGGATGAGTGATCAGATCTGCGCAGAGGTTTTCTGTGCAGGTCAGTGATCGCACCAGGGATCAAAGGGTGACGCGCGATACACGACATCGTGGGACAAGGGGTAGTGTGAGGTGTGCGTTTTGCAGGAAGATTTTACCGGCGCCCGGTCGCAAGATCTTGTTGGCACATCAGTTGGGGGCGAAGACCTCGCTGGCGCTGCGGGTTGGTATCGAGAGGTTACGCAAAAGACTGAGTCGTCCTCGTCAGTCAGAACTCGTTTTGTGCCTGTAACTCAATCCCTTCGTCGCGGAAGGGTTGTCGTTGTTCGTAGGCTTTCAGACGTTCGCCAATCCGTCGTTTTGAACGAGCCGACTTGGCGTGTTCCAGCGCCTTGTTGGCCCATTCTTTGGCGAGATCGAAGGCCCGGTTTTCGGCGTAGGCGGCAGCCAGCGTGTTGTAGCCCGCGCAGCCCTTGCCTCCGTCGATCTTGTAGGCTTGGTTGGCATTCTCATAAGCCTTCTTCGAGTCACGGAATTGGTCGTCGGGGCAGGTGGCCTGGATCCAGGCGAGGTCGTTTAATGCTTTCCGGCTATTGGGGTTCAATGCAACCAACTTTTCCCGAATTGAGTACGCTCGCTGATAATACGAATGAGCTTCATCCGATTTCCCTTCAGGACGTTTAAGGTCGCCTAACGCCTTAAGCGGAGGAGCCATTTCGGCTCGATCGGGACCGAACGAGTTTTCGATGATCGTGATGGCTCGTCGGAGTAATGGTTCAACGGCGTCGTACTGCTTTTGCTTGAAGCACAGATTTGCCATGTCCTGCAGCAAGGCGGCGATGTAAGGATGATTCGGCCCCAACCCTTTCTCCCAGATCGACAACACGCGCTTGTAGTCGACTTCGGCCAGATCGTATTTGCCAATGTCGCGGTATAGGTCGGCCAGGTTCTTGACGCAATTCCCCAAGTCACTGTTATTCGGTTCGACAGCGCGTTCCCAAACGGTTAAAGCCTGCTTGAACATCTGCTCAGCCAGATCGTAATTTCCCTGGCGATACTGCAGATGCCCGATGTTGTTGACGATCTGAGCGGTCTCGGGATGGTTCGGACCCAGATACGCCTGACGGATCGGTAACGCGCGTCGATAGACCGCGTCAGCCTCTTCAAACCGGCCCTGCTCGGCATACATGACACCCAGGTTGCTGAGCCTGACAGCGACTTCCGGATTGCTCGGCCCATAAATCGCCTCGTCAATGGCCAGTGATCGTTTGTAGAGTGTTTCCGCATCGTCGTACTTGTTGAGTTCGGCATAGACGGCAGCCAGGTTATTGAGCACGGTCGCCGTCGTGGCATGGTTCGGGCCGAGTTGCGATTCGGTATCGGCGAGAGCTCGTTTCAGCAAAGCCTCGGCCTGATCGTTCTTACCGAAGCGACTGTAGAAATTGGCCAGGTTACTCATCACCGTGGCGGTCTCGTAATCGTCCGCACCGCGGATCGATTGCATGATCGCCAACGAACGCGTGTAGAGCGGTTCGGCTTCCGCATACTTCCCCTGAGCCTCATACAACAAACCCAGATCGTTCAACGTCTTGGCAACGCGACGACCGCCCGGATTCAGTTGCTCAGCCGCCTGCAAAGCCGATCGCAACAACTTTTCGGCTTCGGGATAGCGGCCCGCCTGGTACTGTTGCAGACCGGCATCCCGGTATGTCTCCCACAGGACTTGTTGCGCATGACCAGATTGAGCGATACCGATCAGCGACAGCACGACGACCATTCGAAACAGGAAAAATGCAGTTCGCATGGAAGCCCTCGCCAGACAAACTTTCTGTGAGTATTCGATGACGCCGCGATGAAGCGCAAGGCCGCAGGCTAAATCTTGGACCAAAACCATCAGTAATAGAGATTGACTGTGAGTGAGTGGCCATCACGCTAAGCCATCAAGAACCCGAAATCCACAACCTCAACCAACCTCACAATCTTGTCAGGCAGGCACGGCCTGCTCTGATGCGCGTCGCATCATGGGTTGCGTGTCGTCGGGTCGTTCGCGCGATGGAGGGTGATTGAGTTGTGGGAGGACGGTAGGGCTTGCCTGTTAGAGGCGACGGGATTTCGGTCACTGATTTCGCAGTCAGGCGATTATGTCGGTGTCGTCTGCGCCGCAGGCGATTCGGGGCGAACGAAAGGTATCACCTATTTCAATCGCTCGAGCTTTCCCTTTCGCTTCACGATGTTCTTGTAATCCCACTGGATTTCAATTGCCTTCTGCAGCCACCTCGCAAGATCCTCGGCGTCGATCTGACTGACCGACGTGTATCGCGCTTCCGCAGCCTTGAAGGTGCCTTCGGGCACAAGATTCGGCTCGTCGAAGGACTGACCGCTCCAAAACAACAGCCGGACAGAATCCTTCAGTTTGCTGTAGCCGACAATCGGATTCCCATCGAGGAACCACACCGGATGCCGATGCCAGATCTTGTTCTCGGCATTGGCCAGATGTTGATCGATGCTCTTGGCAAGCGCGTCGCAGATCCGTTTGTCGCCGGCCACCTGCAACTTGTTGTAGGCCTTGATATCCGCGTGAATTGGCATGAGATCTCCTCTCGCATTCGTTCGCCCGACGATTGGCCGACTTGCCGTGCACTATCAGTGGATTCACTCCGTCGAGTTGGTTGTCCACACCACCATCGGGATTCGATTTCTGGCTGACAGAGAAACACGTCACTCTGAAACTGGCACGGATTGTACTGGGCGAGTGACGCTCAATAACACGGTCGAATCGTAGCGTCAATTATCGAGTTGCAGCTCATTGATTTTGTGCGCCGAACATACCTTCCTTCGCAATACGGACTGAACCCTTACACTTAGAATGTTGTCAACCCTTTCTGGCACTTCGGCTGAATCGGGGTTCGGACGATTTGCCGATCGGGAAGCGATGTCGACTTCACACGGCACAGCATCACGTTGCGATCGTTTGAAACAACCGGACACCACCTCATGCCACTGTGAGCAACGATTATGAATACCGATCACTGGATTACAGCCGTTTTGGCCTTACGCAAGGCACGGGAAATTGTCGTGTTTACCGGGGCGGGGATTTCGTCTGAGAGTGGAATTCCCACCTTTCGCGATACCGACGGCTTCTGGGAACGATTTCCGCCCGAGGAATTCGCGACCTGGGGTACCCTGTTTCAAACGGCCGTGACCGACCCTCGCAAAGCGGCGGAGTTTGTCCTGCACGTGGTGGAACCGATCGCGCGTGCCGAGCCGAACGCCGGACATCAGGCCATTGCCCGCCTGCAACGGCATGCATCAACGACAGTGGTGACGCAGAATATCGACGGATTGCACCAATCCGCGGGGTCAGAACGCGTGCTCGAGATTCATGGATCGCTGCTGGAGGTGGTCGATATCTCAACCAGAACCATCATCCGACGCTTCGAACGAACGGATCTGCTGAAGATCGCGGCGACTCTGCAGAAATACGTCGACAAGGAAGTCTCGCTGATCAGTTTCCTGGCCGAGTTGGCGAAGGAGTATCCATTCGACTGGCGAGTCCGCCATCGGCCGAACCTGATCCTGTTTGGCGATCAACTGGCAGAACCTGCCTGGTCTGAAGCGAGTGTTGCAGTCGAACGCTGCGACCTGTTGTTGTCCGTAGGAACGTCAGGGGTGGTCTATCCCGCGGCTCGGTTACCCAGTTGTGCCGCGGCCTCCGGCGCGACGGTCATTTCGATTGACCCTCATTCGGCTGAAGGCTGTTGGCTGCAAGGGAAAGCCGGTGAATTGTTGCCCAAACTGATCTCTGACGCGTTCGACGCCCCCAAGGGTTAGGGACCAAACATTGAAAGAAATATCGCAGTGGAACCAGGGGTGCCACGATCTTTGAAATCCTCGACAAAGTCGTGTCTTAACTCTTCCGTTCGCTCAACGGTCTGTGGAAATGACTGGCCGTTCGAAGGGCGGTTGAACCATCACAAAACTCGTTGAAATAAATCCTGATGTCCGAGTCTCCACGAAAACTGATCGGGCATTTCGATGGAAAGGTATGGTGAACATACGGGGTAAAGTGGTCCTGTAAAAATCGATCGTGAATCGCTGCCACCTGATCCACGACAATAAATCTCAAGACACGACTTTGTCGAAGACTTCAAAATCGTGGCACACTTTTCACTGTGGTCAATCTCTCAATACAGCACGATGCATTCTTCGATCGTGCGTGATTTTCTTGAGAGACACGACTTTGTCGAGGACTCCAAAGTCGTGCCGCCCCGATTTGCAGCTTGTTTGAAGTGGCGGTGGCATGGCATTTGTATTGAAGGTCGTTATCTCAAATATGCGTGAAACCTTGACGTTTTTACAAATCTTCCGGGTAAGATTTCCCGGCTTGGTCTCGACAGGGTCTGGTCCGCTTTTGACCACCCGAGACGTCCTGTCCAAATCCGAAACGGTGCAACGCGCACAAAAGTCGGTGGTGCCTACTTTTTTTCTGAACAGGGGTCTGGTATAGATACAGACCGATTGTCTCAAGTTCGATGAGGAATCTGGTCGTTCGACCGGGTAGATGAAGACGGTCGCGGCGGCAAATCGTCTTTTCAGTGGCTTTCGTAGGCAAGCGGGAGAATGTTCGATGGCAGAATCTTCGAGCCCTGTGACGAATCTGAGCGACAATGACGTCGGGGCGATCGATCGGCTGCGAGAACTTTACGCCAAGCTGCGGAAAGAACTGGGTCGCGTGATCATCGGCCAGAACGATGTCATCGAGCGGCTCGCCATCTGTATGTTCGCTCGCGGACATGGGTTGCTGATGGGCGTGCCCGGCCTGGCGAAGACGTTGCTGGTCAGCAAACTGGCCGAAACGATGTCGCTGCGGTTCAGCCGTATTCAGTTCACGCCCGACCTGATGCCCATGGACATCACCGGGACCGATATCCTGCAGGACGGTGCCGACGGACGGCGCGAGTTCCAGTTCGTGCACGGTCCTGTGTTCGCAAATATCGTCCTGGCGGACGAAATCAACCGCGCCCCACCAAAGACGCAGGCCGCGATGCTCGAGGCGATGCAGGAACAAAAGGTGACCGTCGTCGGAAAGACCTTCCGACTCGATTCGCCCTTCTTCGTGCTCGCCACGCAGAATCCGGTCGAACAGGAAGGGACCTATCCCCTGCCGGAAGCTCAGCTCGACCGTTTTATGTTTCTGATCGAGCTAGACTATCCGTCAGAAGAGGAAGAGGTGCAGATCGCTCGCACCACCACCGGTGACGCTCTGCCGGAACTCAACCATTTGATGTCTGCGGAAGAAATCATCGAGCACCAGCATCTGGTGCGTCGCGTGCCAGTGCCGGACCACATTTATCAGTATGCCGCCAGACTGGTACGCAAGACGCGACCGAATGGTTCGTCGGCACCTGCATGGCTCAAGCCACTGGTATCGTGGGGGGCTGGTCCTCGTGCGGTTCAGTTCTTGATCCTGGGTGCCAAAGCTCGGGCGGCCTTGCATGGTAGCTATATGGTGCGACTGGAAGATGTCCACGAAGTTGCCGTCCCGGTGTTGACTCACCGCGTGATTACAACCTTCGCGGCGCAGGCAGAAGGACTGGATGCCAAGCAGATCGTTAAGCGGCTGATTGGCGAAACGATTGAAGAACAGTAAACCAGCAAATGCCACGCGGGAGACGATTGCTCTCGCGTGGCTTGTTTGGTTGACGGGGTGCGGAAGAAAAAGATGAAGACACTGGCGGAGCCAGTGGCACACGGAAAGATCCCAAAAAGAAGTGGGGAACTTCGGATTTGAGGGGACTGGCTCCGTCCGCGGTACCTGGCCCCTAGAATCCGATTGGTGATCTCGGGTTCGCTGGAGCGTCATTGATGTTGTCGGATCGCCAGCCACGTAGCTTTATCGACGCAAAAGTCCTGTCGCGGCTGGCGGCGGTTCAATTGTTCGCGCGGCGGCCGATGCAGGGAAACGTTTCGGGGCGTCATGCCAGCCCGCATCGTGGTTCCAGCGTCGAATTTGCCGAGTATCGCAAGTACGTCCCCGGTGACGATCTGAGGCGGCTCGATTGGCGTGCCTACGGCCGGTCGGACCGGTTCTATGTCAAAGAGTTCGAAGCCGACACGAACTTGCGCTGCTGTTTTGTGCTGGATACCAGCGGTTCGATGAATTTCGGTTCGACCGCGTTGACCAAGATCGAATATGCCCGCCGGATTGCCGGATCGCTGGGCTATCTGGCCTGCCAGCAAGGTGATGCCGTCGGACTGGCCTGCGTCGCCAAAGGAATCGTTCGCAGCCTGCCTCCGAAACGAAACGCGGCGCACTTGCGGTTGGTCCTGGATATGCTCGAACAGGCCCATCCAAAAGGCGAAACGCAACTGGCAGACGTGCTGCACGAATTGGCCGAGACGATTCGGCAGCGCGCGTTGATCGTGATTCTGTCCGACCTGTTCATCGAACCCGAAATCCTGCGTGGCTGTTTCCAGCACCTTCGATTCCGACATCACGACGCGGCCGTGTTTCACCTGCTCGATCCGCTCGAACTGAATTTTCAGTTCCGCCGACCGATGCGATTTCTGGACATGGAAGGCGGCCCGGCGATCTTTGCCGAGCCAAACGATATCGCCGATCGCTACGACAAAGCGCTGCATCAGTATCTGGATCAGTTGCGCCAAGTGGTGCTCGAATCGGCCATTGATTACCAGCGCGTCAGCATCGACGAAAACTATGAACAGGTGTTGGCCCGGTTCCTGGTGGGGCGAGCTCAAGCAAAGGGGATGCGATGAGTTTTCTGCAACCCTGGTTGCTGGCGGGCCTGCCTCTGATTGCACTCCCGATCATCATCCACCTGATCAATCAACGCCGGTTTCAGACCATTCAATGGGCCGCGATGATGTTTCTGCTGGCCGCGCACCGCATGGCGCGCGGCTATTCTAGGCTGCGTCAGATCCTGATCATGATGTTCCGCATGCTGGCGATCGCTGGCCTGCTGTTTGCCATCGCTCGTCCCTTAGCCAGCGGCTGGCTGGGGCTGGCCGCCGGAGGTCGTGCAGATACGACGATCGTGCTGCTGGACCGATCGCCCAGCATGCAGCAGCGCGGCGGTGGCAGTGGGAATTCGAAACTGGAAACCGGCAAGCAACAGTTGGTTTCCACCTTGCAGACACTCGGGTCCGGTCGCTGGGTCTACATTGACAGCGCCACTCATGAACCGCACGAACTGGAATCGCCCGCGGCGATTATGAACCTGCCGACATCGGGTCCAGTCAGTTCCTCGGCCGATCTGCCCGCCATGCTGCAGGCCGCTCACGACTATATCCGCGCCAACCGAGTGGGTCGGACCGAGATCTGGATTTGCTCAGACTTGCGCGAGAATGATTGGACATCGGAGAGCGGTCGCTGGTCGACATTGCGTGATGCGTTTCAGGATTTTCCGCAGGGCGTACGGTTCCATCTGCTGGCCTATCCGCAGTTGCCGCCCACCAATATGTCGATTCGCGTGACGAATGTGCGGCGGCAGAATACCAGTGAGGGCGCGGAATTGTTGATCTCGTTGAAACTGAATCGATCAGGTCCCGACGATCAGAAGGCTAGCGTTCCGATCGAATTCAACATCGAAGGAACTCGTTCCGCTCTGACCGTCGAAATGAATGGTCCGACCACCGAACTGAAAGATCATCGCATCCCGCTGGAAAAATCGCGGGAACGTGGCTGGGGACGGGTGTCGATTCCCACCGACGTCAATCCGGCCGACGATGATTTCTATTTCGTGTTTGACAATCCACCTCCGCGGAAGACTGTCATCGTGGCCGACGAACCGATGGTGGAACGACCGCTGCACCTGACTGCCTCGATCTCGCCTGACCCATCCTCAATCCATTGCGAGGCCGAAGTCGTCGGGCGCGAACAACTGGCAGCTCTCGAATGGGACCAGATCTCGCTGATCCTCTGGCAAGCATCGCTACCATCAGGGAGTGAAGTCGATCTGGTCCAATCGTTCATCGAACGAGGTGGGCAGGCGGTGTTCATGCCACCCCGCGATCCAGGTTCCGAAGAGTTCTTCGGGATCCGCTGGCAAGCGTGGGTGCCGTCAAACGAGAACGTTCCCATCGAGACTTATCGCGGGGATGAGGACCTGCTGGACCGAACATTGAACGGGTCGTCGTTGCCGGTGGGAAAACTGGAGATACATCAGTACTGCTCGCTGATTGGCGAACATACTCCACTGGCGACACTCAAAGGCGGTGCTTCTCTGCTGGCTCGAGTCCCCACCAAACGAGGTGGCGTCTATTTCTGGGCGACTACGCCCTCGCCACGCGATTCGTCCCTGGCCACCAACGGCGTCGTGCTGTACGCGTTCGTCCAACGAGCCCTCTCGGCCGGTGCGGTGGTGTTGAGCAAAGCGCGGCAATTGAACGCCGGCGAACCGGGCGATGAAACTCCTTCAGCCTGGAGCCCAGTCGCCGAAGGAGATCAAGGATTATCGACCGAAGCGCTTTATCATCGCGGAGTCTATTCCGCCGAAGATCGCTTGCTGGCAGTGAATCGACCGCTGGTCGAAGACGATGCGCGGGTGATTAACGATGGCCGAGTGGGCGAACTGTTCCGCGGTTTGAACCTGGTCCGAGTTGACGATCAGGCTGGCAGCCTGAATGCGCTGATTCAAGAAATCTGGCGTGTGTTTCTGGTCGCGATGCTGATCTCGCTGATCGCCGAAGCGATTTTGTGTATGCCCAAAGTGGCTCGTCCAGCAACAGGAGCCACCCCCGCATGAACACCGTTCACACACTGACGTTTGTCTGGGCCACTTGGTCGATCATGCTGTCGGTGCTCGTCTTGATCGCGACAGCGGGACTCTGCCTGCTGGCGTGGCGACGCAGCAATTATCGGCGTTCGATCGGCCTTCTCGAACTACTGCGATTCGCGCTCGTCGCAATGGTCTCGCTGATGTTCAATCAGCCCGAATGGGTCGAGGAATATCGACCGGATGACAAACCGACAATCGCCATTCTGACCGATCAGTCGGCCAGCATGGACACCCGCGACGTGACCACCACGGGCACGCCATCCACCACCGTAACCACGCGTCGCGAAGCGATCCAGCGGTTGACCGAAAGCGATTTCTGGCATTCGCTCGAAGAAAAGATGACGGTCGTCTTTCAACCATTCGCAGGTCCGGATGCGGAAGCCAAGGTGACGACGGCGCACGGAACCAACCTGTTCGCACCGCTGGCCGAAGCACCGCAACGTTATAAGAACCTGCGAGCGATCGTCCTGGGGTCTGACGGTGACTGGAACGAGGGTGACCCACCCGTGCAGGCAGCGTCGGCACTGCGTCTGAAAGGGATCCCAATCTTCGCCGTTCCCGTGGGCAGCTCGTCGCGCCTGCCCGATATCGAACTACTGAGCCTCGATTCGCCTACGTTCGGCATTTCCGGAAAATCGGTGCGCATCCCGTTCACCATCGACAGCACGTTACCGCGCGACTACACGGCGACGGTCAAACTGAAAGTTTCCGATGGCGAAGAAATTACCAAGGAAGTGCGCGTCGCCCCCATGGGCCGCACCAGTGAATGGGTGATGTGGAAGCCCAAGACGACCGGCGATTTCACGCTGAGTGTTGAAGTGCCCAAGCATCCGGACGAACTGGTTCCCGACAACAATAAGTTGTCAGCCCCCATTGCCATCCGCGAAGAAAAGCTGCGCGTGCTGGTCATCGATTCGGTGCCGCGTTGGGAATATCGCTACCTGCGGAACGCACTGTCTCGTGACCCCGGGGTCGAAGTGTCGTGCCTGCTGTACCATCCCGGTTTGACCAAAGCCGGCGGCGGAAGCAAAGACTATATCAAGCAGTTCCCCAAGGGACTGGACGAACTGTCCAAGTTCGACGTCGTGTTTCTGGGTGACGTCGGCATGGAAGACGGTCAGATGACGGCTGAAGACTGCCGACTTCTGAAGGGGTTGGTCGAACATCAAGCCAGTGGACTCGTCTTCATGCCGGGGATGCTGGGTCGTCAGATGTCGCTGGTCGGGACGGAACTGGGCGATTTGTGTCCGGTCGTGTTGGACGAAGCGCAGCCGGGTGGCTGGGGTTCACGCACGCCAAGCCACTTTGAACTGACGGAATTGGGCCAGCGCAGTTTGTTGACCAAGCTGGCAGATACTCAGGATGACAACATCGAAGTGTGGGAAGGTCTGCCCGGTTTCCAATGGTACGCACCGGCATTGCGTGCCAAGGCGGGTTGCGAAGTGTTAGCCGTGCATAAAGATATCGCCAATGAATATGGCCGCCTGCCGTTGCTCGCCACGCGCACGTTCGGGGCCGGCAAAGTGCTGTTCATGGGAACCGACGGAGCCTGGCGTTGGCGTAAGGGCGTCGAAGACAAGTATCACTACCGGTTCTGGGGCCAAGTGGTTCGCTGGATGGCATACCAACGCAATATGGCCAAGGGCGAAACGATGCGGATGTATTACTCGCCCGAACAGCCGCAGGTCCGCCAGACGATCGCGTTGAGCGCCAACGTGATGGAAAAGAGTGGTGAACCGCTGCCGAAGGGCGATGTCACAGCGAGGATTGTGGCTCCTTCGGGCAAGGCGGAAACCGTACGGTTTACCTCGTCGGGTGACGAATGGGGTGCGTTTGCCTCGCGGTTTACCCCCGAAGAACCCGGCAAACACGAAGTGATCCTGTCGTGCAAACAGACGGGTGCAACGCTGGAAACGTCGTTCTATGTCCAGGGAGTGGCGATTGAACGGATTGGCCGAGCGGCCCGGCCTGAAGTCATGGAAGAAATTGCACGTGTGTCGCAGGGACAGGTGATTTCGCTGGATCGGCTGGAAAGCGTGTTGCAGTCGCTGGCCGCGCTGCCAGAACCGCCACCTTCAGTCAGGCGTGTCCAATTATGGTGCCATCCGATCGTGGCGATGGTTTTGGTCACAATGCTCAGTGTTTTCTGGATTGGTCGAAAAGCGGTGGGATTGATCTAGTCATGATGTCTATTGCATGATGAAAATAGTGACGCTTGCTGAATTGCTTCTCCAGCGGGGTGAAGCAGGGACTTTTTGAATCACAAATTGAATTCGCGGAAGTCTGTGTTCCAGGAGTAAGTCGAAATGAGCGATGCGAAGCCAAAAGATGGGCTGCAGTTGCCTTCGTCGCTGCAAACACAATTGCACGAGTTTCGCTGGCGTGTCTGGTCGATCAAATCGATCGAAGCCGCGTGCGGCGCCCTGTTCGGCGTGTTTGTGTCGTACCTGATTGTGTTCGGTCTTGACCGAGTGATGGACACCCCGGCCCTGCTGCGTACGGCGATCTTCCTGGTCGCGGTCGGCGGCTGTGCGTTTGTGCCGGTCTATCTGCATCGCTGGATCTGGCGCAATCGACACCTGGAACAATTGGCGCGGTTGTTGAGCCGTCGCTATCCCAGTATCGGCGATCAGATGTTGGGTATCATCGAACTGGTTCGCAACGAATTCGAACAACATCGGTCTCGCGCACTGTGCGAAGCGGCGATCCAGCAGGTTGCCAACGTTGCCAGCAAGCGTGACTTCAGCGATGCCGTGCCCAATCCACGGCATCGGATGTGGGCCTGGATGGCCGCGGTGCCGACGGCCGCAGCGATGTTGGTCCTGGCAATCTTCCCGTCGGCGGCATCCAACGCCTGGGCTCGATTTGCTGCTCCGTGGCAACCGATCGCGCGCTATACGTTTACCGACATCGAACAACTGGGTGATCGGATCGTCGTGCCGCATGGCGAAACGGTCAAATTGCCTGTGAAACTGCTCGAAACCAGCAGTTGGCACCCGGAAAACGGAACAGCGCAATTGGGCAGTCAACTGCCGCTGAAGGCCGAACTGAAAGAAGGCCGTTACGACTTCCAGGTTCCAGCCCAAATCGACAACGTGGCTATGGATCTGAAGATTGGCGACGCGATGCAGCATGTCCGGGTCGAGCCAAAACTGCGTCCGGAACTCAGCCATGTCGCAGCCAACATCACACTGCCCGAATATCTGGAACGCCCGGAAGCACTCCGTAAGGATCTGCGCGGTGGCGTGGTCACCGTCGTCAATGGCAGCAAAACGGCCTTTACTGTAACCGCAAATCGCAATCTGGTTCAGGGAACATGGTCGTCGGCCGAAAGCCCGAACGAACAAGTCGTCACGAACGCCGACGCGAATGCGGTGTCCGACACCATGAACAGCCCTGAAGTGCTGGTCGATGCGTCACGCAAGATGCTGTTCCAATGGAAAGACGAATACGGTCTGACCGGCAAAGAACCGCTGACGATCAGCATCAACGCCCGCGAAGACGAAGCCCCGTCCATCTCGTGTGAAGATCTGCCCCGTCAAAAGGTCGTGATCGATCTGGAAACCCTGACCTTCAAAGTGCGGGCTCAAGACGACTTCGGAGTGAAAGTCGTGGGCATCGAATGGCAGGGCATTGACAAGACCGCCGTTGCCAAGGTCGCCAAAGGCGAACGGATTCTGGGTGCCGGCGGCAGCGACAAGGAAATGCTCGAACTGACCGGAACATTCAGTGCCAAGACGTTGGGTATCGAGCCACAACCATTGAACGTACGGTTGTTCGTCGAAGACTACCTACCCGGTCGTTCACGCGTCTATTCACATCCTTACGTGCTGTACGTGCTCAGTGCCGAACAGCATTCAATCTGGTTGACGGAACAACTGAGCAAGTGGCATCGACAATCGCTGGAAGTCCGCGATCGCGAAATGCAACTGCATGCGACGAACCAGCAGCTGCGGATGCTGAATGAAGAGGAACTCGATCAAGGCGAAAATCGTCGCCGGATCGAAAACCAATCCAACGCAGAACGTGCCAACGGTCGCCGCCTGACGGGACTGGTAAACGGTGGCGAGGAACTGGTTCGACAGGCGATGCGCAACCCCGAATTTGGCGTCGGCCACCTGGAAAAATGGGCCGAGATGCTGCAGATCCTGAAAGACATTTCGGGTAATCGCATGCCAAATGTCGCAGACCTGTTGAAGCAATCATCGCAGGCACCACCGAATGCGATGGCGTCTCAATCGCCAAAACCAGCGGGTCCTCAAGCGGGACAGAACCGCGACAATAAGGGCGGTAAACCGAGTCAAACCGAGGGTGACAACAAGCCAAAACCAACGATCCCATCGGTGGCCGATCGTGAGTCTTCACAAAACCCGGCACCGAAGAATCAAGGTGATGAACCAGAAGAGCCGGGCAAGCCCAAGCCACCCGCACCATTGCGGTTGCCGGTGACGACGATTGCATCGTCACCTGACAACAAACCCAAGCCCCCTGCTCCACCCGCTGCTGAAAAGCTGGATGAAGCGGTGAAAGCACAGCAGGATCTGTTGGCCGAATTCGACAAGATCGCTGACGAACTGAACAAGGTCTTGGCAAATCTGGAAGGCAGCACGCTGGTCAAGCGATTGAAGGCGGCATCGCGAAAACAATACGTTGTCGCGGGCAAGATCGGCGATCAGGCAAACGTCGCCTTTGGTGTCAAAGCGAAGCCACCAGGCCCCGCCAAGCAAATGCTGGAAGATTTAAGCAAACAGGAAGCGGCCAGCAGTCAGGACGTGTCGCTGATCATGGACGACATGCAGTCGTACTTTGAGCGACGCCACTACCAACGCTTCAAGACCGTGCTGGACGAAATGCGTGAACAGGACGCGATCGGCAGCCTGCGACAGTTGGGCGATGACCTGAAAGTCGAAACCGGTTTCTCGATCGCTCAGGCCGAATTCTGGTCTGATACGCTCGATCGTTGGGCCGACGATCTGGTCGACCCCGCCTGCAGCGGCAAGTGTCCTGGCTGTAAATCGAAAGCCAGCCTGCCTCCATCCGTCATCCTGGAAGCCATGCAGATCCTGGAAGCGGAAGTCGCTCTGCGAGAAGAAACGCGCGTCACCGAACAGGCTCGCGCGGCGATTTCGGCGGACGAGTATGGTGATCGCGCCAAGAAGCTGGCGCAAACTCAGGATGCCTTGACCGAACGCGTTTCGAAATTGGCCGAGCGAATTCGTGAACTGCCCGATGGCGAACAGGAATTCGGCAAAGAGATCGCGTTGCTCGGTCAGGTCGAAGCGGTCATGGACGAAGCCACCGGAATCCTGCGACGACCCGATACCGGGTCGCAGGCGATCGGTGCTGAAACAGAAGCCATCGAACTGCTGCTGAAATCGAAAAAGATCAATCCGAAAGGTGGTGGCGGAGGCGGCGGAACTCCGGGCGGCGGTGGATCGGGCACGACCAGTGATTCGGCCCTGGCCTTGGTCGGGTCGGGCATGAACGATAAGGAAGTGCGCGAAGACCGCGGTATTTCGCAAACGACCGGTGAAACTGGTCAGACGTTGCCTGAAGAATTCCGGACAGGCCTGGATGAGTACTTCAATCGTCTCGAACGAGACGCCGGTAAGTAAGGACTGAATCGTTTTACGACCGCGCGTGGCATGGACACCTCGTCCATGCCACGCCGTTTTCGCATCGGGGGGGTGATGATGCGGATTCAAATCAAACTCATATTGTCGTTGCTGCTACTCACAATCGTTGGCGATCAGCCCACGTTTGGCGATGACAGCGTGGTTGTGGAACCTGAAGTAAAAGCGCCACAGGCTCAAGAAGCAAAGCCATTACCAGCCAAAGCCGCGGTGGTCGTTGAAGAACTCGATGTCAATCAAGTTCAACCGGCTCGACGCGTCAACCGACTGATTCGGCCTGCGAACATAGTGGGCATGAATGAAGCGTTGGTCCAGCGGAACCTGAATCGCATGCGCCCGGTGATGAATTCGGAACTGCGCCTGGTCAGATTGATCTGCGAAGACCTGACGATGGAACAACGCACAAAGATCCGTGATGAACTCGAAACACAGGTGAAGGAACTCGCCAATACGCCGATGCCACAGCGCGCGGGGAATGGCGGGTTAACGCCGGTCCCGGCATCTGCCGTTCGCAACGCGGTGGCTGCGCTGATCAAGCGCGAGGCTTCGGCAGAATGCGCAACGCGGTATCAGGAGGAAGTCGATCATCGGATCGCGAACCGAAAACAGGCGTCTGTCATGACGATCGTTTCTCGGATCGATGCCGTCCTGTTTCTCAGCACGGACCAGTGCGATGCCATTTCGGCTGCGATTAAGTCGAACTGGCAGGATGAATGGGAATCCTGGTTCACCTATCCACCCGACATTTTTCCTCAGGCGCTCGACCAGGTTGTGATTCAGCATCTGACCCCGCCGCAGGCCGAAATCTGGATGTTGCAGCCCAAAGGATCGTTTGAACGAAACGAACGAGGCCCCAATTTCAACGAGGACGGTTGGTGGGGTGCGGATGCAGAACCCGAAAAACAGGTCGATCAGCCTGCTCGTGTCAAGATGATCAGGCGGGCACTTTAATGATGATTTGGTGATACGAATCAAGCGGCAATTCGAATCAACGAAGAACGGCAATCCGCTTAAGCATGATTCTCAGAATCAAGAGTTTGGAGTGATGTGATGAGTTTGAAACGAGTGTGGGTCGCCTTCCTGTTGACGGCTGTGGCGCTGACTGATGCGCTGCAGGAATGCCGTGCGGACGATGCGCCTGCGAAACCGGTGAGACAGGCGACAGCCATCCGGGTCGAAGTCAAAGCCCAAGCGGCGGCGGTTGATCAAGTTCAGGCTGAGAAGCCCAAGGCAGAAAATAATGAAGAGAAGAAAGACGTCGACAAAAAGGCGGCCGCTCCCGCCGCTGCGGCGGCCGAGGTTGTCGTCGAAGCGATGGACCTGAACGATGTGGCGGCTCCACTGCGAGCACTGCTTGGTGGCATCGTCGCACCAGCTGTGGCGATGCCCGCTCAAGTCGACGTGCAATTGCAGAACAACGCCATGATCGCGCAGTTTCAGACACAGTTACGACCCAAATACGCCTCGGAATTGGAATTCGTCCGGCTGGTCTTCCCCGATCTTCCCAAGGAGATCAGGCCGAAAGTCCGATCGGCCGCGGATGCAGCCCTGACAATTGCTGCCAAGCAAGCGGCGAACCAAAACGGCGCGCAGATCCAGATCAACGGTGTCGCGCGCGGCAAGCCGGCAGAGCCCCGCAAGACAATCCGCGAAGGGATTGGGAAAGCCTTGAAAGAGAATCTGAACGAGGACGAGATGACTCGCTACGACGACGAAGTCGCCAAACGAGCGCACGACCTGCAACAGGCAACAATCCGCAGCGTTGTCGCCCGGTTGGACAATCAACTTTATCTCAACGCCGAACAACGCGACCAGATCACCGAATCGATGGCGGCCAAATGGCAGGACGGATGGGAAAAATGGCTCGAGATGACGCGGCTGTATGGCGATCGCTATTACCCGCAGGTTCCCGACAATTTGGTTGAACCTCACCTGAAAGCGGAACAAAAGACCATTTGGCGAACATTGCAGAAGGTCGACTTCAACTGGTTCAACGGTGAACAGGGAATCGATCTTGATGCGGATGGCTGGTGGGGCATCGGGCCCGCCAAAGCGGATGCCGGCGAAGCCAACGTTCCGATTCAAGGTGTCATTCGCATGATGAGAGTGGGGTTCTGAATAATGCCACTTCGAACACCACACTCGAATCGATTCATCGGCAGACTGGCAGGCCTGTGCATGCTGCTCGTACCGGCCTGGTGTGCCGCGGCACCGGACGACGTCGAACAGGTCAAGCTGCCAGAAGCGGCCAATCGCCAGTTCTTCATGGATGACAACAACTTTGAAGTCAATGTGTTTCAGCCGAGCGGCAACGCCAAACAGGCGCGCACACAGATTGAAACCAAGTTGCGACTGCAATTGGACGAGTTGACACGTGTCTGCGAACTGACAGATGCTCAAAAGGTGAAACTAAGACTTGCGGCCAGTTCCGATGTCAAAAAGCTTTTCGACGAATACGATGTGATTCGCAAGAAGTTCCACGACAGCAAGCACGATCAGGATGCCTGGAACGAAGCGTGGCAAGAAGTGCAGCCAATGCAACAAAAGATGACGGCGGGACTATTTGGCGACGGCTCGTTCTTCTCCAAATCGATCCGCAAGACGCTGAGCGAAGAACAACTGGCCAAGTTCGAAGACGTGAACCGCGAACGCCGACGATACCGTTATCGTGCGGCCATCGAATCGGCGATGGTGTCGCTCGAGAATTCAGTGGCTCTGCTTCATTCGCAACATGAAGCAATCGTCACGCTCTTGCTCGACGAAACCAAGCCTCCAACAGCGTTCGGACAATACGATCAGCAGGTCATTCTGTACCAGTTGAGCCGTCTACCTGAGAGCAAACTGAAACCGATTCTGAACGAACGACAATGGAAAACCGTTCAGAACCAGATCAATCAGAATCGCGGGATGGAACAGTTCCTGATTCAACAAGGATTTCTGCCCAAGGAAGACGGCGAGATCAAGTTGCTGAAATCCAAAAAGAAGCGGCAGACGTTGCCTGCAGACGCCGCGGTCGACTCTGAACCTGTCCAGCAACCGTAACCGTGATCGGACCGAGACCGCTGTGAAGTTGTCCCACCCATTACTGACCCTGTCCGTCGCCGTGCTGGTCACGGTGACGCAGATCTCGTTTGGTGCGGACGATGACCTTGTCTCTGGTGAATCGCGTCAAGAAGCCTTGGCACGTGCAGCTGCGGAAGAAGCCAATACTCCCGCGATGTCTCTGTTTGATCGTCGCGGTATTCCCAGTTTTCTGAACGACGAACTGCGTTACATGGTTGACCGCTTTCGGGGGAGTTACAACCTGTCTGACGCACAACAGGTTCGCCTGAAATTCGCAGGGCGGAACGATGTGCAACGTGTCGCAAATCAATTGAAAGATCAGCACAATGCGAACGCGGTCGTCGACGAGCGTCAGCAGATGTTTGGCCGCGGCTCGTTCACGGAAAAGGTAATCCCGAGGATTTTCACACGCGATCAACTGTCGCGCTATCACACTGATCTCGACGAACGATCGCGACTGCAATTCCGCTCCGATATCGAATCAACGATCCGCGATCTCGAACGGCATGTTGTCCTGCAAATCGAACAGCAGGAAACGCTGGTCGACCTGATGATCTGCGAATTGCCGCCACTGACGATTGAAGGCAAGTCGGGTGTCAGCATCATCCGATTCCGTCTGTCACAACTGCCAGAAGCGGCATTGAAGCCCGTTTTCACCGACCGTCAATGGAACCGCGTGAAGCCGGCCCTTGATGACTATCGCCGCCAAGGTACAGTGAACGGAATCGCGCACCTGGTTGCCGAGAAGGAAAAGCACGATTTGGAGACCGACGGTCAAACGTCCGAGGACCGCCCCGCCTCAACAACACCATCTCCTCCGGCACCGCGGGAGGTGACTCAATGATTCAACGGGGATCAGGTTGGTCATCAGCCTCATTTCATCAGCTCCATCAATGCGCGCTGGTCGCAGGATTACTGTTGGCCCCTCGGCTGGTCATCGCCGCGGATGATGATGTGCTCGACTCGGACGCGCTGGCGCCGAACCAAAAGGTGCTGGTGAATGATCTGACGTTCGATCAGTGGACGTATGGCACCGATGCCGCCGCGGCGCAGAAGGGCATCGATGATGAGATCAACAAGCTCGTTCGAGCATTCGTGAAACAGAACCAATTGAACGAGGATCAACAGGACAAATTGATCCTGGCGGCGCGCGTCGACAAGCAGCGGTACCTGCGGGAGATCGAAGACTTAAGAGTCGAATTCGATAAGTCACGTTCCAACCTGAATGAACTGCGACAGATCTCGACTCAGGCGAACCAGATTCGTAGTCGACGAGCAACTTTGTTTGGAACGAATTCCTTCTTCATGAAGGCCCGCCACAAGGTCCTGGCTGGAACGACTTCGCCCATCAAAACGGACAAATGGAACCAGCGTCACCGAACCAACATCGAATCGGCGATCCGGGCAATCGAACGATCCGTTGTTCTTGATCAGACTCAGAAGCGTTCCCTGACCGACTTCTTTTGGGAACGTGTTCCAGTGACCTATTCGGACACGGGATTCGAAGACCTGCTGGTCGACTATCAGATTGCCAAGCTGCCTCGCGCAAACCTGAAGTTGCACTTCGTCGATGATCAATGGCCCCGAGTTCAACCGGTCTTGGAAGCATTCCTCGACTACGACAAGATCCTCAAGGACAAGGGACTGATTGACCCCGCCGGCAAAGTGATTTATGCCAGCAATCCGAATCCGGTAGTCCCACTGCCGGAACCGATTGTCGCTGAAATCAAACCGCTCAGTGGAAATGTCGCCAAGGGTTTCAACAAGGGTTTCAAAGGAGGTCTGGTTGCTCGGGAATTTGAGGTGCAACCCCCTCCTGTTGTCGATCGAGCCTGGCTGGCGAAACCGACCTCAATGCCGGCACGCCATCGAGCCAATGCCGAAAGCGCAGTGCGAGCCTTGTCGCGAAAAGTGAGGTTGAGGGAGGGAGCACAGATTGCCTTGGTTGGACTGTTGCTCGACGAAGTCCCTGCACCCGCTCAATTCGGTGCCTTCGACGATCTGCTGCTGCAATATCATCTCTCACAAATGTCCGAAGAAAAGTGGCAGCCGTTGTTCGATGCCAAAGCGTGGCCAGAAATCAAAGCGGGACTGAAAGATCTGAGTGAGGTGGCAGGCGTCCTAAAGCAAGAAGGGCTATTACCGAAGCCGCGTGTGACATCCATAAAGCCAGAAGACAAGCAACAAAATCCCGATCATCAAGGAAAGGATTTCTGATGACCTGGAATCGCTCGATATTCGCAAAAACACATGACCGTCACATTCGATCGTCGTCGACGCCCGCTGTCGTCGCGGTCGGTGTGGCGATGCTGTTGTCCTTGATGGTGATGAGTCCGGTGCTCGCAACAGATGACGATGTCCTCGTTGAACCAATTGAGCCAGGTTTGGCACCCGCACCGAAGATGCGCGTGCTTCAACTGCAGGTTGAGAACAACATACGTGTCGAGATGGCTGCGGTGCAGATCGTCGTGGCCAATCGCGACCGCGATATCATGCAGGTCTTCGGTCACGACCAACGAGAACGTTGGAGACTGAATACCGAATCTGATCTCGCCGTCGCGTATCTTGATCGAACGTGTCAATTGACCGACCCTCAACGCGAAAAACTGATGCTCGCCGGTCGAGCTGACCGACAGCGTTTTTTTGATCGCCTGAAGACAGTCGCGGGCTATTGGAACGGATCAGACAAACAATCCGTTGAAGCCAGGGAGGAACTGGCGGATCTCCAGAACCGCCTGTTGTCAGGTCTGTTGGACAGTGATTCATTTTTCGCCAAGGCACTTGGGCATGTCCTGACAACCGACCAACTATCAAAGCTCGAAGCCCACCGCACGGAGACGAATCTGGCGCTCGCCAACAAAGTGCTCGACGGATTGACATTGACCGAGCGACTGGATCAAGTGCAACGAGAGGCTCTGCTGCAACTGATCACAACCACCACTCCAGCACCGCTCGACTTCGGTAACACCGACGAGTTACTCAAGAAACGAACTGAGAAAAGCTCTCTCGATGAACTCTTTCCCAGCCAGCATTTGAAACTGATGAAGTATCAGTTGGCGCGGAAATCGATGGAACGAGTGAGGCCATTGTTGCGTCAACTTCAATGGCAGGAAGTTCGGCCGCAGTTGATCGAGTACCGTCGATTCGAGCCAGAACTGCTCGCATTGAGATTAATTGCACCATCTGATGATGCTTTCAAACGGGTGCCGCTGCCCGAGGAGTCGAAATGAATCTCTACCGTATCTGTGGGCGACATTTGATCGTATTCGTCACTTTGGCAGTCGTGGGACTGAGCCATGCAACGACCGCGCATGCGCAACCCACCACACGTTTCGGTGAAGTGGTGCCGCGCGATGTGCGCGAAATCTACGACAAGGGATTGCAGTACCTCGCGACGACTCAAACGGAAGCCGGCGACTGGAAAAACGGCGGCGAACAAGGACCGGCTGTCACCGGGTTATGCCTGATGGTGTTTCTGGCGTCGGGCGAAGACCCCAACTTTGGCCTGTACAGCAACAACGTTCGTCGAGCCTTACGCGCCATTATCGCAACCCAGGATCCCAATACCGGATTTTACGGCGGAGCGCGTGGCGGACACAGCAGCATGTACAATCACGGCTTCACCATGCTGGCGATGGCTGAGGCGTACGGTGCCGTCGATGATCGCAACCTGTGGACGGGCAACGAACCGAATCGTATGTCGGTTGGTCAGTCGCTCGAATTAGCCGTACGATCGGCCGTGACGTCGCAAAAGAAAAACCCCTTCAGTGGCTGGCGTTACTCGCCCGATGCAACTGATGCCGACACCTCGGTCAGCGGCGCGGTTTTGGTGGGGCTATTAGCAGCTCGCAATGCGGGTATCGAAGTGCCTGACGAAGCCATCGACAAAGCGGTTAATTACTTCGTCAAGATGACCTCGCCGTCGGGACAGGTTGGCTATTCGGGTCAATTCGGTGGATTCGACGAATCGTTTGCTCGCATCTCAATTGGTACGCTGGTCTACGCTGTTTCGCGGCGCAAGGATCTGCCTCAGTTCAAAGCGACACTCGGATATTTGACGCAGCGGCTCGAAAACGTCTCACAAGACCACTATGCCGAGTACACACGTTACTACCAGGCGCAAGCCCTGTTCCAGGGCGACGTCGAAGCCTGGGAAAAATGGAACAAGCTGTTGGTCCGTCAGTTGAAACAGACCCAGGCCGCCGACGGCAGTATGCAGGGTCAATTCGGGACCGCACTGGGCACGTCGATGTCGTGTCTGGCTCTCGCCTTAAACTATCGCTTCCTGCCGATTTATGAACGCTGAACGCCACTATTCCCTTCAACAACCTTCGACTGCACACCACCGTACAGGCCATCGAGCTTTGCAAGGAACCGCATCGTGTTCAACCCGATTTCCCGACGAATCACGCTGGTTCTGACTATACTGTCCGCGATCGGTGTTGCGGCCTACGGTTTCGCCGACGAACCCGCCAATCCCCCTCGCCAGCCCGTGCTGCATCTGGCCAACAGCGATTACATCGCGGGAACATTGGTCCATTCGCCTGACGAAGACAGTCTGGGATGGCAGTCTTCTGTTTTCGTCGCACCATTTCAGTTTCCCATGTCGGGTGTTTCGTCGATCCACTTTCCGGCTCCTGCCACATTGCCCCAGGCCGAAGGTGACTATGCCTTCGAACTGGCAGGCGGTGACCTGTTGTTCGGAACTTTGGTCGCATTGGATGCCGATGTCGCAGCGCTGGAGATTCCGAAACTCGGTCGACTGAACGTCGATCGAAACCTGATTCAACGTATCTATCGTCGTGGTGGCGGCAGCGAACAATTGTTTGTCGGCCCCAGCGGGTTGAACGGCTGGCAGACCGACGGTCCCGAAGCCACGGCGTGGCGCGAAGACGCTGGCCACCTGATGGCAGATCGTCCGAATGCGATTCTGAAACGAGATTTTAAGCTGCCGAACCAAGCTCGTATCGAATTCGAATTGTCGTGGAACAACGCGCCCGACTTCGAATTCGCCATCGGTGTCACCAACGAAACGAAATCGTCTTTGCGAGCGTTCCGGTTTGAAGTCTGGGAAAAAGAACTGGTCGTCCAGCGCGAGACCGAGAAAGAAGCCGATGTGGGACTGTTGCAACGGGCCGTCACCAAGTCGGGACGCCTGCACGTGCAAGCCTTCCTCGATCAGAAGGCAGGACGCATGATGGTCTTCAGTTCCAGTGGCGAACCGCTGGCTGATTTGACGGTCACGACCAATAAGCCCCAAGTCTTGGGTGGAATTCAATTGACCAATCGAGGTGGCGACATCCGATTGGAACGACTACAAATCAGCCGCTGGAATGGCGAGCCGCCCAAGACCGTCGAAGTCGACAAGTCGCGTATCCATGCCTCGGATGGCACCATCAACTACGGCGTCGTGAAATCGTTCGATGCCGAGAAAAGCGAATTCGTAATCGGCGACGACACGACGTCACAACGAGTGGCCTTGAACCAGATTCAGGATGTGTTTCTCTCGCATCCGGGCGAGGTGCCCGCACGATCTTTGCGAGCGGTTTATCTGACCGGAATGAAGGTCAGCGGCGAGCTGGTGCGCATCGAAGATCAAAAGGCCTGGCTGCGGATGCCGGGTGTCCAGGAGCAGATTCCGATCGCACTGGAAGATTTGCAAACGATCGTCGTGCTAAAGGCCAAGGCCGATCCTCCAGAACTGTCGCAGCGTCGCGGACGCCTCGAAATGGCCGGCATCATCCTGCATGGCTGCCTGCTGGATGGCAAACAGGGCGACGCCAGTTGCCTGGTTTGGCAGCCCGCGCGTAGTAGCACGTCGGCGGCAATGAAAAAAGGTGTGTCGGGCCGCATCGTGTACCGAGACCCACCTCCGCCGCCGCGCCCGCAACCTCAACAGCCCGGCGCGATGCAGCAGAATCTGGGACTGCGCGTCGTGAAGTCGACGACCCCGCGCAAGAATTCCAAAAAGTCCGGCGCCGTACTACACCTGCGCACTGGCGATACGGTTCCCTGTGAGGCGACAGGCATCGACGAAGATGGCGTGCACTTTACCTCGACAGTTCTCGAAGCGACGTTTGTTCCCAATGCACAGATTCAGGCGCTGGAACTGCAGCCCGACGCCGCTCAGAACACAGTTGCCAAGCTGAAGAAGGATCGCTTGTTGACGTTGCCGCGGATGCAGCGAGACAACCCACCGACACACCTGATCCGCTCAACCGATGCCGATTATCTGCGTGGTCGCTTGATTTCGATGGACGCCGAGCAACTTCAAGTCGAATTGCGGCTGGAAGGGAAAATCATCCGTCGCGATCGCGTCGCACGGATCATCTGGCTGCATCCTGAACTGATGGATCCAGATGCCAAGGAAAAAGTCAACGAACAAGCGTCGCATGCGAATCTCGTTCAGGCGATTCCCAGTGATGAAAACCGGCTGACGTTTGCTCCGCAAGCGGTCACGGGATCAGAACTCAGCGGTCAAAGTCAGTGGCTGGGACAATGCAAAGTCGACCTGCAGCATATCGATCAACTCATCATCGGATCGGCGATTGAACAGGCGGTGGCACAACTGAAGTTCCACGATTGGAAACTGAAGCTGGCCGCCATGCCACTCGCGCCGAAAGAAGGTGGCGATGAATCTGGTGGTGATGGCAGCGAAGGACGAGATTCGCCACTGGTCGGAAAAGCTGCTCCGGCCATCGCTCTGCCAACGCTCGATGGAAACAAGTTCGTGTTGTCCGATCACAAGGACAAAATCGTCGTCCTGGATTTTTGGGCATCGTGGTGCGGCCCGTGCCTGCAGGTGATGCCGCAGATCGATGCCGTCACACATGAATTTGCCGACCAGGGAGTCGAACTGTTCGCCGTCAATCTGGAAGAGAAGCCAGACAAGATCAAAACCGCACTGGAACGCCTGAAATTGTCTCCGAAGGTCCTGCTGGACAGTGACGGACGGATTGCCGAACGCTACGGTGCGACGGCGATTCCACAGACAGTTATCATCAACCGGGACGGAACGGTTGCTCGGCTGTTTGTGGGCGGGGGTGCTCGATTTGACGAACAATTGCGATCGGCCCTGAAGGCTGTCATTGGTGGCGAAGGTGCCAAGAACGAGACTCCGAAGACGGAATTGCCGTGAACTTCGTCGCGGGTCGAAAGATCTTCCGGTGCCACTGGTTGGCCGTCTTCGGACAACCAGTGTCTTTCCGGCTGGTGTCGTCTTGACTGGTGTGCCACTGGCTACGCAAGTGTCTTCGTATTCTGTTCAACACCACCGGATTTGACGGTTATCCAACACAGCCACAATTGTGATTGAATTTGTCATCCGAAACGATGACCCATTTGGCTGAAACGTCGATTTGCAGTCAGGACAAGACACTGGCCGAGCCAGATGGGGATGAAAAGTCTGTTGCTCCCGAATCGACTAAGATTCGGATTGGACAACGTTCCTTACTCGAACTCAGAGAGCAACAGACATGCGACAGCGACGAGGCGTCAAAAAGAACGAAGTTGAGCAGATCGTACCTGTTTACGTGGGGTTGGACTACCACGACGAAACGATTCGTGTGTGCGTGGTGGATGAGACTGGTCGCGAGCTGGTGAATCGGAATGTCGCCAACAGTGTGAGCGCGGTGGTTGATCTAGTCCGGTCCCATGGGGGACTGGTGCGAGAGGCATCGCTTGAGGCCTGTTGTGGTGCGGCGGACTTCGCCACGAAACTGGCTGCGGCAACGGAGTGGAGGGTGCGTATGGCTCATCCGGGTGTCGTCAAGCGATTGAAGGTTGGTGCCAACAAGACGGATTGCGAGGATGCGTTGCACCTGGCGAACCTGTCACGGGCGGGCTATCTGCCGGAAGTCTGGTTGGCGGACGACGCGACCCGTCAGTTGCGACGGTTGGTTCGACACCGCCAAGGGATCGTCGACCAGAAGAAACGCATCAAACTTCGGATCCGCGCGTTATTGCGTGAAGAACGGATTGCTGCTCCACCGAATCTGAACGCTTGGACGAAAGGTTGGATGACCTGGTTGAAGACGGTGACGTTGGGTGAGCAGACCCGCTGGGTCCTGGATCAAGAATTGATGCACTTGGATCACATGGTGTGTGGGATCGCCGCCGTTGAGGCACGGATGGATCAGGCGACGAAGAACGACCCCGTGGTTGCGAAGTTGAAAGAGAAGCCTGGAATTGGCGTGGTGACCGCGGTGGTGATGCGCGCAGCGATTGGTCGCTTCGATCGTTTTCACTCGGGGAAGCAACTGTCCTGTTATTGCGGGGTGACTCCCCGCAATGCCTCCAGTGGCAAGCGACAGGCGGATGCGGGACTGATTGAATCAGGAAATGACATCTTGAGACCATTGTTATTGCAGTTAGCCAAGCGGTTACCACGGATCGATGCGCATTGGCGGGAGTTCCATCGAAACCTGCTCGTGCGTAAGCCTTCCAATGTGATCTCTGCGGCGATTGCAAACCGCTGGTTACGTCGTCTGTATCACGAAATGGTGGCCCCTCCAGCAGTCGCTGCGTGACCCTCCGCTCGGGCTCAGCAAACGGGGGTCGTCCTGTCCGTTCACCTCGCCGTCACACCGGCCTGGACGGGCGAACGCCGATGTGACGGCGAGGCGAACGGGGACTCAGCCGACAGTTTTTGAAAGGAGAGAACATCGAAGAGAATTGGGGACGAAATCGATCACGCGGACCCGCGTTGTGAGGACGAGCTCGAGTGCCACTTGGGTACAGCAAGAATGGGATTCCCGCGGTCTGACTCTCACTCCACAAATTCTTCAAGATGATCACTTGACGAGCAACAGATTTTCATAGAAGTGGCACACATGAGAAGAATCGAAGAGCACTGGTTGTCTGAAGACGGCCAACCAGGTGGCACGCGGGGACAAATGGCGGAGCGGGTTGGTAGCAAGCGGGCTTGACAGTCGGGATGCTCACGAGAAGAATCTGCGCGCGTTTCGCGCAAAGCTTTGAAAACCAGCCGCCATCGTCGCATGATGATTAGCAACGACGGCGCTGTCCCGAATCCGCATCAACAGGAGCATCCAATGAGTGGGCCGATTGTTCGAACCGGTACGACTCCCAAGTTCTGGGAAAACTACGACCGCATCTTCAAGTCTGGCACAGCCGCCTCGAAGCCGGCAAAGAAAGACGCCGCCAAGGCAGAAGCCAAAGCGACTAAGAAGTCCGCCAAGAAAGCGGCAGCCAAAAAGAAGAAGAAATGAATCGCCCACGCGATCCGCTTCGATGGCCCTTACTGATTTCAGTCTGGGCCTCGTTTCTTTTGTATTCGGCCGTGGCCGCACCTGTGCCCGGTGTGAACGAGCCGCACTATCTGTGCAAAGCCAAACACTACTGGCAACCAGACTGGTGCTCGCACGATTTCTTTCTCGCGTCGCCGAATGCACACACGGTTTTCTACGCCACAATTGGCAGCCTGACGACATTCTTGTCGTTTGACCAGGCAGCTTGGGTCGGACGAATTTTGGCGACGTGTCTCCTGGCCTGGGGATGGACAAAGTGCCTGTCGCAGATCTTTTTCAAGCCTTGGTCTCCGCTCTGGACGGCATGGGTCTTTCTGGCACTGGCATCGATCGGAAACTTCTCTGGAGAATGGTTAGTAGGTGGTGTCGAAGGCAAAGTCGTCGCCTACGGGCTGTTGTTGGCAGCGCTGGCGGATGTCCAGGAAGGCCGACGGTATCGAGCGGGCGTCTGGACCGGCGCGGCGATCAGCTTCCATCCTGTGGTCGGCGTGTGGTCGTTGTTCGCGTTTGTCGCCAGCCAGGTGATTCGGCTCCCACGCAAATCAGGACCAATCGAAGAACACCGTTCGTCCCTTTTGCTCGATTCGGTCACCGCCGCAGTGCCACCGCTGCTGATTGCGTTCCTGATCGCAGTCCCCGGTCTGATCTCTGTCGTACGATTGATTACCGAATCAGCGCCCGTAGAAACGAAACACGCCGCGAACTACATTCAAGTGTTCTTTCGACTGGCCCATCACCTTGATCCGATGAAGTTCTACGATGACCGCGCTGCGTCGTGGATTTGGGCAGCCCGCGCCTATCTTGGTTATGCCCTGCTTCTCGCGATCTGGATCGCCAGTCTGTTCTGGGGCGGTCGAACCACCACCAAAAAGGCGTTTGATCGGATCTTATTCTGGTCAATCGTCTTCGCACTCGTCGGTATTGCCATTGGCTATGGACCACGTCCTCCCCAGAAGATGCCCTTCTATTCGCTGCGGATGAATCTGCTGAAGTTCTACCCGTTTCGACTGGCCGATGTCCTGCTACCGATCGGCGTGTCGATCAGCTTGATGGCCGTTCTCGAACGGACCATGCTGCATTGTGCGGAGACTGCAGGTCGATACCGGCCAAGGCTTCCGTTCGCTTTCCTGGCATTGATCTTTGGAGCGGCCTTATGGCGGGCCTCGACGCTGACTGAATCGAGCCGGTACGCGACTGACGACCGTGAAGACTGGCTGGCGGCGTGTCACTGGATCGATACGAATCTGCCGCCCGACGCGTACTTGCAAACGCCGCCGAATGGCTGGGCCTTCAAATGGTTCGCTCGGCGCGCCGAGTACGTGTCGTTCAAAGATTGTCCGCAGGACGCCGCAGGTATTGTCGAATGGAATCGGCGGCTGAACTTCCTGAGACGCTGGTATGATGAACATTACTCCGACAAGCTGTATTCGAACGACGAACTGAAACAGCTCAAGGAAAAGACCGGATTGACACACCTGCTGGTCGATCGGCAGGGTCCGATGGAAGCCAAACCCATCTACAAAAACGAAACCTTTCGCATCTACGACCTGAACCGGCTCGACGATTGAGTGAGACATTCCGATGACGATCAGCCACGACGAATTGCTCGTCTCATTGCTAGACCGGGTGCTGGAATCGTCGCGGAACGGACAATCGGCAGCACTCGAAGCGATCATTCACGAGCATCCCGACCTGGGGACCGAACTGCGTGAACTGTGGGCGACGATGCAGATCGCCGAAGACTTTGCGGAAATCTCAGAACTCTTCGCAGACTCGTCCCTGACGACCGGCGATCAGACAATTCAGGCGGCCGCTCCTCTGCCTCAGAACTGCGGTGATTACGAACTGTTGGGCGAAATCGGTCGTGGCGGCATGGGCGTCGTCTACAAGGCCCATCAAAAGAGCCTCGACCGTATCGTAGCCCTGAAAATGATTCTGCGGGGTGACACGGCGTCGCTGGCCGACATCGCCCGGTTCCGCGCCGAAGCCGAATCGGCAGCGCAACTGCACCATCCGAATATCGTGAATGTGTACGAAGTCGGCGAGTTCGACGGCCGCCCGTTCTTCAGCATGAAACTGGTCGAAGGCACGACGCTCGCCAAGCGAATTACGGAAGGCCCCCTGCCATCGATCAAGGCGGCGGAAATGCTGGCACCGATCTGTCGTGCCATCGCGGATGCGCATCGCCGCGGCGTATTACATCGGGATCTGAAGCCATCGAACATTCTGATCGACAACGAAGGTCGTACCTACGTCACCGACTTTGGTCTGGCAAAACGGCTGACATCAGGTTCGATGGACGATGGGTTGGATGCGACGCGCGATCCCAGTCTGACGCTGACCGGGGCGATCTTGGGAACCCCGGGCTACATGGCACCCGAACAGGCGGCAGGTCGTCGCGGTGATATCAGTACGGCCACAGACATCTATGCGCTGGGCGCCATCCTGTACGCGATGTTGACAGCGCGACCGCCCTTCCAGGCAGCGTCGCCCGTCGACACGGTCTTGATGGTGCGCGAGCAGGATCCATTGCCACCACGGATGTTGAACCCCAAGGCCGATCCTGATCTGGAAATGATCTGCCTGAAATGCCTGCAGAAGCCGGCCGACCTGCGGTATTTGACCGCCGACGCATTGGCCGACGACCTGCAGGCTTACCTGAATAATGAACCGATCTCGGCACGATCGACCCAACTGTCGCAGATCATTTCGCTGGCCTTTCGAGAAACTCATCATGCGTCGGTTCTCGAAAACTGGGGCCTGCTGTGGATGTGGCACAGCCTGGTGGTCTTGCTGCTGTGCGTGATCACCAATTGCCTGCATTACCAGGGCGTCGAGTCTCGTTGGCCTTATGCCACGATCTGGTCGGTCGGTTCGACCGGTTGGGCGTTCATCTTCTGGCAACTGCGGCGTCGTTCTGGACCGATCACGTTTGTCGAACGTCAGATCGCGCATGTGTGGGCCGGCAGTGTCGGCTCGAGTATGTTTCTGTACGGATTGGAATGGATTCTGAACCTGCCAGTGTTGTCACTCTCGCCCGTATTGCCTCTGGTCGCCGGAAACGTCTTTTTCGCGAAGGCCGGGATCCTGTCGGGCAAATTCTACGTTCAGGGAGTTGCCCTGTATGTGACATCCGTCCTGATGGCGATTCTGCAACGCAACCCGTCCACGGATTTTGGCCTGACCTTGTTGGGATTGGTTTTAGGAGCGTGCTTCTTCGTGCCCGGCCTGAAATATCACCGATTACGATCAAGATCGGCCTTGGGCCTGTAACTTGGCCCTGACGCAATCGTCGATGCGACAATTGGAATCGTTCTCATGGGAGTCATCGAAAGATTGCTGCCGCCCGATTCGATGGCGGCAATGGGTTCTTTCCGCCAATTCATCTCGGCAGAAACGGCATTGACTGTTAGAGTTGCGGAGACGATCGACCAGGTCGAGAAACCTGTCTGCAATTGATTGACTGGTTTCGATTCTGAAAGGTCTGCGATGTCGCTGTTCCAGATCCGAATCGTTTTCGCCGTTGCCGCAATCTACGACATTCTGATCGGCCTGGTCTTCCTGGCGGCGGGACCGTGGCTGTTCGAGCAGTCGGGTATTCCGGCCCCAAATCATTGGGGATACATTCAATTTGCCGCGTTGATGCTGATGATTTTCGGCCTGATGTTTGCTGCAGTTGCTGTCGATCCCGTCGGTCAGCGCAGCCTGATTCGGTACGGGTTGCTGTTGAAACTGAGCTACTGCGGTCTGGTCGGGTACTACTGGGCCACGTCAGGCGCGCCGACGCTGTTCAAACCGTTCGTCATCATTGATGCGATCATGTATGTCCTGTTTCTTGTCTCGTACCTGAAGCTGGGAATCAAGACGAAGATATAATTACGGAAAGACGAAGTTTCGCCTCAACTCGTGATTCGCACGGTCAGGTCGACTTCGGTGACACGCCACATTCGCAGGGATGCCAATGACCATCTCAACCGCCCGCACACTGCCACCTCAATTACGCGACGTCCAGTCGCAGATGGAAGAACTGGCGCGCAGTTATGGACTGAATTTCTTCGAAACCATCTTCGAAGTTTTGGATTTGGAAGAATTGTGCATGTTTGCTGCGTACGGCGGCTTTCCCGTGCGCTATCCGCACTGGCGGTTCGGAGCCGAATACGACCAGCTGCTCAAGACGCACATGTACGGCTTGCAACGCATCTACGAAATGGTCATCAACAATGACCCTTGCTACGCGTACCTGCTGAACACGAACGAGATGGTCGATCAGAAACTGGTGATCGCTCACGTGTACGGCCACTGTGACTTCTTCAAGAACAACGCCTGGTTCGGTCAGACCAATCGTAAGATGCTGGACCAGATGGCCAATCACGCCACGCGCATCAATCGCTATGTCGATCGATTCGGCTTCGAGAAAGTCGAAGAATTCATTGATGCCTGCTTGTCTTTGGAAGATCTGATCGACATGCATTCGATGCACATCAAACGTGCGCCGGATGTGACCCCAGTACCACATGCAGCTCTGCTGCGCGACGACGACTTCGAATACCTGCAGTCGGGCCGACTGCCGTCAAAAGGGTACATGGATTCGTTCATCAACCCGCCCGAGGTCCTCGAAAAGGCCGCACGAGACAAACAACAGCAGGAAGAGGAACGAGAAAAGAAACGATCCTTCCCCGACGAACCGCAGCGTGACGTGTTGTTGTTCCTGCTGGAACATGCTCCCCTGCGCGACTGGCAGCACGACATTCTGGCGATTATCCGCGACGAAGCTTACTACTTCGCACCGCAGGGTCAGACCAAAATCATGAACGAAGGCTGGGCCAGTTACTGGCACACCACGCTGATGACCAAGCATGGCCTGACAGACGCCGAAGTGATCGACTATGCGGATCATCACAGTGGCACGGTTGCGATGAGTCCCCAGCGGATCAATCCGTACAAGATCGGGATCGAACTGTATCGTGACATCGAAGAACGCTGGAACCGCGGACAGTTTGGTGCGGAATACGAACAGTGCGACGACTGGCAGGCGCGACAGAAGTGGGACACGCAAGTGGGCCTGGGCCGGCAAAAGATTTTCGAAGTCCGCAAGGTCCACAATGACGTCACGTTTATCGATACGTTCCTGACGCCCGAATTCTGCAAAAAGCACAAGATGTTCTCGTTCGCCTTCAACGACAGCAGCGAGAACTACGAGATCCAGTCACGGCAGTTCCAAGAGGTGAAAATGCAACTTCTGAACAGCCTGACCAATCACAGTCGGCCTTTCATCTATGTTGTTGACGCAAATCATCGCAATCGCGGCGAATTGTACTTGCAACACCGCTTCCAGGGGATTGAACTAAAGCAAGACTACGCTCAGGACACGCTGCGCAACCTGCACAAGTTGTGGGCCCGGCCCGTGCACCTGGAAACGGTGATCGACGACAAACCCGCCATCATCTCATTTGATGGCTCCAGCCACACAGTGAAGAACAAATGACGCCTTCGATTGGAATCGCTGACGAATTGCAAAAGCTGCGTCAGTTGCATTTCAATGGCACGCTCACCGATGACGAATTCACGTTGGCCAAATCGCGCCTGATCAACGGGCCGCAACCAAATGTCCAACTGACACCATTCATCGAACAGCAATTATCCGAAGTTCGATTTCAGAACGAACTGGCGCGAATCGATCGCGAATGGGAACTCGAACGCGAGCAGTACCAGATCATCGGTGCCTATGGTCGCATCTATTACCCATCGATCGGCCTGGGACTGTCGAAGCTGTTGATTGGTGTTGCCTTCGGAGCGTTGTTGTTTGGTTTGGCGTTCACCGTCAGCAACATGGTCACACTGTTCGCGCCGGACAGCGAACTCCTGACGAACTTCGCCAAATTCCTGTTCTCGCTGGCATTGACGTTTACACTGTTTTTCGTAGTGAATGGAATCTACCTCTGCTTCCGAGCCCAACAATACTCGATCGCATTCAAACGGTATCAACAGCGGCACGACAAGCTTTCGTTGCAGCAATTCTCAACGATTTCGCGACTTCTATGAGGCATTTGTGTTGAGACTTCAGAGGTTTGAAACGTTGATTTTCGCCAAATATGAATCGTCAACCGTTTGGAGCAAGTCCTACTTGCAATTAGGGAAGTTGCGTTTCAAATTCTACGCAGACTGACACTCCACGTTGGAAACGGACGCCAAAATGATCAACTGTAATCGGATCAGCTGAGATGTCAGAAAATGTCAGTGAGCAACTAACTGGTGAGGTGACGGACAGCCTGAGAGTCGCGACGCTGGAACGGCGCGTCGAGCTTCTCACGTTGGAGATCGAGAATCTCAAGTCGGAACGTTCCGTGAACACCACACTTCAATCGCCTCTATTAAACGAATCAGACTTGCTGGAGATCGTCCGAATAACACAGGAGATGTTTCCAGGCAAAGTTACAGTTGAGGTCGTGAGCGATCCTTCTGAACCCGATGAGGAAATGATCGTCTTTGAAGTGAACTCTGCGGAAAGCGTGAACCGAATCATCGAATTGCGCCGGGAATGGCATCGTCGAATTGCACAATCGAAACCCGGACGCACCGAACTTTTCGGACTGTCCGTCACCCCGACTTAATGAAACCACAAGAATTCATTTCGTTCGCTGGTCATGCGGCCGCCAGAATGGTGCACACTCCCGATTGTGCAACGATTCGGACCGTGGCAAGCCGTGCGTACTACGGCGCGTTTCACTTGGCAATCGCGTTTCTCGCCGGCCTTGCGTGCGCTCCCGCAGCGGATGGTCATGGCACGATTCGCCATCTTGTTGAAGCCTCTGGAACGTTGGATGGTCAAGAACTGGCCAACTTGCGACTCGACATGCATCGAGACCGGCTAAAAGCGGACTACGATTTGTCCAACACGGCGATCGAGACCTACCGATTTGCACAGCTTAGCGTCGAAACTGCCGTCGACTTCAATATTCAGTTGAATACATTCAAGCAATCCTGCGACGACCCGGTCATCAGACAGAGTGTCATTGATGCGATCAGAGCCTACTGCGACAAGATGAAAATCCCGCTTCGCAATTGAAACTGGATTCTTGTGTTTGCATCCCGTCATCCTGATCACAAAATCGCCAGTCTGGAGCTTCTCGACGCACCATCAGCATAACTCTTCGACGAACGACGACGCATCCGAGTTGAGTGCCACCTCACGGCGTCTTACAATCGTTGATTTGACCGAGATCTGCAGATTTTCTTCCAAGGCGCGACCATGCGAAAAGTGCGAACCGGCGGTGGCTGGCCCGCGATTCGATATACGTTCACCAAAGCACGCGAAGCCGGTGGGGTCTGGAAGCTTTGGAAGGCGATGCGTTCCAAGAATGCGTGCAAGACCTGTGCGCTGGGAATGGGCGGCCAGAACGGCGGAATGGCCAATGAACGCCACGTTTTCCCCGAAGTCTGCAAGAAGTCGCTGCAGGCGATGGTCGCCGACATGCAAGGCGCCATCAAACCAGAATTCTTCCGGACCTATTCGATTCCGCAACTGGGGCTGTTCACTCCGAAAGAACTCGAAACCAGCGGTCGGTTGACGCAACCAATGCTGCACCGGCAGGGTGAAAACTATTACCAGCCTATTTCGTGGGACGAAGCGTTCGCCAAAATCATTGCCAAACTGAAACCGCTCGGCGCGTCGTCGAACGGTTCCAAAGGTGCGTCGAAGCCCTGCACGGCCGATGAAACGTTTTGGTATTTCAGCGGTCGAAGTTCCAACGAAGCGGGATTCCTGTTGCAGGTCTTTGCTCGCGTCTTCGGCACGAACAATGTCAACAACTGTTCATTCTATTGCCATCAGGCCAGCGGCGTCGGATTGGGAAGTGTGCTGGGGACTGGCACCGCGACGCTGATCTTAGATGACGTCGAACATTCGGATCTGGTCTTCATCATTGGTGGCAACCCGGCCAGTAATCATCCGCGACTGATGTCGACATTGAAACACATTCGCCGCAAGGGTGGACATGTTGTCGTCATCAATCCGCTGATTGAAACGGGCCTGGTCAACTTCAGCGTTCCCAGCGATCCGTTCAGCCTGATGTTCGGCACGAAGATCGCCTCGTTGTACGTCCAGCCGCATATCGGCGGAGACCTGGCGCTACTGACAGGTGTGGCGAAACGCATTGTTGAGATGCGGGCTCACGACGAGCATTTCCTGGAGAACTATTGCGACCACTGGCCGGAGTTGAAAGCACGATTGGCCAGCGTTTCCTGGGACGAAATCTATCGTAAATCGGGTGTCGATGCGGACGCGATTCAAGCCATCGCCACGCGCTATGCCGCCGCCGAGAATGTGGTGTTCACCTGGACGATGGGGATCACTCATCACGTCTACGGCGTTGAAAATGTCGAAGCCATCGCGAATCTGGCTCTACTGCGAGGGATGGTTGGTCGCCCGAACGCGGGTCTGCTTCCCGTGCGCGGCCATTCGAACGTCCAGGGGATCGGATCCATGGGCGTGACGCCGAAACTCAAAGAGGCGATTTTTGAGCGGCTGCAGTCGCAGTTCGGTCTACAACTGCCAACCACGCCGGGGTTGGACACGATGGCCTGTATGGAAGGTGCCAATCGTCGCGAGCTGAAATTCGGTTTCTGTCTCGGCGGCAATTTGTATGGTTCCAACCCAGATGCCACGTTCGCGAAGCAGGCGCTGAGCGAGCTGGATCTGCTGGTTTATCTCAATACCACCCTCAATACAGGTCATGCTCACGGTTTGGCGAAAGAGACGATCATCCTGCCGGTGCTGGCACGCGATGAAGAACCACAGCCGACGACCCAGGAATCGATGTTCAACTTTGTCCGGTTAAGTGACGGTGGACCGGCGCGGCATGTCGGCCCGAAGAGCGAAATCGAAGTCATTGCCACGATCGCCAGTGGTGTTCTGGGTAACAATGGCCCGATCGATTGGGAATCGATGAAGAACACGAACCGAATCCGAGAGGCGATTGCGAAAGTGGTGCCCGGCTTCGACAAGATCAAGGACATCGGCGAAACCAAGAAGGAGTTTCAACTCGATGGCCGCACGTTTCACACGCCGCAGTTCCCGACAGAAACGGGACGGGCTCAGTTGCGCGTCCATAGTCTGCCCGATCTGATGGGCGCACCGCACGAACTACGGCTGATGACGATCCGCAGCGAAGGGCAGTTCAATACCGTGGTCTACGAAGATTATGACCTCTATCGCGGCGTTGAAGGCCGCAACGTGATTCTCTTGAATCCGGAAGACCTGGCTCGATTCGGGCTGCAGCCGGGTCAACCGACCACGATTCGCAACAGCACCGGAGTGATGCACAACGTCATTGCGACATCGTTCCCCAACCTGCGGGCGGGTAATGCGGCGATGTACTATCCCGAATGCAACGTGCTGGTCCCGAAAACGTCAGATCCACGATCTCGGACTCCAGCGTTCAAATCGGTGCTGGTCACGATCGAACCGACCAAGGCTGTGAAGCGCGTCGCGATGCCGATTATTCGGTGAGGGGCATAAGATACGACTTTGTCGAAGATTCCAAAGTTCGTGGCGCCCATGTATTCGGGTGATTGATGACGCGTCCGGTGTCTTAGCGTAAGGCATCACCGCGATGCGAGACCAACGACTTGGTGATCAGATCTCCACGTGACGCGACTGACAACTTGGGGTGTCGTTGTCCAGCAACAGCGACTTGACCAGCAAAGTCAACATGACCAGAAATCCCACCGTGAAAATGCTGCTCATGGACGCGATCTCGCTCAGTTGAGTCGCCACCCTCCAAACGGATGGATCTGAGCAAACCTAGTTCAGAACGACGGACAGTCAAATTGAATGTCCGTCGATTACCAAGATTCCCGCGGTGTTGCAAAAATGCAACACGCATTGGCGGCGAATCAAGCAACAGCATTTGATTCAAACGGCGTCGGACCAAACCGAGATTTACGCGCTCGCGAATTGGGTTGGCAATGAACGGCGCATCGATTTGGGCATGACGCCCCGCTCGAGTTCGCGGACGTCAAACGTTTCCGCGTCAAAGGATTTGCGAAGCACTTCGGCCGCGGCGTTGGGATCTGTGGTCGACCCGCAAGTGAACACATCTGCCGCGACGTAACGGTACTCGGGCCATGTATGTATCGAAAGATGAGATTCCGCGAGCACAGCGACACCAGTCACTCCTTGCGGACTGAATTCATGCACGAACAAGTTCAATAATGTGGCGTTCGCGGCGTGCACAGCATTGCGCATCGCCGACTCCACCTGGTTCACATCGTTGATTGCGTCGCTGCAGCCCCACAATTCGATAATGACATGTCGACCCAAGTGCTCCATCAAAACCCTCTCTTTCTCGCTCGACAGCGCTACTGAGCAGTACTAATGCTACTCCGTGGAATTAACGCAAACCCAATGCCGTCCAGTGACAACGTTGCGGAAGTCCATTCCGTCATCGACAGAAAACACAATCTCACTCGAATTAAGATCGATGTGATGCGGAAACGGCTCGAACTTCCGCAGGTGTCCAGTGGAACGGTGCCAGCGGCCGTACAGATCAACGGCTCTCGGCGAAATTTGCCCACTCAAGTCGAATATAGATCATCACAAATCGTGCGGTCTGGGTCAATCAGCATCAATGCCGGAGACGATCAGTTCATCCGAAATTGATTTACGCGGCCTGTCGTATTGTTGCGGTAAAGGCCACATATCCGATGCGACACGAATCAGCGTGCGCTGATTCCGACCCTGCGGGACGTCGAACAGTCAGTCGAGCACCATAGGGAAAAATCGCGGCCACGCGGATGTCCAAGTCATGTCCGTCTAAGTCTTCGGTCACCATTTCCGGAATCGAAGCCAGCGGCGGACAAAACGGCACGTGCACCGTTACTTCTCGCTGCCCCTCTGCGAAATCGATCCGAAATCCGCCCTCAATGACTTCGCCTGCGTCCGTGATCGAACGCGTGAACCATTGAGTCCGTGCGTCGGCCGAAGGTTCGCAGTCTTCGCTCGCCGTCTGTTCGAATTCTCCAGAATACGCTTGATGCAAACGCAGCTCTAAACGTTCGGAGGCAGACAAGACCGTCTCGTAGTCCGCTGCCGATTCTGAAACGGGATGATTCGTTGGAACTGAAATAACGGACGCAGTTACGTCCTTGACGGTCTCAACACAAAGAACGAGTGGCCAGACGACCGAGTTTGCCAGGCTGGCCACCATCACCATCGTGACCAGCAACAACGGATCATTGCCAGCGGTATTCATGGCCCACCAAACCGAGATTGCCAGTGATAGGCACGCAAGCACGTACCGGGTCTGGTTTGCGTCGCTATCGCCTGACGCTCGTCGTCCAACGGCGAGCACAATCGCCAGACCGCTCGCCAGTGAGACCAGTCCCACAACGAAAGCGGACATCGTGAGAGACATCTGCTCGGAAAGCGGAGCCAGCACGATCCAGGCCAGCCAGAGACCGGTCGCGGCAATTCGTCGAATGGATTGGAGTGTGAGACTCATAAATATCATCGCAGAACACTGCTGAAACAATCCCCAACCACCTGTGTGGGGCGGAAGTGTAGTCCAGAACGGCGATGAACGGCGAGAGGAATCCGGTAAGTGACCATCACAGGCCGATATTCGCGGGTTTCACCATGTCCGGTTAAACACTTCCCCAGGGACCGGAACTCAGATAGTCTCGGCAAAATCCGGTTGGAACCCGGGTCATGACAAGACTGGCATATTCTCAAACAGCGTCAACTGACCGACGCTTCGCAGGAACGACTCGATGTCCCGATGCTCTGTTGCATGGATTGTGGGCCTGATGGTCGTCGTGGCACCCTGCATCGCACGCGCAGACGATGTCCGACGCACGGAAGATGTCGTCTATGGCCGCAAACACGGTATGGCGCTGACACTCGATGTATTCACGCCGCCGAATCCAAACGGATGTGGCCTGTTGTTTCTGGTCAATGGCGGCTGGCTGTCCAGCAAATCGACACCGCTGATGGTCACTATACGGCCTTCCGACTATCAAATCTTCCTGGATCGCGGTTACACCGTCTTCGCTGTCGTCACCAGTTCACAACCCAGGTTTACTGTCGCTGAAGAGATTGACGATGTGCTGCGTGCCGTGCGGTTCGTCCGCTACAACGCTGAACGGTTTGGCATCCGCCCCGATCGATTGGGTGTGCTCGGTGCGAGTTCAGGCGGACATCTGACCTTATCGATCGCGACCCGCGGCGGTGATGGTCGCCGCGAAGCGACGGATCCTGTCGATCGAGTGCGCAGTGACGTCCAGGCTGCAACGTGCTTTTTTCCGCCGACCGATTTTTTGAACTACGGATCACCTGGTGCCAACGGAGCCGGATTTGGACCGCTGGCCACGCTGCAGGTTGCCTTCGGACCGCAGGCCCTGACGCCCGATGGTCGGGAACAACTTGGGCGAGAACTGTCGCCAATAAACTATGTCACCAATAAACTGCCACCGACGCTGATCATTCACGGCGACAAAGACGATGTCGTCCCGTTGCAGCAATCGGAATCGTTTGTTGCGAAAGCACGCGAGGTGGGAGCAAAGCCGATCGAACTGATCATCCGTCCCGGCAAAGGGCACGGCTGGGGCGATTTCTGGAAATCCTCTGAAGACATTACAGCATTTGCAGACTGGTTCGATCGTCATCTGAAGAACCGCGAGTAGAATTGGTGTCGAGACTGATCGAAAAGTTCGAGAACCGGGAATAGGCATACCGATCCATTGGAATTGCCGAAGTTTCCACCGCATCGCCTAAGTCAGTCACCGTTTCTCATCAAACTCTTTGCCGATTGTGATACGAAAGCCGCTTAAACATGCGATCCATGACTCGCCGACGACTGTTGCAATCGATCGTGGCCGGAGCGACCACCGCCGCGACAGGTCGACTGTTTGCACAACCGGATCAGCCTGCGGCCAAGCATGACAAGTTGTCGATCACCGGCACGACACACAAAGACCTCGCTCCGCTGGATGACCTGATGACGGATTTCGTGCGGCACCATCAAGTGCCGGGCGCCGCGTTGGCGGTCACACGCAATTCACACCTGGTCTATTCGCGCGGGTTCGGCCTGGCCAACGTCGATGAAGATCGTCCGGTCAAACCGAATTCGTTGTTTCGCATCGCCAGCATCTCGAAACCGTTGACCGCCGTCGCCGCGCTGCAATTGGTCGAAGCGAACAAATTCAAGCTGCATGACCAGGTGTTCGACATCCTGCCGATTAAACAGTGGCTGCCGGCGAAGTACGACGAACGATTGCGACAGGTCACCGTCCTGAACCTGCTGCAACACACAGGTGGGTGGGACCGTGACAATTCATTTGATCCAATCGTGCGGGCGGGTCAGGCATCCAAGCTATTGAATCACCCCTTGCCGGTGGGGCCGGACGAGATCACTCGATTCACGCTGATGCTGCCGCTCGACTTTGATCCCGGCACGCGCTACGCCTATTCCAATGTCGGCTACTTGCTCTTGGGCCGCCTGATCGAACACTTCAGCGGCCTGAAGTACGAAGCGTACGTCAAACAACATGTATTGAAACCAATGGGCATCACTCGGATGCAATTGGGCCGAGCGTGGAAGGAAGATCTCGCGAAGGATGAGGTTCACTATTACGACTCGAATCATCGCGAAGTGACGGCAGTCTGCGGATCACATCTGGGCGAGAAAGTGCCGCTCGTTTATGGCGGTGAAAACTTCGAAGCGTATGAAGCGCACGGCGGGTGGATCGCTTCGGCGGCCGAGCTGGTCAAGTTTGCGGCGGCCTTTGATCATCCCGACAAATCCCGATTGTTGCACAAGGACACGATCGCTTCGATGTGGCAGCGTCCCACTGGTGCGGCAGGTCACAAGCCTGATGGAACTCCCACCGATGCCTATTACGGTTGCGGGTGGGATGTACGGCCCATCGGAGACCGCGGACTGGCGAATACGTGGCATAGTGGCCTGATCGCGGGCACGTCCACGATCCTGATCCGTCGGCACGATGGATTCAATATGGCCGCCGTGTTCAACACAGATCATGACTCGGAGAAGAAGGTGCTATCCGAAGTGATGGACAGCAAGATCCACGGGGCAATCAATGCCGTCCACCACTGGCCGAACCGAGTGGTCCCCGAATAATCTTCGCGTTTGCGTCGTGTTCGAGAGTCCGTCGAGACATCTCGCGATCTCTCGCCGGATCATTGCCTCGCCTACTGCACTGTCGTCTGAAAGAACCCAACCAAATGGCAACCGATATTTCTCTTCCGGATCCGGGCAATATTCTGGACTTGATCGAGGCATTTCGACGCTCGAAGACGATGTTCACCGCGGTCTCGCTGGGCGTGTTTGACACGCTGGCAACCGGACCAAAATCGATTGAAACCCTGGCGAAAGAATTGGGCTGCGACCAGGACGCGCTGCAGCGGTTGCTCGACGGCTGCGTCGGTCTGCAATTGTTGACTCGAAATGAACGCGGCGAGTTCGTCACGACGCCAGCCGCGACGAACTACTTGACCGGAAACAGCCCTCATCGCTTGACCGGTTACATCAACTACAGCAATGCCGTCCTGTGGAAGTTGTGGGGGAATCTGGAAGATGCGGTCCGCGAAGGCACCAACCGCTGGCAACAGACATACGGCTGGGACGGTCCGCTGTTCGATAACTTCTTCAAGACGCCCGCGGACGTGCGCGAATTCCTGATGGGTATGCACGGTTTCGGCATGCTGAGTTCTCCGTCGGTCGTCTCGGCATTTGACCTCAGTCGTTTCAATACCCTCGTCGATCTGGGCGGCGCCACCGGGCACCTGGTGATTGCTGCCTGTCGGCGTTATCAAAACCTGCGCGGCGTCGTGTTCGACTTGCCCTCGGCGATGCCGCTGGCCAACGAGATCATCGGGGCATCGCCCGTCGCCGATCGCGTCACCGCGGTTCCCGGTGACTTCTTTGTCGATCAACTTCCGGCAGGCGATCTGATTTCACTGGGCCGGATTCTGCACGACTGGACGGAAGAAAAGATCAACCGCCTGTTGAAGCGTATCTACGATCGCCTGCCCAGCGGCGGAGCAATCCTGATCGCAGAGAAGCTGTTGTGGGAAGATCGTGGCGGTCCACGCGGCGCATTGATGCAAAGTCTGAATATGTTGACCTGCACCGAAGGCAAGGAGCGGACACTGACGGAATATGAAGCCCTGCTGACCAAGGCAGGATTCCGCGACGTTGTCGGCTATCGGACCGCGTCAGTGATTGACGCTGTAATGGCGGTGAAGCCGTGACGGCGCGTGCAGTGCTTTTGGCGGTCGTTGGTGAGCTGTCGTTTTGAAAGAGGCGGACGGCACATGGAATGTGCCTGCTACTTTGGCGAGCTTCGCTGGACTTGGGCAAGGTCGTGAGGTCGTTACTGCGTCTGGAACACACGCTGATGTTGTCAGACGTAGATCTCAACACCTTGTGATCGCGCTGGTTCAGGTTTCGACGGCAGCCATGTTCCACCCGGCAGGCGTGCCGGCAACGGAAACACACAGATGTAACCGATCCAGCCGAACAGGCCGCAGATCCCGACGAGGATCGGCCAGAACCAGTTGGTGACACCGAACACGTCTCGTTGACGGCGGCGACAGAACCAACCGCTGATCAGTCCGACGATCACGCTCGTCATCACCCACAGCTTCAGATCGTTGAATAACTTCAGGCAACTTCCGAAGTAGGTCAGGTTCGGTTCGGGCGGCATGAAGGCGGGTGCACAAAATGCGGCTCCCACTGAGACCAATGGAATCGGGCACGAGGCGCTGACTGACCAGTCGAAATATTGCTGCAACGGCGGGACGTACCTGAAGATCTCGGTGTCGGCCTGTCGTACCATCCGACCATCGTCATCCATCCAGATCACATTGACCTGCTGCTTGATCCCGTGGCCCGGATGACGGTCACTTTGAACAATGACACGCCCATGTTTTGGAATCTGATAGATGGTTTCGTTAAATCCGATCGGCGCCGACTCGAGCGCAGCGAAGTGTGTCTCACTCGTCTTCGGGTCGATCGTCAGCAAACCCTCTGTGGTGCGTGCCAGCAGTTGAAGGTAGTTCTTCTCATCGCGCGTCACCAATCCCTGAACCAGAAAACGAAGTTCTGGATGATTGTCGAGAACTTTTCTGACGGTCCGAGCGCCCAATTGAACTTCGTAGATTGAGCCGCGCGACAGAATCCAGACGACGTCTAAACCCGCGTTCGCCATCGGAGCAGTTTGCAGTTCCATCGACTCGGCGTACGGCTCGTACGGGCCTGTCGCTTGCCCGGTCGCGATGACGCCACGAAGTCCCTGGAATCCCCCTTCAGGCAGAGGAAACGACTGGTTCATCGTTGGTTCCTGCTGCGAGAATCCGTCGAGTCCAATGTATCCAACGCGGCGGCGCGACAACCGATCGAACCCGACAAAAAACGCCGTCTTTTCGTGGCCAGGAACAATTGTGAAATACCAGTATGTTGAGGGCTTTTGAAAATCGTAAAAACTGGTCACTCGTGAGTTCCAATTCACGGGAATCTCATTCGGAGCCAGATAGATGTACGAGGTTGGCTGCACGAACGACTTCCCCAATCCCGCTCGTTCCGAGACCGGGGTCCCGTCCAGTCGGCGAATCTGCACACTGCTGTAGTTCAGCGCATACGATTGAATCAGGGCTTCGCCGTCGTTCGTGATGACGATCGATTCATTCGGCGTTGTGCTGGGAAAGATCTGATCCAGAATACTGCCGGCCCACATCGCCACGATGAACTGGATGACGCCATAACCAATCGTCAGCCAGGCAAACATCAACAGTGACTGAAACCAGGAACGAGAAGACATGACTGTCGTCCTTCGGATTTGCCATTCAACTAGAGCGCGACTCGATCGCTGTCAGGGAAACTCACGCAGACGGGCGGTATTGAGAATCGAGGTCAAGAGACCGGCTGCCAGCAGCAGAAATCCAGCATAGATGACGAGCGATGGCGCTGCGGCAAAGTGCAATCCGATCGCCAGAATGAACGCTCCAATAAACGGCCAGGTGCGCGACCCGATCCAGCGAGCGGGGCGCAATCCCGCCAGGAATGCTCCCAGATAACAAATCAGCGCCATCAGAACATCGCGCCACCACGATTCTGCCATGTCCCAGTAAAACGGGCTGGCATGAGTGCCGGGAGTGGCCGCCCAGAGACAGTAAATCAGCAATGGCAAAGCGGTCGTCAGCAGCAGCAGCAGGACCCCGGCCAGAATCTTGCCTAAAAAGATCTGTCGCCGCGGCATCGGGCGATGCAGCAAGAACAGCGTCGTTTGCCGCCACGATTCCCATACCGTCTGATGCAACCCCATCACGATCGCGAGAATGATCGCAATGCAGACAAATGTCGTCTCGCGATTTGTCTCTCCATAGTACGGCAAGAATGGAATCTCCGTTCCGCGCGGACTACTGATGATCGGAATAAGCGGCAGGTCCATCCCCGAACCCAGCACCTGGGTCTGGGCGAGCAGCGCCAGTCCGGCATAAAGTGCGCACTCACGCAGTTCTTTCGACAGCAACGCCGTCCACACGATTCGTCTCCCATTTGAAAAGCGGCAAGGATCGCTTCGATCCGCGCGTGTACTCGATGAATGCGTCTTCCAGATTCATTTCGACCACGTCCGTCCAGCGTGGCTCTAGCGATTCGATGATCGCTTGCTGACTCGGCCCCAGATTGACGACGACCAGTTCCAACTCGACTCCCACGCGACGCCAGGTCACCAGGCCCTCGCAACCCGGAAAATCAGGCGGATCGCTGTCAAAGCCGAGCACGACTTTGCGAACCGATTCGCGAAACGTTTCCGTCGGACAATCGACGCGCAACACGCCGTCGACCATAATCCCGATCCGGTTCGCGACGCGTTCGACATCGCCCAGCACATGCGAACTGAAGAAGATCGTCCGGCCGCGGCTTTGAATCAGTTGAATCAAGGCCTCGAGAAAATCGCGGCGGACAACCGTGTCGAGGCCCAACGTCGGGTCATCCAAAATCAGCAATTCCGGATCGGGAGCCATCGCCAGCGCCAACGACACCTGAGCCTGCTGGCCACGCGACAGCTTTCCGCACTTTTGCTTCCGGGAAAGGTCGAAGTGATCCAGAACCTGGTCAACCAGAGTCTGATCCCAATTCGGATAGAACGGGCGAGTGAACTGGACGATCTGACCAATCGTCATCCACGAATAGAGTGGATGCCCCTCGGCCATGTAGGCGATACGGGATCGCGTCTGCGACGACAATGTCGACACATCCTCACCCAACAATGTGACTCGTCCTGCATCGGGCGCCGCCATGCCAGTCAGCATCTTGATCGTCGTCGATTTACCAGCCCCATTCCGGCCCAGAAATCCATAGACACAACCCGCCGGCACCTTCAGGCTCAAATCACGGACGGCCCACTTAGGACCATACGACTTGGACAGATGCTCAATCACGATCGCCGAAGAAGACGTTTCGTCAGACATGACGCGACAACTCGATGACTGGAGAGAACGGGACGGAAACCTGGTGAATCAAACAAGCGGAAGTGAAACGGGAATCAGGCACCCGATTGCCATTGAAACTGAGCGACGCGGTCCTGCACCAATTCACGCACTTCGTCTGATGTGAATCCGAGCAACACCGCTTCAGTGAAAAAGCCGTCGAGCAACACGATCAAACGTTCGCGCCGCGCCTTCTTCGTCAGATCGGAACCGGGAGGTGCCACGAAGACACCCAACCCGTGCCGTGTGACGAGCAATCCGTCGCGCTCGAGCTCGGTGTAAACCCGGGCCACCGTGTTGGGGTTAATCACCAATCGACGCGACAGCTCGCGAACCGAAGGCAATCGTGCGTTCGACAGCAGCCGACCGCGGGCGATCGCCGACCGGATCTGATCCCCAAGCTGCCGATAGATCGGCGTGCGACTGGCAACATCAACACTGAAATCCATGACGATCAATCCTTACTGTACTACGACACATAATACAGTTAATCAACGGTGTGTCAATCCGCTGTTTTTGTTTTTCTGATTTTTCAGCAAGTTCGAAAGAGTCAGTTCAGCGAGGGAGCCGAGTGCACCAGATCCTGGCAACGATACAGCCCCATCCATTGTTTTGGGCTGATGAGGACGCGAGAAGACAAAATGGAACTGGCACTCAAGCCGAGTCCGTCCCATTGCAAAAAAGGCTAAGACACCGGTAAGCGACAGCCCGTTCTGCCGCCCGTTTAGTCCTGTAGGGACGAATGCAGATGGCTATCGTCACCGCTGCAAACGACTATCGTCACCACGGCGCTATTTGGCAGGCGTCAGCACCAGCTTGCGGAACTCGACAACGCCGTGATCGCCTTGAATCATCAATGGACCAGGCTCCCCTTCGTTGCTGTCCAGCGCCCCACCGGTGATGCCGGGAATCGTTTGGCGATCAATGATCCGTTCGCCGTTCAAGACCACCGTGACCTGGCGGCCGACGAGTGTGATTTCGACGTTCTGCCATTCACCGGCTTTCTTCGCGGCATTGATCGCCGGTGTCAGGAAACCATAGACGCCACCAATTCGATGACTATCAGCCTCCAATCCTTCGTTGTCTTCGATCTGAACTTCGTAACGACCGCGCAGGTAGATGCCACTATTGCTGCCCTTGGGATAACGGAACTCTGCATTCAATTTGAAGTCGGTGAAATTCTGTTCCGTCCGCAGATCGTTGCCCGGTTCGGCGTTCACGAGCAGTCCATCACGCACGGTCCAGCCATTTTTGGCGGAACTTGAACGCGGCTTCCAATTCGTCAAATCCTTGCCGTTGAACAACGCGATCGGTTCGCCCCATTGTGGTGGTTGAGTTCGACGCAACGCAGGCGCCTTCTGCCCTTCCCATTTCACCGTGTTCCCATGCTCGTCAGTTGTCGAACCACGAAAATTGTCGCCGTCGAGCTTCGCTTCGAAGGCTTGATCGTCGGTCCGGCGTTCCCATTGAGGCGGAATCGCGAAACGAATCTGACCATTGTCGAATTCGACTTTGGAAATTGGTCGCGCACTACCGAACTGGCTGACGAACGAACCAATCAGCGTCTTGGTACCCGAACGTTGAATCTCGAGCCAGGACGGAAAATCTCCAGCTTGACCATGCACGACGATGTCCCAGCGTCCGATGACTTTGCCTGAGCCGTCGCCTTGAGCCGACGCGGATGACGTCAGATTCGACAGGGCCAAAACCATATTCAACGCCGTCACACAGATTGCTCGCCAAGGCATCATCATCTCCATAGTGGATTCTTCGTTTTTGAGTTCGCGCCTGACCGAAAGCGAGAGCCCTCGCCACATCAGTTGTTTTCCGCCGCCGGACGCTCGACCGCTCGACTAAAAAGTTCGCGATAGATTGCCAAGGCTTCGTGGTATTCGTCCAGTGATTCGGGGGTCAAGACACCTTTGTGCCTTTCGATTTCTCGTTCGATTCGTTCGACGAAATGCCGGGCTTCATCTTTGAATGGGCGTGAAAGGTGTCCTTGCCGATCAACGAACACAGGAGCTGTGTGCGCGAAGCGAATCCGTCCGTCGATCAGTTTCTCGAAGCAGCGCACGGCAACCCATCCCGTCCCCTCGACTCGAATTGTCTCGTCGATCTGCTCGACCACAGGTCGCCGTGAGGCAGGTTGAATCTGAAGCTTGTGCACGTCTTTGACGACCGCACCATTCACGAGAATCTCGATCCGTTCGAGTGGCATCATGTTCGAGACCACACCTTGAATGTGCACATCGTGACTGTCGGCCTCGGTCTTAAAAGTGCTCCCGGCCTGCTGACCGTTAAAGGTCGTCTGCATCATCGGTCCGGTCGTCACGAAACTGTGACCCGCCAGCAGTCCTTCGCACCATTTCTGATAGCTGAAATCGCCGTCAAGGTGGACGTAGACGCGGCCGAAACCAAGAGGGACCGGATGAACGCCACTTCCCGTTCCCGCAGATGGCATCATCCGAAAGCCACAATTCAAGTAGGCGTAATATGACTTCATGCCGAAGTCGATCCAGCCTCGTTCCGTGAATCCTTGATCGTTCGTTTCCAAATGCATCGACTTCGCCGCCGCGTCCAACGTCCATGAATGGAACGCGAACTGACTCGGCCAGCAGTGATTGTTCGCCAGTTCAAACAGATCGGGTTTCATGAGCGGCACGATCATCGGCGTCCACGCCCAGGAATGTTTCTCAAGATCCAGGAACGCTCCGTCGCGATGGGCCCACTCGGCGATTCGTCGCACAGGTGGCACACCCTGATCGGTCGTTGTCGATTGCCCCAGTAATAAGACGGCACCCAGCGTGTGCGGCTTACCGCCGACGGTGAAGATTTCGTATTCAGTATTCAGCGGATAGATACCATGCGTCGGATCCACAGCGATCCACTGCGCTTTCGGCTGTGGACCAGTGATTCGATTCCCGGAAACGGGACCTTTGTCTGCTTCCGTCACCCAATGCGACAGAGGCATACCGACATTCAGATCCTCAGCTAAAACCAGGTTTGGCATCTCTGACAGCGGGCGATGTGCATGAACATCTCCGGAATACCACCCCTTCTCGGCCATGTTGATCCAACGCTGTATCGGCAATTTGACGGAGACAGATTCCGTGTTGACGGTAACCTCTCGTTGGAACGGGTAATACTCCTTGCCACGTTCGGCGATGATCGTGTACTTGCCAGGCGGAACGTCGACGACAAACGGATGTGCCGATAACGTGACATGTTGTTCCAGGCTGTTCGGTCCGACCTGCTTCCGGTACTCGATCGCCGAACCGTCTGACGATGCCGATTTGGGAAAGTACCAGGTTCCATTGGCGGCTCGGACTGTGACACGCGCCGCCAGTGGTTGTGGTTCATTCGTATCAGTGGTGATCACCTGTCCCTGAATGGTAAACGTTTTCACCGGCGTTTCCGCCTGTTTCGCGTCGTCTGCGGCCAAGCAATTGGAACACACCAACAACGCGTAGATCAGCGGGACAAACAATCGGCGCAACACGATGTGGCATCCTTCAACGACATCGAACATCAACGGCAGGCTGAACGATCACAGGAGGGCTCGGCGAGAGTCAGTGATCATGACGTCAGCCACTCAAGGGCCCATGGTATCACTCAAAGCCCGCAGCCGTGACCCTCGTGATGTCTCAGCGACAGAGATTTGACGTCGCGAAGTCGAAGGGAGTTCCACACTAGGTACTAGAGAATTCATTCCAGGTGTGCGATGTCAGGACGGAATTGCAACCGGTTCCTGCCATGTCACGGTATCAGGGACGGCCGCAGTCGCGGCGACAACCTTGACCTCTTTCGCAAGGCGTGCGGGAACGACCAGGACCGGTCGCGTCGCATGATTCAACACGGCCTTGGTCACAGTTCCTACCATCAGTTCATAGATTGATCCATGACCGTGCGATCCCATGATGACCCAGTCGATGTCGTACTGATTGACTGCCGACAAGATTTCGTCGACGGCAGTCCCCAAGACCAGTAACGACTCGATCAGAACCCCTTTCCGCTTCACTCGCGCAGCCAGATCCTCAAGTTGCCGGCTTTCGTTGGCGAATCGTTCCGGGATCGATTCGTCCGACAGGGGTACGACGAGCGGCATTTCGCCCATCGAGACGTAATTGGGAAGCTCAGAAACACAATGGATCAACCAGATCTTCGCTCCGAATGCGCACGCCAACTCTTCTGCACTCGCGATGACTCGTTCTGTCACATCCGAAAAATCGACGGGAACTAGCAGGTTTTTCATAGTACACCTCCTTATTCGCGTGAGTCACCGAAAGTGGCTGGAATCACACTTCGGTGACTTAAGAGCGACCAGTCGATGCATCTTTGCACCGAGATCAGATCGAGAAACTCAGTCAGTCGAAAAACCGCAATCGCGATGCCGCAAAGGTCGATTTCAGAGCCATCCTACTGGTCATTTGCCGTTCAGATCGTGCTTTAGCCGACAGATTTGCTCAGATCGCCTGGCCGCAGAGGTACGATCGCGTCAACGAAGGCCACCGAACCCTCACTCGGACATACATCATTGTATCAACGCGTGTTACGTCGAATGCCAGATCTCTCGCAAAATACATCGCTGAATATTGATTTCAACGATCCGGCATCAATTCTTGTCGCTGCAACCTCAAAACAGGACTCTTTTTTGCTCGATTCACGCACCGAGCAAAATGTCGCAAGGTCGATCGCTTGACGGAGCGGAGTGAACTTGGATAATTCCCCCCTGCTGCCGACACTTGCGGGTGTAACTCAGTTGGTAGAGTACCACGTTGCCAACGTGGTTGTCGTGGGTTCGAGTCCCATCACCCGCTCTGAATTGTCATGTGATGCTGGGGCTGGCCGCAGCCGTTGGGCTAAGATCCAGGCCGCCCGTCGCGGGATGGAAGGCAGCGATCGATTCCGCTCGCGGTCTGGAATCAGCCGTTCAGCCGCAGCGGTCGAATGACCCCGGTATGAATGTTGCAATCCACTGGCTGTCCAGTATTTGCATCACTGTCGAAGTTGAATCAATTTCTGTTTCAGTAAGGACGATCATCTGTGAGCGATACCGAAACCCCCGTCGCGGACGTTGATCAGAAGTACAAACTGTCTCTGAAGGTCGATATTCAAAATGTCGGCCCCTGCCGCAAGCATGTTCGCGTGACCGTGCCTCGCACGGATCTCGAGCACTTCTCGGAAGAGGCACTGAAAGAGGTCGTTGAAACGGCCGCCGTGCCGGGTTTCCGCAAGGGCCGAGTTCCCGCCGGCCTCGCTCAAAAGCGGTTTAAGTCGGATATCTCGAACTCGGTTCGTCAGCGCGTGCTGATGCAAAGCCTGGAACAACTGGCCGAAGAAAACACGCTCGATCCGATCAACGAACCTGACTTCGATATTGAAAGTCTGACAATCCCAGATCAGGGTGATTTCGAATACGAATTCGACGTCGAAGTGCGGCCGTCATTCGATCTGCCACAATACAGCGGACTGAAGATTCAGCGTCCATCGCGCGATGTCACCGATAAAGACGTTGAAACGTATCTCGGTCGCTTCCTGGCCCAATATGGCGAGAACGTGGCGAAAGAGGGTCCGGCTGAAGCGAACGATTTCGTCGTGGCTGCGGTCGAATTCACTCGCGATGGCGCCCCCTTTCGCAAGATTTCGTCCATCGAACTGCAACTGAAGCCAACGGTTCGCTTCCGCGATGCCGAAATTCAAGGCTTCGACACGCTGATGGCAGGTGCCGTACCTGGAACCGAAAAGCAGGTCGAAGTCACGATTTCGAACGAGGCTGAACAGATCGAAATGCGTGGCGAAAAATTGCACGCCACTATCATCGTCGGTGAAGTTCAACAATTGAAGACGCCCGAGTTGAACAGCGGCTTCTTCGACCGGATCGGGTATCACGACATTCAAGCGTTGAAAGACGAAGTTCGTGGCATGCTCGAACGCCAGGTCATCTACGATCAGCGTCAATCGGTACGCAAGCAGGTCATCGATAAGATTACCGAATCAGCGACTTGGGAACTGCCCGAACAATTGGTTCGCAAGCAGACCGAAAACGCGTTGCGTCGCGAAGTCCTCGAAATGGAACAAGCTGGCTTCACGACTCAGCAGATCATGGCTCGTGAGAACCAACTGCGTCAGAACGCCATCTCAACAACTCGTCAGGCACTGAAAGAACACTTCGTGCTCGACAAGATTGCCGAACACGAAAAGATCGAAGTCACACCGGTCGACATCGATTCCGAAATTCACATGATGGCGATCCAACGCGGCGAGAATCCTCGCCGAGTGCGCGCTCGCTTGGTGAAGACTGGCATCATCGAAAACCTGGAAGCTCAGATTCGTGAACGCAAGGCCGTTGACGTGATCCTGAAGTCGGCCGTCTTCGAAGACGTCAAAGCGCCTGCCAAGCAAGACGATGATGTACAGGCCCTGTCGATTTCTGTTTGCGGAACGTCCGCCGTCGTCGTGAATCCCGAGGCAGACGACGAGTAGTCGATCTCGAAGCAATTGGCTAGAAACGGTCAAGTCAGATCTGACATGACCGTTTTTTTACGCGCTGTACCGAGTTCAATTCTTTAACGAGTTCGTCATACCACTACCTATTCCGTGCGACCATTCCATTTCGACCGATTTGCGCCACTTGACAGCGAATGCGATCAAATGCGTCGGCTGATCGGAAACGGTCCTCCTCGGCGCAAGTTAAGAGGACAGTTGGAGTCGAAACAACCCTTTGTCCCATCGCGGTTACCGACTAAAATTCCCGCTGTCGGCCTTGCCTGAGACGAGGCGTGTGCCTACTCTTCCCCCGAAGAGTTCCTGTCGATGGCAGGCGAATCATCGCAGGCCGCTGTCTGAGTTTAACCTGACAAAGGGTGACGCATGTTTGACCTCTATGGTGGTTCATTTTCTCCACAAAATAATGCGTCCCGAGACTATGCGCGACAACGTCAAATGGGGATCGGTGACCTGCTGCTCGAGAATCGGATCGTCTTTCTTGACGGTCCAATCCACGATGCGAGCGCGAACCTGATCGTCATGAAGCTGTTGTACTTGCAGTCCGAGAACAAACATCAGGACGTGCACTTCTACATCAACTCGCCCGGTGGTTCGGTCACAGCGACGATGGCCATCTATGACACGATGCAGTTCATTCAGTGTAACGTCGCTACGTACTGCGTAGGACTGGCAGCCAGTGGCGGCGCAGTTCTGGTCGCCGGCGGCGCGAAGGGTAAGCGATTTATTCTGCCGCACGCCAAAATGATGATCCACCAACCGTACGGTGAAGTGGGTGGTCAGGTATCCGATATCGAAATTCAAGCTCAAGAGATTCTTGAGACGCGCGAAGTGCTGAACCAAATTCTGGCCAATCATACCGGCCAGCCAGTCGAGCGGATTGCGAAGGATACAGGACGTGATCGTTACCTGAACGCTGGACAATCAAAAGAATACGGATTGGTCGACGAAGTCTTGCTGCACAACAAAGCCAAACTGCCTGCCGCCACCTAAACTGTTGATCAAACAGTTCAATGGTCCGTGTCAGTTGTTCACATTCCGTCTTACCACGATCAAGCGAGATCCCCCGAGATGACTTCACTCGTCCCCTACGTGATTGAAAAGAATGGCCGCGAAGAGCGGGCCATGGATATCTACAGCCGCCTGTTGCGCGACCGGATCATTCTGCTGGGCAGTGCGATCAACGACGATGTTGCCAACAGCATTGTCGCTCAATTGCTGTACTTGCAGTTCGAAGACAGCAAGGCCGACATTCACATGTACATCAACAGCCCTGGTGGCTCGATCACCTCGGGGATGGCGATCTACGACACGATGCAGTTCATCACCTGCGACGTTGCGACCTACTGCCTGGGTCAATGCGCCAGCATGGGTGCTATGCTGCTGACGGCTGGCGAAAAGGGAAAACGATACGCGCTGCCCAACAGCCGCATCATGATCCACCAGCCTCTGGCGGGTATGCAAGGTACGGCAGTGGAACTGGAAATCCACGCCAAGGAAGTGCTGCGAACGAAACGCCGCATGAACGAACTGATGCTGAAGCACACGGGCCAGACACTCGAGAAAATCGAGCAGGACACGGATCGCGACAACTTCATGTCTGCAGATGAAGCGAAGTCTTACGGGCTGATCGATGCCATCCTGGAGCAATTGCCGAATCCGACCGCGTCAAACGCATAAGGTCGGGCAGACGGTTGCCGAATCGTTGAAACTTTCAAAAGAAACGGGCAAGGAAAATCCTTGCCCGTTTGCTTTTGTTTACTTCACGTCGCCTTCGGCGGCAAATAGGCCTTCGCTGTGAATGACGCCGTCCTTCATCACGATCTGACGACGGGCACGGCGGGCGACGGAGTTTTCGTGGGTCACCATGATGATCGTTCGGCCCTCACGATTCAGGCCAGTCAACAGATCCATGATCTCTTTTTCCGTAGTCGAATCGAGGTTCCCCGTCGGTTCGTCGGCCAGAATGATCTCGGGATCGTTTACCAGCGCCCGAGCGATGGCCACACGCTGCTGCTGACCACCGGACAGTTGAAACGGTCGGTGATCAAGACGATCAGCCAGCCCCACTTTCGTGGCCAGATCGATCGTGCGATTCATCTCGTCGGACCCGATCGTGCGACGATCAGACCGATAGTGAAACGGGACCTGGATATTCTCGAGGACCGTGTACTGAGTGATCAGATTGTACGACTGAAAAATGAAACCGATCAGCCGATTGCGAATGTCGGATAGTTCATCATCGGACAGCAGGCTGACGTCGTAATTCGACAGAATGTATTGGCCACTGGTGGGACGGTCGAGCGCCCCCAACAGATTGAGCAGGGTGCTTTTGCCACTGCCTGACGAACCCATGATGGCGACAAAATCGCCGACGGGGAATTCAGCCGACACTCCGCGTAACGCGCGGACGACGTTTTCACCCAGGTGATAGTGCTTGGTTAAGTCGACAAGCTGTGCGGCAAGCGCCATTCAGGAATCGCCAGATCGAGATTGCGGGCAGAAGTATCAAACGCAGTGATCGGTCAGTGCAGAACTTGATCAGTTTCCACCACCCGAATCACCGGGTGGGCGACCGCCACCACCGCCCCGTCCACCACGACCGAATTTGCCTCGAGCCGCCATGAACTCGTCTTTCGACACCTTGCCATCCGAATCGGTGTCGACCGCTTCAAAGTTTTCTTTGAACGGCCCCATCGCTTCGTCTTTGCTGATCTTGCCGTCTTGATCCTGATCCATCCGATCGAAGAACGCCATCGGATCGAAGTTGCCACGACCACCACCACCTTCTGACGGTGGACCTGACGGACGTCCTTCGCCAGCAGGACCACCCGCTCCAGGAGCCCCTTCAGGGCGTCGGCCGGTTCCGCCACCTGGGCCACCCTGGCTTCCTGCGGGCGCGCCCGGTGCCCCCGGACCACCTTGACCTGGTTGACCCGGCGGTGGTGCGGTGACTTCGGGCTGCTTCGCCACTTCTTTCGCTTGCGTTTCCGCGATCTCGGCTTCTTTGTCAGAAATCTCCTTGGTGAATCGCGAATGAGGATTCATGACGACTTCCTCGCCCTCTTTGATTCCTTCCAGGACCTCGATGAAGTTGGCGTTGGTTTTGCCAACCTTGATCGACCGCATCTCGACCTTCTTGCCGGTCACGACGAAGACAAACTGCTTCCCGCCAATCGTCACGTTCGCCTGCAAGGGGATCTGCAAGACGTTCTCGCGGCGTTCGACCAACACTTCGATGCTGGCATTCAGGCCCGGACGCAGTTTGTTCACGCGTTCGGTCTCATCGATCAGCTTGACTACGGCGTCGTATTCTTTAACCGTGTTACCAAAACCACCGGTCGAACTGGGTACCGATGCCACCGTATCAACAATCCCATGGAACGTTTGATCGGAGAACGCATCAACTTTGACCGTGACGGTCATGCCGGGCCGAACCATGCTGATGCGCGATTCGTGAATACGTGCATTCACCTTCATCAGATCCAGGTCAGGCAGATTGATGATCGCTTGCCGTTCACGAACACCGACTCCGACTTCTATCATCACCTGTTCTGTCGGTCGACCGTCTTTGATGTTGGCGTAGACAACCTGACCGTCCTGATTCGCATAGATCTTGCACGACTTGATTTGTTCCGCCAGGCGATCGTGTTTCTTCGATTCGACTTCGAAGGTCAGTTCAGCCGCTCGCAACGCCGCCTTCTTTTGAGCCAATGCGGAATTGGCGGTGTTCTGAGTTCGCTGAATCTGTAACCCGTATTCTTTGACGTTGGCATCGAGTTCAGCGAAGGTGCGTTCTTCAGTGAAGTCGATCAAAACGCGCTTGCTGCCCTGGACCAATTCCAGATTGATCTTGGAAGTTGCGACGGCAATTCGTTCTGCTTCGAGATCGTTCTGCGTGCGATAACCATTCTTGGCCAGGCGAGCCACATAGGTATAGCTTTCCTGGGCCCGCGCCAGGTTTTCTTCGGCCAGCTTGATCTGGCTGTCGAGATCATTCTTTTCCTGAACCAGGTCACCTTCCTGGTACTTCTTTAAGTCGATCTGTGCCAATTTGAGTTTCAGTTTGGCTGCTTCAATATCGCTTTCGTTTTGTGCTTCCTGAATCTTCAGGTCACCCTGCGCCTTCTCCAGCGCAGCCTTGGCGTTCTCGACAGTGATTTCCTGTTGCGTCAGTTTGTCCGTCAGGGCCGAGGAATCGAGTTCGCAGACCAGATCACCGACATTCACGCCGGTACCTTCGGGGACGATCGAGATGATCGTCGTCGTTCCTTCGACCTTACTCATCAGCACCGCGTTCTTCATGCTGTCGAGAGACCCCTTCTCGACCACCGAGACTTGGAAGGTCCCCGTCTTCGCGGTCTCGGTCACCAGGCCCTCGGTCGGATCCTGAGCCGGTATCAAAGCCGTCGTGATCTGGGACCAGGCGGACTTCACCTGGGGCCAGGCGAGCATTCCCGCGACCGCCACGACGACGACCACGATCGCGCTCAGGAGGCCGCGCTTTCTCTTCGGCAGTGTCCGAGAAGGAGCTGAGCCGGACGATGCCGGGGTGGCGGCTGGGTTTGGATTTTGAGCTGACGCCGCCTGAGGCGGGCGCGGGTTCTGGAGGGACGTCATGGGCAGACTCATTCGTGTAAAGAGGCGTGCCGCGGCGATCCAGATCCTGGTATTGTGGATCAATCCACAGGCCGCGTTCGTCAATCTCCATGATATCCATATCGCGGTAGATGTTAATCCTGTTTCGCTCGTACAAAGTCCAAATTTGGATCAAATTGTTTTGGGCAGTCAGCAGTTGTCCCAAGGCTTGAACCAGGTTGATACCGGTCGCGCCCAGGTTCCCTGTTGTGCCCGCTTGACCCGCTACATTCTGTTTCGGGTTCAAGTTGTTCGCCACGTTAATATCAAGCTGCAATGCCGCTTGGCGCAGGGCTTTCCGAGTCGTCTCAAAATTCTGCGCATTCATCTTTAATTGTCGCCAACTGGTCCGAATGTCGTATTTCACCTGATCCTCCAGCAGCATGTAAGCACGGCGCGCCTGCTGGTAGTTGATGATCGACTGACGGTAGGCGTTGCGAACCTGAACCTGATCTAAAGGCGCGGTCACCTGAACTCCGAATTGATAGTTGCTATTGGCACCACGGAAGTCGAGCGGGTGGTTCGTGTTAGGCGGAGTATTAATGTTACCTGAAGCGACGAGATTTAAGACGGCCTCAAGACGGTTCGCCGCGACTTCCATGTTTCGCCGCGCGTCCATGACGCGGGCGCGGCTGTTCATCAGGTCAACACGATTCTCCAGGGCGATTTCCATCGCTTCTTCCAGAGACATGTCAAAATCGACCAGCGTGATCAGTTCTGATCGCAGACCGGTTTGTAGCACGCGCAAGTTCTGTATCACTTGCAACAGATCTTCCCGCGCGTCTTTCATCCCGCTCAGGATTGCCTGACGGGTTTTGAGCCCTGGATCGCGTTCCAACTGACGCAACCAACTCTCCACCAGGCTGGCGGTCTCGGAGTAGCTCTCGTTGACATTTTTGAAGATCAGTGCATCGCGGTCAAATCGCTGGGCGACCGCTTCTTTCGATTCACCCCACAGCAGTTTTTCCAAGCGACTGGGCATGACCTCTTCGACGCGCTTGATATCGGCTGCAACCAGATCTACGCCATGAACCTGAACTTGCTTGGTCAATTCAGAAAACTGTTCGAGCACGAACTTCAGGTCCTGGAAGTCTGGATCGTCAACGTCCGGACGAAAGACACTCGACACAAACTTCAGCAACCGGCTTTCAATGCCCAAGAGCAAAGGGTCCGTCAGTTCGAAAGGCTTTAACATGGATCGATCGACACTGATCTGCATGTCGATGGGCACACCCAGGAAGAATTTAAACTGGTCGATTTCGTCATCGTAAGCCAGCTTCAAGCGGCGTTCCTGCAGTTCTTGTTGCGTCAATTGAGTTGCAACCTGCAAATAATCCAATGTCGTCACGCCGATTCTCAATTGCACAAAGATCTCGCGAATTGCATTGCGATAGGAGGGGTCTTCGTCCAGAGCCAACAGTTCATCACGTTCCTGTTCCGTCATGCCATTGGGATCCAGCCAACGCAGTCGGTGATTAATCGGGACGTAGTCAATCCGCCCTCGGTACTTGGCCGGAAACTCAATCCCGTTCGGCAATGAGCCTGGATTCAGACGGCGAAACGGAGTCTGCGAAACCAATTCTCGCAGTCGCTGTGCCTGGATACGGAACAACTCGACGTTTTCATGCTGATTGAGCACTTGCTGGAGTTGGTACAACAGGCCGAAGTATCCGGCCGGCTGTCCACTGGCAGACGCGGGCGTCGATCCCACCGTGGTTCCTGCCGCGACGTTGATACCGGCGTTTGTACTGATCACGACCGGATTCACGACAGTCGAACTGGATGACGCCGAAATGGCGGCCGGCGAACTGTTCGATCCACCGCCGTTATTGACGACGGCATCGGCAAAAAACAGGCGACGGTAGCGCGACAGGATACGGACGTTATAGAGAACGTTTCGCTCACTGAACGTCAGGTTTTCAAGGAAGAATTTTCGGCCACCGCCAGCCAGCAATGGCTGGACCAGAGAATACGACAACAGCGACTGGGACGAGGTATTCTGACCGCCAGAAAACAGCCACAACGTGTTATTCGCAAACCCCACAATCCATTGCCCACCTGTCGGCAGAATCTGACTGACACCTGCGGATGTCGTCAGGCCCAACCCGTTGCTGGTGCCGGGAATCGTTGAGTTATTCAAGATTCCTGTTGGTACGGAAGTGCCAGGCAACGCCACCGAGGGAGTCGACGGCGCACGACCTGTTAAGTAGCGAACATTGAACTGAAACTGGTCGAGCGACAATTGCAACGCAGACAGGTACAGGTTCTCGAGTTGCGTTTGATAATCTCGGCTGTGGATGCTGGAAAGTTCGATCGTTTGAGCCAGCGTCAAGTTCTCGATCGTTGGTACGAGATGGGTTGGCGCCGGGGTCGGCAACGAGGATGGATCGGTCCCCATTGTGATTCCGTCGGACAGAATGTAACTGTCATGGAATGTATCCGGAGCGATTCCAAAGTTGGCCAGCCACTGCGGATTCTCCACCGACATCAAGCGACCAAACTTGTGCCAGCTCTTGTACCCGCGTATTCCATTCACCCATTCCATGTACCGCGACGCAGCGGCATCGTCGGGTGGCAGCGGTGGCATGTCTTTGTCATACGGGTCATAGAAGCGACTGCGAGGATCGGGTTCGACCGTCGTCCGTGGAACCACCCAATGAGGATCAAACTGCTTCTGACTAAGCAGGTTGTAGGCATCAAAGTCTGCCTGCGTGCGCCAGAAGTTGCGCGAACATCCGCTGCTGGCCAGCCAACCACAGGCCACCAGCGCCAAGATCATGCGTTTTCGCTTCACCCAGCGCGATTCCTTGCGACCGGGCGCCACAGGTACCATGGATTGTTCCGTTACGGTGGCTAAGGCGTTCAGCACGTCACCATCCCCCTGCTGCATTTCATTCGTTCCGGCCGCGGCGCGAATTCCGTCTGACGCATCTGATTTCATGCGACATCCTTTACGTTGGACTCAACACCCGCGGACGAACTCAAAGCCAATAACATTTGTTGCAATGCGAACTGCGGCGATTGCGGGTCGTCGGTCGGATCGACGACAGACTCGGTCTCGGCCGAGATCAGCCGGTTGTACGTGGTCGGCTTGGGCAAGGCTTGAGTCGGCAATGGCGCCTCAAGGCTCGTTCCCAGTTGCTGCAACAGCCCGAATAACTGCCGCTGGTTGTCGACTGGAATTCCCTTCAGCAACCGCGCGGCCCAGGCCGATCGCCCGACATCGACACTGGCCAGCGTCCGTCGGCCCGCAGCGCTGATCAACAGGACTCGCTTGCGACGATCGGCTTCACTGCGCGACCGGTCGACCAGTCCATCACGCTGCATCCGTTCGATCAGCGTGCTGATATTCGATTCCGACTGGCCCAATTTGACAGCCAGCTCCGCCTGCGAACATCCGTTGTCGTTTGCACTCGCCAGCGCCATCAGCACGGCGTGACGCCCATCGTTCAATTGGAAACGTCCCAGCCATTCGTTTGAGCGCAGCCGGACCCCCTGCGCCACGCGCAGCAGTCCGTCGAGCAACGCCGCAGCGTCTGCCTGAGATTGATCGCCATAGGCCTCGTCAGCGAAATCCATTCAGCCACCCTGCAGGTCAGTGAAATCTCGGTCGCTTCGCCCTTGGTTTGCCGCCGAAACGGCACACGATCTGACAACACGCGCGCTCGCGCCCTGATGGAATCAGTCGTGTCAACGTTTTGATTCGTCCGGAAATCGTTCGTATCTGAAGGATTTCCCCGTACCATCCGCAGAATTCAGCGAACAGACAGGGTTCAGCCGATCGCCAGAAGGACCTTATCCTGCCCAGACCCGGCCGCGGGTCGGCGGGATTCGCGATGGCGCTGGGTTTAGAATAGGGATACGGCACGCGCGTTGTGGGTGACCCGACCAATCCTGAATCGATACGCGATCGAGCGGCGATGTGGCAGTCAAACTGCGTCGGTCGTAGTCTGAACAACGCCTGAGGGAAGACCGGCAAAGTTCACCGAAGGAAGCGCCGATCAATGGTGCGCTATGCCGCTTCGCGGCCAAATTGCGCCGTCCGGCGAACGTCCGCCAGTGAAAGAGTAACAATTTGACCTGCTCGACGGACACCAGAAAGCAGACGGAGACGTCTCGACTACCGGCAAAAACATCAATCATAAACAAATACTGCAAAACAAGTTACGCACCAAATATCCGCCATGACGTCGACATCTCATTGACGCATGGCACGACACTCGCATTCACACAATCTGACGACGCAAGTTTGCAACCTTGACCAAAACTCAATACTTGTGAAGCACGGATTGCACCACTAGCATACCTTTGGTGGTCTCACCGACCTCTGGCGGCCCACCACCCATACTGACGTATTTACGCCCGACGGATTAATCCATGAGCGACCCGATTCATCTGGAACTGACCGATCGCCAACGAGAACTGCTGTTGCGCGGACTTCGCTATGTCCGCAGCAGCCGCATGCTCGAAATTCGGGACGTACCCGATACCATCGCGGACGATCGCAAGACCGAATTGAATGAGATTCGGCGGCTGGTCGAGCTGCTTGATCCGAAGTCGACTGCCGCGCCTGTGGCGTGAGCTCCTCAAAGAACGGCAGTGCCACGAACAATTGCTGTTCGTGGCACCATTTGCTGATCGGTCTGGGTCCTATTCTTCTTCGGCCGCCATCTGCGCGGCGGCAACGATCTTGTGCTGTTCGTTCGGTGGTACCGGTTCGTAGTGACTGAATTCCATCGAGAACGAACCTTGCCCGCCTGTCATACTTGACAGTGATCGAGCGTAGGTCATCAGTTCTGCCAATGGCGCGCGAGCCTGAATGACCTGCATGCCGCCACCCAGCGTATCGATCCCTTCCATGCGACCGCGGCGCGTATTCAGATCGCCCGTAACGTCACCCAGTTTCTCGCCCGGCACGTTGATTTCAAGATGCATCACTGGTTCAAGCAGCGACGGCTTGGCCTGCTTGAAAACATCTCGAAAACAGTTGCTGCCCGCGGTACGGAAGGCCGCTTCGTTGCTGTCGACGGGATGGTCTTTTCCGAAGAACAACGCGACCGCCAGATCCTGTATCTGGTAACCCGCCAAGACACCTCGTTCCATCCGTTCGCGGACGCCCTTCTCGACCGCAGGGATGAATTGATTCGGCACAGTACCGCCCGAAACACAATCCAGGAACGCAAAGTTCAATTCCGCGTCGTAATGAACATCGCGCAGGCTCTCGAAACTATCACGAGTAAAGTAGGTCTTCGGATCGATCCCTTGTGGTAGTGCGTAGACGCGCAGATGCACTTCGGCAAACTGACCCGATCCACCCGACTGCTTCTTGTGACGATACGAACCTTCGGCCCGACCCGAGATCGTTTCGCGGTAGGGCACCTTGGGCGCGTGTGTGACGACATCGACCTTATCGCGCTTGTGCAGCCTTTCCTGTACGATTTGCAGATGCAGGTCACTCATGCCGCGCATCACCATTTCGTGCGTCTGCGGATCGCGCGTAATGCGGAACGTGGGATCTTCTTCTTCTATCTTGTGTAACGCGCCCGAGATCTTCTGCTGGTCTGCGCGGCTTTTAGGTTCCACCGCCAGTCCGATCATCGGAGTCGGAAAGTTCAGCATGGGCAATGTGACCCCGCGATCACCATTGACCAGGGTATCGCCCACCTGGAACTCGTCAACTTTCGCCACGACAACCAGGTCTCCGGCATGTGCTTCTTCAATGGCTTCGACCTGGCCCCCCTGCACGTCCAGCATTTGATGAATCTTGACGCCGCGTCCTGTCCGCATGTCCTTGACCATCGAATCCTTGGTCAGTCGGCCTGACAACACCCGAATGAAACTCATCTTGGACACGAACGGGTCGATGCGCGTCTTGAAGACCTGCGCGACGAACGGCGCTTCTTCCGCCGCCTGAACTTCGACTTCTTGCCCGGAATCGGCCATGCCGTGCCGAACCAACTCGCCCGGTGACAGCGCAAAATCGGTAATGGCATCCATCAGTTCCGGCACGCCGATGCCCGACTTGGCACAGGCACAAACGATCGGAACCAGGGCTCCTGTGCTGATCGCCTTGTTGACACCGCCCAGCACTTCATCGGCGGTCAGTTCCTGACCATCCAGATAGCGCTCCATCAATTCATCATCGGTTTCGGCAATGATGTCCATCACGGCGGAGCCGTAGGCCGCAGGATCGACGACAGATCCATTCTTTTCCGTATGCGTCTGCAGCGTGCTTTTCACACCATGAAAATTCGCACCGGCACCGCAGGGAACGTTGATCGGAACACAGATCTTGCCAAACGATTCCTGAATCACATCGACCAGTTCGGCAAAGTTCACATTCTCTTGATCCAGCTTGTTGATCACGATCACTCGAGCCAGGTGGGCTTTCCCGGCCAATTCAAATGTCCGTCGCGTGTTGGCTTCGATTCCCGCTGTCGCGTTGATGGTGATCAGGGCCGTCTCCGCCGCACAGATGGCGCTGATCACTTGTCCTACGAAGTCGGGATAGCCAGGGGTATCGATGACGTTGACGCGCAGACCGTGATGTTCGAAATGCATCATGGCCGACGAAATAGAGAAGTGGTGCTGCCGGGCCTCGTCGTCGGTATCCAGTTGACTGGTGCCATCGTCGACGGACCCGGCACGTGAACCGACCCCGGCCTTGAACAGCATCTGATCGGCGAGTGTGGTCTTGCCGACCGCACCGTGCCCCACAAGAACAATGTTGCGAATTTGCTCCGATTTGAACTTGGACATGAGATTCCCCCTTCGTCGATTGGCGTGCATGCTGTCGAACAAGAGAAAGGACGTGACCAATATTCTGGTCATGCGAGATGCGGATTTCTAGCTTTAATAAAATTCACAGCATGACCTTCACGTTGAAGACTGGTCGCGTCTTGAGACAGAATCCCTTTATCCGGCTGCGGCGGGAAAGGGATTTGCCACCCGGACGACGGAGATCAAGTGGCTTCATCGAGCGATGTCGACAACGTGCAATCGCTGCAACCTGATTGCCCGTATGAAGCTGGCGATCTTGATCGCACGAAAAGTCTGCTGCAGAACGTCACGTCCCACGCACGCTGCCGAACAGCTCGATGTGGCGACGAGGGCAGTAACGGTAGCCCAGTCGGCTGGCCGCCGGTTCCAGCCAAACCGCCTTGTCAGCCAGCTCATGCTGTCGAATTCCCTGAGGCATCAACCAGACTCGGCCGGCGGGGACATCAGGAAACTGACCCAGGTACGCGATAATCTCATCCAGATCAGAGGGGTGGTCTACGACGAACTTCAGTTGATACTTCGCGTCAGCCATTAATCGACGCATCGCTTCGGGTCGATCACGGTCTCGTTCATGCCGTTTCTTCCACGACGTCGTTTCATGCGGTGCCGAGTTCGTCAGCTTGGGACTGATCGACATCAGGTCCGACTCAACGGCGCGATAGACTGTTCCCGCCGTTTCAATCGTCACGAACTTGCCCGCAGCCCGCAGCGCCTGTGCCAGCGGAACAACGTCCGGTTGCAATAGCGGTTCGCCCCCCGTCAACACGACGTGTGAACAGTCCCACTCCAGCACTTGTCGCAGCACATCGCGCCAGTCGCGTCGCGGCCCTTCCGGGCGGACGGACGTGTATGGCGTGTCACAGAACCAGCAGCGCAGGTTGCAACCGGTGGTGCGCACAAACACGGACGGTGTGCCGGTAAACTCACCTTCGCCCTGAATCGAATGGAAAATCTCGGCAATGCGCACGATCGTCAAACAACAAGGTGGAGTCAGTCACTTCACGCCAAACTGTTTTGCGTGACGGCGGCTGAGCAAGTCGGGTATCTTCGTCGGTTCCGGGTGCAGGCGGAAGCCACCGACGCATCTCGATCCATCACCACGAAACAGATAGACCGATCAGACAACGGCACCGGCACGGCAATCACAGAGCTGAATGTCTGGCCCGCTCAACCAACGACCGTAAAACTCGGAAGTCGCCTCAAACCAACCGAAGGACAGTTTAGATGATCGACCACCGAATGTGGATGGCTTCCGTCGCTCTGTTTCTGGTTTCACTGGCACACCCTGCGGTGGGAGGCGAACTGCCCTGGATCGTCGTGGCGCCCAACAAAACCCGCTTCGCCGAACAATCTTCAGGGAAGCCATTCATTCCGTGGGGCTTCAACTATGACCATGACCGTGATGGGCGCTTGCTGGAAGACTATTGGCAGACAGATTGGTCCTTGGTGGAAGCCCATTTTGCTCAGATGAAAACACTGGGAGCGAATGTCGTTCGCGTACATCTGCAGATCGGCAAGTTCATGGACGCGATCGATCGCCCGAATCAGGCGTCGCTGGACAGACTGACGAAACTCGTCCAACTGGCCGAGAAAGAAGGGTTATATCTCGATCTGACGGGTCTGGGTTGCTATCACAAGCAGGACGTGCCGGCGTGGTACGACCAACTGTCGGAACAGGAGCGCTGGAAGGCTCAGGCCAACTTCTGGCGCGCGATCGCCGGTCGCTGTGCCACCAGTCCTGCGATCTTCTGCTATGACCTGATGAATGAACCGGTTGTCCCGGGAGGTTTACGAAACGACGGTGATTGGCTGGGACCGCCGTTTGCCGGCAAGCACTTTGTCCAATTCATCACTCTCAACCAGGACCAGCGACCGCGCCCCGAGATCGCCAGGCAGTGGATGAAACATCTGGTCACGGCAATCCGTGAGCATGACAAACGACATCTGATCACCGTCGGACTCGTCGATTGGAGCCTGGATCGCCCTGGTTTGACTTCCGGCTTTGTCCCTACAGAGGTCACCGGCGATCTCGACTTCATTGCCGTGCATCTGTACCCCAAGCGCGACAAGATCGAGGAAGCCCTGAAAACGCTGGCCGGGTTTTCGATCGGCAAACCCGTGATCATCGAAGAGACGTTTCCATTGAGCTGTTCGACTCAGGAACTCGAATCCTTCATCAATGCGTCGAAAACTCACGCAACCGGGTGGATCGGCTTTTACTGGGGCATGACTCCCGACGAGTTACGTGCCGGCAAGACAATCGCCGACGCCATCACTCTCGACTGGCTGAACTTGTTCCAAAAACTGGCCGAACGAATGAAGAAGCTTCCGGCGAATTGATCGATTCTCTTGGCCAACCCGACTTGGGGCCGACTTATAAAACCAGCACCGGTGCCACGTCTTACAAAACTTCCTTGAACACCTTGAGCATGTTCTTTCATACTGGGCAATTTCCGATTGCCATCGAGTGCTCTTCGCATTTTGCATTCAGTCACCACATTCATTTTCTGGCAACCGTGAACACCAATCCATCAATCGCCGCAACCCTTTACTGTATCAGCAGAAATTAGGTGCGCAAGTACGTGTTCAAGCTGAGCTCGTATTTGAAAGTAGCAGGCAGTCTCCGAGTGCCGTCCGCCTCTTTCGAACTGAATTACACCATCTGATGGAAGGCGAAGCTCCCGTTGTCGCTTCTGCAATCTTTCATCTGCTCAGACGCGAAACGGAATATCGAAGAGCACGATGATTTCCATCCCGCAATTCGACGCAACTCATTATCATAAACGACATAATAGGTGTTCAAAGTACGCGCTCAAGTACGTGTTCATCATGAACATGTACTTCGAATCCACCTGCCCGCGGAGTGTACGACCGACTCGTGTGTTCCACTCCCATTGCCAGCCGGAGGTGCGCAAGATATTCGAATATCGAAGAGCACCTTGGTTTCCACGCACAAATTCGACGCAACCCATTTCCAGTGATGGTGATATAGGTGCTCAAGTACGTGCTCAAGCTGAGTACGTACTTGGAATCCGCTTCCGGCTGCTACTCGTGCTTTGCACGGGCGCTCCAGCACCTGTTCACATTATATCCTCAACCGAAATGCCAATGATCAACGAACGGCCAACCCGTTCCAAACCCTTCTCTCAGGAGTCTCGCAGAGTCGCCCGCCGCATCAGTCTCACCAATTCGATCACATTCGACATCCCCAATCTTCCAAACCTTTGGAAGGTACCACAGGTACCTTTCATGCGCGTCGCATGAGGGGATGAATAGGTGAGTCTTCCGCGCGTCGTCGGAAACCAGCGTTCCGCCAGAGCGATGCTGAAATCTCTCGGAGTTGTAGGCATCCCAAGAATTTGCCGTCAGATGACCAGGCCATTTCGTGCCATCGAAAGTACCGGCCTGCCTGTCAGGCGGAAAATCTCGATCGCCTGGTGGTCATCGCTCTCCACGAACAGTCGAATGGTCGGATCTGCCCCATACGCTTCCGCCTTTCGAACGGCCGCGTCATTTGCGTGGTCGCGCTCAGTAAACGAGCGGTGTGGCGACATGATGAGTTGCCCGTATTGGATGCCGTGCCGCCGCAGCCAACCTTCGGTCTGAGGCCGATGCTGCTCCAATCGATTCGTGACGATCCCGCCCAGGGGATTGGACGGAATCCGGCGGGCTGGCACACGAAAGACGCTTGGGGACACAGCATTTGTTGTGAGTCGGTTGAAAACAACCGCATTGTGCTGCTATCGTGAATTGCTCAAGACTTGTGGCCGAAGCGGAGTTGAAGAATGGCGCGGCTG
>Ga0105238_10000195_pt1 | contig 67049 bp, 57 predicted proteins | sample KBSC34metaG_FD_81526 | JGI IMG/M metagenome (GOLD analysis project Ga0105238, IMG submission 81526) | Corn rhizosphere microbial communities from Kellogg Biological Station, Michigan, USA - KBS C3-4 metaG | ecosystem: Host-associated > Plants > Roots > Rhizosphere > Soil | place: Michigan, USA...
CGGTACGGATCCCGTCGAATGGGAGAAACCGCTTACTTACGATCGCAGTCTTGAGATCAACCGGCCCTGGTACTATTCCACCTGGCTCATTGACGACGACATCGATGTTGCGTTCACACCCGGAAAAAAGACAGGCTGCTTTCGCTTCCGGTTTCCTGCCGGCGACGACAACGCTCTCCTCTTCGATGTCTACGATGATGGCGGGGCCGAATGGCATTTCCCCTCTGCACGGGAGATCATAGGCATGGAAACCTACCATGGAGATATAAGGGTCTATACATACGGTGTCTTCAGCGTTGCCGGAACCACTGGCGCACAGGACAATAAAAAAGTATATATACGCTTCCCTTCTGCAGCACACACGGTGGAATTCAGATACGCTATCAGCTATATCAGCCCCGAACAGGCAAAGAGGACTTTTGAAGAGGAGATAAAAGGAAAGAGCTTTTCCCAATTGTCCGATGCAGGCAAAAAAATATGGACATCAACCATGTCAAAAATAAAGGTGGAGGGCGGTACGGAAAAACAGAAACGGGCCTTCTACACCGCCCTGTACAGATGCTACGAACGGATGGTCGACATTACGGAAGATTCATCCTATTACAGCGGCTTTGATAAACAGGTACACAAGGATCCCAGGCCATTCTATGTAGATGACTGGTCGTGGGACACCTATCTTGCCCTCCATCCCCTGCGTACGATACTGGAACCTTCCCGCGAGGAAGATATGCTGCAATCCTATGTTCGTATGTATGAGCAGAGTGGCTGGATGCCGACCTTTCCTGTATTGTTCGGTGATCACGCCTGTATGAACGGGTTTCACTCCTCCGTGGCTTTGCTCGACGCTTATCGTAAAGGGTTGAAGAATTTCGATATCGGCAAGGCATATGAGGGAATGAGAAAGAATTCCACCGACGCCACCCTTCTTCCCTGGTGCAACGGCAATAAAACATCATTGGATGATTTCTACCAGGAGAAAGGATATTTCCCCGCCTTACATCCCGATGAGAAAGAAACCGTCAGTCAGGTACATCCCTTTGAAAAGCGACAGGCTGTTGCCGTTACCCTGGGAGCCAGTTACGATGATTGGGCCCTGGCTCAATTGGCGAAAGACCTGGGCAAAAATGCCGATTGCGATTCTTTCGGGCGAAGGGCGCAGAATTATCGTAACCTCTGGGACCCACAGCGAAAATTTTTCATGCCAAAAGATGCGGATGGGAAATGGATCGATATAGACCCGAAATTTGACGGAGGTCCCGGAGGCCGGGATTATTATGACGAGAACAATGGCTGGACCTACCTATGGCAGGTACAGGAGAATATCCCCGGGCTCATTGAACTGATGGGCGGCAAAAAAGCCTTTGAAGACCGGCTGGACCAGTTATTCCGGGAAGGGCTCGATCGCGGCAGACATGAGTTCTGGTATAAATTTCCGGACGCCACAGCACTCACTGGTCAATATTCGATGGGCAATGAACCCAGCCTCCACATCCCATACCTGTACAACTTCACCGCCTCACCCTGGAAAACACAGAGCCGTATTCGATTCCTGCTGGATACATGGTTTAGGGATGATGTGTTTAGCATCCCCGGCGATGAAGATGGCGGTGGCATGTCGGCGTTTGTCGTTTTCTCATCCATGGGTTTCTATCCCGTAACGCCTGGTCTGCCGAAGTACACCATTGGAAGCCCCGTATTTAGCAGGATCACCATCGACCTGCCCGGGGACAAGCACTTCACTGTCATCGCGCATAATAATTCCGCGGTGAACAAATATATTCAGCAGGCAAAATTCAATGGGAAAACGCTCAATACTCCCTGGTTCACGCATCAGCAGTTGATGGCGGGCGGTACTTTGGAGCTGACCATGGGACCCAGGCCGAATAGATCCTGGGCCCAGCCAGGAGACGAAGAAACCATCCGGGAGATCTGGATTGCGGTGGACGACGATACAGGAAAATGAGCTATTTTTATGCTCAGCTTATGAGGTATATCTATTGCATCATAGTTTCTCTATTCTCAACGGTTAGCGGTTTTGCCCAATCTTATGGTTTGATGTTCAACAGCCATGAAGTTGTCCAGGAGAAAAGGACCTGCCTGGACCTTACCCCGGATGATTCGTTGTGCTTTAAAAAGGAATTTGAACTGAGCTTCGATATCCGCTTTATTCCCGGACGTGCGATCTACTTCGGCTATGTAGTACGTCTTATCTCTTCCAACAATCAGAACATCGACCTTATCTACAACCAGCCCCTCCGCACTTTCAAGGTCATTATAGGAGAAAGCTTTTCCGGCATCAGCTTTTCAGTGGACAGCATTCAATTGCATAAGGAATGGAATCGATTTGCCTTTGACTGCAATCTGGAAACACACTCCCTTCAATTTTTCGTAAACGGTAAAAAGATAGGCAGCAGCTCTATTCCCGCCATCGATAACTGCTTTAAATTCCTTTGGGGCGCCAACGATTATCAAAAATTCAAGACCAGGGATATACCACCCATGCGTATACGGGATATCAGGATCCTGGAAAAAGGCGAAGAGAAGTATTTCTGGCCCCTGGACGAGACCTCGGGTGAAATAGCTTACGATAAGGTCGGCAAACGTGCCGCGAAGATCAAGAACCCGGTATGGATCAAGCCAAAATACCAGAAATGGGAGATGATCAGCTCGTTTACATTAAATGGATACGGCGCCGTGACCTATGATCCCAAACACGACAATGTCTACGTCATCGGATCTGATTCGGTAGCCACTTTATCTCTCCGCATGGATCAACACTCGCTGGATCTGGTACCTTCCAGCCACGAGGAGTTCATCCTCGGACATCAGGCCCTGTACGACACCTTCCACGATAAACTGTACGACATCTTCGTGGATAAAAAAATGTTGCTCACGTTTGACTTCACCCGCCGTCAATGGGATATCTCCATGCCCTATGCATTCATCACGGAGTACTGGCATGCCAACAAGTTTATAGCTCCTTTCGATACATCCCTCTACATCATCGGCGGTTATGGACAGCTGAGATATAGGAACCGTGTACAACGGTATGATCTATCCACGCACAAATGTGACTCCGTGCATACCACGGGGGACTATTACCCTCCCCGTTATCTGGCAGGTCTGGGACTGGCTCCGGACGGGCGGACAGCCTATGTGGTCGGCGGTTATGGCAGCCAGACGGGCGACCAGATGCTGGATCCACGGAATTATTATGATCTCTACCGGTACGACATAGCGAAAAGCGCATTCAAAAAGCTTTTCACGCTGAAGACCTTGTCTACGCCCTTTACATTTTCGAATAACCTGGTAATAGGGCCCAAACCCGGCGCCTGGTATGGGCTGATCTATCCCAACGACAGTTATAACTCGAACCTGCAGCTGGTGGAAGGTTCTTTCACCGACAGTACCTATCTGCCGGAAGGCGACCTCATTCCCTATAGCTTCCATGACGTACAATCCTATGCGGATCTGTATTATTCCCCCATCAGCAATAAGCTTATTGCCGTCACCCTGCTCTATTCAAAAGAAGAGACAAAGGAAAAAAATACACAGATAAAGATATATACACTCAACTTTCCTCCCGAAAAAGCGGAAAGCGCACAAACAATGGTTGTATCCACTGATCATATCCACTATTGGTATGTTCTCCTCTTCCTCCTGATCACAGGCGGAGGCGTCTTCCTGTTCCTCCGTAAAAGAAAAGGCCCGGCGGCTCAGCCTGCAGCATCTCCCGGTCCGGTGCACAATCTTCAGCCACCGGTGGAACCGGCACCACAGCCCGGTGTCGGGCCCATAGAAAAACCGCTGTACCCCGCCATCTATCTGTTCGGCCCTTTCCAGGTCTTTGATAAGGAAGGTCGTGATATAACCCGGCAATTTACTCCCTTGCTGAAGGAATTATTCCTTATCATCGTTACCTATACTTTCAGGAATGGAAGAGGCATTTCCTCCGAAGGATTAAATGAGATACTCTGGCACGACAAATCCGAAAAGGACGCAAAGAATAACCGCTCCGTCAACCTCGCAAAGCTGAAAGCCATCCTGGAAAAGGTCGGTAATATTGTCATCAACAAGGAGTCGGGCTATTGGCAGTTCCAGACACCCGAAGAAGACCTATATGTAGATTATAAGAAATATGTGGCTTTACTACAAGGGACACCCGACGCTACACAGGCCGATATCCGCCCCCTGGTGAACATCATTAAAAGAGGGTCATTCCTCTCACAGACAGAATACAACTGGCTGGATGATATCAAGTCGGAGGTTTCCAATGCCGTCATCGACAGATGCCAGGGATTTATGCGGGCCCACCCGGTCAACGACACTGAATTTATCATCGAGATCGCCAACTGCATTTTTTGCTTCGACCCGCTGAACGAGGACGCCCTTACTTATAAATGTAAAAGCTTCATTGCACTTCGTCGTCATACCCTGGCCAATAACACTTACCTGAAATTCGTGAAGGAATATAAGGATATCTATGGCAGTGATTTTGGGAAAAGTTTTCAGGAAATTATAGCCTAGCCCGAGCACAGCAGCCCGAGCACAGCGAGGGCGCCCGAAGGGCAATAGTTTAGCCTCTAATCAAACCCGGCAGCTTGCTGCCGGAAAGATCCCCCGGGGCCGTCAGGCCCGGTTATTCATAAAATTTTAGAGAATCTTCCTTATTAATCAATTATTAAGTACTTGGTTAATCCTGGACCCTCATATTGCACCTATGAAATACAGATTGCTGTGCTGCATCCCCCTGATCATTTTGTCCTTTACCCCCCCAAAGAAACCTCCTGTCTATTCCTATAAAGATCCTCGCCTCACGTCGAATAACATAGCGCAGACGACCAGCCGCCACAGCGCTCAAACGCTTTATCCCACATACCACGGCTTGATAATGGCCGGTTACCAGGGGTGGTTCCGTGCTGCCGGCGACGGCAGTTCCGCCCAGCGGTACGCTTACGGAGATGAAGATCGCTCCGGCATTGATCTGTGGCCCGATGTAAGTGAATATGAGAAAACCTATGAGACGCCGTTGAAACTGCCCGGTGGAAAACCCGCCCGTTTCTTTAGCTCGCTGGATCAGAGTACCACCGATCTTCATTTTAAATGGATGCAGCAATATGGCCTGGACGGCGTATTCATGCAACGCTTTTTTAACGAAACAAGACCGAGCCCCCGGAAAAAAGAGTCTACCATTATACTGGAGCACGCCATGGAGGCGGCTTCGAAATATCGCCGCGCCATTGCCGTGATGTATGATCTTTCTGGGCTAAAGGGGCGGGGAGAGGATTGTTCCTCCATCATTGAAGACTGGAAATATCTGGTCGATTCTGTTAAGGTTACGAACCAGCCAGGCACGAAGACATACCTGCATCACCGGGGCAAGCCGTTAGTAGTCATCTGGGGCGTAGGTTTTCCCGACAGACCTTACGACATCCGTAACATCGGTCTGTCCAGGCTCATAGATTTCCTGCAGCATGATCCGGTATATGGTAATTGCGCCGTCATGCTGGGTGTTCCTGCTTTCTGGCGGGATCTCGATGCGGACTGTGTACACGACAGCTATCTGCACGACCTCATCCGTCAGGCCGATCTCATCATGCCCTGGACGGTGCAGCGTTTTTCACCTTTGTTGCACAATGATATGGATAGATACCGGGACATCATGGTGGCGGATATGGAGTGGTGCGCGCGCAACAACGTGGATTATGTTCCCTGTGTTTATCCCGGCTTCAGCTGGCACAATCTCAGCGTTCATGAATTTCCGGATGACATCAAACCCGTGGGATCTATTCCACGACAGGGGGGGCGGTTTTATTGGCAAATGCTGTCCACGGCGATAAGATCAGGCGCCAAAATGCTGTATGTGGCAATGTTCGACGAGGTGAATGAAGGTACAGCCATCTTCAAGGCCTCCGACACACCACCGGTGGGAAGGAATGTACAATTCATCGACATGGATCATAAACCTTCCGACACCTATCTATGGCTTACGGGTGAAGCTGCAAGGATGTTGAGAGGGGACAAACCATTAAATCTGTCTATGCCGGAAAGAAAATGACGCTATCTTCTACACATACCAACGGACGTCTCCGTCTTTTTAAATGGATAAGCATCTTGTCGCCATTCCTTTTGCTCGCATTGGTAGAGATAGGCCTCCGCATATTTCACTATGGGAATGACCTGCATCTTTTTATCGAGTACCCGGCAGACAAGAACTATCTTGTACTGAACCCTGCCGCATCAAAAAGATATTTTACCAACCAGGCCAACGTTACCACCGGAAATGTCGAGCCTTTCAGGAAGGAGAAAGATACGGGTACGATGCGGATCTTCGTGTTGGGTGAATCCACTACTATCGGGTATCCCTATTTTCACAATGGCAGCTTCCACCGGTGGCTGCAGTACAGGCTGATGCACGATTATCCGGACAGGAACTTTGAATTGATCAATATTTCGTTGACAGCCGTCAACTCATACACCGTATTGGGTTTTGCCCGGGAAGTGGTGGATTACCAGCCGGATGCCATCCTCATCTATACAGGGCATAATGAATATTATGGAGCGCTGGGTGTCGGTTCCACAGATCGTATTGGCGGAGCACGATGGATAGTAAACCTTTTGCTCTTTTTGCGACAGTTGCGCATTGTGCAGTGGATGACGAATACATACGAACATCTGGCAGGGCTTTTCCGAAGCCACAAGCCCAACACGCTCCGGACGAGGATGGGGGTAATGGTGGCCGATGAACAGATACCCTATGGCTCGGCACTTTACCAGAGAGGTATCGATCAGTTCAGGGAGAATATGGAAGAGACGCTGCAGCTGCTGGACAGCCGGCATATTCCCGTCTTTATCAGTAACCTCGTTTCAAATGAGAAAGACCTTTCTCCATTTATCAGCATAGCCGCGGACAGTACAAGATTTACCGGGTTTACAAAAACCTATGCACAAGGCAAGGCGGCTTTTGACAAAGGTGACTGGGCGACAGCCTACCGGTCTTTCAGGTCGGCGGAAAGAATTGACGGCATGCATGCCCAATGCGATTATTATCTGGGTTGCCTGGCTCTCCGGCAAGGCGATCCCGGTCAGGCAAAAGCCTGGTTTTCCCGCGCAGAAGAGCTGGACGCACTGCGGTTTAGGGCGCCCTCGCCGATGAATAATATTATTCCCCAATTAGCCGCTCAATATAAAAGCATACACCTGGTGGATGCCAGGTCCGCTTTTGAAGCGCGTTCGCAGTACGGCATCATTGGCGACGAGCTGCTGCTGGAACATATACACCCAAATATATATGGATATGCTCTGTTATCCGACGCCTTTTACAGAGCGATGAAGGCGGCGGGTATGTTTGCGGCAAGTCCTGCGAATGTTCCATCTCTTACGCTCGAAGAGCTCCGTCTCTCCATGCCCATCCTTGAGATGGACTCCCTGATAGGCGCATACGAGATCGGCAGGCTGAAAAAAAGCTGGCCTCTCAACCAGGAGGCCAGCGGCACAGCTTCTGCAATCGACTCCACCGCTGCCACACCCGGCCCCCCAACTGCCACACCCGGCTCCCCCCCACTTTCCCTTGCGGCTTCTATCGAGGACAGGCTGGCCTATGACATTGTCTTTAAAAAGCTCGACTGGGGGAACGCAATGGACACCTTATATAATTATTACGCCGGCGAAAAACAATGGACAAAAGCAGTAAAGGTCGTCGAGGCGCTCTCGTTGGAGCATCCTACCGAGGTGGCTTTTTACGACAGGGCTGCCGATATATATGGAGAGCTAAAGGATGACGCGAATGCCGTATGCTGGTTTCGACGGTCCTTTTCCATTTCGCCGGACTTTGAAAAAGCCCGCAAGATCTTTGGTCTTTATTTGAAACAGGACAGACCGTCAGATGCTTTGCCCTATCTCGACTATGCTATCCGCAACAATACTTCCGGATTCAACCTGGCGCCGGTGAAACAACTGGCACAGGAAGTTATTCAATTACAACAAACTTCCCATAAGGATGATCCTGATCCCGCTGTATTGAATAGCATTGCTGCCAAATATCTTTCCATGGGAAACCGTGATGTGGCCACCCGTTATATCGATAGTGTGCTGAAAGCCGACCCTAACAATAAAGAAGCCCTGGCCCTGAAAGGGCGTTAGCTTTTCAACAGCACCAGCTGACCCAGGTGATAACCCAAATGCGTAGCACGGTTCAGTAATACATTCAGCTTGTTGCGATGAGGTTCCTTGGAAAAGTCGTCTTCGCTTACAGAGCTATGACGTTGGAACCACTGTTCCTCCGACAGGCCGGCAAACTTTTCTCCCAGGTGCTGGTGCACTTCCTTCCAGTATTCCCTCAGCTGACTGAGCGTGGGCATAGGTTTACCGGATTTATCAGGACTGGTAATGAATGTCTCCTCCAGTTCCGGATGGAGCTTTTCACCCAGCCCGAACAGGGGCAGCATGGCATCATGGACGGCAATGAGATGTCCCACTACGTAGGTACCTGTATTCCGGTCTGCAGCTATTTCCTGTGACAATTGCTCATCTGTAAGCGTATTCAACAGATTCGTAGCTCTTTTAAGCTGCCCCTCCCAGGTGAGCAGGCTCATTTTTACAAAAAGGGATTGGTTTTGCATGGCGGTGATTGCTTTTGCCGAAGAATTACAAACCAACACCAAAATTGTTCAACCCCTACCGTACCGCACCATGTGCCGACAGATCCTGGATCACAGGCCTTTCCCATGATGTCTTCGCGAAGATGGCGCCGGTCATGACGCCCGACGCAAAACCACAGCTTGCATGAGGATTCCTGTACAGCCCGCGGAGCTCCATCGTCTTTTGGGAAAACCAGAAGATAATGGTACAGTCCGAATCACAGGCAGGTGTATAACGGGCTATGTCCTCATTATACATCAGGGTATCTGTAAATGAGCCGGACTCATAATTAGGATATCCTTTATTGATATAAAAGGCGATAGCCACTCTGTCGCTGTCAAGCAGCTGAACTCTTAGTTCTCCGGAATGACCCATTACATGATGTCTTTTGATCGTACCGGTTAGTGTATACGTCCCCGTGGGATCGACAAACTGGGGTACACGAGGACCGGAAGGAACAGTTCCGCCGGGGAGCAGCGCCAGACAGAGCAAGAGGGAGGGAATGATAAACAGACGTTTCATTAGCATAATATTTTAGGTTATCAGCAAAGGGGTTTTCCCATGTCTGTTCTCTCACTGAAGATATTTTGTAAAAATATCTCTTTAAAAAGTTGGAGGTATCAGGAAAAATGTTGCATCTTTGCACTGTTAAAGAAATCTTAAAATAAAATGCAACGCACATTTATCATATCAATGCTGGAACGGAATAGTCATAGAGGCTATATCCGGATGCGCGGGGCAAAGTTTGTATGTAAGTAGTTTAGAATTAAAACACTATAACGAGCCCCGCAAGAGATTGCGGGGCTTTTTTTATGTCCTTTTATTCAATACGATATAGCTATTCCTGCAACGGGTATTGGGCCGGCCATAGTCGGTTCGACGGCCGAACAGGCGAGATATGTCCAAAAAGACTGGGTATTTATCGATGGGGATTCGTGTAGGCGGATCTCCCGAAAAGTAAAGCCCGGTCAATGTTGACCGGGCTTTTTTTATGATCTGTTCGTCTAACGGCCAGGATATGTGACTTTCTATCACGTGATATGGGTTCGAGTCCCATACAGATCACAATGACCCGTACTACTGGATAGTGTAACGGTTAGCACATCAGATTTTGGCACTGATAGTTTTGGTTCGAATCCAGATCCGGTAGCTCATTCCGCAATTTGTGAGTGCAACGAAGATGGCGAGTCGTGGCGGTCTGTAAAACCGTTGCTCAAAAGGCTTAGCTGGTTCGAATCCAGCCACTCACACCTGGTTATAGATTGCAATGGAGAGGTGACAGAGTGGTAATGTGCAGGCCTGCTAAGCTTTGGCTATCCTCTTTTGGATACGAAGGTTCGATCCCTTCTCTCTCCGCAACGGCGTTCTGGCAGAGATGGTTCTATTGCGCCGGTTCGAAAAGCCGGTGATCGGGGTTCGATTCCCTGGGACGCCACCAGCCCGATTGGGCAATGATATGGGATTAATGTAATTGGCTAACATGTCAGTCTCCAAAACTGATCATACAGGTTCGAGTCCTGTATCCCATGCAAAAAAATAAATTATGGACAACCAGCAATTTTCAAAAGTAATCAATGCCACTGCATTGTTTGATAATAGCCTGATGGATGGAAAGCCCTTATACCTGAATTGCTTCAATGCGCTGCCCAATGTTAGTTACATAGGGAACATTGACGGTGAGAAAGCATACCAGGCTTTCATCGCACAATTCAGTGACGCCATAGAACGGATTTATCAATACAGATGGTATGAAAACAAAGAAAAAGCCTTCCGGTTTTCTACAACATTTGTAGTGATGAAAAACAACTGCATTGTTGAGTTCGATGTAACGTATTGTGAAATTTTACATGATGGGACCGTGGACCTGTTTATCGACGAGGTGGTTAAAAAAGTCAGCCATTTCAAAGAACGGACCAAACGGCGGCCCCTGGAGATAAACCTGGTTGTAACGAAAAACAACAGTTTATCTATCAAGACGATGGAAGTTAAACGGACCAAACTGGATATCGACCTGTACTATGAAGACGATTTTAAAGAGATGGACGAATTGATCAGGAAACGGTTGAATAAAAAAAACGACAAAGGGATTGTTTTGCTGCATGGTATCCCCGGTTCAGGAAAAACCACCTACCTGCGGTATCTGATCGGAAAGATCAGAAAGCGGGTACTGTTCCTTTCACCGGCAGTAGCAGGCCATCTGACCAGCCCGGATTTTATAGGGCTATTGATGAATAACCCCAATACGGTGCTTGTGATCGAAGATGCAGAGAACGTGCTTATGGACAGACGCCAGTATACAGGATCTTCCGTTTCCAATCTGCTGAATATCTCCGACGGTCTGCTGTCCGACTGTTTGAATATCCAGCTGATCTGCACCTTCAACAGCGCGTTATCAATGGTAGACAACGCTCTGATGCGTAAAGGAAGGCTGATCGCCAGGTATGAGTTCGGCAAGCTCGGTATTACCAGGGCACGGCGTCTGAGCAGGCATCTGGGTTTTGACACAGACATCGACAGGCCTATGACCATTGCTGAGATCGCCAATCCCTATGAAAAAGATCATGTAGGAAGCCGAAGCGAAGCCATTGGCTTCAGATCCAGCTTAATGAAAGTTTAAAAAACAAGATTCAGGTACAATGGAACAGTTACAACAGTGGAGACGCCTCGACGGCTCTCCCGTAAAAAAGGACATCGTGGATGAGATCAGGACTGCTCTCGTCAGGGAAAAGGAAGCCGGTCATGAATTGAAGGTCTGCATTGGTACGGACAGCCAGGTGAAAGGCGCGGAAACCGCATTCGCCACCGTCATCGTCTTTATCCGCAAAGGAAAGGGCGGGTTTATGTATATCAATACGGAAATATCCCGGCAGAAGATGAGCGTAAAGGAAAGAATGCTGAAGGAAGTGGCCAGGAGTATCGAAGTGGCCTATCCGCTAAGCCGTCTCTTCACTTTATACGGAGTGGATATGGAAGTGCATGCGGATATCAACACCAACCCCGGTTTTAAAAGCAATGATGCATTGAAAGAAGCGATGGGGTATATCCTGGGTATGGGATTTTCCTTCCGTGCAAAGCCGGAAGCATTCGCCAGTTCCAGCTGCGCAAATAAAGTGGTACAATAGGTTATAAAACATAAAACGAATAAAAATGAAAAAGAATTACATGTTCATAATGAGTGAAATACAGGCGAAACACCTGGATCATCGATCAGGAAAAACAAATCATTATGGACAAAAAACTTATTCAACAATTTGGAACAGATATCCTCTGTTACAGGATACGTGCAGCACGCCAGAAAGTACGGATGCAGTATGAGGACTTTGACAAACAATTAATACGATTAAACAAAGAATACATTGAGCTACGGCATCGACGCAATAACCTGGGTTGGGAGCCGCTGATACCGCCGGTTCAAAAAGGATGGAAGCGCTTTTTCGTGCTGAGAAAAGATGTTGCTGTCAGCAGGCATGCAGAATTTTTCGAAGGTATTCTGAAAAAAATCAACACCTATGATTGGAGCTATCGCAAGAACTTCTTGGTAAAGAGGAGAAAAGGCGGCCGTAAGTTTTATGTGACAAAACCTCAAAAACTACGACAATTCTATGAATGGGAGTTCAAAAGGCAAAACTTTGATGATAAGGAGCGGCAATATTTCGATATGGTATATGTATACCATCGGAGCCATCTGCAACCGACAGTAAAATACGTATTCCGCGAACCCTGGCTCTTTGTGCTTCAGGTACGTCCCAATATCATTGACAAAGTGAAAATCAGGGACCATGAATTGGAAGCCAGGATACAAAAGATAGAGGATTATATAGAAAGGAACAGCTATGGTGGACGGCGTGATAAGTTGGTGTACGGTGGAACATACCGTTGCTGCAATGATTGGGATGAACGCGAAGACGAACGTAATCCTCTAAAAAACAAGCCCCTTACTCGTATCCTGGATGAATTGCGCTGGAATGATACATCTCATGCATAAGCCGTATCCTTTTTTGAATGGTTCGCACAAGACGGGCAGGGGAGAGGACCTTCAATCCCTCCCCGAAGCCCATCAGTTCCCGCTCGAGCTCAAAATTCGGGATGACCTCGATGCTGAAATGCGTACCCGTGGGAACTTCTTCGATGACCTTCTGTGTGTGATGAATAGGCTTGGTGCGGATATAAGGAGCGTGGTAATGGCTGGCCCAGAAGATCACCTGTATGGGAGCTTCACCTGTATTCCGGGTGACGCCTATGATGGGTTGGAAATAAGTATGCGGATCAAAATCCTTTTGCCTGCGGAAATTTTCTTCCGGCAATAGGGCTATGTGCTGGATACGATCGAGCGCAAAAGTGATGATATCGCGACCCGTCTTTATCATGCCCAGTACGAACCACCGGTTACGGTATTCTTTGAGCAGATAAGGATAAAACACAAGATCGCTGGCCTGACGGGCCTTGAAGGATTGATAGGTGAGCCGGACAACTGTAGAGGAAACAACGGCTTTGTAAAGGATGTCCAGCCACTGGATACCAGTCAGCAGCTCATTCTTTTCGAAGTCGATGACAGAAGGAGACTGGTATTGCTCGCTATGGATTTTATCCTCCAACCGGCTGATCATTTCAGACATTTCAGAGAAATGACTGAAACCCTTGAATTGTTGAAGGAGACCAGACACTTCCTGCAGGATACCCAGGTCACGGGTGCTTAATGGAATGTTGGTAATAGAATAAGCGGGGTCTTCGTAACTATAGTATTTCCGGTCACGGACGATGATGGGGGCATTGTAACCTAGTTTATCGCTCCGCATGGCATTGAGATCAAGCCGGATAGTACGAAGACTAACGCCCCGGCGAATGCCTTCATATTCATAGAGGGCTTCGTTGCAGGCCTCGATAAGGTCTTCGATCGTCCACTTCCGGCGGCGGTTTTGCAGACATTTATCAATAACCCGATATCGGATCAAGGCATTACGGTTAATGGGCATCTGAAAGAATTTTGTAAAAGAACGAAAAAATATTTTACTGTGCAAGTAGATTGCACACTTGGGTTCTAATCTTGTATTGTCAACGGACAACAAGATAAAATAACCGGGAGGTATAACATGAAATGCGATGTAAAAGCGGCAGCTGCCAAATTATTTTCGCCTTATTACCTTGTAAATACTTTATTCCCTCACGGGAAAAACTCGGTATATGGCCATTGCACGTGTCTCAAAGAACACAACAGTACAGGTGTAATAACTCCCTGTATCCTGTTTGCAACCGGCATATCCCACCAGCATGGGTTCGATTCCCATTCCGACCGACACTCGGATAGCTCAGTTGGTTAGAGCACTGCTACATTGAGAATGTAGCATCGTCAGACAACAAGCAGTACACCGCTGCCCAAAAAATGGTGAGAAAACAAAGCCAGGCTTATTCGCCGGCAGTGAGCACCAGGCCGCCAACATGCGCCAAAAGCTAACTGCAACCCGGCATGGGCCAGCAGCCCCGCCAAAGAGACAGGCGGCGTTTTTCAAAATCCGGCAACCTGCGGAGACAGCCAAACGGCCAACTCCAAAGAACCCCGGAAAGAAAAACAAACCTGTTTCAGCGACCCGGTTCCGCGCACGCAGGGTGGGGAATAACCCCTGGCTTTTAAAACAAAAAAATAAAAACCCGATAAATGAAACAAAAATGAAAAATGTAAAGATCAACGCCTACCAGGTAGGACTGTTGTACAAGAATGGAACGTATCAGCGGATGTTACGGAAGGGTGATCACTGGATATGGTGGCCATCCGAAAAAATAGAGATATACGACCTCACCACGCCCTTTACCCCCGCATGCGAGCTGAATATCCTGTTGAAGGATAATGAGCTGGCTGAAGCTTTGCATGTCGTCGAAGTAAAAGAGCATGAGCTGGTCCTGCAGTATGAAAATGGATTGCTGAAGCAGGCGCTTACACCTGGCCGATACGCTTACTGGAAGGGAATTATCGTATACGGGTTTGCACGGCTGGACCTCGGTAAAATAGAGATCACGGAAAACCTCGATCGTGTCACCTTGCTGCATAGGCTGGTAGCACCTTATGTGCGGACCTATACAGTTGAAAGCTATGAAAAGGCCCTCCTGTTCGTAGATGGAAAGTATGAAAAGACACTGGAAAGCGGCGTATATTACTGGTGGAAGAACAACATCGCGATCAATGTAGGCAAAGTCGACACCCGTCAACTACAGATGGAGATCAATGGACAGGAGATCCTGACGCGCGATAAAGCTGCATTGCGTATCAACGCCTGGGCACAATACAAGGTGACAGACATCGAAAAGGCTTTATTGCAGAATAAGGAATACGAAAAGCAGCTGTACACAGCTTTTCAGCTGGCCCTTCGCGAATACATCGGTGGTCAAAGCTTTGACGAGTTGCTGGAAAAGAAGGAAACGGCCATACCCTACGTGCTTGAAAAAGTAACGCAGCTGGCAGACGCCCTGGGAGTACAGGTAAGCGGCTTCGGTATAAGGGACATAATCCTCCCGGGAGATGTAAAGGAGATCATGAACCAGGTGCTCGTGGCCGAAAAAAAGGCACAGGCCAACATCATCCTGCGCAGGGAAGAGACAGCCAGCACCCGTAACCTGTTGAATACCGCCAAGCTGATGGAGGACAACCCCATGCTGTTCAAATTGAAGGAAATGGAATATGTGGAAAAGATCGCCGAAAAGGTCAGCAGCATCAGTGTCAACGGCAACGGTGTGCTGATCGACCAGCTGCGACAGATATTCACGAAATAACACAGACAGCGATCCTGCGATCGCTGTCTAAAAAAACCAATATGGGAAAGTTAAAATTAAGAGGAAAGGATCTGCGGGCCATCGGCTTCCCCAAAGGACCCGTGATCAGCATAGCCATGAATATCATGGAAAAGAATTACAAGTTTACAGAGCAGGAGGATGTGATGAATTTATTGAAACAAATACTGGCTTCGCCGGTAGAATATGCAAATGACGCCGTGTTGGGCCTGATCGCCCAGCAGCTGATCCCAAAGAACCAGGAGATAGAAGGCGCAGAAATATCGCTTAACCAAACGGGTGTACCGTTTAATATCTTCGGCGCGGATCAGATAGAGGAAGGCGCTACGCACCAGATGTACCAGGCGGCTAAGTTACCCATCGCCGTGGCAGGCGCCCTGATGCCTGACGCCCACGCCGGCTATGGATTGCCCATCGGAGGTGTCCTGGCGACTGAAAATGCCGTCATTCCATATGGAGTGGGTGTGGACATTGGCTGCCGGATGTGCCTGTCCGTATTCGACATCGATCCGAAAGAGCTGCTTCAGCGTGAGCATTATTTCACACGGGAGCTCAACGAAGCTACTTTATTCGGAGGCGGAAGACAATTCGATCAGAGTACGCCGCATGAAGTCATCGATAGAAAGGAATTCGATGAGATACCTATCCTGAAAGCCTTGCAGGGAAGAGCCGCGAGACAATTGGGTTCCTCCGGATCGGGTAACCATTTCGTGGAGTTCGGCGTGATCGACATCACAACCCAGGACCCTATCTTAAACCTCGAGCCCGGTCAATATCTCGGTCTCCTCTCGCATTCCGGGTCCAGAGCCCTGGGCGCCAACATCGCCAACCACTATACAAAGCTGGCGAAGCAAAAGCGCAGACTGCCCGGCGAGGCGAATAACCTGGCCTGGCTGGATCTGAATGAAGAAGAAGGGATGGAATACTGGCTGGCGATGAACCTGGCAGGAGACTATGCCTCCGCCTGTCACGAGGTCATTCACGACAAGATAGCCCGGCAATTGGGAAGGCGACCGCTGAAAAGAGTCGAGAACCACCACAATTTTGCCTGGAAAGAATGGCACGAAGGACGCGAGGTCATCGTCCACCGGAAAGGGGCGACACCTGCAGGAAAGGATGTGCTCGGCATTATACCGGGATCTATGACGGCGCCAGGGTTCATTGTAAAAGGGAAGGGCCAGGAAGCATCTATATCTTCCGCCTCGCATGGGGCCGGTAGAAAGATGAGCCGGACTGCTGCCATCAACACGTTAACAAACCATCTGCTGGAAAAGACCCTGCAGGAACATGGAGTACGACTGCTGGGCGGAGGTTTGGATGAAGCGCCCCAGGCGTATAAGGACATCGAGACCGTCATGCAGTCCCAGCGCCAGTTGATAGATGTACTGGGAAGATTTACCCCCCGCATCGTAAAGATGGATGGTGCACAGAAGGCGGCCCGTTAAGGGCCGCCTTCCACTATCTTTTACACTTATCTAAGACCCCCAAAATAGCCCTCAGTATCCGCGGCTTCTCCGAAAAAGCAATAAGATGTCCCCTGCCCGGGATCATCTGCACCTCCAGCGAAGATGCATTTTTCAAATGCTCCCTGGCAAAATCCGCATTCGACGTATAGACCAGCTCATCATTCGCGCCCTGCAAATAAGCCACAGGGACGTGGATATGCGACCACAGCGGCAACATCTTCGTCAGCTCTTCCTTATGGTGTATCTTCTCCTGGTTGGCAGACTGGAACATACGGGGAATAATCCAATGGATCAGGGGATTCTCGATCATATAGGTGAACCAAAACACTCTTTCCCGGCCAGGACCCAGGGCAGGCGCCGTCAGGACAAGACCATCCACCAGCCCGGGATAGTCCATCGCCAGGCGACAGGCAATGGGGGCGCCATAGGATACACCTACCACGATAATAGGATGATGCGCCTGGTGAAGACTATCCAGTATCGGCCGGATAATGGAAGCCTGTGCGGCGATATCAGGCAGCGGGTGAGCCAGACCGGAATAACCATAACCTGGCCTGTCGACGGCATAAATAGTAGCCCTGTTCAATAATGCACTGTCGGAAAGATAACCCCTCCAATAGCTAAGCGAGCTGGGCGCTCCATGGATAAAAAGGATGGTGGCGCCAGTGTCATTGCCTACCCGGATATACCGGACATCCCTCCCCCCGGCTTTATAATAGGCAATATGGGCTTCCAGCTTCCGCGCACCAAAGTACTTAGCCAGGCCTGCGTCGTCCATACGGAACTGGACGAGCCGATCGAATATCAGCAACAAAATAATCAGGAGAACTAACGCCCAGATAACGGTCCTTAAAAAGATACGGCCAATCTTTGCTAACATACCTAAAAATATATACTATTATTTCTACACGATCGTTAAAAAATCATGAAACTGCCCTTCTCCCTACTCCCGGCGCTTGTCCTTTTTTCAATCCGGGCTACCCCCCTTACAGCTGCCCCCGCTTATTCCGGGGAAGACAGTAATATTGTCATTAGCAATAAAACTGAACGCTACTCCTTCGAAGAAGGGGAGCAGGAGCACCCCGTGATCATCCGGCAGGAACATAAAACGACCTATTACTGTAGTGAATTGCGGTCTTCCATCCCCTGGGTGGAGACCTACGACGGCCAGTCCAGGATAGACGGGATAAAGATCTATGTCAACGGCTCCCGTGACAAATCCATCCAACCCAAGGACGAGTTTTATTCCTCGGGAGATATCTTTTACTCCGATCAGCGCGTATATTATTTTTCCCTGCCTTTTTTAAAAAAGGGCACTTCCGATGAAGTCGATCTTGAGAAATCCACCCTGGACCCACGATACTTTACAACCATCTATTTTCCTGAAGAGCAGCCTGTTCGGCAAAAAACGGTGGAGATCGTCGTTCCGAAATGGATGCATATAGAAATAAAAGATATGAACTTCGCAGGATACAATATCCGGAAGACCCATCAGTTTGACGACCGCAAACAGGCCGACATCTACACCTATGTCATCACCAATCTCCCCTCTTTCGGAAAAGAGGATAATAGTCCCGGCCCCTCCTATGTATATCCGCACTTGTTCATTTTGAGCAAATATGCAGAGCCCAAGACTGGTAAACAGCAGTATTTCAGCGAATTGAAAGATCAATACGCCTGGTATCACAGCCTCGTGCTGCAGACAAAGAACGACGCCGCCGTCATGAAGGCCAGGGCAGCCGAAATTACCAAAGGCCTCACCGGAGACCTGGATAAGGTGAAAGCCATCTATCAATGGGTGCAGGAGAATATCCGGTACATCGCCTTTGAGAACGGCCTGGCTGGCTTCCGTCCCGAAAAAGCCCAGGACGTGCTGAATAAGAAATATGGCGATTGCAAAGGCATGGCCAATCTGACAAAGAACCTCCTGACCGCCCTTGGGTTCGACGCCCGCCTCTGCTGGATCGGCACCGACCATATCGCTTACGATTATTCCACCCCCTCCCTGGCGGTGGACAACCATATGATCTGTGCCCTCAACTATAAAGGGAAATTTTATTTTTTGGATGCCACGGAATCATACATTGGCTTTGGCCAATATGCACAGCGCATACAGGGACGGCAGGTGCTGATCGAGAATGGAGACAGCTACCTGCTGCAGCGCATACCGGTAACCGGCTATGAGCAGAATGAGGTCCACCACCAATATGACCTGCGCATTGAAGGAGCAGCCCTCACCGGTCAGGCATCCCACCTCTGGAAAGGAGAGAACAAAGAAAACATCCTCTTACGCGCCAATGCCATTCATAAAAACAAGCTGGAAGAGGCGCTGCTGAATTTCCTTTCCGGTAGCAACCCGAATTATGTAATGACTACAGTGAAACAGAATGGACTGGAAGACCGCAATACCGACCTTTCCTTCAAGTATAACCTGGTATATAATAAGGCCGCTACCATATTCGATAATGACATCTACATCGATCCCGACTTCAGAAAAGAGTTTGGAGATGCCGGCATAGATACCACCGGCCGCCGGATGGATTATCTGTTCGACTGTAAAGGAGACTGGATCACAGAGACTAATCTCTCTGTTCCGGCAGGATATAAGGTTCAGGACATTCCCACAGGACTGGATATCCAGCGGAAAGGCTATAGTTTTTCTGTCTCCTGCAAGCTGGAAGGAAATATATTGAAATACCGGAAATCCATTGTTATAAAAGACGTACACCTGCCACGCTCGGGCTTTGGCCAATGGAATGTGGATGTTGCCCAGCTGAAAAAAACATACTTGCAGCAAATAACCCTCACCCGGAAATAATTCACCTCAACCCATCATGTCATGAAATTGTTCTTACGCATTTGTTTACTCCTCATCTTGTCGGGAACGATCCATTCCTCCGTATCGGCCCAGGCAGACTCGGTCAAGTATAAAGAAAGGGCCGCCGCCGTCCGGGCAGATGTCTGGGCATGGAAGGGCGAGATATTTGCAAACCGTACCGTTCCCGCCGAATATGCCAACGAGTCCTGCGTGATCATGGCCAGAAAGGCGGTCATTGAAGCCGATACAAAAAAGAGAATAAATTGGGCCCTGGCCGCTCACCGCAACTTCTATTACAACAGCACCGTGAGAGAGATGGTGAAGATCAATGATAAGGCATCTTTGGAAGAATATTCACAATTGAGCTACCGCCAGTTCAAAAAGCTCAATGGCTGGATGTCGTCTACCTCTACCTCTTTTGTAGGCGCACGTATCATCAAGCCCGACGGCACAATAAAAGAAGTGAATATGGACGAGGCCGTACTGCTCAGCAACGGCCGCAACGATCAGCAGCGCAAGCTGGCTATCAGCGACCTGCAGGTGGGAGATATCCTGGACTATTTTATCAGAACAGAAGAATATTCGGAATATATCAAAGAACCGGAAAGACTCATCTTCATCTTTGGTGACGATCATCCCATCCTTTACTACACCCTGCACTGCGAGATCGGGAACAAATATGCGATAGAATACAGGTCGATGAATGGAGCTCCATTTGCCAGACAGACGACGAATGAGGATAAGGATGTCATCCTCGATATTGGCATGAAGGATATCCCTGCTTCGCCTACAGGACTCTGGATGGCCTCCATGCGGGAGCTGCCCGCTTTCCGGCTCAATGTGCTGGCGGGAGGGACCTCTGTCGGCTCCGGGCGTTACGCGGGAGAAGTGGTGAAAGATGTTCCGCTGGGAGACATAGTAGGCCGGATCAACATGGGCGTATCTTATCCCGATCCTGCAAAAGCGCAGATGCTCAAACGGCAGGTGACGGACATTCTAAAAGGCTATGACAAACATTACAATAAGCTTCCTACAGACAGCCTGGCCAGCCTGATCTATTATGCATATCGCTTTGTACGTTATTACAACCAGCTCGATGCCGACCTGGAAGTAGGACAGGACAGGAATGAGATGGATATAAACAGCTATGATTACCTCATCTACCTGAACCTTCTCCTCAACGCGCATAAGATCTACAGCAGGTATGTCGTGATGCCCTATAAGCACGGCCCGTCTATCAAGAACGTAATGGGCATAGGCGATCTGTCGATGATGCTGCGTTGGGACCAGGACCCGGGTCAGGGTAAGCAGTTGTTTTTTACAAACCAGAATATGTTCACCAGCATGGGCTACATACCTGCCAGCCTGGAAGGACAGCCCTGTCCGGAAGTCCGTTCAAAAAAAGAAGTGACAGTGAAAGATGACGATGCAACGCCCCTGAGCAAAGCGTCCGAAAACACCCAACAGGAGAAGCTGCAGGTTAGCTTCAACGGCACAGACATGCAAATGCTGCACATAAAAAGACATACTATCCTCTCCGGTAAAATGAAAGAAGGCGAGCAGGTACGCCTCCTGAATTTCGAGGATTGTTACGAATCCGAAAGAAATGCATTGCATGTGGAAAAATCCATCATGGATGATCTGAAAAAGGCGCGGAGAAGTAAAAACCTGTCCGAAGACTACGCCACCGCCCTGCAAAAAGCACGTGCCTCCCTGAAAGACCGGTTCAAGGAAGAAATATCATCGGAATTCGAACCGGAACCCAAGGATGTCCTCGCCTGGAAAATAGACAACCCTGGCTTGCGTCATACAGCGCCCAACCTTGCCTATTCTACCGAGTTCACCGTGGATGGACTGATCCAGCGGGCAGGGAATAACTTCCTGGTGAACATTGGGAAAGTGATCAATTCCCCCCTGAAACTGACCCCCTCCCAAAGAGCCCGTAAAATAGATATTTATATGTCTTATGCCCGGACCCTGGATTGCACCGTAGCATTCGATATCCCCGAGGGATACACCGTACAGGGTGTGGACAAGCTGAATAAGACCCTGAACAACGACTGCGGTTCCGTCACTACCAGCGCCCAGGTACAGGGTAATCAGCTGACGGTGCATTTCAAACGGATATACAAGCACGACCAGGAGACGGCAGACAAATGGCCCCAGCTGCTGGCCATCATCGACGCCGCAACAGATTTTGCTGACCAGAAAGTATTATTGAAAAAAGGATAATGCTATAACACATAATACCTTTTCACCTTCGATCCCGCCGGTTCCGCCTCGGTGGAATGAGGCGCATCGCTCATCATTTGCTTGAGATCCCGCTCGATGGTAAAACAAATGGCTGTCATCGGCGTATCCGTCGGTTTGTTCTCGAACGGATCCTGTAAATGGATCGCCATTTTCTCTATCAGGAAAAACACGGCTGCAATGGCAATGACTACCGGTATGCTCATAAAACCAAAGAAATCCACCACGGCAAAAGGCAGCAACAGAAAAAAGAACAGCAGGGAGAAATGGATATACAAACTATAGGTGGCAGGGAATATGGTGTTCTTTATCCGCTCGCATTTTCCCATGGCATCGCATAGCCTGGACAGGGTCCTGTCTATTTCCACCTGCTGATAGGAATTGATCAGACCGTTGTGATATGCTTTTTGCAGGTCCTGGCCTTGCAGGTCAAGAATTGCCATGGGAGTATTGGAAAAGTTTTTTATATGCTGCACATCGTTCCGGCTGATAAACTTCTCTATGCCGAACCAGCTATCCTGCCCCCGCAGACTGCGGCTCAGGCTGTAGCACCAGGCGATCTGCCGCCGGATGAACCGCGATCTGAAGAAATGCGCCTGTTCGTCCTGCTCCGAAGCATGAATAAACCAGTTGATCTGCCTTGCCAAAGACCGGCTGTCATTCACGATGGAGCCCCAAATGCTCCTGGCTTCCCACCACCGGTCATATGCCTGGTTAGACCGGAAGGCCAGCAATAAAGAGATCACCGTACCCATGATCATGGGAATGGATAAGGGAATAGCTAAATGTGTAAAATGGAACACCTTATAAAGGACGACCACAGCGACGGTATACAGGCTCACCAGCATCAGCTCCGTCCTGATCTTGCCGATGATATACCTTATAGGAATATTTTTCTTTAATAACATATTAAGCCAGCATTTTTTCTTCAGAACGGACCGTAGGTTCGTTTTCCAGACATTTATATAAAAGGGGTGTCAGCGTACCGACTTCACTATTAAAAACTCTCTCTATATAAATGACAGGCACCTTGCATTTATGCAGCACGGGTATACAGTTCACAGACTGCTCCAGGCCGCCACGGTAATCGTAATCCTCCAGCATATAAATAGATTGTATGTTACGGCCCTGCATGTAATTACGCAGATAGGCCCGGGAATTACTGTACAGGAACTCAAAAGATAGGATCTTAACAACGGCGGCATATTTTTTCCTTAGCATTTCCAACGCTTCAAGGAAGGAAGGGGATAACATTTTATACGGCTTCCTATCCTTCAGGAACAAAAGGTCCATGATACCCGTAGGCGTATCCAGTGTATGGATAAGATAGATATTACATTGCTCCCCGCCGGCATTTTTACAGATCTCATGGATGGGATACAGGGAAGTAATGGTAAGATTGGTCGGCAATAATATGTTCTTCATAATCTATAATTTGACAGCAAGATGCCTCCCCGGTGTAAAAAACAGGTAAAGAAGAAATAAGAATTGAATAAAAACCTGGTAAGAAAACGGTAAGAAACATCCGGCCCGGTCACACCCGCCGGCTCACACCCCGGGCCAAGACCCGGCCCCACACCCGCCGGGCGCCCTATCCCAAAAGGAACTTGATAATCACTTCCGTGCCGGCATTCTCCCTGGAATGGATCTCGATGCTGCCCTTGTACAGGAGGACAATATTCCGGGCCAGCGGGAGGCCGATGCCATATCCTTTGGTATTCCTGGCATTGGATGCCCTGAAAAAGGGGTCGAAGATATGTCTGATCTCCGTAGACGGAATACCGATACCCTGGTCGCTGATGATAAAAACGACGTGCGTCTTGCTGGCTGCGATGGCAAACGTCACTGTTTTCTCTCCGGAATATTTACAGGCATTCAACAGCACATTGGAGATGGCCAGCTCGAACAATTGTGCATTCCCCCGTATGCTCAGTTCCCGGCTGACCTCGGGACGCAGACTTTGATCCAGCCGGACAGGACACCTGGGATATACATTCCTGGCCACCTGCAGGCTATTGTGCACAAGCTCGTCTACGCTCACCTGCTCATAGACCAGGTTGCCGTGAAAGCTGGACTGCGCCAGCTCCAGCAACCCGCTGGTGATTGCCTTTAATTTTTCCGCCTCGCTCATGATCACCTGCAAAGACTCACGATAGTGTTCAGCGTCGCGTTGTCTCGCCAGCGCCAGATCAGCCTCCCCGATGATGGCCGTTAAAGGCGTATTCAGTTCATGGGAAGCGTTGCTGACAAAATTATTTTGCGTCTCGAATGCCGTTTCCAGCCGGGACAGCATATCGTTAAAAGTGGAGGCCAGGAAAGAGATCTCATCTTTTCCCCTGCCGACATCCAATCGTTCATGCAGGGAAGTGACGCTGATATTGGTTACCCTCCTGGCAATATTGCGGATGGGGAACAGCACCTGCCGGGAAAAAAGCAGGCCAATGCTGAACAATACGATGGTGGAAATAATACAGGAGGTCACCAGGATCTTTTGCAGGCTCAGCAGGAAATTCTGCGCATAGCTGTGGACAGCCGAGACGATGATAAGGTATTCCCCTTGACGGGAAGGATGCACAATACCTACAAAAAACTGGAACTTATGACGCGTCACGCCCTTTCCGTTCCTCAGGGCATCGGAAAAGAACTGTTCCCCCGCTTTCTTATAGAGGGTTGTGTTTTTTATCCGGTCGATCGTATCGGTCCTGATGATAAACTCCTCTTCTTCCGGCAGCCGCTGCACATGTTGCCTGCGCAGGTTCTCTATCGCTTCCTGGCTTTGTGTATTGATGTCGAAATTTATTTTGGATGCGATCACCGCCCTCAGCTCCAGCCGGGTATAAAAATCCTGAAATGCCTTCTCGTTGGCAAAATAATACACCGCAGTGCTGAGCAGCACAATGACAGAAAGACAAAGCAACGTAAATAAAAGGGTGATCTTCAGCTGTATCTTCATAGGGTTATTCTTCTTTTAATATATATCCCATACCCACCACCGTATGAATGACGCGATTGTCACCGGACTCTTCCAGCTTCCTGCGCAGATAATTTATATAGACATCCACTGACTTGGTATTCAGATTGAAGTCATAGCCCCATACTTTTTCAAGTATGTCCATCCTCGAAAGTACCTTACGGGGGTTCTTCATCAGGTATTCCAATAGCCTGAATTCCGTGGCGGTAAGCTCGATTACCCTGCCGTCTCGCTGAGCATTCTTTTCATCCAGGTTCAGCGTAACGTTGGAAAATGTAAGCACATTGCCCCGACCGTCATGCACGCCCGCCACCCCTGCCGGCGCCCTTCGCAGCAGCGAACGCACCCGCGCCAACAGCTCCGCGATCTTGAATGGCTTGGTAAGATAGTCATCTGCGCCCGCATCCAGCCCCATTACAATATTGTCCACCGATCCAAGGGCTGTCAGCATTAACACCGGCGTATGTATCCCCTCTTTGCGGATCTTCCGGCAGAGGTCCATGCCGTTCCCGCCGGGTAGCATGACATCCAGTATAAAAAGATCGTATTGCCAGCGGGTAATATGATCCCATGCGGATGTCCCATCCATGGCGACGGATATCTCATATTGCTCTTCCATAAGGGCCTTTCTTATCACAGAAGCTACGGAATGCTCATCTTCGATAAGTAATATACGGGTATTCATTCGTCTCATTTTCTTACAATGTCGTAAATAGGCACCGGTGGATCAAAAGACTGATTATTTTCCGGCCGTGCATAAATATTTCTGACAATATCCATACCCTTTACCACCTTCCCAAAAGCTGCGTATCCCTGGCCATCAGGATTATTGTCGCCACCAAAATCGAACCCGGGCTGATCGCCGACACAGATAAAGAATTCAGTGGTCGCCGTTCCCGGCGTTGTGCGGGCCAGGGAGATCACGCCATCCTTATGAAGGATATGGGTCTGCTGTGTATTCTCATGGGGTATGCCCGGAAGGGAAGCCGCCTTCTTTTGATTGCTCCTCCAGATGCCTCCCTGTATCAGTTCGGACTTACTCGCCTCGGAAGACTGATTATCATCATTCAGCACCCGGTAGAAAGAACCGTTGTGATAAAACCCCGAATCGACATACGATAAAAAAGCCGCCACCGTCTTAGGAGCCTGCCCCGGGTAAAGCTCTACCTCGATATCTCCCGCTGCCGTCCTGATCCGGACATGAGGCTGCCGGCTCTCATTCCCACCGCATGAAACTAACAATACCAGGCATAGGAAAAAGACAGGGATTCGTTTACACATACGCCAAATTACCTAAATTATAACGATATTCACGAATGCAACTGGACTTCCCTTTTTTCCAATTGGTATTCACCGGGCTCATTTCCCTGTTCCCTGCGGTCAACCCCGTAGGATCTGCCTTTATCGTCGACCCCCTGCTTTCCGGACTGAACCACACCGAACGCAAAGCCGCTTCTCAAAGAATAGCCTTTTATTGTTTCCTTATCTGTACCGTATCCATCCTTGTCGGTACATACATAATGGAGCTTTTTGGCATTTCCATCCCCATCGTCCAGGTGGCGGGAGGTATCATGATCTGCCGGATGGGCTGGCAGCTGCTGACCACCGACGACGGTATAAAAAAAGGCAATAAGGAGACAGCGCAGCCCGATAGAGTTGACATCGAGAACCTCCTGTTCTATCCCATCTCCTTTCCCATGACAACAGGGGCCGGTACGATCTCCGTCCTGCTGACCCTCAGCGCCCATGGAGAGGACACTGATATCAGCAAACACCTGATAAAGCTGGTCGCCCTCTTTATCGCCGTACTCCTTATCTGCCTGTTGATCTATATATGTTATGCAAATACCCCACGGCTGATCAAAAGATTGGGACCGAGAGGCGAACAGATCGTGAACAAGCTCAGCGCCTTCCTGGTCTTTTGCATCGGGATGCAGATAGCCACTGCAGGTATCCGCACATTATTGAAAGGCTGAAGACCATCCTATCGACCCTGAACCCGTTAAAGGCAGTCCTTGATCTCCCGTATCGTTTCTACAAAAGCTTTTTCCTCATGGACATGATCCTGCCATGCCAGCCCCCTTTCCATCAGGTCGATGCTCCGCACAATGGTAGACCCTTCAATCCCCGGCTGCCTGCCTAAAATAAACACCGTGTCTGAGATGGCAACCGTGGTCGTAATATCGTGCGATACAATGATCAGCGTTTTGAACTCATGCGAGAGAGACACTTTTAACAACAAGCTCACCACCTTATCCAGCACACAGACATCCAGCCCCGAGAACGGCTCATCCAATAGTAAGAAATCAGATCCTTTCAACAACTGCTGGATGATGCTCACCCGTTGTTGCTGACCCCCCGACAGCTGCCTGGGATATCGTTTCAGGACATCCGACAGATCGAATTGCGCAGCATATTCCGAAATGGCCTCCGTTTCATGTCCCGTCAACGCCTTATTCTGATGAGCTGCCAGCCTGAGGGATTGCTCCACAGTCCTCCATCCGAACTGATAGTAGTTCTGGAAAATAACGCCCATGTCACCGGCATGAACAGGACGCAGCGACCAGGGCGTACTTTCCCGGACAAGGATCTCGCCCTTGTCTGGCTTCTGCAGACCGGAAAGGATACGAAAGAGCTGTGTTTTACCGATACCGCTACGGCCGATCAGCGACACCACCTGCCCCTGCTGAATGCCCGGCCGGATGATATCCTCGATGCTGAAATTGATATCGTGCAGGATGCATTTATTGTCATAAGTAAGGGAAAGGTCCTTCACCTGTAAGAGCGTTTCCCCTTTGCTATAAATAGTCATAGTTAGAGTTTTGTATACGGGAAGAACCAGTGACGCAATCTTCCCAGTAAATGATCAAAGAAAAGACCCAGTCCAAAGATCACCGCCTGCAAAGCCATCACATGCACCAGGTCGTTGTATTTATTGTATTTTATCAGCAGCGTACCCACACCTCCTTCGCTCATGCTCAATCCCTCTACCATCGTGATCATCATCCAGGCAATGGCAAAGTTCTGTCGTACGATCTCGAAGACCTGGTCCGCCTTGCCGACAACGATCACCTCATAGAGGCTCTGCCATCGCCCATATCCCAGCGTCTGACAAAGCTCGAACTCCTGTGCATTGGTGTGGGTGATGACGGACAGAAAGGAGGTGGTGAAGAAAGGCACGATGCCGAACACCAGCAACGAAAGCTTCAGCTGGCTGCCGTCCCTGGTCAGCAACGTAAAAATAAATATCAAACCTGTCAACGTAAGATATCTGCATTTCACGATAAAGTGCGCCAATGGCCGGAAGAATGGCACTACGGACAAATAAGCAAAAACCAAAGTAATCACTACTGAAAACAACAACGCTTTCAGTGTCAATAATAAGCTTACCAGCACATTGTCCCACAGCAGGCTGGAAGTAAGCAATCCGCCCAATGCTTCCCCGATCCGCAAAGGCGAGGGGATAAGCCCTGCCGGAAAGGACTGCCAGATGGACAATAGTACGATGATCTGCACCGACACCATCGTAAGGACCGTAGTCCGGCTTATTTTCTCAAAAGGTCTGAACATAAGAGTATATTGAGGGAGCGGCGTCCAGCCGCTCCCAATTAAAAAACTAGTTACCTAAAACGATCTCCACGCGACGGTTGCGGCTGCGCCCCTCTTCGGTCCTGTTGTCGGCCACCGGTTTATCAGCGCCGAAACCTTTGGACTCGATACGGGTGTCCTGCAACCCTTTACGGACTAGATAATCCTTTACAGCTACAGCTCTCTTTTCAGACAGCGGGATGTTGACGGCATCGGTACCATTATTGTCCGTATGACCGTAGACACCCAGTTTCAGACCTTCCGCAACCACAGCCGAACTGAAGATCTCATCCAGCGTCCTGTAAGAGGATGGCCGGATAATGGCAGAGCCCGTCTCGAACTCGATGTGATAGCTGCGTGAAGACACGGCTTCCGTGATCTGATCCGCATATTTCGTCTCGATGGCCTTGCCTTCCAGCAATTCAGGGTGATTGGATATCACACTGAGAAGGAAAGATTTGTCCAGCGCCTTTTCATAAGGCATAAAGCTGGGCATGATGGAGGGGTACATCTTCACCATCAGGTTACCGAATGTGTTGTAGACGGCTTTATAGCGGTCTACCTTGTCGTTACCCAACCCATAGGTATTGGCCATATCCGCCAGGTTGAATACCATGGAACCACCCAGGTTCACCGTCATACCACGGATGTCCTTTTCAACTACACCATTGTAGTACTTCAACCAGTAGGCCGCGTCCTTTTCCTGGTAGAGCTTTGCGCTGACCTCAGCCGCGAATTGCTTCGCTTCGCTGAAACTGCGCACCTGGTCGCCGGCCTGGGCCAGGGCAATGATCATATTCTCGATATCCGTGCGGTGATCATTCGCCCACTTCCTGATGGCAATCGTTTGGTTGGACATCTGCGAAGCATATTGCCTCGTGCTGGCGATGGTGACAAGACCACCCTTCTTGGTGGCGACATTTACGTCACCAGGGGTCCAGGTAGCGACAGCATCCACACCTACGACAGTGTCCCGGCCTGTCGTCCTGCCATCGGCAACGATCTTTCTGCTCTCCGTATATCCGGTGATATATTTGTTCGGAGCATCCAGGAAATCACTGGCGGCTATCAGGTTGATGGCTCCGCCATCATATGTGGTCTCGTCAGGATTGACCTTAAGACCATTGTCGCCGGCCCATTTCAGCAGGATATTGACGTCCCCGTCCCGCAGCACGCCGGCTACACATTTACCCACCGCATTATGCGGGTCCTGCTTCCAGGATATGGGTCCCATTATCTGGTCCTCACCATAAGACTTACCGTGCGTTACAGGTATAATGACGGGCTGGTATTCCGGTCCCAAAGGCTCCAGCTCCTTTGATAAGGAGGTCATGAAAGCAGGCATACCGTCACCCATAAAGGTGATCAGGACACCCGGTTCATTAGGGTTGTTCTTATACTCTCCGGCGAACTTCACCAGGTCGGCCATCTGCTTGTTGCAGTCGTCCTGCCTGATATAGGAGATGTCCAGGTGCGCCTTGTCGAACAGGGAGTTCTTGCTCGTACGTACGCCACCGTTGGCATACAAACCGGAGAACTGGGCATTCCAGGCCATGCGTTCCCAGGTGATACGCGTGCCGCCATTGACGGCATCGGCATCGGAAGGCAGGGGTTGCAAAACTGCATCCCCTTTCAGCGATGCTTCAGGAGCATCGGGGAGCGCTACTTTACCAACCTCTACTGCCTTACCGGCTTCTTTCGGACGATTCTGATACCATTTGACGCCCAGTATGCCTGCCGTTACTACGGCAGCAATGATGAGCAATTTTCCAGCGGGTTTTACTTTGACTGACATATATTTAAATTTTAAGGGTTTAATAAAAATTGTTTAATCCAACAGACCTTTATAGCGGTCGGGGGTCTTGACATCTTTCAATCTTCCCCGGTCCTCTTTTGAGGCCTTTTCGCTGTAGTTGAAATCCTTCCCTATGTCAAAGCTGTTTATCAGCTCGAGGGCCTGCGCGGACTTCGCTTTATCTTCCAGCGTCTTGTCATCCATAAAGCGGGACGTGACATCGATGGCGGACTTGATATGCCCGATCTTTTCCCCGATGTTGACCTTTAAAATGGCCAATGCCTTTTCCGCATCCTGGTTCAGATCGTCATCACCCTTGAAAGCCTTCATGGCGCTGGTGACGGCGGAGAGACCGGTGGTGACGGAATAATAGAGGTCTTTCTTAGCCTCGAGGTCCAGCTTGGCATCCTCCAGCATGATACCACTCTCTTCGTAGGCGGCATCGGCAAAGCTTATCAGCTTGTTCAGGTCACTCACGATAGGAGTGACATTGTCGATGTACTCACGGCAGCGAAGGACATTGTTGGCATACAGGTCTATCTGCCTGTTGTTGGCATTCTCTGACTGAAGGATCTTCACCTTTTTGATATTCAGCTGCAGTTCCTTTTCTTTATCTCCCAGCTTTTCCTTCAATTCACTCTGCTTGCCTTTCAGCCGCCCGGACTGGCGGAAGAGCGTTTCTCTATCCTTGTATCCCTGGTCGATCTTCGCCTGCAGGATACTGAAAGGGTTTAGCTCGATGGCCAGCCCGATGGTATAGTTGGCGATAAAGGCCGAGAAATACTTCAGGGCGCGCCAGAATTTTTTGCTGCTGACGATCATCAGCAGGAATCCCATTACCACACCACCGATGATCAGGTTTACCAGGTTCCAGGTCACCGTCACCAGCCAGGGTAATACATAGGTGAGGAAGCCGTAGGCCAGCCCTGCAAAAAGAGACAGACCAATGACGGCGGTGGCGATATTCTTGGGCTCGCTCCACCATCCGGGTGTTTTTGTTTTTTCGATCAGCTTGTTCATGGTCAATGTAGTTTTAACGTTAATGGATATACTGTTTTATCTTTTCAATGTCGGCGGCTATCTGCTGCTTTCTGGCAGCGCTTTCCGCCGTGTAATCGCCGCTCCTTCCGGTGATCTTCTGCTCGCTTTCCCTGATCTCCGCCTGCAAGGCCGCGATCTGGTTTTGGAGGTCGCTGATCTCCTTCGAAAGACTCCGGATACGCTCGCTTTTTTCTTCCGCTTCCGCCTTTTTACCATGCACTTTTTCCTGCAAGGCAGCTTCTACGGTAGAATGGAACCGGTCCGCATCGGTGTTCAGCACCCGCAGGTACTCTTCCGCGGTGGACAACAGCTTCTCTTTTGTCAGGCCCTGCACCTGCAGACCTGCATAGGCGGCGCAAAACCGCGAGAACTCGTCCGGCACGGCTTTTAGCGCGGCTACCATCTTCGAGAATTCGAAGTAGTCAGGACCCGGAATATTCGCTTCGCTGAACAGCTTGTCGAAGTACTCCGTCATACGGTTATCCGTACCCACACTTTTCGGAGGTACACTTTCACTGCTCTCCGGCATGCTTATTTTTACCGGATCTTCTTTCTTATTCACTCCGGGGCTTTCCACCGGTTTGTCCGGCGCCTTATCGGAAGGTGTCACCTCCACGAAAGCCGACAGGATCTTTTTACCAATACTTGCCATGGTTGTTGATTTTAGTGGTTTAATGAAAAAAATCTTTATCGTAAGGGCATAGCATGGCCTCTGGACGGACCGGAGGTCGTCGTCAAAAGACAAACCTGGATGCATAACCGCACACGGTTATAGCGCACCGCAGTAGCTATTAGCCCGGTGTTGTTTACATCAGCATAGAGGTAAGGAGGATGTTCTCCCGCATGATTGCGGTGACATTGGCCTTCCGGCCAGGCGCCTTGGCATGACTGTGCGTCAGCTGGCGAAGGATAAGGAATATGGCGATAGACAGCAGCAGCGCTACCGCACCAATTATCTTTTTCATTTTCTAATGATTAAAAGCAGTTACTTATTGATCCCGAACGAACCGGAGGTTCGTTGTCCCTGGGACAGTTATTCGATCTTTGCTGGGGAATTTTTATCAGCTGAAGATTTCCGGTAGTCTTGCCCTGTGAAGTGAGTAGGGAGAAGTAGCCGGCGTATGTGTGTTCATGTTACTTGGAGACTGGCTCCGTTTTGTTTTGATGGAGTAAAGATATAACAGGTTTGCCCCTCCCTGTTAGTACATCCGGGTGGATCGGTCCTTTTTGTCGAATACCGGTAGAGTATGTGTGATGAGTGGTAACATAAATGGCTGAACGCAAGATATTGGGTCTGAACGGCATTTTTCGTTACGCTGTTGCAATTTTTTACAACTACTTCCCATTCAACACCTATCTGAATTTAATACATTTGAATATTACCCTTCACATCCAAACACACCCAACATGCTATCAAAAGTAAGCATAACCGTATTGGCATTTATGATATCCCTGTCACTGGCAGCCCAGGATACACATTCCCAGATCCCTCTCTGGCCCAACGGCGCTCCGGGATTTGAGAACAGACGCAATATTCCTGAGGAAGCAAAAGACTATTGGGTAAAATCGATCCACAACCCCTCCATCACCGTCTATCTGCCTCCCAAAGAAAAAGCCACAGGAGCCGCCGTCGTCATCTGCCCGGGCGGAGGGCACCGGTTGCTGGTGTATAATGCCGAAGGACGGGATGCCGCTCTTTATCTCAATAGCCTTGGCGTGGCAGCCTTTGTATTAAAGTACAGGCTCTTCCGGCAAGACTCCGCATACACCCTTGAAAAGGACGTAAAGATGGACGCTTACAGGGCGATGCGCCTGGTGCGCAGCCGGGCAGCAGAATGGGGGATAGATACAGATAGAGTGGGAATGCTGGGGTTTTCTGCGGGAGGAGAGGTGGTCGCATTGATAGCCTATGCACCCGGCGAGGGAGACCCACATGCATCCGATGCTGTAGACAGGCTCAACGGCAGACCGGACTTTCAGATGCTGGTATACCCGGGCCCATTGGGCGTACCCGAGAAGGTCCCGGGAGATGCACCCCCCGCCTTCCTTATCGCAGCAAACGACGATGAATGCTGCGCCGTACCGGTGATTAAATTATTGGAAAAATATAGAGAAGCTAAAGCTCCCGTCGAAGCACATATCCTCTCCGGAGGCAGCCATGGATTCAATATGGGATACCGCAGCAAGCTGCAGGCGGTAAAGACCTGGCCCCAACGTATGGCGGATTGGATGTCGGACATGGGGCTGTTGACCCCACGGCGCCAGTAATGATGGCACAAAAAACGGTCCCCGGTAGGACTACCGGGGACATACTAATCAAAGTGTTTTAACCATTAAACCTTATCCTATGAAAAGACAAAGCTACATCAGTATTTTGTATGGAAATAAATTCCCTGCCTAAGAGTTTACACTTTAGGACCAAACTTTAATGAAACACGGGTAATACCCTTAGTAGATTGTACGTACTATTTCCGCCTGGAAATAGCTTTTTTTGGGGCAGCCGCCGCCTGCTGTTTGGCCAGCTCCTCTTCCTCGGAAATAATATAAGGCTGCGGAATAGGCAGGTCTCCCATGACATCAGGCAGCAGGTAGATAATATTGGCCACTGAATTATAGCTGACATCAAAAAGCCGCCAGGTCTCGCCTTCATCTTTGGATTGGCCCAGGAAGTAAGTTAAGAGATGATATTTTTTCTGGTCCCTGTGAATATAACGGGATACCCGGATGACACACTGCCATTGATCGTCCTTCGTCATCAGGGTAATAACCTCTCTTTCCGGATAGGCTTCGTCAATCTCGCTGACAGTACGGGGATGGATCTTATTGAAATGCTCGATAAATCCATCCTTGCCTCCATAGTGTTTCCAAACACTGGCAGGGGCCAGATCGGCATATTCCAAAGGATTGTTATAGGCATCTGTTTTAACAAGACTATCAGCGAAAAATAGGGCTCTTTCCTTTATCTTTACCGTGTCAGGTTGGGAAAATACGGTCGGAATAGCTACAAAAAGGGTCATAATGACCGTTAAGGACAAACTTGTTTTCATGAGGGATGGACTTTGGGAGCCAAAATAATACAAAAACCCGGCTGACACAAGGTAATTTTTCATTTTTTATAGTATATTGACCCACACCTACACTCACAACTATCTATGTTAAGGAAAACTGATTTCGTTTATTCAGCCAAGCAGGAGCCGCACCGCCTTCGTACCCGGCAGATCTTAAAAGAGCACCCCGAAGTCCGTAAACTGATCGGTAAGAACAAATATACTTTCTTCGCTATATTAGGTCTGGTAGCCTTCCAGGTAATCCTCGCATGGCTTGTAAGCGCTCAGTCGTGGTGGATTGTATTCGGCGCAGCTTATTTACTGGGCGCTTTTGCGGATCATTCTTTATTTGTCATGATCCACGAATGTGCTCATCACCTTCTGTTCAGGAACCGCGAGGCCAACCGCCTTGCCGGCATCCTGGCTAACCTGCCGCAAATATTCCCCAGCAGCGTATCTTTTGAACGATACCATATCAAACATCATTCTTTCCAGGGTATTCACGAGTTGGATGCCGACCTGCCCAACCGCTGGGAGGCTAAGCTGATCAATAACTATTTCGTCGGAAAAGTGATCTGGCTGCTGTTCTACCCTGTTTTCCAGGTTTTCCGCATTTCCCGTCTCAAGGAGATCAAGCCTTTTGATAAGTGGGTGGCCCTGAACTGGTTAGCAGAAATAGTCTTTACGGCAGGCATGTGGTACGCCTTTGGCCCCAAAGCCATTGTATACTTGCTCGCCAGCTTCTTCTTCTCCGTTGGATTACACCCTTTGGGCGCCCGATGGATACAGGAGCATTATCTTACCCATGACGAGGAACAGGAAACCTTCAGCTACTACGGCGTGCTGAATGTCGTCGCCTTTAACGTAGGCTATCACAACGAGCACCATGACTTTCCTTCCATTCCCTGGAATAAATTACCCCTGATCAAAAAGACCGCTCCCGGATATTATGACAGCCTCCAATCGCACAAATCATGGACGAGGTTATTCTTCCGCTTCCTGTTCGACAGGGAAATATCCCTTTATCACCGTGTCGTTCGTAAGGACAGGGGTAAGGTAAAGCTCACAGACGAATCCAGGCCCGATCAGGACCTCATCGTCTCCGAACGCAATGAGACCATGGCAGGGGTCTGAATCTACATGAACCGGCTCGTTATCTAAATAAACACCCTCGTTCCGGAATTGAAGTTCTCCCGGAATTCTTTAGGCGTGCAGGTCTTTTTCTTCTTGAAGATCCTGTTGAAATTGGAAATATTATTAAAACCGCAGTTGTAAGAGATCTCCGCAATGGAATGCGTAGTATCGATAAGCATCCTGGAAGCATGCCCTAATCTTATTTCGTTGAGACTGTCGATAAAGGTATTGCCCGTCCTCTTTTTGATGAACCGGCTGAAGGACACCTCCGTCATATTGACAAGCCTGGCCACCTCTCCGAGTGTAATGGACTTGTCATAATTATGGTTCATATACTCGAAAGCCTTTTCAATGCGCCTGCTGTTGTACGTAAAATGCTCGTTGGTAAAAGATGCATCCGACAACGTACGCATATTCCGGGAGATGGAGAGATCATGCAGGATGGATAATAGCTCCAGCACAGAGTCAAATCCGTTTTTCTGGTTGAGTGAAAGAATGCGGGGCGTCACTGCGATAGTCGTCTCCTTTGAAAAGAGGATCCCTTTCTGCGATCGCTCCATCATGCTCCGGATAAAGCTCAGCTGGTTCCTTCTCAAAAGCTTTTCCTCAAAAAGATCCTTGTGCCACTGGATAGTGACCTCCCGTATCTCTTCGCTTTTACATTGATGCGTAAACCAGGCATGATAAAGATTCGGCCCTACCAGCACCAATTCAAGATCATCGATGACATCGATATGATCTCCCACGATGCGCCGCGCACCCTTGGCATTGATGATCAGGTTCAATTCCAGCTCTTCATGATAATGCAGGGGAAAAGTGAACTCTTTTTTTACACGGGAAAACATAGTGAAGCAGTCGTTTTGCGTAAGAGGCGTGATCTCCCGGATAATGTTTGTGCTCATATGGCAGCGCGTTAAGGTTTAATAAATATATTCAAAACCCCCGGAACACAGGGAGGATTGACTGATTAGTACCAAGTTAAGATAAAATAGTATAGGATGAATAGGGTGACAAAATGTTTTAATTAGTATATGTAAATCAATTATTTATCGACATAAGGCCTCGTCCCTGAACCCCGATCGGTGGTTTAATGTCCAAACTGGGATAAAATATCATTAGTTTTTAGGTCCAACGGGGATATATATTTGCTTCCATCTCCCATCCGAATGACTACAGCTGCTGCAAATACCGCTAAAACCGATAGCTTAGTTTCATGAAATTACAATTACCGGATCTTCTCATCATTGCAGCTTATCTTATCACCATGGTGGGGATCGGCTGGCTTTTGCGTAAGAAGGCCAGGCAGAATAAAGACAACTATTTATTGGGAGGGAAATCCCTTCCCTGGTATATGTTAGGTCTAAGCGACGCTTCCGATATGTTTGACATTTCCGGCACCATGTGGATGGTGAGCTTATGCTTCGTATATGGTATGAAAAGTATCTGGATACCCTGGCTATGGCCCGTATTCAACCAGGTATTCATGATGATGTACCTGTCCCGCTGGCTGAGAAGGTCCAATGCCACCACAGGTGCAGAATGGCTTATCAGCCGGTTTGGTGCATCCGGACGTGGCGTACGCTCTTCACATAACATCGTCGTGGCCTTTGCTTTGCTAAGCTGTCTTGGTTTCATGGCCTACGGTTTTGTGGGATTGGGTAAGTTCGTACAGGTATTCATCCCCTGGGAAACAGTAAGCCCCTATATTCCTTTCCATCTTTCCCCCGAATATGTGCCTCATTTCTACGGCATCGTTTTCACGCTTTTTGCTATGTTCTATTCCATCCTGGGCGGTATGCATAGCATCGTGCTGGGAGACGTCATTAAATATGGATTGATGACCGTTGGCTGCATCAGCATTGGCATCATCGCCATGATACATCTCAGGGGTCACAGGCTGGCTGTTCCCGCAGGCTGGCTCAATCCGTTCTTCGGCGTACAGCTGGATCTGGACTGGCGCAATATCCTCAACGAGGCGGATAAAAAGATACAGGCGGATGGGTTCTCGCCCTTCAGCGTATTTTTTATGATGATGCTTTTCAAAGGAATATTTGCCAGCCTCGCAGGCCCCGCGCCTAATTACGACATGCAGAAAGTGCTTAGCACCCGCAGTCCTGAGGAGGCCAGTAAGATGAGCGGCTTCGTCTCCATCATTTTGCTGCCTATCCGTTATTCCATGATCATCGGCCTTACGGTCCTGGCATTGTTGTACCACCGGCAGATCAGCGGTCAGCTGCAGACAGGGCAGGGCACCGACTTCGAAAGGATCCTGCCGGCCACTATCAATAATTTCCTCCCTGTAGGACTGATGGGCATCGTGCTGACAGGTTTGCTGGGCGCTTTTATGGGCACCTTCTCCGGTACGCTGAATGCCGCGCAGGCTTACCTGGTGAATGATATCTACCTGAAATATATCAACCCCGCGGCCGGTACCCGCAGGACCATTTATATGAACTACCTGGCCGGCGTGGTAGTGGTGATCACAGGTGTTGTACTGGGGCTTTTTGTACGGGACGTCAACACCGTCCTGCAATGGATCGTATCGGGGCTGTATGGAGGTTATGTGGCTGCCAATATGTTGAAATGGCATTGGTGGAGATTCAACGCCAATGGTTTTTTCTGGGGTATGCTCGCAGGCATCATTCCGGCCATCGCGCTGGCCGTTCTGAAATCGGGCGGATGGCTCCGGGGGCTGGATCTTTACTACTGGCCTGTACTTTTTCTGCTTTCCCTGGCCGGTTCCATCCTGGGAAGCTATGCAGCTCCTCCTACGGAAGAGAAGGTGCTCATATCGTTTTACAGGACAGTGAGACCCTGGGGCTTCTGGAGACCCATACAGCAAAAAGTGATGGCCGATGATCCCTCCTTTATCCCCAATCGCAATTTCCGGCTGAATGCATTCAATATTTTCCTGGGCATCATCGGGCAGCTATGTCTGACCATCCTGCCCATGTATATCGTATTATGGCTGAAAGGACCCCTGCTCATCACAGTGGTTCTGCTATTGATAATCTGTTTTATCCTTAAGAGGACGTGGTGGGATAAGCTTAATGAATATTGACAAACATACCCGGTGCATATAAAAAGGACAACCATGAAGAACAATTTTGACAAGAGGTTATTGCAGCTTAACGAAGAATATACCCAGCTGATCAGGCGGCCCAATGAGGTCAGCGGACTCGGCAACGGGGTCTTCGATCGCTGGAAATATCCCGTGCTGACAGCTGCACATACGCCGTTGTTCTGGCGTTATGATCTCAACGAGAAGACCAATCCTTTCCTGATGGAACGGTTTGGGATCAATGGTGTCTTTAATGCCGGCGCCGTCAGGTGGAATGATAATTATGTAATGATGGCCCGGGTGGAAGGAGTTGACAGAAAATCCTTTTTTGCTATCGCAGAAAGTCCCAATGGTGTCGACCAGTTCAAGTTCTGGGACTCCCCCGTACATATGCCCGGCTCCGGTGAACCCGAGACAAATGTATACGACATACGCCTCACCCGTCATGAGGACGGCTATATATACGGGTTATTCTGCACGGAAAGAAAGGATGCTTCCGCGCCTCCGTCCGATCAATCCTCGGCCATTGCCCAGTGTGGCATTGCCCGTACCAGGAACCTGGTCCATTGGGAAAGGTTGGCAGATCTCCGGACCCCCTCTCCCCAACAGCGAAATGTAGTCCTTCATCCCGAGCTGGTCGACGGCAAATATGCTTTTTATACCAGACCCCAGGATGGGTTTATCGATGCAGGCAGCGGAGGCGGCATCGGCCTGGGCCTCGCCCCGTCTATCACCAATGCCATCATAGAAAAAGAGACCATCATCGACCCCCGTATCTACCATACCATCAATGAAGCAAAGAACGGTCTGGGCCCCGCACCTGTCAAGACCCGCCTGGGCTGGCTTCACCTGGCCCATGGCGTCAGGAACACGGCCGCCGGCTTACGCTACACACTCTATCTGTTTATGACTGACCTGCAGGACATCAGCAAAGTGATCTACAGACCCGGCGGTTACTTTATCGCTCCGAGAGGTGAGGAAAGAGTAGGAGATGTGTCCAATGTCGTATTCGCCAATGGATGGATAGCTGATGAGGATGGCACAGTATTCATTTATTACGCCTCCTCCGATACACGCATGCATGTTGCGACCACCACCATCGAAAAGCTGCTGGACTATGTGGTCAATACTCCCGCCGACGAATATCATTCCGGTGGCTCGGTAAACACGCTGCAAAAGATCATCGATAATAACAAGGCTCATATCAGGGCGGGTTCGGTAGTTTGAACATTTTGGTGTAGGTTTGGAAGAAGAAAAACTTACACAGATATGCGAATCTTGTCACGGGCGGCGATGCTGCTCATCATTTTCACTGCCGTCACTTCCATGATCGTTAAAAAACCTGTTCGCGTTGTATTCTTTGGAGATTCCATTACCCAGCAGGGAGCTCAGCCGGGCGGGTATATCGTTAAAATGAAAGACGCCCTGACAAAGGCCGGAAGAAGCTCCGACTTTGAGCTCATCGGCGCCGGCATCGGGGGTAATAAGGTGTATGACCTCTATTTACGCATGGACGAAGATGTCCTGGCCCAGAAGCCCGATGTTGTGGTCATATGGATAGGTGTGAATGATGTCTGGCACAAGACGTCTTCCGGAACAGGCACAGATCCTGACAAGTTCGAGAAATTCTACACGGCCATTATCAATCAATTGTTGGACAGACATATCAAGGTCATCCTCTGCACGCCCGCCGTCATCGGCGAAAAAACGGATTTTACCAACATGCAGGACGGAGACCTCAACGCCTATTCCCAGATCATACGTAACCTGGCCCAGAAATTCCATTGCGGCCTGGTAGATTTCCGCGAGACCTTCCATACCTATGAGCTGAAGAACAATCCATCTAATAAAGAATCCGGTATTCTTACAAGAGACAGGGTACACCTGAACGATGCCGGCAATCAGCTGGTGGCGGACAAAATGCTGGAAGCGCTGGATTCCAAATAACTCCAAAATCATTTCTCATGGCTAAGACCGTTATTATCACCGGCGCAAATGGCAACCTGGGTGTTGCCGCCGTAAAGAAATTCCTGGATACAGGATACAAAGTGATCGCAGTCGACCACATGGGCACACATCTCGGATTTGCCGCCTCACACGACAATTTCGAGCTGAGAGACGTCAACCTTTCGGACGAAGGAGCCACGGAAGACTTTATCAACGAGGCCATCAGTCTTTATGGACGCATCGATGGCGCCCTCTTCCTGGTGGGAGGCTTCGCCATGGGTGATGTCTCCGCGACAGACGGGGCTGCCATGAAGAAAATGTATTCTCTCAACTTCGAGACTGCCTGGTTTGCTGCCCGTCCCCTGTTTCAGCACATGCTGCAAAACGGTTTTGGACGCCTGGTGTTCATGGGCGCCCGCACGGCCATGAAACCCGGGCTGGGAAAAGGCGCCATAGCCTATGCGCTTACAAAATCCATGTTATTCAACCTCGCCGATCTGCTGAACGCTTCCGCAAAAGGAAAGAATGTACTTGCCTCTGTAGTCGCACCCGGCACGATCGACACTGCGCTCAATCACCAGAGCATGCCCGATGCCGACTCCAGCGGCTGGATAGCGCCTGCACAGCTCGCAGATCTGTTAGAGCTCATCTGTAGTGGAAAACAAATATGGATCGCGTAGCGATCCATATTTGTTCTTTCTAACCCATAAACAATTTACACAGTCAGCACGCTGTTCCATCCAGTGACCCCATCCGGCTCTCGTAAAGGGTTCTCAATGTCCTCCATCCACATCTTGTCATCGATAAGAAATCGATAATAATACTTGCCATTCGGCAACATAGGAATGGAGATCTTCCACCCTCCACTGACCCTTTCAGGCGTCATCTGCAATTCATCGGTTGCCCAATGATTGAATGTGCCGGCCAGGGAAATGTGCTTACAGGTGGCCTCATCCAGGTGATGAACATAAAACTCGATTGTTTTCTTTCGCCTGTTGATATACGGCGATTCGCGATGTTTCATAGCAACCCCCCTTTTTTAGATTTTAAATGAGAGTCTTCACGCGGGCAGGATAGGTTTAATATGGCCTGATCGAACTTCAACAAGCAACAGGTAGATGACAATTTATACGGTATAGAGTTCTGGGAGAGCTTACAAAATTTACAAATTTTTTTGGCATATTGCAAAAGGATGGGTTATTTATTTGCTAAAACGGTTTAATGCATTTTTAATGAGATAGAATGGGTTAAGACCCGCCATTACACTATATTACACCAATCCCCAAAGACGATTTTTCGGACATGGCAGAAACAAAGATCTTATTGGTCGAAGATGAAAAAAAGATAGCAGAAACCCTGCGTAAAGGACTGACTGAACAACATTATGAAGTGGACGTGGCTTATGACGGGGCCATCGGCAAAAAGCTCTTCGATGCCGGCAGCTACGACCTGGCGATACTGGACATCAACCTCCCCCTGATGAATGGATATGAGCTGGCACGCCATATCCGCTCCTACAATGAAGAGATCCTCGTGATCATGCTGACAGCCATGAACACCACCGAGGATAAGATCGAAGGTTTCGAAGCCGGAGCCGACGATTATATCGTAAAACCTTTTGACTTCCAGGAGCTGCTGGTCCGTATCCGGGCCCTGCTTAAACGTCTCCATCACCAGCCCGCCATCGGCGCCAATATCCTGAAGGTGGGCGACCTGGTAATGAACCTGGACAGTAAGGAGGTGACTCGTGAAGGCAAAAACATACCGCTGACAGCCAAAGAGTTCCAGCTGCTGGAATACTTTATCCGGAATAAGAACAAAGTGGTCTCCCGCATCGACATAGCCATGAATGTGTGGGACATCGACTTCGACACTAAAACCAATGTCATCGATGTCTATGTGAATTTCCTCCGCAAAAAGATAGAAAAAGACTTTTCCTCCAAGCTCATTTACACCCAGGTGGGCATGGGATATGTTTTGAAAGAAACTCCCTGATGTGAAGATCCGCTATAAGATAATGCTGCTGTTTACATTGCTGGTAACAGCGATCATTTCCCTGCTGACATGGTCCGTCTTTTATTTTGCCCGGCTCGAACGCGTGCAGGTCTTTAACAGAAGATTGAAAGCCCGTGCCAGCTATAATACCCAGCTGTACGCCCTCATGGGTGACAGCGCCTTTTCCTTTCTCCGGCGGATGGATACCACCGGAGGCGTGCTGCCCCGCCGTAGCATGGGCATTTATACGGACGACGGCAGGACATTATATCAATACGACGTGCCGGGCGCTCCTCTGCTCTCCGTCAATAATGAGCTCCTCAGGGAAGTAAAAGAAAAGGGAGAGAAGTTCTTTGTTATTGGCGACCGGGAAGCCGTGGCCATCCACAGGGAGACCAATAGGAGGGACTTTATTGTGGTAGTGGCGGGTCGTGACGACGATGGCCTGGAAAGGGTCGATACATTGAATAAGATACTCCTGTTCAGCCTGGTATTTGGCGTTTTTCTTACAGCCATGGTCAGCTATTTCTTTACGGGGCGGTTATTAAGACCCCTGTCCCAGATCATCCGGGAAGTAAAGGACATCTCCTCCTACGATCTTTCCCATCGCATCCGTGCCGGCGCCGGCCAGGACGAGCTTAGCCAGCTGGCCAATACATTCAACGAGCTGCTCGGCCGCCTGCAGGAATCCTTTGCCATCCAACGCAGGTTTATATCCAACGCTTCCCATGAGCTGTCTACTCCCCTTACTTCCGTATCCAGCCAGGTGGAAGTGATCCTGCAGAAGGAGAGAACTGCCGATGAATACAAGCAGGTGCTATATTCTGTCCGGGAGGACGTCCAACAAATGCGTCAGCTGACCAAAAGCCTCCTTGAGATTGCCAAGACAGGATCGCAGGGCGGTATCGAGCTCAACGAAGTGCGGGTGGATGAAGTGCTGCTGAAAATAATGGCCGACGTGAAGAAACTCAGCAGCGACTATCGTGTCGAGCTCAATTTTGGGGATTTCCCTGAAGATGAAAAGGATTTCGTCGTATTTGGGAATAGTGAGCTGCTGTACATCGCCATTAAGAACATTGTAGAAAATGGATGTAAATACTCCTCCGATAAGAAGTCCGTGGTGGACCTCTCTTTCTCGGATCATAAGGTATATGTCCAGGTAACGAACGAGGGTGACGTCATCGCCGCCGAAGAGATCCAACAGATATTTCAGCCTTTTTACAGAGGCGCCGGTACAGGTAATACCCGTGGTTTTGGATTGGGCCTGGCCCTTGCCCAGCGGATCATCGCTCTCCATAAAGGGTTTATCCGCGTGAGGTCGGATATGGACAGCGGAACCAATTTCACCATCGAGATGCCCTCCATCACCATCTTTAACTGACATCGTCCCCGCCATCCCCAAGACCCACCTTTTGTTAACACCACCTTTTTTAATTCCCGTTTAATCCCCCAAAGATCATGATGGCCTGGTTTTGGTACCCCTTGCCGCGAACCAGGCCATGAACAAATTATTCAACCATATGCTCGTGCCGGTGGACCTTGCAGATGATGAAGGCATCCTGCAACAGGCGCTCCACATGGCCGGCCGCCTTCAATGCCAGGTTCACCTGCTGTATCATGTCCCCACAGCACATAATGCCGGGGCCGCCGGCCGGCTAAAAGCCTTTATACGGCAGCGACACCCTTTCCTGGCAGATCCTTCCATATCCCTCGAGGTAAACACTGAGTCCTCCTTTCCTGAAAAACAGATAGTGGACTATTCCAAACGGCACTCGGTAGACCTCATCCTCCTTGTCAGAAAGAAAAAACCCGGTCACCCCCTATTCTATCACCCCGCTGGTGCAGACATCGATCGCCTGGTGAACAGGACGCATTGTCCGGTGCTTTCTATGTTCGAACAACCTTCCTCCACCAGCCTGAAAAATGTTGTACTGCCTGTGGGAGATCATCTTCCCATGCGCCAGCTATTGTTCGCCACCTATCTGGGTAAAACGGTAAATTCCACCATCCACCTGGTCGCGCCCGGCAGCGATGACCCGGACTTCGCCATCGAGGCCCGGGGCAATCTGTATAAATGCTACCGGCTGTTGAGAGAGAATACCAATCTCTCCATAGAATGCCTGTCCAGTCCCGGGGAAAACCTGGCAACAGCCGCCTGGGACTATGCGAAGAAAATAAAGGCCGACCTCATCCTTACTTCACCCGGTGCAGCATCCAGGCTCTCCGGCTTCTGGCAAAAGCTCCGTAGCAAATTCCTGCGACGTCTTGGCTTCCGGTCACAATCCGACATCACTTCCCAAATACCCGTGATGACCATTGGCAATCTTTCGTAAATTACACAATGCCATGGACTCAAGTCACCAATCCATTACATCACATTGGCCTGTCTGCGCTGGTGGCCGCACTGCCCCTTGCCTTTATCTTCTGGGCCCTCATCATCCGAAAGATGAAAGGACACACCGTCTGCCTCTTCACTACCCTGGCCGGCATGATCATCGCTACTTTAGTGTACGGCATGCCTGTTAAGCTGGCTGTCCTCTCCGTCATCGATGGCGCCCTGTTCGGGCTTTTTACTATATGCTGGATCATTATGGGCGTACTCTTCCTCTATCACCTGACTGTTGAAAGCGGACAATTCGCCATCATCCGCAGTTTTATGGCTTCCATAACCGCCGACAAACGGCTACAGGCGCTACTGATCGCCTTTGCCTTCGGCTCTTTTCTGGAAGGTGCGGCGGGCTTCGGCGCACCCGTGGCGATCACAGCCTCGATGCTGGCAGGCCTGGGTTTCGAGCCATTGTATGCTGCCGGCATCTGTCTCATCGCCAACACGTCTCCCGTAGCATTCGGATCTATCGGCATACCCATCACCGTAGCTTCCCAGGTATCCGGCTTACCTGAAATGGCCATTTCACAAATGGTGGGCAAGACCCTCCCCCTGCTGTCCTTATTGCTGCCTTTCTATCTCGTGTTCATCACCGTGGGGTGGAAGAAAACATGGGAAGTATGGCCTGCTATCCTGGTGGCCGGCGCCAGTTTTGCCATCGTGCAGTTTGTCACATCCAACTATATCAGCCCCATGCTGCCCGATGTGCTCTCCGGTCTGACGACCATCATTGCACTCATTATTCTTTTAAAGCAATGGTCACCCTCCTCTCTTCGGGTAAATGCCACCCCTCCGCAATACACTGCCGGCCAGATCATCCGGGCATGGTCCCCCTTTATCATCATGACCCTGCTGGTGATCCTCTGGGGTATCCCTGTCATAAAAGACAGGCTGAACGACATCGGACAATTCAAAGCCGCCATTCCCGGTCTGCAAAATTCGATCCTCCAGGCCGGTGGCAGCCCGCTGATCATCAAACCTTTTACTTTTAACTGGCTCTCCAATGCCGGTACAGCCATTTTACTTGCAGCCATCCTCTCTATGCCTCTCATCGGTGCAGGTGGCGCAATGGCTGCACGGGCCTTCCGCCTGACCCTGCGCCAGCTGAAATTCCCGGCTATTACCATCGCCTCGGTGATGGGATTCGCTTATATCGTAAATAATTCCGGCATGTCCATCACGATGGCTCTTGCGCTGGCAGCCACCGGCGTCCTCTTCCCCTTCTTTGCCCCCGTACTGGGCTGGCTGGGGGTATTCTTAACGGGGTCGGATACTTCTTCCAACGCCCTGTTCTGTAAATTACAGTACAACTCTGCCGCCGCCATCGGGGTAGACCCTGTTATCACGGTGGCTGCCAATATCTCAGGAGGCGTCACAGGCAAGATGATCTCTCCTCAATCCATCGCCATCGGCGCGACAGCCGTGGGCCTGGTAGGAAAGGAAGCCGACCTTTTCCGTTTTACGGTAAAGCACAGCTTTATCATGCTGATGATCGTATGTATACTTACCACCCTGCAAGCGTATGCAGTGCATCTTTTAAATATATTTGGCTTATGAATCAAATGAATATAGTCGTTATCGATGGGTATACCCTTCATCCGGGAGACCTTAGCTGGGAAAGTATAGCTTCACTGGGACAGCTGACCGTCTATGACAGGACACCGGCAGAGCTGATAGTGCAACGATGCAAGGACGCCGATATCGTTCTCACCAATAAGGTCCCTCTTACGGCAGCTACGCTTGAGCAGCTGCCCCGTCTGAAGATGATCGCCGTTACGGCCACCGGGTACAACATCATCGACACCGAAACTGCCAGGGCAAAAAACATCGTAGTCTGCAATGTGCCCGCTTACGGTACGGCCTCTGTGGCGCAGCACACATTCGCCTTGCTCCTCGAGCTGACGAATCGCGTAGGGCAGCACGCACGCAGTGTCAGCGAAGGGAAATGGCTGCATTCGGAAGACTGGTGCTTTACAGAGGGACCTATAATAGAGCTGGAAGGAAAGATATTAGGCATCATCGGTTACGGTAACATTGGCCAACGGGTAGGACTGATTGGCCAGGCCTTCGGTATGAAAGTCATCTATTATAGCCCCATGATAAAACCATGGACACCGGATGAGCCCGCCGATCTCCCAACACTTTTCTCCACCAGCGATGTGGTGACCCTCCATTGCCCGTTGACACCCACCAACCATGAGTTTGTAAATAAAGATCTGCTAAAGCTGATGAAACCCACGGCTTTTTTGCTCAATACCGCCCGTGGACAGCTGATACAGGAGCAAGACCTGGCAGACGCATTGAACGAAGGCCGGCTGGCCGGCGCAGCCCTGGACGTTCTGTCGAAAGAACCGCCCGTGGCGACCAACCCCCTGCTTACCGCCCGTAATTGTATCCTCACACCCCACAACGCCTGGATCAGCAGAGAGGCCAGGACAAGGATCATGGAGGTGACGACGGCCAACGTACGGGCGTTCCTGGACGGACAGCCCATCAACAAGGTCACTCATTCTCCATCGCCCTCGCAGCCGGCTCGATAACCACATTCCGGGGCATCAGCAGCTTGGAGATCAGGCCCGTCCACCCCGTCTGGTGCGAAGCGCCCAGCCCCTTACCGTTGTCCCCATGGAAATATTCGAAGAAGAGGATATGATCTTTAAAATAAGGGTCATACTGCATTTTCTCATTGTGGCCGAATGTGGCCCTTTTCCCTTTGTCATCACGAAGAAATATATGCGTCAGCCGCCGCGTCAGCTCCATGCTGATCTCGTTTAACGAAAAGTATTTACCGGAATGTGTCGGGTATTCCACTTTGAAATCATCCCCGTAATAATGATGGAAGCGCTGCAGCGACTCGATGATCAGGAAGTTCAGGGGGAACCAGATGGGGCCCCGCCAGTTGGAATTGCCGCCGAACATATTGCTGTCGGATTCTCCCGGTACATATTTCACCTGCAGCACCTGGCCGTCCAATCTCAGCTCGAAGGGATGTTCCTCATGATATTTGGAAAGCGCCCGCACGCCATATTCACTGAGGAATTCCGTCTCGTCCAGCATACGGTACAGCAGCCGCTTGATCCGGTGACCTCTCAACAGGGACAACAGGTGTTTTTCTTCCGAACCCTTCTCATGCCAGCGGGAGACCAGCGCCGCCAGGTCGGGACGGTGGTCCAGCAGCCAGTTCAACCGTTTGGCAAACTCGGGCAACGCCTCTAAGATGGCGTCGTCGATGACCTCTACGGCAAAAAGAGGCGCCAGTCCTACTGCCGACCGGATCCTTACCCGGAAGGGCTTTTCGCCCGGTATACGGATGGTGTCATAAAAGAATTCATCCTCGGCATCCCAAAGCCCCTCCGAACCCTCTCCCATATTGGCAATGGCCCCCGCTATGTGGAGGAAATGCTCGAAGAACTTATTGGCCATGTCCTGGTAAGTGGGATTGGACATGGATAATTCCAGGGCGATACGCATCAGGTTCAGGGAATAGGTTGCCATCCAGCTGGTGCCGTCCGCCTGCTCCAATGTTCCTCCAAAAGGCAGATGCGTATTGCTGCGGTCAAAAACGCCGATGTTATCCATGCCTAAAAAGCCGCCTTCGAAAATATTGTTCCCTTCCTGGTCCTTGCGATTGACCCACCAGGTAAAATTGAGCAGCAGCTTGTGAAATACGGTTTCCAAAAAGGCGAGATCCCCCTTCCCTCCATTGGCATGTTTCTCCAGCTCATATACCCGGTAAGCCGCCCAGGCATGCACGGGCGGATTGGTATCGCTAAAGGACCATTCATAGGCAGGCAGCTGTCCATTGGGATGCATATACCAGTCATGCGTCAGCAGCAACAGCTGATGTTTGGCAAAATCCGGATCGATAAGCGCCAGGGCAACACAGTGGAAGGCAAGATCCCAGGCCGCATACCAGGGATACTCCCATTTATCCGGCATGGATATGATATTCCGGTTGTTGAGATGCCTCCATTCATGGTTGCGTCCGGCCAGCCGCTGAGACGGCGGTGGCGGCTGCCGGGGATCACCTGTCAACCATTGATGGACATTGTAATAATACAGCTGCTTACCCCACAGCATACCCGCAAATGCCTGCCGCTGTACCCGTCTTTCATCCTCATCGGTGATATCCGCCTGTAATTCGTCGTAGTATTGATCTGTCTCGGTACGGCGGGCTTCGAAGGTCTCATCGAAATGCTGGAAGGGGACGAAGCCACAGCCATTTTGCAACCGCAGACGGACAGTGACGTGCCCGGCCGGTGGAACGATCCGTTGATAATGAATGGCGGCTTTCGTGCCTTGCTGGTAATTGACCGCATCTGCATTCTTGCCCACGATATACTCATTGATGCCGTCCTTGAAGTAGCCGGTGCCCGCAGTACCATACAATCGCTGTACATTCGTCTCGTTGTCACAAAACAAATGGCTATCCGGCTCTTCTCCGGAAAGGGTGAACTCGCCCAGGTCCCTGTGCTCGATGATGATATCGCCTTCATTGGAAGTCATCATCGTAGGCTTGTAATCGTCATACCCCCAGTCCCAGGTATTGCGAAACCAGATGGTGGGCAGCACGTGGATGGGGGCGGCCTCCTTCCCCCGGTTGTGTACGGTGATCCGGATAAGGATATCTTCCTTCTCCGCCTTGGCATATTCTATAAATACATCGAAATACTTGTCTTCATTGAAGATGCCTGTATCCATCAGCTCGAATTCGGGATCGTCTTTGCTCCTTCGCCGGTTTTCCTCCACCAGCTGGTGATAGGGGTATGCGGCTTGCGGATACTTATATAACATCTTCATATAGGAGTGGGTAGGACTGCTGTCGAGATAATAATACAGCTCTTTTACATCTTCTCCATGATTGCCTTCATATCCGGAGAGACCGAACAGCCTTTCTTTTATGATGGAGTCTTTCTCATTCCAAAGCCCTACACAAAAACAGAGTATCTGCTGTTTGTCCGAAAAACCGCCCAGACCTTCCTCGCCCCAGCGCCATGCCTTGCTACGGGCCATGTCATGGGTGGTATAGATCCACGGCTCTCCATTGACACTATAATCCTCTCTCACCGTCCCCCATTGCCTTTCCGAGAGATAGGGGCCCCATTTTTTCCAGTTTGCATCCTTAAGTCTTTCCTTTTCTATATTCATAATAGCCATTCCTTATCCATTCGTACTGAATCCCGGGTACAAGGTCATACCGCCATCCACAAATAAAGTGGTACCCGTCACATATTCGGAATCATCGCTGGCTAACCAGACGGCGGCGGCGCCGATGTCTTCGACTACACCCACCCGTCCGTAAGGTATCAGCTCCAGCAGCTTCTTCTCTGCTGCAGGCGTATCCCATGCCTGGTGGTTGATAGGCGTCTTGATGGCGCCCGGTCCAATGCTGTTGACACGGATCTTCCACGGCGCAAATTCCTGCGCAATGCTTTTCATCATCATCATGATACCACCCTTACTGGCTGCATAGTTGGCATGGCCCGCCCAGGGGATGACTTCATGCACGCTGCTCATACAGATGATCTTACCAGCCGAGCTGGATCTTTCGGGCACCAGGCCTCTCCGGAGGAACTCACGGATGGCTTCCCGGGCACAAAGAAATTGCCCGGTAAGATTCACGCCAAGAACAAAATTCCACTGTTCCAGGGTCATGTCCTGGAAGGGGGAATCCCGCTGCAATCCCGCATTATTGACAAGGATGTCCACCGTCCCGAATTGAGCGATGACATCGGCAAACATCTTTTTTACTTCATCTTCCTTACTGACGTCGCATTGGTAAATAATGCCCTTGTCCCCCGCGCTGGAGATCTCCTCCAACACCGCCCGGGCCGCAGCCCCGGTGGCTTCCACCGGATGATTGATCACTACCGTGGCTCCTGCCGCTGCCATTGCCCTGGCCACTCCCGCACCGATACCCGAGCTGGCGCCCGTTATAATAGCGATCTGTCCCTGTAATCTTTTCTCCTTCATGTCGGTAAATTATTGCTTCAATTTACCGATTTATATCCACGTGCCCTTTGCTTTCAATTCTATTTAACAATAAAATTCCAACCCTCCGTATCCGCCGCACGACCATAACGGATATCCTCCAATGCTTCTTTTAACTGCGATCCGACACCCGGGGCGCCGGGCGCGGGCAAGGTATAGTCCTTACCATCTATCCCAATGACACCGATGGGAGAGATCACTGCCGCTGTCCCGGATCCAAATGCCTCACTGATCAGCCCCCTGGCAAAAGCATCCTTCAATTCCTCCACATCCACCTGTCGCTCATCCACCGGGATGCCCTGGCGGACGGCCAGCGTCAGCAGACTGTCACGAGTGACGCCATCCAGGATCGAGTCGGATAAAGGCGGCGTTACCAGCGTACCGTCCAAAACAAACATCACATTCATGGCCCCCGACTCCTCTATAAAACGGTGTTCCTTCCCATCCGTCCACAACACCTGGTCATAGCCTTCCTCTTTTGCCCGCTGGGTCGGATACATAGCCGCGCCGTAATTACCCCCGCATTTGGCATAGCCCGTACCACCACGGGATGCACGTACAAAATCCCTTTCCACTTTTACCCGTACCGGCTGCTGATAATAGGAGCCGGCCGGACTGGCGACAATAGCAAAACGATAGTTATTCGAAACCTTCACCCTTAACCTGGCCTCCGTGGCGATCATAAAAGGACGAATATACAATGAGCTGCCTGCCGCCCGGGGCACCCAGGCCCTGTCAAGGTCCACCAGCCGCGAAAGCCCCTCCATAAAGATCTCCTGGGGAATAACAGGCATGCACAATCGTTCAGCCGAGAGGGACATCCGCTCATAATGTTTTTGGGGACGGAAAATGTTTACAGCCTCATTCTCCATCCGGAATACCTTCATCCCCTCAAAAATGGTCTGTCCATAATGCAGGGCCAGCGCGACAGGACTAAGCTGGAAATTTCCAAAAGGAACAATTTGCGGCTCCTCCCATCCTCCGTCGGCATAATCACAGATAAGCATATGGTCCGTGAAATATTTCCCGAATTCCAGGTTATCCCAGTTTACTTCCTGAAGCCTGGATGCATAAGCCCTCTGCACAGGGATGTACAACGATTTGGTAAGTGTCATGATTGAATGTTTTATTGTGTTATATAGATATCCTTTCCTATGCGCACAGTGGCATCCACCAGCGCATCGAAGTCCTCCAGCGTGCTGCGATGATTGGTAATGGCCACTCGTATGGCATATTGGCCATGCAACAGCGTATAGGAAGGCAGCGCTGTCCCTTCTTCATGCATGCGCATAAGTATCTCTTTGTTTGCAGCATTCAGCTCACCCTCCCCCATCCCTCCCGGATTCCATCTATAGCAAACAATATTGAGCGATACATCCGCCAGCAACTCCAATTCATCGTTCTCTTCTACCAGCCGGCCCAGATACTGCGCTTGTTCCAGGTTTTGATGCACCAGTCTTGCGTATTGCTCCATACCATGCTCCTTCAGCAGCATCCATACCTTCAAGGCCTTGAACCCACGCGACAGCTCCATTCCATAATTCGTAAAAGAGCCCGGGCCTGCCGACAATCCCCGTTCATGCTGCATCAGGTAATTCACCGAGGTGCTAAAGGCCGCCTGGTGAGCAGCTGTATCCCTCACCAGGACACATCCCACCTCATAGTTCATATACAGCCATTTGTGGAAGTCAAAGCTAAGACTGTCCGCCAGCTCAAGCCCTTTCAGCGTTTCCCTGAACGCTGGCAGGATATAAGGAATAGCCCCAAATGCCCCGTCGACATGAAACCATAAGCCTTCTTCCCGGGCAATAGCCGCCAGTTCCATCAGGTCATCGATGGCGCCGGTATTTACAGTGCCTGCATTACCGACGATGCAGAAAGGAAGATGACCCGCCTTGCGATCTTCCCGGATCATGTCGCGCAATACATCCGTACGAACACGATAGCCGGTATCCACCGGCACTTTCCGGAAATTGTCGCTCCCGATGCCGATGACCTCGACACCCTTTGCCACACAGTTGTGCGTCTCTGAAGAGCCGTACACCATCATCTGTCCATCTACAGCCCGCAGCCCCTTTCGTTTAACTTCAGCATGAAAATGATTTCTCGCCACCACAAGGGCTGTTATATTGGCAATGGATGCCCCGCTGGTTAACATACCGGACGCAGACGCAGGAAAACCAAACATCTCTTTGCTCCAATCCAATACCTGCTTGTCCACATACATTGCAGCATGATTCCCGATGGCGACATTGGCATTCATCCCGCTGGCCAGCATGTCCGCCAGCATCCCGAAAGGCGTACCGCCTCCCTCTACCCAGGACCAGAAACGGGGATGTATATTACCCTTATTATAAGGCAGGATGCAACGAAGGAAATCTTCATACACATCGGCAGGCGCCTGTGGACCCCATGGCAACGGCTGCCGCAAATCCTGCAGAACATTTTCAGGCGGCTGCACCCACGCCGGTCTGTCACTGATAGAGCTTAGGTAATCCATCATATCGTCCACCATGCGATGACCCAGCCGCCGCATTTCTCCCCAGTCGGCCGGATCCAGGCTGTATTCTTTTTTCATACCCTAAAATTCCGAACAATAACTTGAACAAAACAGATGCAGATTTATTAATTTTGACTATATCAGAATAAGCCGGAGGCACGTTCGCCTGCCGGCCGGAGGCCGCACAGCGGGAACAAACATGCCAAAAAAGAAATTCCACGATCAGGATCATCTCTACCTCCAGGTTGCAGAAGGTCTGGAAAAAATGATAGGAGAGGAGACCCTCAGGATAGGGGACAAGCTTCCCTCTGTCCGCATGCTCAGCGAAGAGTATGGCATCAGTATGGGAACGGCCTTCCAGGCATATTACCATCTGGAGGGCAAAGGTCTCATAGAATCCCGGCCCAAATCGGGTTATTATGTTCGCTTTAACTTCCGGCGGATGCCGGGTCTTCCCCGGATCGCTGAACCCGAGCCTGTGACCAGCGAGGTCAGCGTACAGGAGATGATCACCGCCGTCTTCAACGATATCACTTCGGACGACCTGATCAATTTTTCCATCGCGGCTCCGCCCACAAGTCTCCTGCCCGTTGCCCGGCTGAATAAATCATTGGTGCATGCCATGCGCTCCTCCAGGCATCATGGGATACAGTACGAGCACATTCAGGGAAATAAAGAGCTGCGTCGCCAGCTGGTAAAGCTGGCCTTTCATTGGGGCGGCAAATTTTCAGAGGAGGATGTGGTAGTGACTGCAGGATGTATGGAAGCCCTGGTGATGTGTCTGAAAGCTGTCACTCAGCCCGGCGATACCGTCGCCATTGAGAACCCCACCTATTTCGGGATCTTCCAGGTAATGGAAAGCCTGGGCCTCAAAGTGCTGGAAATTCCTTCCGACCCTTTGACAGGCATAGACCTCTCGCTGTTGGCCTCCATGATAAAACGATTCCCCATCAAGGCCTGTGTGTTTGTTCCCAATTTCAGCAATCCGCTGGGCTCCTGTATGCCCGATGAGAACAAACGGGCCCTGGTAGAGCTGCTGACCCGATCCCGTATCCCGCTGATCGAGGACGATATTTATGGCGAGCTGTATTTCGGTCGCCATCGTCCAAAAACATGCAAGACCTACGATAAAGAAGGCTGGGTCCTTCATTGCAGCAGCCTGTCCAAATCGCTGGCGCCCGGCTATCGCATCGGATGGGCTATCCCCGGACGGTTTACCGAACAGGTAGTTCGTCATAAGATGATGCACACAGTGTCGGGCGTCACCATCACACAGCATGCCATGGCCCATTTTTTAAGCATCGGCCGGTACGAATATCATTTAAAAAAACTGCGCAAGGCCCTGCACACACAATGTCTCCGTTATCTCCAGGGCATCATGCAGTATTTCCCGGAAGATACGAAGGTCTCCCGGCCCCAGGGCGGCTTTGTATTGTGGGTAGAGCTGGATAAAAAGATCAATGCCTATCTTCTTTACCGCGAAGCATTGAAACACCATATCTCCGTTGCGCCCGGACAGCTCTTCTCCATGCAGGGGCGCTTTGCCAATTGTCTTCGCATCAGCTATGCCCGGCCCTGGGATGAGGATGTGGAGCAGGGAATAAAAGTGCTGGGCGAACTTATCCGCAGACAAAGATCGTTGAATAAATAGACCGGATCATTGAAAACAGGTGTAACACTGTCTCCCGGTCATTTATATTCGGGCATGAAACAGCTGTTCTTTCTCCTTTTTGCATTTATCCAAACTTCCCGGGCCCAGACGATCATCAAACCCGGAGATCCCGGCATCCATTATGAATGGCTCACAAACGACCACGACTTTTACAAGGTCATCGTCTTCGACAGCACAGGCCGGAAGAAACTGGAGATCATGAACGAACAGGTCCAGACTATCGACTCCGTAAAACATACTATTCTGTCGGCCAGGATCCGTCAAGTCCCTTTCGGCAGGCAAATGATCGACACTTCCATCTGCACTGCCACGCTGACGCCTATACGTATGCATGAATACGATCAGCCAAAGACCTTCGAGCATGATTTTCACTTCGCCGGAACAAAAGCCTATATAAAGGATCTCAAAAAAGGTATGCTCTCCATCGATACTTTTAACATGACCGAAGGCTATTTCGATGAGAATTCGATAGAAGGGTTCCTGGCGGTTATCCCCTTTGAAAAGGGGCGGGAATACAGGCTCAACAGCTTCAGGATTGGGCAGCCGGGTAAGATCAACTCCTATGACATAGAGTACGTTTTTGACGACACATGGGGTCTGCCTGGTGATAATGACCTTAATTGTAATGTGTTACGGTTTAAGAACGCATACAGCAGCGGCTATATATGGATCGACCGGCGCAAACATAAGATGGTAAAGGAATATATCCGGATGGACTCGGGAGACAAGGTCCTTGTTGTAGAAAGGTAAAAAAACCTTATATTTAGGAAGAGTTCTTTTCACAGCGGACCACAGGTCCGTATCTCTCACCTAAAACGATGCCATATGAACCTCGTACAACGCGTGGAGCACTGGGGCGACACCCATCATCCCCAATGGCTCGATATCGTCCGCATTGCCCTCGGGGCATTCCTCTGCTATAAGGGAGTGGAATACCTGTATAACATGGGCGCCATGTTGAACCTCATTACGAATAAAATGGCCTTTGGATCATTTTCTTCCATGTTGATGAGCAATTATATTGCTTTTGCTCATCTGCTGGGAGGTATTCTGCTGATACTGGGCGTGCTCACCAGGTTCGCCTGTCTCATCCAGCTCCCGATCCTGTTGGGCGCGATCTTCTTTATCAACCTGTCACCGGAACTGTACAGACCTTTCTCGGAATTGCTGTTGTCCATCATCGTATGTCTGCTGCTGATCCTTTTCCTCGTGGTAGGCAATGGAAGATGGTCGATGCTGAAATTCAAGGATTGAACACACCCCCGCCGGGTGGCGGATCCACACCCCCATGGCCGGTGGATCATTCGGCATAGATGCCCTCAATCAGGTCACGGTATTTTTCCGTGATCACCTTTCTTTTGAGACTCAGCTTGGGTGTCATTTCACCTGTTTCGACGGTCCAGTCCGCCGGCAATAGCCGGAAGCGTTTCACCTGCTCGACATGACTGAAATACTTGTTATAGCTTTCGATGATCTCCTGGTAAAAAGCGATGACCTTGGGATGCCTGATCATTTCTTCCTGTGAGGATACTTCCACGCCATTCTGTTTACACCAGTCATTCAGATAAGAAAAGGATGGTACGATAAGGGCCCCGACAAATTTTCTTTCCGGGCCTACTACCATCAGCTGCTCTATATAGGGAGACTCTTTCAGTTTACTTTCAATAGCTAACGGCGCTACATATTTGCCGCCGCTGGTCTTGAACATTTCTTTCTTGCGATCTGTGATCTTCAGGTATTTACCTTCTACCATGATCCCGATATCGCCCGTATGGAACCATCCGTCATGGATGGCCTCTGCCGTAAGGTCGGGACGTTTGTAATAGCCGATCATGACATTCGGACCCTTACAAAGGATCTCACCGTCTTCGGCGATCTTTACTTCCACATCCGGAATAATAGGGCCTACAGTACCAAACATCCGGTCTTTCACCTCCCGGCGGTTCACACTGATAACAGGCGATGTCTCCGTCAGCCCATAACCCTCCAGGATAGGTATACGGGCAGCCGTAAAGATCCTGATCAGACGTACCTGGCAGGCGGCGCCGCCGCTGGCGATACAGGTGATATTATTACCCAGCGCTTCCCTCCATTTGCTGAAGATAAGCTTATTGGCCAGTGATAGCTGTAAGTTGTACCATGCACCCATCGGCTTATTGATCTCATATTTGGCAGCCAGATCGTGCGCCCAGAAGAAAAGCTTTTTCTTTATTCCTGTCAGTTCGCCTCCTTTCAACATGATACGATCGTATACTTTTTCCAGCAGCCGCGGTACCGTGACAAACATCTGCGGCTTCACCTCTTTCAGGTTCTCGCCGATGGTGTCCATGCTCTCCGCATAGTAGATGGAGCTGCCGCTGAAAAGATACACATAGGTGAGCATCCGCTCGTATATATGGTTCAGGGGTAGGAAGCTGAGCGTGCGCAGCGGTCCCTGGGGAAGACAGGGGATGCAGGACAATACGTTGCTGACGATGTTATGATGCGACAACATCACCCCCTTGGGCGTACCTGTGGTACCGGAAGTGTAGATGATAGTAGCCAGCTCTTCCGGTCGTATTTTGCTGCGGATGTCCGCGATACGGGCATCCTCCTCTGTACTGACCTCTGTCACCAGCTCTTTCCAGTGATGGGCATGCGCCACATGCTCGAATGTATAGATCTCTTTTAGGGAGGGCACCCTGTCGCGTATGCTCAATACTTTATGGAAGAGCTCTTCGTCATTGACAAAGATCAGTTTCACTTGCGCATCATTGAGGATAAATTCCAGCTCATGAATGCTGATGGTGGGATAGACAGGTGTAAGGACAGCGCCCGTCTGCTGTACAGCCAGGTCCAGCATGATCCACTCAGGGCGGTTTTTGGAAATGAGGGCTACTTTATCCCTTCCTTCGATAGTGCCATCCTGCCCTGAAATGCCCAGCCGAAGCAGGCCTGCACTTAGTTTATGAATGGTATCTCTCGTCTCCGCGGTACTATAGGTCCTCCATTTGCCATTTTCCTTGCCTGCCAGCATGTCCGGGAGGTCGGGTACTCCCTGCCCGGGTAAGATACAATCGAACAATCGTTTAGGTTCCGTCATGCTACAATGTACAAAACTTCCCCCAAAACACCTCACCTCCCGACCGTCTGATAATATTGCCCTTCCGGCAGCTTAAATATCCGTCCCTGCTGAAAATTTACAAATCGCTTGTATTCATCTCCGTGGGTATTAGTCCAGTTCTGAAAGGCGGTCAGGTTCTCCGCCGCACCGAATATCCATTGATTATAGGCATCGAACATCCCTTCCTTCAACAGCTGACGCTGGTATTCAAAAAGCCGGAAAGGATAGGTAGCGGGGTATTTTTCGTTCCAGCTGAGGATAAACTTTGTCCGCAGCAGGATCAGCGATTCCGTGGTGATGCCCTGCGCGACAACGGGCTTGAGATTACCATACATGCCAAGACAAGCCAGCGCAAAGGGGCTTTTTGAAGCCTGATCCTTCATAACATCTCCGTCAGCATACAGCTTCTTATAGGATTCCAGCAGGACCTCCTTGATCTCTGCCGTACGTTTGCTATAGCTTTCCAGGTTGACAAATATCTCTCCATAGAGGATACTCCAGATCTTGTCCAGGGTAAAATAATAATAGCGGCTGGCATTGTAATAGTTGGAGGAATAACCGGCATCGACCTCGATGCCTTTTTCCCATTGCTTGATGGCGCCGTAATTATCCTGGCGGGCAAAAAGCATCTCTCCATACTCATTATATAATACGCCGCTGAGAGGGAATTTTTTGATCCCTGCCTTATACAGCCTTTCACATTCCTTTGGCTCGTCGATAGCCTTGTACAGCATGCCCGCTATCTGGTAGCTCTGTACATCCGCATCGGGGCGCTCGGTGACAGGACGGATCACGTTCAATCCCTTGACGTACTCTCTTTGCAGATAGTAATTGAATGCAAGGTCCTTTTGCAATTCCAGGTTCTGGGGCTCTTTTTGAATGGCGCCTGTCAATACGAGGATGGCATTCGTATAGTCCCCTTGCCGTGTAAAGGTCTTGGCTGTCTCCTGTAAACTTTTCCCTTCAGGTTGTTGTGAAAAGGCAGGTAAGCTGGCAAACACCAGCATACAGGGTAGAAAAAGACTCCTTATCATCATAGCTTCGGCTTTAGCAGCCAAAGATAAGGCTAAATCAGGTTGGTCAACAGCCCATCCCGCAGTTTGGGTTCAAACCACGTGCTTTTGGGCGGCATGACATTCCCGCTGTCGGCAATGGCAAACAATTGCTCGATGCTGACGGGATAAAGACTAAAAGCCACCTTCCATTCGCCGCTGTCCACTCTCTTTTCCAGCTCTGCCAATCCCCGGATGCCTCCTACAAAGTCGATCCGTTTGTCCGTCCGCGGGTCTTTGATGGCCAGCAGCTTGTCCAGCACATTCTTTTGAAGGATGGTGACATCCAATACTCCGATGGGGTCGTTAGCATCATTTGTATACGTTCCTTCTTTAGTCACCAGCTGATACCAGCTCCCGTCCAGGTACATACCGAACTCATGGAGCCTGGCAGGTGCGAAAGCTTTATCTACTTTCCCTATTAGAAAGTCTTTCTGCAGGGTGTCTAAAAATTCTTCGGAGCTGGCCCCATTGAGGTCCCTGGCCAAACGGTTATAATCCAGTATGTGCAACTCACCCGAAGGGAACAGCGTGGTAAGAAAATAATCGGCGCTCTTCCCCGCTGCAGATCCCAGCTCCTTTCTAACCTTGGCCGCCGACGCTGCACGATGATGTCCATCTGCGATATAGGTAAAAGGTACTTTCTCTGCAAATGATTGCGTGATGGCGTTGATGGCTGCGTCATCATCCACAGCCCAGATGGTATGCTGAATACCGTCTTCCGCGGTAAAATCGTATAATGGAGCATGCGCATTCTTCCAGCCTTCTATCAGCCTGTCGATCGCTTCCACATTCTTATAGGCCAGGAATACATTCCCCGTCTGGGCGCGAATGGTCTTCATATGATGAATGCGGTCGGCCTCCTTGTCGGGACGGGTGAACTCGTGTTTCTTGATGACATCTTTTTCATAATCGTCCACAGAGCTGCCACATACCAGTCCTGTTTGGCTCCTCCCGTTCATGATCAGCCGGTAGATGTAATACAAGGGCTTTTGCTCCTGTAAAAGGACCCCTTTCTTTATAAAGTCCTGGAGGTTTTCTTTCGCCTTGTCATACACCTGCGTGGAATGTGTGTCGATACCTTCGGGAAGATCGATCTCGGATTTGGTGATATGCAGGAAAGAGTCAGGATTACCCATAGCCTCCTGCCTCGCTTCCATGCTGTTCAATACATCATATGGTCTGGATGCCACTTGCGCAGCAGATTGCGGGACAGGACGCAGTGCCCTGAAAGGAGTAATGCTTGCCATCTTTGTTGTCGTTATTAAGCTTTTTGAGTTGCGAATTCTTTCATCAATTCCGTAAGGACCCGTATACTTTCCAGGGGCATGGCGTTATACATGGACACCCTGAATCCGCCTGCGGTGCGATGCCCTTCTATTCCCACCATTCCATTCTCCTTACAGGTGGCAAGAAACTCTTTTTCCAGTGCCTTATCGTCCATAACAAACACTACGTTCATCTTGCTTCTGTCCTCCTTCGCCACTGTCGGGCGGAAAATGGGCAGACTGTCCAACGTATCATATAGGAGCGCAGCCTTCTGGTCATTGATCTTTTCGATGGCAGCCACACCCCCCTGCTGCTGTAGCCACCGGAGCGTAAGCATGCAGACATAGATGGCAAAGACGGGTGGAGTATTCAATACGGACCCCGCTTCTATATGTTGGCGGTAATCTATCATGGTGGGTAATTTCCTTTCTACTTTACCCAATATATCTTTCTTTACGATCACTATGTTCACACCGGCCGCACCTATATTTTTCTGGGCGCCGGCATAGATGAGGTCGAATCGGGAAAAATCCATCATCCTGCTGAGGATATCGCTGCTCATGTCGGACACCAGCGGCACATCCGTCTCCGGGATGGCGTGCATCTGCGTACCCTCGATGGTATTGTTGGTGGTGTAATGAAAGTATTTTGCATTTTTGGGGATCGCAAAGCCCTTGGGGACATAAGTATAATTCTTATCCTTCGAGGATGCCACTACATCCACATTGCCAAAGATCTTTGCTTCCTTGATAGCCTTGGTGCCCCAGGTGCCGCAATCCAGGTAAGCGGCCGTCTCATGATCATTCAGCAGGTTCATGGGTACCTGGAAGAATTGGGTGCTGGCGCCGCCATGGAGAAAAAGGATCTCATGCTCGTTGCCCAGGTGCATTAGTTCGCGGGCCGTAGCCAGCGCCTCATCCAGCACTTCCTGAAAGAGGGAAGTACGGTGACCGATCTCCAGGATGGAAAGCCCGGTGCCGTTGAAATCCAGGATCGCCCGGCTCGCCTGTTCAAACACCTCTTGAGGCAGAACACTGGGGCCGGAATTGAAATTATAAACCACAGTTCATTATTTTTTTGCGCCTCAAAGATACCCCCTTACCATCAAAATTTTTTCTAATTCTTTAAAATCAATGTTTAACTTACCTCGACGGTAAAGAACCACCTTACATGACCAGCGCAAACGCATATTTTTTCTTCCGGGCAGGGCAATTTATGTACATCGGCAAGGCGATAGACACATCTGCCCATGATCATCACGCTATCCAGCTGGCCCTCAGCTTCGATCATCCCTTCTTCATCAAAACACCGGAGGGCGCTTTTAAAAAAGTAATGGCAGTGATCATTGATTCCGATCAGGCGCATGAATGCCGTACCAACGACAATCATTTTCTGCTGTTGAACATCGATCCCATGACCACTATTGGAAAAGCATTGAAAAAAATTTATCTCACCAGACAGGCCGTCATGGAATTGCCCGCCGGGCAAACAGCGCAATTCCTGCGATCCATCGAACAAAATCTCAATACGCATCCTTTAGACAGCGATCTTGTCCACGATCTCACCCGCCGGTATGTCTACAGCCTCTGCGCCCTGGAGGAAGACCCTAACATAGACGAAAAGATCCGGAAGGTCATGCAGCTGTTGGAAGAAAAAAAGGCTGATACGCTAAAAGTAGAAGACCTGGCGGCGCAAGTATCTCTCTCTCCCGGCCACCTGACCCATCTGTTCAAAAAGCAGGTAGGGATACCCATTAGAAAATATCTCCTGTGGACACGGATACTGCTGGCCCTTCAAAAGGGTGTAGAGACAAAAGACCTCCGCGAAGCCGCCCTGTACGCCGGTTTTTCAGACGCCCCCCACTTCGACAGGACCTTTCGGAAAATGTTCGGACTTTATCCCTCCTCCATCCTGCATAACAGCCAGAACGTTATTGTTCATCAACCTCGGCAACTCCTCCCGAAATAGCAAACTTCAGGGCATCCGCCGAACTGACATCCGTAATAATGCGGACCCTGTCTCTCTTTACAAAGAACAGATGACCCGAAAAAGCATAGGACTGGGGTACATAGACAGCGACATATTCCTGTAACCCAAACTCATGCAGCTCTTCCTGCGTAATAAACCCCATTCGCCAGATGTCCGGTCCGTCGATGTTCACCAGCACCGCCTTGTCGAACTTCCGCTTGTTGCCCGCAAAGGCCTCGAAAAAGTCCTTCAACGTGGTATAGATCAGCTTGATACCCGGTGTTTTTTCCAGCAGCCGGTCCGCAAAATCCACCAGCCGGCTGACGATAAAGGAAGGGGAAATGTAGCCTACAAAAAGCGCAATAGCGATAAAAACCACAAAACCCAGCCCAGGGATACGCCTCGGGACCCCAAACTGGTCCGTCCCGATCAGGTTGGGGGCAATATTATGCACCAGGTTGGGCAATATGCCGTCTATCCAGTTGAAAACGGCTATGACGGTCCAGATGGTGATGGATATGGGGGCGAGGACGAGCACTCCCTGTAAAAAGAAGTGAAACAATCGCTTAGGTATTTTTCGAAACTTCATGTGCAGGGATTTATCCGCCTAAAGGTAGGCATTATTACACCAGGCCCATTTTCTGCATAAACCTCCCGCAAAACACCCTCTCCCAGGCAAAAACTGGGGAAAACCGGTGAAAAATCGGCAGGAAACTTGCGTAACGAAAAAAGTTTCCATAGTTTTGTGATCGCAATGGAAGTAAAAGAAAGAATATTGACCAAGGCCGCCGACCTCTTCTTTCGGTACGGTATTCGCTCCATCACCATGGACGAGATCGCTACCCAGCTCGGCATCTCCAAAAAGACCATTTACCAGTTCTTCACCGATAAGGACGACATGGTCACAGCCGTCATCGACCAGGAGATACGCAAACACGAAGAGGAATGCGTACTATTCCGTCAACAGGCCGAAAATGCGGTCCACCAGGTATTCCTCGCCCAGGAGTCTGCAGATGAAATGCTGAGTTACACCAATCCCCTGATGCTATATGACCTGGAAAAACATCACCTCCGGGCCTACAAACGGTTGAAGGAATTCAAATACCAGTTCCTATATAAGATATTGATAGACAATCTGCAATGGGGTATAGAGGAAGGTTTTTACCGGTCTGATCTGGATAGGGACGTAGTGATAAAGACCCGGATCGAGAATGCATTTTTGGTGTTCAACCCCGACGTTTTCCCCCATAGCCGGTATAAAGTGGTGGAAGTGGCCTACGAGCTGGCCATCCTCTTCCTCCACAGCGTCGTCACGGACAAAGGGAAACTGCTGATAGAGAAATACACTACAGAACGTAACAAAAAACTATCTCATGAACAGAAGGTTTAAGTATGGAACAAGCTTGCTCCTGGCCATTGCCTTGCTCTGGGTGACACACGTCCGGGCACAGCAATCCTCACCGGGTGGGGCTGCCACAGCTCAGAAAAGTTCCCCCCAGGTTCACAGCTTTTCTCTGCGGGAAGCAGTTGCTTTTGCAGAAAAGAACAATGTACAGATCAAGAATGCCCTGTTGGATTATAGGTTACAGGAAGAAACTAACCGGAATATCACTTCTGCCGCCTATCCGCAGCTCAGCGGCAGCCTTGGAACAACCTACAACCCCAAGATTGCTGTGCAAAGCTTTCCAAACTTCATCGGCATGGCCACTTACCAGGTCCTTACCCAGGAAGGTGTAAAGAATGGCAGCGGCCAACCCATCCAGGCGCCTTCCGACTTCGGTTATATTACAGCCGGCTTTGGCACCAAATGGAATGCCACCGGCTCCGTCAGCCTTTCTCAGATATTGTTCGACGGTCAGGTGTTCGTCGGCCTGCAGGCCCGGCGCACCTCCCTGGACTATGCCCACAGCAACGTAGAGGTTACAAAGGAAAGCATCAAGGTCAATGTGTATAAGGTATATTATCAGCTGGTGGTCAGCAGGACACAGATGCAACAGATCGATGCCAACATCGAAAGGGCGACCAGGCTGCTGAACGACACCCGCGAGCTTTTCAAAAATGGCTTTGCTGAAAACCTGGACGTGGACAGAACCTCTGTACAGCTGGCCAACCTCCAAACCCAGAAACTGACTACCCAACGCAATATCGACAACGGTTATTTCGGACTAAAGCTCCTGCTGGGAATGCCCATCAGCGATTCCATCACCCTCACTGACCAGATCACCGAGGACGAGATCAGGGATGGCGTTCCCATGGAGAGCAGCTATCAGTACAGCGACAGGAAAGAGTACCAGTCCCTGCAGGCTGCCGATAAGCTCAACCAGTACAATATCAAAAGATACAGGTATAGTTACCTGCCCACGGCCAACTTGAACAGCACATACAGCAAACAAGCCTTCCGCCAGGATTTTAGCTTCTTTGGCAAGGGCGACTGGTTCAGCATCTGGAACATCGGACTGACCATCAACATACCCATATTCGACGGTTTTGCCCGTGCTTCCAATCTGGCCAAAGCACGTCTTCAGCAGCAACAAACCCAAAATCAGCTGGAGAACCTGAAGCTTTCCATCGACAATGATGTACAGCAGGCCAGGAACAGCTTTGCAGCAGCCATCGTCACCTTGAGCAGCCAGCGAAAGAATATGGATCTGGCGACAGCCGTATATGACCAAAGCAAAAAGAAATACGAGGCGGGCCTCGGCTCTACCACCGACATTACGACGGCACAAACCGACCTGGTGACAGCCCAGACAAATTATGTCAACGCCCTGTACGACGCGATCCTGGCAAAAATCGATTATTCCAAGGCCATCGGCAAGCTGCCCTGACCTTATGCTAATACTATCTAAAAGATCAAAACCTGGTATATGAACAAGATATTGACCGTGATAACAATAAGCTCCGTGCTCTTTCTGGCATCCTGCGGCAGCTCTACAAAAACGCCGGATACGCTGGAAGGAAAGAAAAAGGAGCTGGCTAACCTGAAATCCCAGCAAGACAAGCTGAGCAAACAGATCGACAGCCTGGAGGCGCAGATCAGCCGGTTGGACACCAGCTCAAAAGTTGCTCAAAAAGCCAAGCTGGTGGCGCTGGCAGAGGTCGCCCCCTCATCCTTCACACACTACATCGACCTGCAGGGTAATGTGGAGGCCGAAAATATGTCATGGATCTCTCCCCGGGGTCAGGGCGGGGTCGTACGCGCCGTCAATGTCAGACAAGGCGACTATGTCAGAAAAGGACAGCTGCTGCTAAAGCTCGATGATGCTGTCCAGCGAAACAGTGTGGCAAACGCCCAGATCCAGCTGGACCACGCAAAGGACCTGTATCAACGCCGGAAGAACCTCTGGGACCAGAAGATCGGTACCGAAGTGGATTATATCAATGCAAAGAACGCAGTAGACCAGGCGGAAACCCAGCTGAAACTGGCCCAGGATCAGCTTGATTTTACCAACGTATACGCCGATATGGACGGGACAGTGGATAACCTCACGATAAAGGTAGGAGAGAGCTTCGCCCCCGGCATGCAGGCCCTCCACCTGGTAAATACAAACAACCTGAAAGTGGTGGTACAGGTGCCCGAGCTCTACCAGGAAAGAGTACAGGTAGGTACGCCCGTGAAGATCAGTTTCCCCGGCCTTGGCAATAAAGAGATCACCGGAGTAGTACGGGTCACTGGCAAAACGATCAATCCCGACAGCCGCTCATTCACGGTCGAAGTCAGGCTCCCAAATGACAGAAGCATCCGCAGCAACCAGACAGCCATCATCCGGCTGCAGGATTACGCCGTGGCCAAAACCCTCGCCATACCGGTGAATACCTTACAGACGGATGAAAAGGGAAAATATGTAATGGTAGCCTCAAAAGACAAGGAAAACAATTTAGTGGCGCATAAAAAACCCATTACCATCGGTCAGTCTTACGGTGATAAAGTTGAAGTGACAGGCGGATTAGAGAAAGGCGACCGGCTGATAACAGACGGCTTCCAGGGCTTATATGAGGGACAGCTGATCACGATACAATAAGTACACAACGTCAAAATCACTGTATGAGCGTTTTAGAAAATATTACTGATAAATTCAAACAATTCGGGCCTACCACCTGGAGCATAAAGAACAAGACGGCCATCTATCTGCTGATGCTGATCGTCAGCGGCTGGGGCGTATTCCAGTTCGTAACCCTCCCGAAAGAGCAGTTCCCCGACATCGTGATACCCACCATCTACGTGTCCACTATCTATACGGGCAACTCTCCCAAGGATATGGAAAACCTGGTTACCCGGCCCATAGAAAAACAGATCAAAAGCATCACAGGAGCGAAGATCAAAAAGTTCACCAGCACCTCCCAGCAGGATTACTCAGCCATCATGGTGGAGTTCGAGACGGATGTCAAAGTGGATGTAGCCTTGCAGAAAGTAAAGGACGCCATCGATAAAGCCAAACAGGATCTTCCGACCAATCTTACCCAGGAACCGACAGCCCTCGAGGTCAGCTTCTCCGATCAACCCATCATGTATGTCAACATCAGCGGCGACTATGACCAGCAGCGGCTGAAAAAATTTGCCGACGACATGAAGGA
>Ga0105238_10000197_pt1 | contig 66637 bp, 58 predicted proteins | sample KBSC34metaG_FD_81526 | JGI IMG/M metagenome (GOLD analysis project Ga0105238, IMG submission 81526) | Corn rhizosphere microbial communities from Kellogg Biological Station, Michigan, USA - KBS C3-4 metaG | ecosystem: Host-associated > Plants > Roots > Rhizosphere > Soil | place: Michigan, USA...
GCCGGAGCTGCTGTTCCAATCAGCTACAGAGTCACCAGCTAGTTAGAGACAGTAGGCCCGATCGATCTGTGGATGCAAGTGCAAAACCCTAGTAGATTCTGTGGATTTCACCATTCATAGTGCATTCACATACGAATTGTGCGACGACTCACTCGTTCCACCACTTACTAACTTACAAACCTCAACTTACCCGCAACTTATTGCCAATAATTGCACCGGTAATTGTGCCCCTCGACGAATGATCATCTCGAGATGAACAGAGGCTGACTCTCCGGCTTATTAGAATCATGACAATGTTGGATCCGAGAGAGTTGTCGCGCCACGTTGAAGTTCACGGCTATGCACTTCAAGACGGGATCCTCTCCAACCTGGAAGCCGATGAGCTGATCAAGTCGATCGAGAACGAACAGGCAGGCCAAGGCGTGCATCGCAACGGCAAAATCTTTGCGATACGCAATCTGCTGGATTCTCCTACCATTTGCACTTTGGCTGGATCGGAGCAGATCCTCGCCTTCGCGCGGGCAATTCTTGGCGGCAAAGCATATCCGGTCCGGGGCATCCTTTTCGACAAAATACCGGAAGCAAATTGGAAGGTGCCGTGGCATCAGGACGTCACCATCGCGGTGCAGATGAAAGCAGAGGTCGAGGGATTTGGCCCTTGGTCAACGAAATCTGGCATCCTCCACGTGCAGCCCCCCGCATCAGTGCTTGAGAAGATGATTTCGATTCGCCTTCATCTCGATCCATGTGACGAATCCAATGGTGCTTTGCAAGTGATTCCCCGATCACATCGCTCCGGTCGTATCGCTGAAGCAGATATCCCAGCCGTCCTCGCCAATTCACAACCTCACGTCTGCGCTGTGGCTCGTGGCGGTGCGATGTTGATGCGACCACTCCTGCTCCACGCATCGTCGCCCTCTCAAGCACCCGCCCATCGCCGCGTCATTCATTTGGATTTCGCCTGTGAACCATTGCCCTCGCCGCTGAGATGGCTTTCAGAATGAGGAATCGCTGCGAAGTGCGATTCCTCTCCGCACGTTCCGCTCAGAAGCCATACCATCCGCGATGAAAACATGACAATCCAATGACACCCCTCCTCCCCTTCCGACCCCCTCCCTTCGTTATCCTTCCCTTTGAAACGCCCAACATGTCACAATCACTATCCAAAAGCCGGTTTCTAAACCGCATGCCGTAACCACCAAGAGAACGAGCAACTCCCCTCTTTCCCCCAGCTCGAGAAACTCGCAACGGAGAATCAAAACTGATGCCGGACCCGAAGCTTCCAGGAATCAAGCAGCTTCAGCACGTCGTTGTGCTCATGATGGAGAACCGCTCCTTCGACCACATGCTGGGCGGCCTCAAGCGCCTCAACTCCGCCATCGACGGCCTCGACGGCACCGAGACCAACCCTGACTCCACCGGCGTCCCCGTCTCCGTCTCACCCACCGCCGAATACCAGAGCCAGCTCGACCCCGACCCCGACCACCATTTCCCAGCGGTCGATCTGCAGATCTTCGGCGGCGTCACCACCGGCCAGAATCCTAACCGCACCCCGAACATGCAGGGCTTCGTCAAGAGCTACTTCAATCAGCAGCGCAGCGTGAAGCACTCGCACCTGATCATGAACTACTTCCCGCCCGACAAGCTTCCCGTGCTCTCCAAGCTGGCAATGGAGTACGCCGTCTTCAATCGCTGGTTCTCCTCCATCCCTGGCCCCACGCTCTGCAACCGCGCCTTCGCCCACTACGGCACCTCCTTTGGCCAGGTCAGCATGGACGTCTTCTACTGGAACAAGCAGTTCAAGAGCATCTACGAGCGCCTCAACGAAGCCGGCCACTCCACCCGCCTCTACTACTTCGACGAAGCCAGCTCATCGCTCGAAGTCGTCAACCTGCTCAAGAATCAGCCATCGCTCTTCGGCACTTTCCAGGACTTCCTCGACGCCGCAAAGCGCAACGAACTCCCCGAGTACTCCTTCATCGAGCCCAACTATACCGACCACGATTCGCCGGACGGCATGGGCGAGCTCATCGCCAGCGACCAGCATCCCGATCATGACGTCCGCGCCGGCGAGCAGTTCATCGCAGAGGTCTACAACGCGATCCGCAACAACTCCAAGCTCTGGCCCAACACAGCCCTCCTCATCGTCTACGACGAGCACGGCGGCATCTACGATCACGTCCCGCCGCCCGCCTGCACGCCCGACGCTCCCTTCGTCGCGCAGCCCAGCGCCACCGGCACTCCCGATCCGTTTTACTTCGATCGCCTCGGCGTTCGCGTTCCCGCCGTCCTCGTCTCGCCCTGGGTTAAGCGCGGCTCCGTCATCAACGACGTCTTCGAGCACGCATCCATCCCCGCCACCATCACCGACTACTTCCTCGGCGACTACACCCAGCGCTCAAAACGCGAACTCGCTGCAAACACATTCCTCGGTTATCTCGACCAGCCCGCCGTCCGCCCCGACGATCAGTGCCCCAAGTTCAAGAACCTGAAGTGAGGAGGTAAACCCAAATGGAAATCATCCAAGTTCCCCCGCCATCGAAAGAAGCCTTCCACAAAGGTCGTCCCATGTCTGACCTGATCAAAGCTCAGGTCAAACACTTCAAGCACGTCGAAGAGAAGCTCTCTCCCCAGCACCGCGAAAAAATTCCGCAGCACCGCATCACCACCGAGAACGAAGCCGCACAGTACATCCACGCCATGACGCGCCTCCTCCGTTCCGGCGTAAGCGAGAAACCGGCGAAACCAAAGCTCGTCTCGATCGGTACAAAGAAAACATTGCCGCGCAGCTCGACCAGCGGACTCGCCATCGCCGCCAGTGAAGCTCCTGCCAGGCCGCGCAGAAAACCGAAAACCAAATCTTCGAAAAAGAAATAGCGAGAGACCATCCCCCATGGCCAGACTCACTCGACAAATCTGCTCTTCCTTCGCTCTTCTGCTCGCCGCCGCGCTTTGTAGCGCCCAGAACGAGTCCCGCTTCCAGGCCGATCTCCCTCGCGAAGGCATCGCTCTCAAAGCCTGCTCGCAAATCTCCAAGTTCGCCGATTGCGGCCAGACCCTCGTCCTGGGCCAGCCCTTCCACCTCGCCTTCGGCAGCCTCGCTCCCGACAACGGCATGGGTTTCGGCGTCGCATTCGTTGAGCACAAAAACTTCGCCAGCGAATGGCGCACCAACTTCAGCCTCGACGCCGTCGCCACCATGAACGGCTCATGGCGCGCCGGTGGCTACCTTAAGGCCTACAAACTCCCCGCCGGCAACAGCTACCACGTCGCCCCACTCTTTCATCTCTACTCGCAGAGCATCTCCCTCAACCGGGTCGACTACTTCGGTCTCGGACCCGCAACAACTCGGCTCTCGCAAACAACGTTCGGCTTCTCCGAAAACGTCACCGGCGCTGACATGGCCTTCCCTATCTCCATCTCAGGCAAATCGCCTGTCATCGCCATCGTTGCCGAGTTCAACGGCCGCTTTCCCTCACTGCGCTCAGGCCGCGAACACGACATCCCATCCATCGAGTCTCTCTTCAACGAAACCACCGCCCCCGGCCTCACTCACCAGCCCGCCTACTTCCAGCCATCAGAAGGCGTGCGCCTCGTCCCATCGCTCTTCGGCGGCAGAGTGAACCTCAACTACCTCCTCCAGATCCAGCAGTTCTTCGCTCCCGGCGACAGCCGCTACTCCTTCCGTCGCCTCAACTTCGACTTCAATCACTCCATCCCTCTCTCCCATCTCTCCAAATCCATCGGGAAATATTACGGCAGCTCTGCGTCGGCCACACTCTCCCACAACACTCCCGACTACTGCGGAGGCGCCGGCCGGGAAGATCAGGCCATGCCCTGCCCGAAGGCCTCGCTCACGCGAAAGCTCGAAGGCTCCATCGATCTCCGCGCATTCATTTCCGAGTCTTTTGCAGGCCAGGGGAGCCAGGTTCCCTTCTACTTCATGCCCACCATCGGTGGCTCCAATCTCAACGGAACACCCATCCTGCCAAGCTACCCCGACTACCGCTTCCGCGGCCCTGACTTGCTCCTCTTCCGAGGCACCATCGAGCACTCTCTCGGCAAACTCCCCATCGGCGCGCTCCTCTCCGCCGACGAGGCAAAAATCGGACTCAGCCGCGGCGACATCAGCATCGATCACCTCCGCCACAGTTTCGGTGCCGGATTCACCGTCCACGCCGGAGGACTCCCCGTGCTCTCGTTCGTCTTCGCCTGGGGCGGCGGCGAAGGCACCCACTCCACCGCGAACGTAGATCCCTCGCTCCTCGGCAGCGCCTCTCGCCCGTCACTCTTTTAAATCTGGGTGCCCCAGGTCTCGATTTTGAGACCTGGGAGTTTGGGTGCATTTACATCGAGGAGACGATGTTTTTTCTGATCATGTCCACCGCCCCCCCGCACTCGGTGACCGGGGTCGTGAGATGCAGCGAGTCGCGGATCTTCGTCTCAGAATCCGCAACTCACGATCCGATTCAGTTCAGAAACACGCGTTGATTCGGGCTATCCAGCGAGAACGTCGGTATTTCGATATGGAAGCGCTCACCGCTTTCATTCTCCATTTCGTAAGCCCCGCCCATCATTCCCGTCGGCGTGTTGAGGGGCGCACCGCTCGTGTATTCAAAGCTCTCTCCCGGCTTCAGAATCGGTTGCTCCCCGACCACGCCCGGACCTTTCACTTCAGTCAATTCTCCCCGCGCATTCGTAATCATCCAGTGCCGGTTCAGCAGGTGCACCGTTTCCAAGCCCTGATTCTCGATGACTACTCGATAGGCCCAAAAATACTGCGAATTCTCTGGCGATGATCTCGCCTCAAGGTAAGTTGGCTCCACGCTCACAGCAATTCCTCGAGTAGTCGCCAGATACGGTGCTCGATTTCCCATACACAAAGTCTAGATCCACTTCCCAGGTCGCCACATGGCCGAAACCCCTTAGTCCCTAATTCCGCAGTCCCTTAGTCCCTGTTCCCTAAAAACCTACCCACCGCACCCGCAGCCTCGCGCCAGCACTTCCGCGAAGTGCACCGCCTCTTTGTGTCCCAGCAGCTCGATCTGCTCTCGACAACTGAATCCATCCGCTACCAGCACCGTCATCGGGCCCGCTTCCTCCACGGCCGGCATCAACCCATCCTGCGCAATCCTCTTTGACACTTCGTACTTCTCCGCCTCAAAACCGAACGGCCCCGCCATCCCGCAGCATCCCGCTTTGATCGCTTCCACGTTCGCGCCAGCCTTCTTTAGCAGCGCCAACTCGCTTGCCGGCCCGCCAAACACAGCCTTGTGATGGCAATGCCCATGCACCATCACATGCGCGCCCTCCAATCCCGACGGCCGCCACTCAGGTGCTTTCTCAGCCAGCCAATCCGCCAACAGCCATGTCTGCCGGCTCAACCTCTGCGCCCGCTCGCTCTTCGGAAAGAATTCCAACAGCTCATCCTTGAAGACGCTCGCGCAACTCGGCTCGAGAAAAATGAAGGGCATCCCCGCATCGATCTGCGGCCCCACCTTCTCCAGCACATGCTCCAGGTAGCCCCGCGCCTGGTCCAGAAATCCGAAATCGTACAGCGGCCTCCCGCAGCAAATATGCTCTCGCGGACACTCCACCTCAAACCCTGTAGCCTCGAGCACCGTCTCCGCCGCCGCCAGCGATCTTGGATGGTAGTAGTTGTTCCACGTATCCGGCCACAACAAAACCCGCCGCCCATACCCATTTTCTGCAACCGCAACCGAATGGTTGCCCTTCATCCTCGACTTCTGGAAAGACTCCCTCGCCAGCTGCGGCAGCTTTCTCTCCTTCGCCACTCCCGCAAGCCGTTTCACGAGTCCGCCCGTCAGCGATCCGGTCAGCACCGCATTGGTCAACCCCGGCGCAATCGACCCCAATCGCGCCAGCTTGTCCGCGAACCCGAATACATAATGCTGCAGCGGATGCATGCGCCCTTTGTAGTGCTGGGCCAGAAACTCCGCCTTGTAAGCCGCCATATCCACCTGCACCGGACACTCAGTCTTGCACGCCTTGCAGCTCAGGCACAGATCCAGCGCCTCATGCACCGCCTCGCTCTTGAACCCCTCCGGCCTCAGCGATCCCGCCAGCATCTCCCAAAGCAAATGTGCCCTTCCGCGCGTCGAGTGCTTCTCTTCTCTCGTCCCGCGATAACTGGGACACATCACTCCACTCTCGGTCTTCCTGCACGCACCCACACCCACGCACCGCTCTGTCGCGCGCTCCATTGACCCGCCATCCTTCGCGAATGCAAAATGCCTCTCGAACGCGTCCACGCCTTCACGCGGCCGCACCGGTGGCTCCGCAGAATTCCCGCTCGACTGTGACTGAATTCCGAGCCTCAAGTTCTGCACGGGGTCATACACCCGCACCGCATCCACCAGCTTCCCGGGATTCATCCGGTTATCGGGATCCCATAACCTCTTGAATTCCCGAAAAGCCTCCATCAGCTCCGGCCCAAACATCTTCGGCAGCAGCGCTGCCCGCGATTGCCCGTCTCCATGCTCGCCGCTCAGCGACCCGCCAAACTCCAGCACCACATCCGTCGCCCGCTCCATGAACTCACGAAACTTCCGCAGTCCTTCCACACTGCGATAGTCGAAGTTCACCCGCATGTGCACGCATCCCTGCCCGTAGTGCCCATACAGCGGAGTGCTGTACCCGTACTCGTCCATCAGTTTCTTGATCGCGCGAAGATAAGCGCCCAGCTTCTCCGGCGGCACGGCCGAGTCCTCCCACCCCTCATGCCTGTCCGGCTCGCCCGGCACAAATACCACCGCCCCCAGCGCCGACTCGCGCACATACCACACGCTCGCCGCCTCTTCCGCCGAACAGATATGCACAATCGGTCGCACCGGCCACTGTTGCGAAGCCTCCGCTATCTTGCGCGACTTCGCCTGCGCCTCATCTTCCGAATCTGCTCCCATCTCCACCAGCAGAAAATTCTGCCCCGGCGGCAGCTTCTGCAATTGAGCGGATGCCAAGCCCTTGCGCCGCATGAAGTCCACCAGCATCTGGTCGAACCCCTCGAGTCCGATCGGCTTGTGCTCGAGCGCAGCCGGCACAGCATCGGCCGCTGCAAACGCATCCGGAAACGCCAGCACCGTCAGCACCCGATGCTGCGGGCTTTGCGTCAAATTCAGCCGCGCCTCCAGCACCGTCACACACGTGCCCTCGGTACCCACCAGCGCCCGCGCCACATTGAATCCGTTCTCCGGCAGCAGTTCGTCCAGGTTGTATCCAGAAACTCTTCGCGGAATTCGCGGAAACCGCGCCCTCACCAGGTCCGCATACCGGTCGCGAATGCTCTTCAGCCCCGCATAGATCTCTCCGCGCCGGCCTCCCTCGCGAATGATCTTCCCCAGCTCCGCATCGCTCGTCTTGCCGACTGTCATTCGCGTGCCGTCGTAGAGCGCCACATCCAGGCTCTCCACGTTATCGACAACCTTGCCGCCCATCAGACCATGCACGCCGCAGCTGTTGTTCCCAATCATCCCGCCCAGCGTGCAACGCGAGTGCGTCGCGGGATCAGGCGCATACGTCAGCTCAAACTTCTCCGCCGCATCCCGAAGTCTGTCCAGCACAATCCCCGGCTGCACCACTGCAATCTTCGCCGCGGGATCAATCGACACCAACCCGTTCATGTAGCGCGAAAAATCAAACACCACGGCCACATTCGCGCACTGTCCCGCCAGGCTCGTTCCGCCCCCGCGTGGCAACACAGCCGCACCCAGCGCACGGCATTCCGCCAGCCCCATCTCCACATCCGCCGCATCCCGCGGCAGAATCACACCAACCGGCAGTTGCCTGTAATTCGAAGCATCCGTCGCATACAGCGCGCGCGACCCCGCATCAAACAGCACATCTCCGCGCAGCTTCGCCTTCAGCCGCGCCTCCAGCTCCCGATGCGCACTGAACTGCTCATGATCCAGACCAGGTTGATTCAGAATCTGAAAGACGTCCACGCAGTGATGTTAGCGCTTCGATCTACAAGATGTGCGTGCCCACTCTGGATTGGCACGAAACCAATTCGACCGGGATACGAACAGCACGTGCGCCAGAGACAGTCTGTGCCCCATTCATGTCGACAGCTTCATCGTCGACATGAATGGGAACGAGTCTACCGCCTCGGCCACTCCTGCACCACGATCCCCAGATCGTTCAACTGCTGTATCGCGCTTTCCACGTTCCGCCGCATCTTCGCGCGATCCTTCGCCGCTCCGCCTGGCATCTCCGCCACCGCCACCACGCGCCCATACTTCCACGCGCTCTGCGGAACCGCCACCATGGCCTCGGCCAGATCCGCCGGCTTGATCTGGATCTCCTGCCGCCGTGCCGCCTCCGGCCTGAGCATCGTCCCTTTGCCTACATCGCTGGTATTCGCATCCGCATTCACAATGCGCAGCGTGATCGTATCCGGCCCAATCGCCAGAAACGGATTCGCCCATGCCGAGGGATCGTGAATATCCACGTACATGCTCTTCGTCGGCAGCGAAATCTTCTGAAGCTCCGCCCGCTGCCCGTCCCGCTTCGTCGCCCGCGCCTCTGCCGAAGCCCTGGCCTGCTGCTCGGCCGTCATGGCACTCTTCGCCACGCCCACCACAGCCTGTTCCTGCTTATGACAGGCAACCAGCGCAGCCGCAACCACCCCCGCCGCCACCCAATACTGCAAACTTTTCTGAAGGAAATTCACCCTTCTAGGATACCGTCATCTCCCTTATTCGTTGCAGGTGGTGCCCCACGTCTCGCTTTTGAGACGTGGGAGTGATGGTCGCTAACACCACTAACCCCGTCTCCCCCACTCCGCCTTCCGTTTCTCCAGAAACGCCCTCGTCCCCTCCGCCTTATCCGCCGTGTCGCACAATTTCCCAAACGCCTCCGCCTCCAGCGCAAGCGCCTTCTCCAGCGGCACATCCAGCCCCTCATCCACTACCCGAATCACTTCCGCGACCGCCAGCGGAGCCTGCGCCGCGATCTCCCCGGCCAGCGCATCCGCCCGTGTCATCAACTCCGCCGCCGGAACCACCTCATCCACCAACCCGATCCGCAACGCCTCTTGCGCATCGACCACCGCCCCCGTCAGCAGCAGCTTCAGCGCCGCCCCGCGCCCCACCAGCCGAGGCAGCCGCTGCGATCCCCCGTACCCCGGAATCACTCCCAGTTTCACCTCCGGCTGCCCAAACTTCGCATCCTCAGCCGCCAGCCTCAGCGTGCACGCCATAGCCAGTTCGCACCCACCCCCCAGCGCAAATCCCCGCACACACGCAATCACCGGCTTGCCCAGCGTCTCAATCTTCCGGAACACCGCCTGCCCCCGAAGAGCAAACCCTTCTCCGTCACCCGTCCTCACCGCATCGAGTTCGCGAATGTCCGCGCCCGCTGCAAACGCCCGCTCTCCCGCGCCCGTCAACAGAATCACTCGCACATCCACGTCTGCGCTCAAATCCCCAAACGCCGCATCCAGTTCCGCAAACATCGCCGAATTCAGCGCGTTCAGCGCCTTGGCCCGATCCAGGAAGACGGTTGCAATCGCCCCCCGCTTCTCCACTCGAATGTTCTCGTAATTCATAACGACACGAGCCTAGCAGTTCCGTGCCGGCCAGCGAAACCGTCGCACGTTCACCTCATGCATCAGATAACGCATGCGATCTCGTAAACACGCGCAGACCAGCCCCTCCCCCGTACCCATCGCTCTCCTGCTCATCGACGTACTCACCACCTTTCAGTTCCCCGATGGCAACGAGATCCTACAGGGCGCTCTCAATATCCGCGACCCGCTCGTCAAACTCAAAGCGCGTGCGCGCCAGTTACGCATCCCCGTGCTATACGTAAACGACAATTTTGGCGATTGGCGCAGCGAAAAGGAAGTCCTCATGGGCCGCTGTCTCGAAGCTAAAGGCGCGCAGTTCGTGCGACCTCTCCTCCCCGACAGTGAAGACTACTTCGTCCTCAAGCCGATGCACTCTGCCTTCTACATGACCCCGCTTGAAGTCTTGCTCCGCCATCTGGAGGTGGAAACCCTCATCCTCACCGGGCTTACCTCCAACAGCTGCATCACCACCACCGCCCACGACGCCAATATGCGCGGCTTGGACATTTACATTCCGCCCGATTGCTCCTGCGCACGCAATGCAGCCGAACACTCCCAGGCTCTCGCACAGCTCAAAGACATGGCCGGAGCAGATATCAGGCCTTCCACTTCGCTCAAGCTGCCAACCCTTATCCGCGCCGTACAAAGATCGCAGCGCGGCGCTAACTAGATCCTGGGCAGACCCAATCAGAATCGAACTCGAGTCCTCATCGTCGCCCGCACAACAACACAAACTGTCATCTCGACCGGAGGTCTTCCACACAGTGGAAGGCCGCAGTGGAGAGACCCGCAGTTGTTTTCTTCGGTCGGCTCGCGCAGACCAGCCGCCCCTCACTCCACTCGCAGCGCCCTAACCGGATTCACCGCCGCCGCCCGCCGCGCTGGAACCACACTCGCCACCAGCGCACAAATCCCCAGCGCGAGCACTGCCGCGCCCAGCACCATCGGATCCCAACCCTTCACCTGGTACAGCTGCGCTGCAATCAGCCGCGCGCACCCGATCGAAGCCGGAACTCCGATCACCAGCCCAATCAGAATCTGCACAAATGCGCCCTTCAGCACCATCTCCACCACGCTTGCCCGATTCGCACCCAGCGCGATGCGCACGCCAATCTCCGCCGTCCGCCGCTCCACGCTGTACGCCGTAACACCATACAAGCCCACCGCCGCCAGCACCAGCGCCAGCAATCCAAACAGCCCCGTCAACTGCGCGACAGTTCTATCCTGATCCAGACGGTCCGCCACCTGCTGCTCCATCGGACGAATCCCCACCAGCGTTAGGTTCGGATCGACCTCCGAGAAAGCGCGCTTCACCTGCGCCTCCAGCCCCTCCATGCCGCCATTCACTTCCAGCACTGCAGCCTCCATGATGTGGCTGCGATCGTCGATCATCTGCACCATCTGCTTGTCGAACGTGCCATGCTGAGCCAGCGGCACAAAGAACAATGGCGGTCTCCAGTGCCCGCTCGGATCCGTATAGTTCGCCGTATGCAGCACTCCCACAATCTCGTACGTCTTCGAAAACCGCGGATCGTCAATCCCGAACACCTGCCCAATCGGATCCTCGCCTGGCTTGAAATATTTCTTCACCAGGGCCTCATCCACCACGGCTACATTTCGGGTTGCCGCCGTGTCCTGCTCCGTAATCGTTCGCCCGCGCACCAGTTTCTGTCCCATCGTCTCCAGGTAGCCAGGGCTCACGCGGTTCCACGAAACCATCACGCTCATCGGATCGTTGATATTCGGCGGCTCTGATCCCGGCCTGACAAAAAGCTCGCCCCAGTTATTTGTGAACGGCGTATACAGCGCCAGCGCCGCCGACTTCACTCCCGGGATCCGCTCCAACCGCTGCCGCAGGTTCTTGTACGTAACATCCAGCTTCTCCGCGAGTAGCCCGAGAATGGCGCATACATGCTGATGCTCACGCGGTGATCGACACTGAACCCGAAATCCTGCTGCTGCATTTTCTGCATGCTTCGCGTCAACAATCCCGCACCGCTTAGCAGCACCACCGAGAGAGTCGCCTGAACCACCACCAGCGCCTTCTGCCAGAAGCTGCTGCGATCCCGCGTTGTCCGGTTCGCCCCATGCAGCGCCGCCGCCGGATTCGCCTTCGTCGCAATCCAGGCCGGCGCCGTCCCGAACAGCAGCCCGGTTGCCAGCGCAACCCCAAACGCAAACCCCAGCACCGGCAGCGAAGGCAATGCGCTGATCGGCACATAGTGCGCATGACGAAACGCCAGCGCCAATATCACCTTCACCCCCGCAAACGCCACCACCAGACCCGCTGCTCCTCCCGCAACTGCCAGCACCAGGCTCTCGGTCATCCACTGCCTGATCAACCTTCTTCTCGACGCGCCCAACGCTAGCCGCACCGCCGTTTGTGTGCTCCGCGCTGATCCGCGCGCCAGCAGCAGATTCGCGATATTCGCGCACGCAATGAGCAGCACCAGACCGCACACCGCCAGCAGAATCCGCAGGCTCGCCTCGTAGTCCGCCTTCATCGTCGCAATTCCTGCGCCGCCCGGTGTCAGCTTCACAAACTGCTTCGGCAGAACCGCATTTACCTGCGGCCCAAACTGCGGAAACAGCGGACCGAAATCATTCAGGAACCAGTTGCGCAGAATCGTCGTAAACCGCGGTCCCAGCGACTCCGGATTCACACCCGGCTTCAATCTTCCAATGATCCTCAGCCACGACATCGGCTGGTTCATCAGCGTGTTCGCGCCGGAAATCAGTGGCTCTTGCTCGATCGGCACAAACATTTCCGGCGGATCGCTCTCCAGCCTCTCTCCATCAAAGCCGCGCGGCGCAATCCCCACAATCGTGAACGGATTTCCGTTGATCAGAAAAGTCGATCCCACCACTTTCGGATCGCCTCCGTATTTTTGCTCCCACGCTCGATGCGTCAGCATCGCCGCCGGAGGCGCGCCCCTCTTGTCGTCAGCCTGCGTCAGCGTTCGGCCCACATACGCTTGAATTCCAAATGTCGCGAAGTAGTTCCCCGAAACATACTCGCTATGCAGAGGCTTCGCCTGCTGATCGGTCTCGCCTCGCCGCACGCTGAACAATTCGCGCCCCGCCTGGAACGCCGCGAGCTGCTCAAACTCCGGCGCTGCGTCCCGGAACCGCTGGTACACCACGTAAGGAAACAGCCCCCAGCTTCCCTCGGGACCCATGTTCACGCAGCAGTCGTTCCCTTCGCCCACGCGATACAACGTCGCCGGGTCCGTCACCGGCAGAGACTTCAGCATCACCGTATGTATCAGGGAGAAGATCGCTGTCGTCGCGCCGATCCCCAGCGCAAGCGTCAACATCGCCGTCAGCGTAAACACCGGTGAGTGCCGCATCTGCCGCAATGCGTACAAAACGTCCTGCCACAGGTTTCGCATGGATTTGTCCTTGCCCGTCCATACGAAGCATCCCCCTTGCCGGTTCTCACATGCGTGACCTGCAACACACCCCGATGTTCATCAACAGCAATCTAGGTGCCCCGGTCCATGGTCTCCTGCTGTTTGAGACATGGGATACAAACTCACCGCCGAATTCGAAACGTATACGCCACACCGCCCTGCACAATCGGATAGATATGAAATGGCTTGGCATTTCTGTTCCACGTATCAAGCTGCGCAGCGAGCGCATCGGCGAATCCTGGATAGCTCGCCGCAGGTTGACAGTCGGTGTGCTGTGAGGTGCAGATCTGCCCGCTTAGGTTGAGCGTCACTGTCGGCCTGTCGATGAATCCGACGCCGGCCTCAAACGGAAACGAAAAGTGCCTTTCACTCCGCGAAACCATCCTGCCATAGCCAGTCGTCAGCAGAAATCCGTTCCCGCCCAGCCTTAGCCTTCCCGTGCCGTGAATCGGATCAGTATTGTCCGAACTCCAGTCGATGTCATTGATCGTGAAGATCGCGTCTTGGTTCGCGTGGAGATCGGCCAGTACACGATTGCCGTTATAGAAGAGATATCCGGCACTGAACCGGAACGGCATGTGAAAGGGATAGCCGTCCACCATCGCCCCAACATTCGCAAATCCCGCGTTCACCCCGATTCTGAAGTCCTTTTGCGACCAGTGATGAGTCGTGATCGAAGCGCGATTCCCAAACAGCCGCACATCTACGTGCGGCGAAACATTGATCGAAAAATGTCCCCCGATGCCGAGCGATGAAGCTGAAAGAAAGAAGCTGCCTCGGCTGAATCGCTCGATGCGATACGCCGACGGCTCAATCTGTCCCGCCCCGCCCATCGATGCCATTCGCCCAGCCGAACCGAACAGTCCTCGCGGCTCAACACCGGTGGGTCTCAGTTGCGACAGAAGAGACGCAGGCGCCAGAATCAGCAGGAGAAAGCATAGCAACGCTGATGCGCACTCATGAGCCTGCAATCTGGCTGTTGACCGCCGGCTGTCCCTAAATCGTTTGGCTCCGGATCTACGCACGGACACGCTTCCTCACTGGCGACCCCGTCGATATGCACGATGGGAGAATGGAGTCGCTCTGGACTCAGACGCTGTCCTCGGCCATGCGTCAGCCGCACGGATTGTAAAAGGAATGTCACATTTCAGATCGCGAGATTACGCGCCTATCGTAGGTCACACTGTGTCCATCACAGCCCGTCACATCCTTTCCGTTCCACAAGTCCAAACGTCCGATCCACGACATCCTCCCGTAATACCTCTTAAATCAGCGGTTACGATCCGCTCTGACAGGAACTTACCGGAGGGTTTATGTTTCGCACACTCTCAATCCTCGCGCTCGCTTGCGTCGCATCAACCTCTGTATGGGCCGCAACCGACCCCTTCGTCGGCGATTGGAAGCTCAACCATGCCAAAAGCAAAATAACCGACCAGATGAAGGTCGAACGACTCGATGGCAACAGGTGCACCTTCACCCTGGGCGCTCTCCCCGAAACCATCGTCCTCGACGGCACCGACCAGCCCGGCATCTACGGCACCACTCTCGCGGTCTCCGTCGAAGCTCCCGACCGCTGGAAGGTCGTTCGCAAGAAGGACGGCCGCGTCCTCCTTATCGGCCTCTGGAGCCTCTCCAGCGACTCCAGCACGCTTTCCGACGACTTCACCAGCTACCGCTCTGATGGCACCACCAACAACGTGAAATACATCTACAAGCGCTCACAACCAGGCTCCGGTTTCACAGCCACATGGGTCGGCACACCGCAGGCGATGACCTCAACCACCATTCTTCAAATAAGGTCCTACGAGAAGGACGGTCTTTCCTTCGCCGACTCCAGAGGCCAGGATACGAACAAACTGAAGTTCGACGGCAAGGACTACCCCCACGAAGGCCCCAATGCCGTTTTGGGCTACGTCTCCTCAGGACATCGCACTGGCGACACCATCGAGTTAACCGACAAGGTCGGCGAGACGCACCTGCGCACCCGTCAACTTGAGCTCTCCCCTGACCTCAAAACCCTGACCGTCACCGTCCTCAACTCTGGCCGCACCGATCCCGACATCCAGGTCTTCGAACGCCAATAATCTCTCTCAGGCAAATAAAAAAGGCGGACCGTGTCGGTCCGCCTTGAAAATCTCTTTGCCAGAGAATGTACCAAACCATTTCAGGAGGCAGTTTCAGAGTACCCCCTCCCCCTCCCCCCGTCTTGAGCCCTTCGGACGACCCCCACATCCATCGATAGTTTGAGAACTCCCTAAACAATTAAAAGCACTTATTCCAACACCCTCCTCAAGGCTCATAATCAAATCAGCGTTCCGCCAGCTTTGGATCGACCCTACTTTGCCGCGAGCTGATTCGAACCCGACAACCTCGTCGACCCGCGCCCACCCCAACCCGGTCCCGACGGTATCCTCACCCGCTCGCGCTCTCTTCTGCCTGCTTAGCTTCCTCGTCGCCTCGACGACCTTCGCGCTCGTGCCAAATACTCCGCTCTCCGGCTACAGCCGCCAGTCCTGGGTCATGGAAAACGGCCTCCCCCAGAACACCGTCCAGGCCCTCGCCCAGACCGCCGACGGCTTCCTATGGATCGGCACCGAAGTCGGCCTCGTCCGCTTCGACGGCAACAGCTTCCTCATGCTCGATCAGACCTCCAAGCCGCTCGCCATTCCCGGCAACGACGTGCAATGTCTTCTCGCCACTCCTGATGGCTTCCTCTGGATCGGCACTACAGACGGCCTGGCCCGGCTCCAAAACGGCAGCATCACAATCTTCACCACCGCCAACGGCCTCCCAAGCAACAGCATCCGTTCGATTCACGCCGCCACGAATGGCGGTGTAATCGTCTCCACGCAGGCTGGAGATGTTGGCATCAAAGCCAACCAAGTCGGACCCTTGATGTACGACAAGCTCGATGGAACCGCCGCTTCCTACGAGTTGAAAATAGCGGACGAGATTCATGCCGCGATCAAACGCGGTACGGCCGAGATTTGGCACAACAGCGCGAGGCAGCAGACCTTCACCGTCGGTCGCGATCTCCCCGGTTCCCGCATCCAGACCGCCTTTTCTGACCGCTCCGGTTCCCTCTGGATCGGCACCAACAACGGCCTCGTCCGCTATGCCTCCGGCAAACTCGACCGCTTCCCCCTCACCGACCCGCTCGCCACCGCCTCCATCCTTTCCGTCCTCGAAGACCACGAAGGCAATCTCTGGGTCGGCACGGAATCCAGCGGCCTCCACATCCTCCGCGACGAGCGCTTCCGAACCTTCGGTTCGCGCGACGGCCTCTCCTCTGACTCCACCACCACCGTCGTCGAAGACGCTGCCGGAACACTCTGGATAGGAACCAGCGGCTACGGCCTCAATGCCGTCACTCGCTCTGCGGCGGGATTTGCGAAAGCCAAAACCTACACCGTCCGCGATGGCCTCACCAGTGACATCATCCTCTCCCTGGCCACCGCGCCTGATGGCGATATCTGGGCCGGCACCCCCGACGGCCTCAACCGGCTCCGCCAAGGCACCATCAGCACCTTCACCACCGCCGACGGCCTGCCCGACGACTTCATCCGCTCACTCCACGTCGACTCCGACAATTCACTCTGGATCGGCACCCGCCGCGGTCTCGCCCACCTCACCTTCACCGGCGACAATCCGCACATCAACACCTACACCCAGTCCACGGGTCTAGGAAGTGACCTCGTCGGCGCCATGGCCCGCGACACGAACGGCAACCTTTGGGTTGCCACTCTCGCCGGCCTCTCCCGCCTCACCGCCGCCCCAACTCCTCAAATCACCAACTTCACCACAGCCAACGGACTCTCCAGCAACATCATCACTTCGCTCCTCCCGCGCGGGAACGGCGCCCTTCTCATTGGTACGCAGGACCATGGCTGGAATCTCTGGAATGGTCAGTCCTTCTCCCCGATTGCGAACACCGGCCTCGGCCAGACCACAATCCACGCCATACTCGACGACGACAGCAGCCATCTATGGTTCGCCACTGCCAACGGCATCGCCCGCTGCGACTGCGACAACACCGGGGCCCACGCAACAGGTGTTGGTCGCGGGGGTGGCATGAACGGCGGCTGCTCTCACTGGATGGAATTCGGTCCGGCCGACGGCCTTCGCACCCGCCAGATGGCCACCAACAGCCATCCCTCCGCATGGCGCTCTCGCGATGGCCTCCTCTGGTTTGCAACTCCCAAGGGCCTCGTCGAAGTCGACCCCGCACACTTCCCGGTCAACACCATTCCGCCCCCGGTAGCTCTGGTCCGCTTCGCCGTTGATGACATAGACCTATCCATGAACGACAGTGCGCTCAAAATTCCTGCCGGCCACAATCACTTCCAGTTCGACTACGCCGGCCTCAGCTTCGTCGCCCCGCAGAAAATCCGTTACCGCTACATGCTGGAAGGCTTCGACCATCAATGGACCGAAGCAGGCGCACGCCGTTCCGCTTACTACACCAATATCCCGCCCGGCCACTACACATTCCGCGTACAGGCCTCCAACAATGACGGCCTCTGGAACACTGCTGGCGCGTCCCTCGCCTTCCAGCTCCGCCCCCACTTCTACCAGACCATCTGGTTTTACCTGCTTCTGCTCGCCTTCGCAGCTGCACTCGTTTGGCTGGCTTTCCGCCTTCGCCTCCTCCGTGCCGAGCGCGAATTCCGCGCCGTCCTCGCCGAGCGCAATCGCATTGCCCGCGAAGTTCATGACACCCTCGCTCAGGGGTACGTCGGCGTCTCCGTCCAGCTGGAAGTACTCTCCGAACTCCTCCGCCACAACAAAAACGAAGCCGCAGTCCGCCATCTCGACACCACACGGCAGCATGTGCGCGAGGGCCTCGCCGAAGCGCGTCAATCCATCTGGGCTCTTCGTTCGCAGGACACCGGCGAGAATACTTTGCCCGTCCAGCTCCGGCGCGCGACCGAGCACGCCAACGGACATGGCGTCGAAGCTACCTTCAGCCTCTATGGCGCCTACCGTCCCATGCCTCCCGGCACCGAACGCGAAATCCTCCGCATCGGTCAGGAGGCCATCCATAATGTGAAGAAACATGCCGGAGCGAAACACCTGTCCGTGCAATTGGAATACGGGCCTGCCGAACTTGCCCTCATCATCAAAGATGACGGACGCGGATTCGAATCCGGCAACGGTTCATCCCCCGCCGGCCACTATGGGCTTACCGGCATGCGCGAGCGCGCTGACCTCATTGGTGGCACGCTCGAAGTCACCAGCGAACTTGGAACAGGCACCACCGTCCATCTGCACGTCACTACCCCAAAAGAAGCGCCCACCAGGGAAGTCAAAGAAGGAATGGAGTCGTAATGGCAGCCGAAGAAACCATCCGCGTTCTCGTGATTGAAGACCACCACGTCGTCCGCCAGGGCCTCGTTGCTCTTCTCAATGTTGTCGATGGCATCGAAGTGATCGGCGAAGCGGCTGACGGCGTAGACGCCATTACGCAGTACCGGAAACTCCAGCCCAACGTCACCCTCATCGACCTTCGCATGCCTCGCCTCTCTGGCGTTGAGGTCATCCAGCGCATCCGAATGGAAACACCCCAGGCCCGCTTCATCGTTCTCACCACCTATGACGGCGACGAGGACATCTACCGCGCGCTTCAGGCAGGTGCGAAGGCATACCTGCTGAAAGGCATGACCACCGAAGACCTTGTATCCACCATCCGCGCCGTCCACGCCGGCAAGTCCCACATACCGCCCGCCATCGCGCAGCGCCTGGCCGAACGCATGGGCACCGAAGAGTTGACCCCTCGCGAATTTGACGTGCTCGAACAGATCGTGCACGGCCTGAGCAACAAAGAGATTGCTTCCTTCCTCGACATCTCTGAAGCCACCGTAAAAACCCACATCAACAGCCTGCTCGGCAAACTCGGCGTCACCGATCGAACGCAGGCTGCCACAGCCGCCATTCAGCGCGGCATCGTACCCCTCGAATCTCTCCGCAAACCGAAACAATAAGGTGACCATGAAGCGCTTTTTTCTTTTCACATTTTTCGCTCTTATCCTTGGCCCGGCCGGCTACGCCCAAAACTCTGCTGCATGGCGTCAGGCAACCAACGCCGAGCTCGCCTCCTTACTGCCCGCGCGCGCGCCCGTTATCAAGGAGCACATCGAAACCGAAATGCGCACCGCCAGCGGCATCGTCGACAGTCATGGTCGCTACATCGCAGGCGTCGTCCTCATCACCGCCGGCTACAGCGCTGAAGGCAAATACTCCCACTACCTGGTCGTGCAATCGCCCATCAAGATTGGTGGCGTTCATCTCAAAATCGGCGAATACGTCTTCGGTTACACGCATTCCGGCGACGTCCTAAACGTGCACTTCAATGAAGCTGCGACTGGCAAGCAGGTAGGCACGACCGATGCCCGTATCATGCCCGGCAACCGCACTGTCACTCAGCTCCAGATCTGGCCGCCCTCCTCCAAAGCCGTCTTCCAGATCGGACGATTCGCCATTCCCTACGAACTCGGAGAGAAATAGGAGTGGCTTCAGCAAGGCACGCCTCTAAAAACGGGTTCCGCTCAAAAAGCTCGGAGACCTATGGCCTGACCCCGCAAGACCTCCGCACCTTGCGCTCACTCAACACTCCGGCCAAAATCCAGAAGTTCGTCGACGAGATCCCCTATCAATACGCTGATACCGCGCTGTCACCCCGGCGCGTTCTGCGCGAACGCAAAGGGCACTGCCTCGAAGGCGCTCTCGTTGCAGCCGCAGCTCTCCGCGTCAATGGCTGCCCGCCCCTCCTGATGGATCTCGAAGCTGTTCGCGACGACGACCACGTTCTCGCCGTCTATCGCCAGAATGGACTGTGGGGGAGCATTGCCAAGTCCAACTTCGCAGGCCTCCGCTTCCGCGCTCCCGTCTATCGCACTCTGCGCGAACTGGCCCTCAGTTACTTCGACCACTACTACAATCTCCGCGGCGAACGCACCCTCCGCGCCTACTCGCGTCCCATCAATCTATCCCGCCTCGACAAGCAGCATTGGATGACCTCCGAAGAAGACGTCTGGTGCGTACCCGAGCTCCTCATCGCCGCTCCTCACTATCCCCTCTTCCCGCATGAAATTGCTTCGACCCTGCCTCGCATGGACCGCCGCGCCTTCGAAGCTGGAATGCACGGCTGGGCCAAACACTAGAGGAGCAGGTGCCCGTCCTGAGCGAAGTCGAAGGATCCCTTGCTTTTGCGGATCGAGGAACGAACGAAAAAGAGCGCTCCTTGCATTCCATCCACAAACAATGTTTCAATCACATTATTGAAACAGGGGTGCTCCACAGTGTGGGGCTGAGAAAATACCCTCGAACCCGATCCGGATAATGCCGGCGTGGGAAGCTTTCGAAGCCAGTCTGACCAACTTCCTTCCAGCTTCAGCCTGAACTCCCTTGTTTCATGAAAGTGGGAACAAGGGGATGCGTACGCTCACATTCATATCTCGTTCAGGGAGTCGATCGCCTCGCTCTCGCATCGGTGCACCGGCGGTTCTTGTGCTGTTGTCTCTCGTCACTACGTTCTTTGGATCCGCGCAGACTCCCCAATCACCCGACCCGCAGCCCGCTCAGAAACCCGACCGCGTAACCACCACCGTCGTCGTCCGCGGCGAAGTCAAAGACGACTACCTCTCCGATCCCAGCTCTGCCGCCAGCCTCGACGACACCCCGATCAAAGACCTGCCAATTTCGGTCACCGACATCACAGCCGCCGTTTTCACCGATCAAATCTCGCGCACGCTTTCCGATGTCGTAAAGAATGATGCCTCCGTCGGTGAAGACTACGCGCCGGTCGGCTACTACGGCGACTTCCAGATCCGCGGGTTTCCCATCGATCTCGCCACCGGCCTTCAGATCAACGGCCTCGCCATCGCCGGCGAACAGGACGTCCCTCTCGAAAATAAGCAGCGCGTTGAAATCATCAAAGGCATCGCCGGTCTCGAGAGCGGAATCGCCTCCAGCGGCGGCGTCATCAACTACGCAACCAAAGAACCCTATCGCGGCCTGCATCCTGCCATCGATCTCGCCACAGATCATCGCGGCTCATCCTACGGCTCAACGCAATTCCTCGTGCCCGGGCTTCGCGACAGCCTCCTCATCACCGCCGCTGCCGAAAACATCCACACCTACATCGAACACGCCGATGGATGGCGCGGCATGGGCGCAGCCAATGGCCGATGGACATTCGGCTCGAACACTCAACTGACCACCGACTTCGAGTACCAGCACAAAGTCCAGCGCTCTGAAGCTGGATATCAGCTCCTCGGGGGCGTCACCGTCCCGTCTCCCGTCTACCCATCCGTGATGCTAGGTTTCCAGTCATGGTCCAAGCCCAACACGTTTGACACCCTCAACGCCGGTGCTCACCTCATGCACAACTTCGCACCGGACTGGACTCTCCGCATCGGCGGCTCCTACAGTCACTCCCTCATCGACGACAACGTAATCTATCCCTACGGCCCCGCCCTCGACTCCGAAGGAAACTCTCTCTGCCCCGACTCGCCCTACTACTTCTTCTGCCCCGACGGCAGCTACGAAATCTACGACTACCGCAGCCCCAACGAACTTCGCATCGACTCTGCAGGCGAAGCTCTCCTCGTTGGCCACTTTAAAACCGGCAAGGTCAGCCACGACGTAGTCGGCGGCGGCTCTCTCTTCCATCGCTCCGTAGACCTCGCGTCACAGATCGTCTATGAACCTCTCGGTGTCGAAAACGTCTACCAGCCCAACATCTCGTACGAGCCCGACGGTCTCAAAGCTGACGACTCGCAGCAACTCGCCGACTTCAACCACCAAGCCTCCGCCATCCTTCAGGAACGCGCGCACCTTCCCGCCAACATCGTCCTACAGGCCGGCAGCCGCTTCGTCCGCGTCACAGACTTCAACTACTCAAGCGCACGCACCCTCTGGCTCCCCCAATACGCCATCGCATACTCGCCGCTCCAGAGACTCACCTTCTACAGCAACTATGGCTCGCTGCTCTCTCTCGGGCCGCAAGCTCCCTGGTGGGTCGACAACTCCGCGCTTTTCCTCACTCCCTTCATGACTCGCCAATCCGAGATCGGCGCAAAATACGAACACGGCGTTCTTCTCAGCGCCGACTACTTCCGCATGCGCCAGCCCTTCTTCTACCCACGCGTCATTCAATCTGCCGACAATTTCTGCGACAGCAATCTCCTCTACGGCGGCGACATCGCCCCCGGCGATCTATGTTTCGAGTCTGCCGGCCACGAAACCCACGACGGTTTCGAATTCAGCGCACAGGGCAAAGCAGCCGGCTGGATGCAGCTCAGCGCCTCCGCCGCAACCATCCGCGCCATCTCCACCGATACCGGCACCCCCGCATACGACAACAAGCAGGTCATCAACGTTCCCCGCTTTCACTCCTCGCTTTTCGCCGACGTCCTTGTTCCTCACGCACGCGGCATTCACCTCATGCCCGGTTGGAGCTATACCAGCCGTAAGCAGGCCACCCGCGACGAAACCGTCAGCGTTGGAGGGTACAACCTCTTCAACCTCGGCGCACGCTACGCACCCGGCGGCGAAGCCGGCCATCTCACCTTCCATCTCTACGCCGACAACATCCTCAACAAGCGCTATTGGAAAGACACCGGCGCAAGCCTCGGCGACACCTTTATTCACCAAGGCGCCCCAACCACCGTGCGCCTCTCCGCGCATTACAATTTCTAGCTTGCTGCCAAAATCAAACACGCTCGTGAACGACTCGCAACAACACGCCATCGCCCACGGACTCGACGGCTCTCTCGTCCAGCCCGACTGGCCACCACTCACGCTCGCCGAGATTAGTTCGATCCTGCCGCACTTCCCCTCCGCAGGCGAACCACTGGCAATCGTCTCCGCCAGCCCGCGCCCGCTCTCCTCCGCCGCCGTTGTCGAGACCAACACCGGACGGATCTTCATCAAGCGCCACGCCCGCGCCGTGCGCGATTCAGCCGGCCTCGCCGAAGAGCATCGCTTCATGCAGCACCTTCGCGCTAACGGCATCAGCGTCCCCGCCGTCTTCTCAACCATCTCCGGCCACAACGCGCTTGAATCACGCAACTGGACCTACGAAGTCCACGGCATCCCCGCCGGCATCGACCTCTACGAAGACGCCATCTCCTGGACTCCCTTCCGCTCCGCCGAACACGCCCGCTCCGCCGGCAAATTCCTCGCCCGCATGCACCTCGCCGCACGATCCTTCACCGCTCCACCGCGAAAAATCCAGCCGCTGGTCGCCAGCTTCACCATCTTCGCCTCCCCCGATCCTGCCCTCGCTCTTAACCAATATCTCGCCGACCGCCCCTCGATCACCCACGACCCGCAAACGCGCCGAGACGCCGACCAGGCACTCGAATTCCTCACTCCCTTTCACGCCGAACTCCAAGCACTCCTCCCCTCACTCACTCCCCTCTGGACCCACAACGACCTCCACGCCTCCAACCTCTTCTGGAGCGGCAACGTCCCAAACGCCCGCGCCCTCTCCGTCATCGACTTCGGCCTCGCCGACCGCACCAGCGCCGTCCACGATCTCGCTCACGCCATCGAACGCAACATCGTCGAATGGCTCATCCTCATGAACGATCCCACCGCCCGCGACCGCGTCCCCGTCCACCTCGATCACCTCTGGGCTCTCCTCGAAGGCTACGAACAAATCCGTCCCCTCACCCCCGCGGAATCCGCTGCACTCGAACCCATGCTCGCCCTCTGTCACGCCGAGTACGCTCTCAGCGAAGCCGACTATTTTCTGGGCATCCTGCGCTCGCCCCAGAAGGCCCGCGTCGCAACTCACGACTACCTCCTCAACCACGCGCAATGGTTCGCCGGTCCCGGCCAGCCCAAACTCGTCGATCCTCTCCGCCGCTGGTCTGATTCCCGCCAACACTCAAGCCCCCAAAAGTCAGCCCTCGCATGACCCTCGCTGCCATCACCCACTACCTCATCGCCAACTGGGTCGAGCTCGCCGGCTTCATCGCCACCGCCGTCGGCATCTGGCTCACAACCAAACGCCTCCTCATTTGCTGGCCCGTCGTTCTCGCCGCAGACGTCCTTTACCTCGTCGTCTTCTACCGTGCCCGCCTGCTCTCCGACTCACTCCTGCAACTCTTCTTCATCGCCTTCACCCTCTACGGATGGTGGCACTGGTGGCGCGGCGTTCGCGAAGAAGGCGAAGTTCGCGTCGAACCTCTCTCCCTACCCGCAGCCCTCGCCGCAATCGCCGCCGGAATCGCAGGCACGTTCATCCTCGGCGAAATCGCCCGCCATCTCCAGGCCGCGCTCCCCTGGCTCGACGCAGCACTCGCCAGCTTCAGCCTCGTCGGCAGCTGGTGGCAGGCGCGCAAACATATCGCCAACTGGGCTCTATGGATTGTCGTGAATCTCGTCTACATCGGCGAGTACATCTACAAGGACCTCTGGATCACCGCCGTCCTCTATGCGGGCCTCGTTATCCTCGCCATCCTCGGCCTGCGCGACTGGCGCCGCGCCGCCCGTTCCGCTCAAACCGCCGCCTGCACCACGTTGAGCAGTGGCTCGCCCGCCATATAGCGCCGCAGCTCAAGCTCCGCCACCTTCAGCGCACGCCGCGCAAACTCCGGACTCGATCCGCCCACATGCGGCGTAATCAGCACGTTCGGACACTTCCATAGCGGATGCCCATCCGGCAGCGGCTCCGGATCCGTCACATCCAGCGCCGCCCGAATCTTCCCGCTCTGCAACGCCGCCACCAGTGCATCCGTATTCACCACCGGCCCTCGCGCCGCATTCACCAGCAGCGTTCCTTGCTGCATCAACGCAAACTGCTTAGCGTCGATCAACCGATAGCTCTCCGCGGTCGACGGCAAGATCAGCACGATCACCTGCGCCTGCGGAATCAGCGCATCCAGTTCGCTCACCGCGTGCACCTTCGGATTCTCTCGCGTCGTCCTCGCCACCCGCGTCAGGTCGACGCGAAACGGCTCCAGCATCCGCTCGATCTCTTTTCCAATAGACCCATACCCGACCAGCAGCACCCTTTTCCCCGTCAGTTCCTCCAGCATCACCGGCGGATAATGCTGCCGCCCATCGCCCGAAACTTTCTCGTACTCCTTCGTCGCCTCGAAACGTCGCTTCCACTCGCCCGACCTCTGCACATCCAGAAACAAAGGAAAGTGCTTCAGCATCGCCAGTGTCGCCGACAACGTCCACTCCGCGGTCGAGATATTGTGCGCCCCACGCGCATTGCAGATCGTCACGTGCGGCCCCATCGCCGCCGGAATCCATTCCGTCCCCGCCATCAAAGACAGCACCAGTTTCACTCCGCGCAAATGCGGAACAATCTGCGTATTCCGCGTCGGATACGGATCCGGCAGCCAGACCTCAATTTCAACGTCATGATCCAGATCGCGCGGTAGCGCAATCAACTCAACATCTGCGGGAAAATCCTTCAGCAATTCAGGCGCGATATTCGTCGAGTACCCAACACGAATCATGCATTCATGCTACATGCCCACAACATGGTCCCCCGAGACCTCCGCCAACTTGGGTGCCCCATGTCTCCCTCTTCTGGAGACATGGAGACATCGAACCTCGACCGAATCATCACCGCACCGCAATCAGCCCCGAAACTTCCGCAACGCCTCCGCGCACGCTTCGATCTCCTTGATTGAAATCGCATATCCAAATCGCAGATGCCCCTCGCCCTGCGCCCCGAACACCGAGCCGGGAATCGTCGCCACATGCGCTTTCTCCAGAAGAATCTCCGCAGCCTTCCGACTGTTCTTGTTGATCTTCTCCGCATTCGGAAATGCATAGAAAGCGCCCGCCGGAGGCTCACACTTCAACCCGACCTCGTTCAGTACCGCCACCAGCAGGTCCCGCCTCTTCCGATACTCTTCGCGATGCGCCGCAATCTCCGCTTCCGGCGTTTTCAGCGCATCAATCATCGCCTGCTGCACAAACGTCGTCACCCCGTTCGTCGAATACAGCACAATCTTCCGCAACGCCGTCATGAAGGGCTCTTTCGCCACCGCGTATCCCGCGCGCCATCCCGTCATTCCATACGTTTTCGAAAACGTGAAGCAGGTAATCGTGCGCTCCAGCATCCCCGGCAGCGATGCGATGGAAACGTGCTCACCCTCATAGACCAGGTCTTCGTACGCCTCATCAGCAATCACAATCAGGTCGCCCTCTTTCGCAAACGCCGCAACCTCCTCCGCCTCCGCCCGCGTGAACACCAGCCCGCTTGGATTCTGCGGAGTGTTGTAGTAGATCGCCCGCGTATTCGCCGTTGAAAACTGCTCCAGCGTCTTCCGGATCCCATTACGCCTCGCCGTCGTCGTCGGCACCAGCAGAGGTCGCGCCTGCGTTCCAGTAACCAGGTCGCGAATCGGCGTCCAGTATGGCGCGAAAACCAGTGCATCGTCTCCCGGATCCAGCACGCTCTGAAACGCCGCATACAGCCCCTGCGATCCGCCTACAGTCGCAATCACCTCGTCGGTCGTCACATTAATCCTGTTCTTCGACGCCAGTTTCTTCACCAGCGCCTCGCGCAGCGGCAGCACGCCCGACGACGGCGCATAGTGCGTGTAGTTCTCCACCAGCGCCTTCACCGCCGCATACTTGATCGGCTCCGGCGTCTCGAAGTAGGGCTCGCCCCCATGCAATGCATGAACCTTCTGCCCGGCCGTTCGCAGCTCCATCACCTTGTTGCGGATCTGTACGATGTCTGAGAATCCAACCTCATCCAGTCGTTTCGCCAGTCGGATCCCGCTTTGCTTCGGCATGGTCCACGCGCTCCCTTTCGCTCTCATAACCTGAGCATATCTGATGCCCACATGAAGATGACTGAGATGGCCGTTCGTCGCGTATGTGCGAACAACGTAAGACTCGCTGACCTGCTGACTTGCTATGCCGCGGAGCGGCGCTGACTTGCTGCTCTGCCGAAAACAAACCAATCATCACACCGCCAGCAGATTCGTATACACCGCCATCCCCGCCACCGCATCCACATTCATCGCATCGAGATCATCGATCTCCTGCTGGCTCCGGATGCCCCCCGCCACAATCAACTGCCGCTTCGTCAGCTTTCGCAACCGTGCAGCCACATCCATCGGGAACCCCTGCATCATCCCTTCCCCATCCACATGCGTGTAGAGATAAGCCGCAGCATACGGCTCCAACTGCGGAATAGCATCCTCCGCCGTCAGCGCTGCCTGCGCCTTCCACCCCTTCACCGCAATGCGCCCCTTCTTCGTATCGATCCCCGCGACAACGCGCTCCGCTCCGATGCCAGCTGCCATCTCCGCGGCAAACTTCACATCCACCGCGCCGTTCTCAGTGAACAATGACGACCCCACGATCACTCTCTGCGCTCCCGCATCCAGCACCTCGCGCGCCCGCTCTACTGACCGCACACCGCCGCCCACCTGCACAGGCAGCCGCTTCGCAATTTGCGCCACCAGCGCCGAGTTTTCACCCTGCCGCATCGCCGCATCCAGATCGATCAGCTGCACCAGCGGATAACGCGAGAACTTCTCAATCCAGTACTCGAAATCATCAAACGCCAGCTTCAGCTTCTCGCCCTGCACCAGCTGAACAATTCGTCCGCCCATCAGATCGATCGAAGGAATCAGCATGGCAGCCTCACCGGAACCCCAGCCGCCACAAGCTCCTCTTTCAGTGAGCGCGCGCTCGACACTCCGAAGTGGAAGATGCTCGCCGCCAGCGCCGCATCCGCCTTGCCCCGTCCGAACACCTCCGCAAAATGCGCCACCGTCCCCGCGCCTCCTGAAGCGATCACCGGAATGTTCACCGCCTCGCTCACCGCAGCCGTCAATTCGCAATCGAATCCCGCCCGCGTCCCATCCGAATCCATCGACGTCAGCAGAATCTCTCCAGCGCCGCGCTCTTCCGCCTCGCGTGCCCACTCCACCACGCGTCTGCCGGCCGGCTTGCGACCGCCCTGAACAAACACCCGCGCATCCCGCACTGGATCGTTCGCCTCAGGATCACGTCGCGCATCGATCGCCACCACCACCGCCTGCGCCCCAAAGCTCTTTCCGATCTTCGAGATCAACGACGGATCCTTCAGCGCCGCCGAGTTCACGCTGACCTTGTCCGCTCCGGCCTCAAACACCTGCGCCGCCTCTTCTGCGCTCTTGATGCCTCCGCCGACTGTAAACGGCACAAACAGCTCCCGCGCTGTTCGCCGCACCGTCTCCAGCAGCGTCTGTCGTCCCTCATGCGTGGCCGTGATGTCCAGCAGCACAATCTCATCCGCGCCCTCGCGCGCATGCCGCGCCGCCAGCGCCGCCGGATCACCCGCATCCACAAGGTCCACAAACTGCACGCCCTTCACCACCCGCGCGCCATGCACATCCAGACAAGCAATAATCCGCTTCGTCAACATGTTGCTCTCCCTGCAAGGTGTTCCGCGACAAGCCTATCGAGTTCTGCGCGCTCCTCACTCCCCATCGCAGTCGTGGGGAAGAACAGGAAACGATTCTTCGCAATGTACAGGAGTGTGATTCTCTCGTCCTGCGCAGCGCAAATAATTGAGGACCACTCGAAGCTCTCCTTATCGCTGCCGAGGCAGCCTAAGATACCTGATCCGTCGACCTCAAGGAGCGCAGTCCGCTCATTTGGCGGATACTTGCTCTCGAATCGCTTAATGTACCGCTTGATCTCTCGGCCCTTGGCCGTCACGGTCACGTAGAGGGCCGCGATGGCTCCGCTGGAAATGAATTCCAGCGAGTAGGAAATTCGTAGACCGAATATTCCAAATCGTTTCGCAACTGTGCACGCAGATGCAGCTAGAAGAACTGGAATGCCGTGGTAGACAAAGAAATGGATGAAGCGTCGAGCGGGTGTTTGATGCCAGTGCAGATATTGGGCAGCCTGATAGTCCGCCAGCGTGAGCGTGTATTCGAGCCTCATCTTTCAATCTCCAGAAAATTCCGCAGAATCTTCAAACCCGTCTCCCCGCTCTTCTCCGGATGAAACTGCACCCCCATCACATTCCCACGCTCCACCGCCGCCGCGAACGGCTCAATGTAATTCGAAACCGCCGCCGTATCCGCACCCACCGGAGCCCGATATGAATGCGTAAAGTACACATACTCCCCATCCTTCACGCCCGCCATCAAACGCGGCGATCCCATCACCTCCAGCGAATTCCACCCCACATGCGGCACCTTCTCCCCGCGCTCCGCGAAGCGCGAACACTCCTCGCCAAAACATCCAAGCCCCGCCTGCCCAGCCGCCTCCGTCGACCCCGCGTACAGCCACTGCATCCCCACGCAAATCCCCAAAAATGGAACTCCCCGCTTCACCGCCTCACGAATCGCCCCTGTCATCCCCGTCCGGTCCAGTCGCTCCGTCGCCGCAAAATGCCCCACCCCCGGCAGCACAATTCGCTCCGCGCGCTCAATGAGCGACAAATCCGAATCCGTCACCACCGCCTCCGCACCCAGATGCCGCAGCGCCTTAAGCACCGAAGTCAGATTCCCCGCTTTGTAATCAATCACCGTAACCCGCATTCGCCGCTTCTCCACTCACTGAGGCCGGTGCCCCATGTCTCCTTCCTTTGGAGACATAGATACTCGAACCTCAATGCATCATCACCCGCCTGACCTAAATTTCGGGTGCCCCATCCAAGCGACCGCCTTTGTCGCTTGGGTGGGAAACAAGGGCACTCCCCCGGCCCGATCTACAACAATCCCTTCGTACTCGGCAGCATCTCTCCCAGCTGCTTATCCCTCGAACACGCCACCCGCAACGCCCGCGCAAATGCCTTGAAGATCGCCTCAATCTTGTGATGATTCGAACGGCCGTACATCGTCTTCACGTGCACATTCGCCCGCGCCCCGCGCGCAAACCCCTCAAAGAAATCCGTTACCAGCTCCGTCTGCAGATCCCCCACGAGCCTCGTCTTCACCTTCGCGTCCACCGCAAACGCCGCGCGCCCGCTCAGATCCACAGCCGCAATCGCCAGCGTCTCATCCATCGGCATAATGAAGTACCCCGCGCGCAAAATGCCGCGCTTATCCCCCAGCGCCCGGTCGAACGCCTCTCCCAGCGCAATCCCCACATCCTCCACCGTGTGGTGCTGATCCACATCCAGGTCGCCCTTGCACGTCAACTCCAGATCGAAAGCCCCGTGTCGCGTAAACAACTCCAGCATGTGATCGAAAAATCGAATCCCCGTCGATACCTTGTAGACGCCCTTCCCCTCCACCGTCAGCACAATCGAAATCCGCGTCTCATTCGTATCCCGAACCACCACACCCTTCCGCACACCCTTACCTGTCACGGAAGTGGGTGCCCCGGGTCTCCCGGTTTTTGAGACCCGGGATTCGATCACCTTCGCCTTTCTCACCATCACTCTTTCCCCCCTCCCCGAATCTCGCTCATCGTCTTCCTCAACACAACCGCCCCCTCCCGCATCTGCTCCCGCGTTCCAATCGTGATCCGCACGCACCCGTCGCATCCCGGATCATTCGACCGGTCCCGCACCAGCACTCCACCCGCCGACATCAGCCGCACAAACTCCTTGTGCTTCTCCCCAATCTCCACCAGCACAAAATTCGCCTTGCTCGGCCATCGCCGAACCTTCAACTCATCCAGCGCCGCCTCAAACTCCCCGCGCGCCGCCTGCACCTCGCCCACATACCAGTCCAGATACGCCGTATCCTCCAGCGCCGCCGGCAAACAAGCCAGCGCCAGCGAATTCACGCTATACGGCGAGAGCACCCGACGCACCCACTTCATCAGCTCCACCGGCCCTGCCAGCACACCCAGCCGCAACCCAGCCAGCCCGTATGCTTTTGAAAACGTCCGCGCCACCATCAAGTTCGGCACCGAACCGACAAGATCCATCACCGTCTCGCCGAAGAAGTGAAAATACGCCTCATCCACCAGCACCACCGCATCCGGTGCGCGCCGCGCAATCTCTAGGATCTGCTCCCGCGTTGCCACCGATCCCGAAGGACTATTCGGATTCGCAATCGCCACAATCTTCGCCCGCGGCGTGATCGCACTCAGCAGCCGCTCAAACGGAAACTGCAAATCCCCCGCCGCCTGCACCGTCACCGCCCGTGCGTCCGTCGCGGACGCGTACACCTCATACATTGTGTACGTCGGCACAGGCAGCAGCAATTCGTCACCGTCTTCGAGAAACGTCTCGAACAGCACATGAATCGCCTCATCCACGCCATTGGTCAGCACCAACTGCTCCGCGCCAATCCCCAGGTTCTCCGCGACAATCCGCTCCACCGGCTCGCGTTCGGGATACCGCGTCAGCGCCCCCGCCGAAATCCGCCCCAGCACTTCCTTCACGCGCGGCGAACACGCAATCGTGTTCTCGTTGAAGTCCAGCCGCATCGCATCGCGATTCCCCAGCGGCGGGTGATACTCCTTCATCTCCTGCACCCGCGCCCGCGGAACCGGCCTTACAGCCGCATCAACTTTACTCACGGCCCCTCCTCGCTCCCGACGCCTTCTTCACCCGCATCCGGATCGCCGCCGCATGCGCCGTCAATCCCTCCGCATCTCCCAGCAGCGCAGCCTTCTCACCCAACTCCGCAATCCCCTCCGCCGCGTACTCCTGCACCGTAATCAGCTTCACAAAATCATTCACGCTCAACCCGCCGCGCACTCGCGCCATCCCGCCTGTGGGCAAGGTATGATTCGGCCCCGAAATGTAATCCCCCATCGGCTGCGCCGACCATCCGCCCACAAACACCGACCCCGCGCTCTTCACCCAGTCAAGATCTTCCGCCGAGTCCACCGTCACATGCTCCGGCGCCAGCCGATTCGTAATTTCCCGCGCCTCCTCCACACTCCCCGCGACAATCGCTATCCCATTCCGACTCAGCGCTTCCTTCGCGACTGCATTCCTGCTACTCTGCGCCTTCGTCTCCGCCATCACTTCCCGCGCCAACTCCTCGCGCGTGGTCACGAAGATCGCAACCGCCTCCGGATCGTGCTCCGCCTGCGCCACCAGGTCCGCCGCAATCTCCGCCGCATCCCCGCGTTCGCTCGTCACCACAATCTCCGTGGGCCCCGCCAGCATATCGATCGCGCAATCAAACGCCACCAGCCGCTTCGCCGCCGTCACATACAAGTTTCCCGGTCCCACAATCTTGTCCACACGCGCAATCGTCTCCGTCCCATACGCCAGTGCAGCCACGCCATGAGCCCCACCTACGCGATAGAACTCCGCAATCCCCAGCAGATGTGCCGCTGCCAGCGTCTCCTTTGCCGGCTTCGGCGACACCGCCACAATCCGCTCCACTCCCGCGACCTGCGCAGGAATGGCCGTCATCAGCAGCGTCGAAGGCAGCGGATGCCGCCCGCTCGGCACATAACATCCCACCGAATCGATCGCCCTGACCACCTGACCTACCGTCAACCCCGCGCCCGCCTTCGCGCTCCCCCCCTTTGCACTCCAGTCCTTCGGCATCTGCCTCTTCGCGAAACTCCGAATCTGCCGTGCCGCCGTCGACAACGCATCGCGCAGGCCTGCATCCGTTTCAGCCCACGCCTCCGCCATCTCCTCCCGCGTCACCCGGAACCGCGCCCGATCCGTCAGGCCATCCAGCTTCGCCGCGAGCCGGAACATCGCCCGGTCCCCGCCGCGCCGCACATCCCGCACGATCCGCTGCACCGCCGGCATAACCGCATCAAGCGCCGCTCCCCCGCGCCTCTCCAGTTGCGCCAGCGCCGCCGCCGCATCCCGCGCACCTCGTCCCTGCGTTCGAATCAGCCTCATCCCGCCTCGCTCTTACACAAATCCCTGCAGCACGACCCTTACAGCACAACCTTGTTCAGCGGATACTCCACGATCCCCGTCGCCCTTGCTGCCTTGAGCTTCGGAATCACATCCCGTGCCACGCGCTCTTCCACAATCGTGTTCACCGCAACCCACTCCGAATTGCTCAACTGCGAAACCGTCGGTGAATTCAGCGCGGGCAGCACCGCCAGCACCTGCTTCAGATCCTCGCGCTTCACGTTCAGCATCAGCCCCACCTGGCTCTGCGCATCGATCGCTCCCCGCAGCATCACCGCGATCTGGTCGATCTTCTCCCGCTTCCACGCATCCTCCAGCGCCGCCTTGTTGGCAATCAAGTGCGTCTCGCTCTCCATCACGGTGTCGATAATCTTCAGGTGATTCGCCTTCAGAGAACTCCCCGTCTCCGTCACTTCCACAATCGCGTCAGCCAGCATCGGAGGCTTCACTTCCGTAGCGCCCCAGCTGAACTCCACCTTCACATTCACGCCGCGATCTGCGAAGTACTTCTTGGTCACCTCAACCAGTTCTGTCGCGATAATCTTCCCTTCCAGATCCTGGGCCTTCAGAAACCCGCTCGCTTCCGGCACCGCTAGCACCCAGCGCACCTTCCGCCGGCTCTGCTTCGCATAGGTCAGCGTGGTCACGCTCGTCACATCCAGGCCGCTCTCCACCACCCAGTCGATCCCCGTCAGCCCGGCATCCAGCACGCCGTGATCCACATATCGCGCCATCTCCTGCGCGCGAATCAGCATGCACTCAATCTCCTGGTCATCCACCGACGGAAAATACGAACGCCCATCCGCGTAGATGTTCCACCCCGCGCGCTTGAACAGTGCAATGGTCGAATCCTGCAGGCTCCCCTTTGGCAATCCCAATCGCAGCTTGTTACCCACGGCTCACCTCCACTGCATTCGCAAACGCCAGCGGCTTCGTAAAACAGCTCACCGTGCCTTCATGACAAACCAACCCATCGCCCTCTACTTCAACGCGAAACAGCAGCGCGTCGTTGTCGCAGTCCGTCGCCGCCGAAATTACGCGCAACCGGTTGCCGCTCGTCTCGCCCTTCATCCATAGCTTCTGCCGCGTCCTGCTCCAGAACGTCACAAAACCTGTCTCCAGCGTCTTCTCATAGCTCTCCGGATTCAGAAAACCCAGCATCAAAACCTCGCCGGTCTTGGCGTCCTGCACAATCCCCGCCACCAGTCCGTCCATCTTTTCGAAATCAACCTTCGGTTGCATCATCTTCTTCCCTGCACTTGGATTTCACATCTGCCGCAAAAACTAAAAAGCCCGTCGGCGTCTGCGCCGGCGGGCTCTGGAATCTCTAGATCTCTCTGGCCTTATTTAGCTCAGGCCATGGCAGTCCGCCGGCACATTGGTCCCGTGATGGTGATGATGACCGTGATGGCGGTGGATCTGCATCTCTCTCCAACTTACGGTATCAACCTGATCGTGTCAATCCGCAATCGCTTACTGCGCTACATTATCCAGCAGCCATATCCCGCCCGAAGACTGCGTCATCGTGATCGCAACGTTGTCGCCCGCAACCGAAAACCCAATCGTCGGAATCACGGCTCCGATTGCCAACTCCGGGCTCCTAAAGTCGCTGATCTGCCGAATCTCCCCCGTCACCCGTCCCTGCACAGGATCGAACGGAACAGAGAAGACATTCACGTACCCGCCCTGCTCGCCTACGAAGTAGATTCGTCTGCCATCGGCCGACCATCGAGGCTTGTCCTGCCAGCTCTCGCCGTCCGAAATCCGTATGCGCTGCCCGCCGTTTGCAGGCGCCACATAGATCGCCGATCGATCGCCACGGGCCGATGAGGTCACGGCTTCAAACGCAATCCATTTGCCATCCGCGGAAAGTCGCGGCTGAAACAGGCTCTCACCCGCTTGCGACGCAATGATCTTCTGCGCATCCTCCGGCTTCTCAACCCCGCTCGCCTTATATTTCCAGATCTCCGTCTGCCCATTCGCCGGGTTCTCAACGGCCACTGCCAGCCAGTGCCCATCGGGAGACCAGTCGTAGACAAACATCAGCCTGTGCTGCAGCGTCGATACCACGTTCTCATGTCGCGTCGCCACGTCCCACGTCAACATCTGCACCTCGGCTGTCGTCTTGTTCAGCCGAATATATGCCAGGCGCTTCCCATCGCGCGACCAGTGCGGCTCATCGCGAATGAACGAATCATCCGACGCAATAACATCCGTCGCTCCCGAGGGCAAAGCTTGCTGGCACAGATCCCATTGCCCCGCCCGTTTGCATGAGAATGCGATCTTGCTCCCATCAGCGGAGAGATCGTTCTCCCATGCCTCCATCCCTGCTGGCGTTACAGGCTGCCCGCCAGCCAGAACGCCGTGTTCAGCATCCTTCAGATCGAACACCCACGCTCGAACACTCTCTTCCTTGCTCGTGAACACCATCTTCCTGTCGTCAGCCGAAAGCGCAAAATCCGACGCAACCTCCGTGCCCGTGGTGATGCGCTCCAGACTCACCGCCTTCAGGCTCTCCGGATCCACTTGCATCCGCCAGATATTGCGAGCGCCTCGAAACATCCTTTCGAAGTAGATACTCCTGCCGGAGTGGTCCCAATAGAACCTCGAATCGGAATCCGCCCATCCTCCAAAATTCGCCCCTGCCTCAGCCTCTGCCACCTTCAGCAACTCATCAGAGATCGTCGTTTTCACCGGCGCTCCCGGCGAATCGATCGGCGCTGTCCAGAATGTCGGAATCGGCGACGGCAATACATCCCAGGCCCAAAGCGAAACACGCTTCCCATCCGGATGCCAGGCTGCCGACAAAACACTGGCGCTGCTGGTCACAGCCGAAAGAATCTCGCGAGGCTCACTCCCGTCGCGAACATCTACCAAAAAGATTTTCGAACCATTGCCCAGATGATGCGACTGAAAGAGAATCTTCGAGCTATCCGGAGACCAATGAGGGTAGTGCCCAAACGTCGCAATCCTTCGCTGCTGACTATTGCCCCCCACTGCCGGCACGATGAACAACCCTCCGCCATCGCTCTCTGACCGATACGCAATGTACTTCCCATCCGGAGACCACTCCGGCTCCCAATCCGAACTCCCTCCGTCTGTCACTCGAATCGGACTTCCCGACCCGCCCACCTGCTCTACCCAGATACTCGCCTTGCCGTCTCGAACGGAGCTGTACGCAACGTAGCGGCTATCCGGTGAGAGCGTGGGCGTTGATTGCAGACCGGTGTCAAACGTAAGGCGAGTCAGCCTGCTCAGTGCCGGATGCTTCAGAGCAACAGCTCGCCAATAGATAAGTCCGCCAGCCAGCAGCAGCAGCAACGCGAACCCGACTCCCCAGTAGCGGGCCGCCTCTACAAGCTTCGGCCCCTCGAGCGTACTGGCTGTACCTGTACTTCCCGTCTTTTCGGCTTCCGGCTCTTCCGGCGTCGCAGGAGCATCGGCTCGCACATCAGCAATGAACCGGTACCCCAGCCCGGTGACTGTCTGGACATATCGAGGTGCAGCCGGATCATCATCAAGCGCAGCCCGGATCTTGCGGATCGCCGTGTTTATCCCATGCTCCAGATCAACGAAGACCTCGCTACCCCAAAGCCGATTGGCGATCTCCTCGCGCGTCACTACGCGCTCTCTGCAGCTGATAAGCAGAATGAGCAGTTCCAGCGGCTTGCGTTCCAGCTTGATGGTCTTGCCCCTGCGGCGCAGCTCGAAGCGGGCGCAATCCACCGTGAATTCATCAAACTGGTATACGGGACCACTCACTCATCGCCCCCGCTCATTCTGCTCTGCCGACCAGCATCGCTTGGCAGTCGTATCGAACCGGATCGCCTGCTTCAGCGCTCTTCAACTCTTCGTCGTCACTACAGCCGCTTCCGCTCCGCCCCCAGGCTCTCTCAGCACCTCAATCAGCCTCTGATACAACCTGTTCCTCAATTCAAATCTCTCCGACGCCCTCGTCACATACCTCACCAGCACATCAATGCCGCCAGCGGACGGCCGCACGTTCTCTACCGCCGCCGCACCAAACCGGCTAAGACTTCCTCCGTGTGCTCCACGCTTCCACTCCGCCTCCGCCTGGCTCGCATTCTTCTCCGTCTCCGCAACCACCGCCTTCTGGATGCGCTCGAGCATCTCGTGCACGTTGTCGCTCGCCGGCAGACTGAGGCTGATTTCGTCCCACATCCACTGTCCGCTCGTCGAGAAATTGAAATACTTGCCTCGAATCGCATAACTGTTCATGAACGTGATCCGCCGCCCCGTTGGCAGTGCTCTGTCCGCGAGCGTGCCCGTCTCCAGCAGCGTCGTCGAAAAGAGTCGCACATCCGTCACCTCTCCCGCGACGCCATTGATCTCCACCCAGTCCCCTACGTGAATTCCGTTCTTCCCGATCAGCACAAACCAGCCCAGAAACGCGATGATGAAATCCTGCAGCGCAATCGTCAGCGCCGCCGTCGCTAACCCCAGAATCGTCGGCGTCTCCTGCGGCGGGCCAAAGATCACAATCAGGATCAGAACCACACCCAGCGCCTGTATCGACAGTTCCAGAATGCTCCGCAGGGTCTGCGATCGCCGGCTGTCGAGCGCGGGCTTCGCCATGATGCGTCTCACCAATCCGTCAGCCACAACCATGCAGATCCCGATGAACGCGATCAATGCCAGCGATTGCAGAAGCAAATGCAGAATGATCCGTTGCTGCAGCAACACCTGCGCAGACCATTTGCTGTAAACGTTCACGAGTTGCTGTTCCGTCTGGATTCGATCGTCCGTGATGCCCAGTATCTGGCGAAGCGCGGTCCGATCCCTCAGTCCCCGTAACTTCTCGTCGAGATCGTCGGTGTGGACCCCGCCCATAGTGCTGATTTTGGTCTCGATTGCGCTCTGTTGCGCATTCAGCATTCCAATATCCCTGCGCGTCTGGTCGATAGCTTGCTGGAGAAGAGATGCCCGGTTTTTTAGTCTGAACCATGCTCCCAGGCGGCCCGCCAGCGTACCAAAACGCCGGGCCGACACGGTCGCAATTTGTCCGCTTTCGCGCACCTGCTTGTCGTATCCGCGCATCGCGGCTTCGTGAGCGGTTAGTTCCGCCTGGATCTGCGATGTCTGGTCTCCGGATGCCTTATTGAAATCCTGCTGAACGTCCGCGAGTTCATCGGTATCGAGCGCCAGTTGGGCCTTCGCTACCTCCAGATCTCCCTCGTCGTATTCCGATGGTTTCCCATCTTTGGGCGGCGGCGCTTTCAGACCCTCCGTGACCGTCTGGATCTGTTCCTTGTCTTGAGAAACAAGCTGCTGAAGCTCCGCCACCTTCTTCGATAGCGCCAGGGCCTCGCCGCTCAGCTTCAGATGCTGCGCATCCAGAGTGGCTTGCCGCAACGCCGTGGCAAATGCCTGATCCACCTCATGGTCCGCAAGCCTCTCCGCTTCCTGCGCGTACTCCTTCTCCTCCGCCGTGTACGCCAGGGTCGCCAGAGCCTGTGCCGTTTGCCACGGCTTAATGTCGACGATTGCCTTCTTGCTCCCGCTTGTGCGGTTTGGATTATTCCGGGGATTCAGGAACGAAAGGTTGCTCATCACGTCCCCCGTCTCCCACGTCAGGATCAGACAGGCCGCTAATACGGCAATGAGCGAAAGCAGTATGGTCAGCCGCGTACTGCCAAATACCCGGCTGCGCAGCTTTTGGCCCGCAGAGGAAGCAATTTGGGGGATTGCCATGTCTTAATTGTGCAGGACAAACCCGCTTCTCTCCACAAGATTCTGTCCCTCATAGATGCATGTTTACCATTGCCCCATGGAGCGAGAGAATCGATGTAGTGAGAACTCCAGCCCTAGCCCGGTTGAGCTTTGCATTCTTCGCGCTCGCCTGTTGTGTTCCAGGTTCACATTGGGCCGCGCCTCTTCAGGCACAATCGCAACCACCGCGGGTCTCGCCCCTCGAAGAACCGGTCGACATCAACACCGCAACCCTGCAACAGCTAATCAAGGTTCCCGGAATGACGCGCACCTGGGCAGCGCGCATCATCCGTTTTCGGCCTTACCGCGGCAAGAATGAACTTCTCGATCGCGGCATCGTCAGCGCTGAAGTCTACGCCCGCATCAAAGACCACATCATTGCTCACCGCATCCACAATTAATGTGCTTCCGCGTGCTCGCCTCTGTGCACATCGCCACGCCTTAGCAACCGGCTCAACAGCACGTACAGCACAGGGATAAACACCAGGTTCAGCACCGTCGACAGCAACATCCCACCCACGATCGTCGTGCCCACCGATCGCCGTCCCAACGCGCCCGCACCCGTTGCGAAATAGAGCGGCATCACGCCAAGAATGAACGCGAACGAAGTCATCAGAATCGGCCGAAGTCTCAACTCCGCCGCCTCGATCGCCGCCTCCGCAATCGTCCGCCCCTTGGCCCTCAACTGCTCCGCGAACTCCACAATCAGAATCGAGTTCTTCGCCGACAATCCAATCAGCATCACCAGTCCGATCTGGCAATATACATCGTTCGATAATCCACGCAGCGCCACCAGCCCAAGCGCACCCAGCACCGCCATTGGCACCGCCAGCAGAATAATGAACGGCAGCGCGAAGCTCTCGTACTGCGCCGAGAGCGTCAGATACACCACCAGAATTCCCAGCCCGAAAATCAGCAGCGCGCGCCCGCTCGACTCAATCTCATCCAGCGTCAGTCCCGTCCACTCATACTGCATCCCTGGCATCATGTTCTGTTTCGCCAGCTCTTCCATGCTCGAAATACCTTCGCTCGAGCTCACTCCCGGCGCCGGCGAACCATCGATCTCCACCGCGCGAAACAGGTTATAGTGCGTAATCACCGGCGGTCCCGCGCTCTCCCCAACTGTGGCCAGATTATCCAGCGAGATCATCTGCCCCGAATTCGACCGCACATAAAACGCGTGCAGATCCTTCGCGGTCATTCGATATTTCTGGTCCGCCTGCGCATACACGCGATACGTCCGGTTATTGAAATCGAAATCATTCACATACTGCGATCCCATGAACACGCCCAGCGCAGTCGTCACCTGCGACAGAGGTACCCCCATCGCCTTCGCCTTCTCGCGATCGATCGTCACCAGCACCTGCGGATCATTCGCTGAATACGTAGTCAGCACATTCGTCAGATCCTTGCGCGTCCGCGCCTTGTTCACGATCTGGTGCGCAATCCTGTCCAGATCCGACAACGTGTTCACGCCCGTATCCTGCAGCATGAACGTGAATCCCCCGTAGCTTCCCACGCCGCTCACCGCCGGAGGCTGAATGACAAACACCATTCCTCCATCCGGCTGAAACATCAGCGAGCCCAGTTTCGGAGCGAGATCTGCGACGATATCCGCCGCAGAGTGCCCCTTCCCGCGCCGTTCCGCTGCCGGCTTGGTGCTGATGAACATCATGCCCGCATTCGAAGCGTTCCCGGCAAAACTGAAACCAATCACAGAGAACGCGCCTTGGACATCCTTGTTCGAATAGATAATCGCCTGCGCCTTCTCCGCCAGGGCCTGCGTATACGCCAGCGACGATCCCGGAGGCGCCTGCACAATCCCCATCAAAAAGCTCTGATCTTCCTGCGGAATAAACCCGGTCGGTACGAAGTTGTAGATCCAATACGTCCCGCCAAGCCCCGCGAAGAACAGCAGCAGCAGCACGTATCTCAATTGCAATCCGACATGAATGACCTTCGCGTACGTTTTAGCCAGCCAGGTGATAAACGCATCCGCTCCGTGAATGAATCCCGCAAACGCCCTCGAAACCGGCCTGATATGCAGAAAATCCAACTGCTTCGGCCTCGCTTCTTCCCCGCGCAAAAAAAGCGCTGACAACGCCGGCGACAGCGTCAGCGCATTAAACGCCGAAATGGCAATCGAAAACGCAATCGTCAGCGAAAACTGCCTATACAAAATTCCCGTCGTACCCGGAAAGAACGACACCGGCACAAACACCGCAATCAGCACCAGCGACGTAGCGATCACCGCACTCGTCACCTCACCCATCGCGCGGGACGTCGCCTCGTGCGGATCAGAGTGCTCCATCGCAATATGCCGCTGCACATTCTCGATCACAACAATGGCGTCATCCACCACCAACCCCGTCGCCAGCGTGATTCCAAACAGCGTTAGCGAGTTGATCGAAAAATTAAATATTCGAATGAACGCAAAAGTCCCGATCAGCGAAACCGGAATCGTCACCGCCGGAATAATCGTCGCGCGCCAATCCAGCAAAAACAGGAAGATCACGAGGATGACGATTCCGATCGCCTCGGCCAGCGTCACCAGCACTTCATGAATCGACTCGCCCACCACCGTCGTCGAATCAAACGCAATCGCGTACTTCAGTCCCGGCGGAAAGCTCTTCGAGAGCTTCTCTAGAACAGCCTTCGCCTGGCGATCGACATCCAGCGCATTCGCACTCGTCAACTGCGCCACGCCTACACCCTGCGCCACATGCCCGTTGTATTCCAGCGCCGAACTGTAATCCTCCGCACCCACCTCTGCGTGTCCCACGTTCTTCAGCAGGATCAACCCGTTCGCGTTGCTCTTCAGAATGATGTTCTCGAATTGCTGTGGACTCGTCAGCCTTCCCACAACGCGGACAGGAATCTGATACGCCTGCTTCTGATCTGCAGGCTGCTGCCCCAGCTGGCCCGCGGGAATCTCAACGTTCTGTTCCTGAAGCGCGCTGATAACGTCCGTCGCCGTCAGCCCGTAAGACGCCAGTTTCAGCGGATCAATCCACACGCGCATTGCATATTTGCGTTCGCCGAATATGTTCACGTCGCCCACGCCCGGCACACGCTTCAACGCATCCTTGACGTAAACATCCAGGTAGTTCGAGATGAACTCGTTCGAATACCGCCCGTCGAGCGTATAGAATCCTGCGCCGAACACGAAATTTCGGTTCGCCTTAGTGATCGAGATTCCCGTGGAATTCACTGCCGCAGGCAGTCTGCCCGTCACGCTGGCCACGCGGTTTTGAACGTCCACCGCGGCGATGTCAAGGTCGTACCCCGTCTGGAACGTCACGTTGATCATGCTCGTCCCGTTGTTCGTGCTCGAGGACGACATGTACCGCATTCCCTCGACTCCGTTGATTGACTCTTCGAGGGGAATCGTGACGGCCTTCTCCACCGTGTCCGCATTCGCTCCGACGTAGTTGCATGCCACCGACACCTGCGGCGGATTCAACGTCGGATACATCGCAATCGGAAGATTCGGGATGCACACCGCTCCCGACAAAATAATCAGCAGGGCGCAGACAGTCGCAAATACCGGTCGATGAATAAAAAAATCTACAAACAAGATGAGCCCTCTTTCGTTGTGTCCCCGTCGCAGGCTCGCCCTCTTACCCGAGCCACTCTATGCAAGGGATCCGCTCAACTCGGGAGCGGAGAAACCGGCATCCCGTTCACCAGGAATTGCGTGCTCGATACCACCACCTCATCGCCCGCGTTCAGGCCCGACGTGATCGAATACGCATTCCCAACCGCATCGCCCAGGTTCACTGGCGACTGCGTCGCGATGTACTGTCCATTCGCCTGCTTCTTCGCAACGAACACAAACGTCTGGCCGCCCTGCCGCGTAACCGCCAGCACCGGTACCACCACCATTGGCTTCGTGCTCCAGATGACCTTCGCCTTGATCAGCTGCGCATTGCGCATGATCTCCGCCGTCCGATGAACCGGCGCCTTCGCCAGAATTCCCTGCAACGTTGGATCCACCTGTGGCGAAACGAAATCGATCTTCGACTTCTCCAGCAGCTTCCCTGACGTGTCATACAACTCCACCGCCAGCCCTGCATGAACCTCGCTCGCCCGCTCCGTTGGAACGTAGATGTACGCTTCCAGATCCCCGCCCTGGTCCACCGTCGTCAGCGCCATCGAGCTCGTTCCCATCGTCGGCGACACATAATCCCCCACGTGCACCGGAACGTCCCCCACCACTCCATCGAACGGCGCGCGGATCGTGTAGTACCCCAGCGTCTGCTCCTGCATCTCGCGTGTCCCGCGCGACGCTTCGTAGTCTGCCTTGGCATTGTCAAACGCCTGTTGCGCCTGATCCAGCGCTTCCTTGCTGGTCACCCCCGCCGCAAAAAGCTTCTTCTGCCGCTCCAGCTCGACATTGTCGTAGTCGTACGTTGCCTTCTTCTGCCGCTCGGTTGCAGTCTGCGAAGCCACATTCGCTTGCTGCTGCCGCGGATCGATCGTCATCAGTACCTGGCCTGCCTTCACGTGCTCGCCGCTGTGCACCAGGATCGATGTCAGCATTCCGCTCACCTGCGGCAGAATCGTCGCTGACCTCCGCGATTTCACCGTCGCCATGTACTCACTGCTCTGCGCCACCGGCTGCATCGACACAGCAACCGTCTTCACTGGCATTGCCTGCATTCCCGCGCCACCACCACCCTGCGCAGCCTTCGGTTGATCCTTCTGGCATCCAGCCAGGGCCATAAACAACAAAATCGGAAGTAGAGAGAAAATGCGTCTCAAAATGAAAACCCCTTGCCGGCGGCGATCGCCGCTGTCGCAGATCCTGAGTCCCTTGGTCGCAACCCACCCAATCAGAGTGATGGCTGTCCAGCGGCTTGCTGGCTGCATCTCCGCAGCCACTCAGAACTGTCCTGAATCGTTAAACAATGCAGCATCCATGTTACAACTCGCCCACTCTCTTTTCTGTGATGGCGGGGTCGATAACAGATGCAGGTAGAGGAACTTCTGGCGTTAGTTAGCTGACGTTCTCGTCTTCCAGATTGTCGCAAAATATTCCAGGGCCGGCACGAATCCTGTTGCCACCCGGCCCATCTGTGGTTTGGATCACCTCAACGGCCAGGCTTCTCGCCCCGAACCTGACTTTTTCGCGGAAAAAGTCAGATGATCCAGCCGCCGCCCACAACCTCATCGCCGTCGTAAAAAACAGCTGACTGCCCCGGCGTCACCGCGCGCTGCGGCTCATCGAACGTGGCTACCACCTGATCCGTCCCGGTTGGCTCCAGCGAGGCCCACGCTGGCTCATGTCTGTGTCGGATCTTTGCCCTCACTCGCATCGGTCCAGTCAGCTCCGCAATACTGATCCAGTTCAGCCGGTTCGCTCGCAACTCTCTGGTTGCCAGTTCCGCGTCGGCTCCCACCGTCACCCGGTTACTCGTCGCATCGATATTCAACACGTACAGGGGCGATGGCGAACCTACATTCAAACCCTTCCTCTGTCCCACAGTGAAACTCGAGATCCCCGTGTGCTTTCCGATCACCTCGCCGTTCGACGCAACCAGTTCGCCCGCCGTATCCGGCATCTCCTCGCCTTGCTCTTCCAGATACGCCGTCAGGAACTGCTTGTAGTCTCCGCCGGGAATGAAGCAGATCTCCTGCGAGTCCGGCTTCTCTGCCAGCGCCAACCCCTTCTGCCGCGCCACCTCGCGTACCTCCGGCTTCGTCAGATTGCCTAGCGGAAACAGCGTATGTGCCAATTGCTCTTGCGTCAGTCCGAACAGAAAGTAGGTCTGATCCTTCGCCAGATCCGCCGGCCGCTTCAAGATCCATCGCCCGCGCTTCTCGTCATACTCATTCACCGCGTAGTGTCCCGTCGCAATCGCCTCCGCCCCGATCGACCGCGCAGTTTTCAGCAGCTGATCAAACTTCAGGTGGTTATTGCACAGCGAACATGGAATCGGCGTGCGCCCCGCCAGGTACTCATTTACAAACGGACGCACCACGTCCTTCTCGAATCGCTCTTCCTGGTTCACCACGTAATACGGAATCCCCAGGTGCTCCGCCACCCGGCGCGCGTCATACACATCGTCCAGCGAGCAGCACCGTCCCGCCTTCGGAGCCTCGGGAATTCCATGCTTCCCTGCCAGCCGTGTCTGATCCCACAACTGCAGCGTCAGCCCCACAACCCGATTGCCATCCCCTAGCCGCGCGAGCATCGCCGCAACCGTAGAGGAATCCACCCCTCCCGACATGGCCACCGCGATTGTGCGCTTCTCCGTCATAACCAGTTGTCTGTCTCGACTCTTTTCACCCAAATCAGGCCGTCATCCTGAGCGCAAGGGGCCCCAAGCGTCTTCTTCGGCTTGGGGGTGGTAAGCGAAGGATCTGCTTTTGCTGATTCCTGATCACCAAGAACGCTAGCTCCGCTCTGTTTTTCCTAGCACCGCAGCAGGCGCGAAGCGCCGCTAACCCCGCTAGCTCCGCTATGCCAGCGTCCCCGCCGTCACCGGTGCCAACGCCCGCAAATTCTGCACTGCCTCCGGCAGAACCTCGAGCACCCGATCGATCTCGGTCTCAGTCACGGTCTTCAGCAGGCTGAACCGCAGGCTAGCCCCCGCGCGGTGTTTATTCAATCCCATAGCCATCAGCACATGGCTGGGTTCCGTCGCACCTGAGTGGCACGCCGACCCACCCGAAACCGCAATTCCCTTCAGGTCCAGCGCAATCACCAGCGCCTCGCCCTCCAGGTTGTCGAACCAGATGTTCGTCGTGTTTGCGACCCGGGAAGCAGGCTTTCCATCCGCCAGCGCTCCATTCAGCCCGGTCGCCGGCAGCGCCAGAACACCCGCCTCGAGTTTGTCCCGCAGTCCAGCCAGCCGCGCCATCGTACCGTCTTCGATGCTGTGCATCGCCAGTTCCACAGCCTTACCCAGCGCCACAATCCCAGGCACATTCTCAGTTCCGGCCCGTCTCCGGCGCTCATGGCTTCCGCCCACAATCAGCGAATCCACCGGCGTTCCCTTGCGCACAAACATCGCGCCCACTCCTTTTGGCGCGTGAACCTTATGCCCGCTGATCGAAACCAGGTGTGCCCCCCACTGGCGCACGTCGAACTTCACCTTCCCCGCGCCCTGCACCGCATCAATATGGAAGAAAACACCCGTATCCGCGGCGATCTTCCCGATTTCCGCTACCGGCTGCAGCACCCCAGTTTCGTTGTTCGCCAGCATCACGCTGATCAGCCGCGTCTCCGGCCGAATCGCCCGCAAGATATCCGTCGGCTCAATCAACCCACTCGCCTGCGGGGCCACATAAGTGGTCGTGACCCCAAACCGCTCCAGTTTCTTCGCCGCCTGCAGAACCGCCGAGTGTTCAATCGAGGTCGTGATCAGGTGATCGCCCGGATGCAGCAACCCGAAGAGCGCCGTGTTGTCCCCCTCCGTGCCGCCCGAGTTGAACACAACCTCCGCTTCATGGCAGTTGAAGAACTCCGCCAGGGTCTCCCTTGCGCGATCGATAGCCGTCCTGGCCTGCTGTCCGTCCAGATGAATCGAAGAGGCGTTTCCAAACTGCTCCGTCCAATAGGGTCGCATCGCCTCCACCACCTCCGGCAAAAGCGGAGTCGTAGCGTTTGCATCCATATAGATCCGGCCACTCAGCGACTTTCCTGAAGACATCAACAGAACCCTCTCCTTTTGCGAGGGTACCATAGCATCGAATCACATCACGGTACCTGATACCCGACACTTAGGCTTGTGGTTAAACAAAAAAGTGATCCATCTTTGCAGTCCAACTCTCGGAAATTACTAGACTGAAATCAGAACCTGGCGGTTACAGAATTCGTCTGCCGGTACGAGCCGCCGCATTTGTTCACACGGGAAGGTTCACACGAGGGTTCCATGGTGCCTAAGTGCCTTGTTTTCTATTACGAAGCCGTAACTCGTTTGAAATCTATTAATTGCAAAAAAGCAGGGGGGGGAGGAAGGTGACTTGCGCCGAGAGTGGGCGGGGGACTTCGTCGATTACTCCTTCTGCGCCAGTAACTTCTTTGTTTTCTATTATGAAGCTGTAAACTGTTTGATATCTATTAATTGCGAAAAATAGGGACGATGGGAAAATGTTCCGAGAGGATGGGCTCGGGGTCGGACTTCCGTGCCTTCAATTAACTGCTTTGTTTTCTATTACAAACAAATAAACCCTTTCATATCTATTAAATGCAAAAAGTAGGGGGGAGGGGTAGCGGCGAGGACCCGACTGCGTTGATGGCTAGATATTCTCTGTCACACCCCTGGAGTTTTCAGATTTGCGGACTAGTCGAGCCTTGGTCAGGATCTTGCGGGCGAGACCGGTCAGGGGCATCGAAGCGGCGCGGTCTGCCAGAAACCAGACCTGAAGTGCAGAAGATTCCGGGAGGTCGCTGGCGAGGATAGCGTGAACTTGGACGGTGTAGTTGACCTGCATGATCGAGTGCCGGACGGTGATTATCGGACTGGCTCCTCGAATGTGTGTGGGTTGGATAGATGGGAGCTCCCACAGGCCGGGCATGACTGTGTTGGTGGCCGGTCGCTGTTCCAGAAGGACTTCGGTTCCGCTCCCGACTTCCCGGGTGATCAAAGCGCAGGCGATTTCGCGCTTGCTCATGGGGGCACGCTTGGGGGTGCGGTGCTCGCCAAGAGTGTGGCATTCCCCGGCCCAGGGACAGACTAGGCATTGAGGGTTTCGCGGAGTGCAGATGGTGGCGCCGAGTTCCATGATGGCCTGGTTATAGTCGCCAGGGTGATGAGGATCGACAAGGGTCTCGGCGAAGTCGTCGACTTTTCGACGGACGGCGGCTTCGGAGATGGAGTCGTGGGAGTGCCAGCCTTGAATGCGGCTGAGAACGCGCTCGACGTTGCCGTCGACAACCGCGACCGGCTCGTTGTGAGCGATGCTGGCGATGGCGGCCGCGGTATAGGAGCCTATACCGGGAAGTTTGCGGAGGCCTTCGGAGTTGGCGGGCATCACTCCCTCGTAGTCTGAGACAACCGACTTGGCGGCTTTGTGGAGCATTCGAGCTCGCCGGTAGTAGCCGAGTCCGCTCCAGAGCGCGAGGACGTCCTGTTCATCGGCTTCGGCGAGCGATTGGATCGACGGGAATCGCTGGAGGAAGACGGTGTAGCGCTCGATGACTGCGGCAACCCGGGTCTGCTGGAGCATGATTTCGGAGACCCAGATGGCGTAGGGATCGCCGGTCTGACGCCATGGGAGGTTGCGCTTGTTGAGGTGGTACCAACCCAGAAGCTCATGACGCATGCGGGCGAGAGTTTCCGGAGCGTGCCTGCGACGGCGGGGCATGGGGAAAGATTAACCCTGTGATTGCCGCACCCGCCATCCTCCAAGTACTCTGACCTTTCGCCGATTCCTGCATTCATCACGGAGATTCCATGCAGCACTTGAAAGTCGCCTGCCTTCTCGCCGCAATCCTCGCAACACCTTACGCCGCCGTGGCCCAGCCGTCAGCCACAGACTCCGCCAAGATGCCGGCCATCGCCGGCCTTCCTCCCGCAGCTCGCGCTGCCGCAGCCTCGATCGACCCGCAGAAGATCCGCGCCCATGTCCGCTTCCTCTCCTCGGATCTGTTAGAAGGCCGCGGCCCTGGCACGCGTGGTGACAAGCTCGCCGCCGAATACATCGCCACGCAGTTCGCTCTCGAAGGTCTTCAGCCCGCCGGCGAAAATAACTCCTTCTTCCAGCAAGTGCCTCTCATTGCCGTCCACACCATCGAAGACAAAACGAAGTTCTCTTTCGTCTCAGTTGCTGGCAAGCCAGTCGACCTGACCTACGGATCGCAGATCGTCTCCAAAGACCAGACTGGCCAACCCACCGCAGAGATCGACGCCCCGATCGTCTTTGTCGGGTACGGCATTCATGCACCGGAATACAAATGGAACGACTATGCGGGACCCGATGGCAAAGACATCGACCTCCACGGCAAGATCGCCCTCGTCATCGTCAACGAACCGCCATCCGAGAACGAAAAGTTCTTCAACGCTAAGGCTCTCACCTACTACGGACGCTGGACCTACAAGTACGAAGAAGCCGCCCGCCGCGGTGCCATTGGCGTTCTCATCATTCACCGAACTGATCTGGCCAGCTACGGCTGGCAGGTCGTTCAGAACTCGCAGGCCATCGAGAAGAGCTATCTGGCAGACGACCCGCTCAACACCCTTCGCGCCGCCGCCTGGATACAACACGACGTAGCTCAGCAACTGTTCACCCTGGCCGGCCTCGGCGACCTCGATCAGGCCATCGACCGCGCAGGCAAACCAGGCTTTCACCCGCAGCAGTTAAACGTCCGGCTCAAGGCTCACGTTGAGAGCCGTGTGAGAAAGTACAACTCGACCAATGTTGTGGCCAGAGTTCCCGGTGCCTCCGCAGGCTCTGAAAACGCCGTCCTCTACACCGCCCACTACGATCATCTGGGCATTGATCCCGACGCTAAAGGCGATGGCATCTACAACGGCGCCGCCGATAACGGAACCGGTTGCGGCATCCTCCTTGAACTCGCCCGCGCCTACGCTCACTCCACTGAGCGTCCGCCTCACTCTGTCTTCTTCGCCGCAGTCACGGCCGAAGAACAGGGCCTTCTCGGTTCGCAGTACCTCGGCGAACATCCACCAGTTCCTGCCCGCGACATAACCCTCGATCTAAACTTCGACATGCTCCTGCCCCTCGGTATCCCGCACTCTGTCACTCTCGGCGGCGCAGAACGAATCGATTTCTGGCCGACAGTGCAAGCGATCGCGAAAGACTTTGACCTAAAGGTCCAGCCCGACTCGCAGCCTTCCGCCGGACACTACTACCGCTCCGACCACTTCTCTCTCGCTCGCGTGGGCATCCCCGCGTTCTCCATCGATCCCGGCACACTCTTTGAAGGTCACGACGAAGCCTGGGGCAAAGCCCAATTCGAAGATTATGTTGCGCATCACTATCACCAGCCCTCCGACGAATTCCAGGAGAGCTGGGATTTCCGGGGCAACGCAAAACTCGCCCGCTTCGGCTTCGTCCTCGGATGGCTAGCCAGCGCTCAATCCCACTCGATTGGGTGGCACCCGGGTGACGAATTCGAAGCCCCGCGCAAAAAGAGTCAAACCTCGAGCATGCAATAACGAAGAGTCACAATGAAAAGGCCGGCTCGCGAATCCGCGTAACCGGCCTTCTCTTTTGTTCACAGGCAATCTGTTCTACTTGGTACCCGCAGCCGCCTTCTTTTTCTGCATCGCGACAGTCCAGGGCGGCACGATCCCATTCTGCCGTGCGTAGGCGATTAGCTGGCCAAGATGCTCATGAGCATCCGCCACGAGGATGTAAATCACATCGCCTTCGTTTGCCTGAGGACCGAGCTTGGGGAGCAACTTCGCAAAATCAGCGTTGCTCATGCCATTGATCGCTTTATCCGCGAATTCCCACGACTGATTCAGGTCCTCGACGATCCGATCTTTGTCCGTCGTCGACTTCTCGAACTCCTTAGCCTTGAAGCCCGCCGGCGGAGTCGCACCCATCATGCTGAGGATCCCATAGCGTTCACCCGCAACATGTAGAAACACCTCAGCAAAGGATCGTGAATCCGCGGACGGACGCCACGTTAGCTTGTCGGTCGGTATAGCCTGGAGGAGATCGACGCATTTCTTATTCACTCCCTGCAGGTCGAGGAGTGCCTGCGCCTTCATGTCGTAGCTTGGTGCAGTCGTGTCCGTTGTAGCTTGTGGAGGCTGTGCCCCCGCAATCAGAGCATTCGCGCCCAAGCCGCTCACCATGCAAACCAGCGCCAGAATTGTTGCCTTCATCTCGCCTCCCAATGTAAGTCGGCTTGAGGCTAGAGCAGCAGCAATCCTGTTGCAAGCAATTCGGGACCGCCCGGACAGTTATCGCGACGAGATGTCGAGTTCACGAGACTGATGCTTCGAAAAGACGATCGCTGTTCATACAGAGTTGGTCTCAATGTGCTGCAGTATCTGCATCAGCCTTGCCTTTGAACCGGCTGTACACAAACACCACATATGCCACTGCCAGCGTCATGCCAAACAGCCACCAGGCAAGCCCCACAGAAAGCGTGTGCGGACCTGAAATGGCTCGGCTCAACGTGATGTCGCGATCCGCGCCCGTTGTAGCAGGTAGCAGCGTCGGGTAGACGCCCCAGCAAGGTCCCGCCAGCATAAAGAAGAGGTAGAAACTGGACGAAAGAAACGCCTTTACCGGGTGCCGGTTGCGATTGAACCACCACAGACTCGCCAGCGCGGCCAGCACGCCTACTGGGACAACAAACGTGATTGGATAGCGATAATAGTTGTCGAGACTCGCTGGCCTCACCACGATCGTTCCTATCAAACTAACGAACGTCAGCAAAATCAGCACAAGCAGCAGCGGACCAATCAGCTTGCGGGCGCGCTCTTCAAGATCTGCTGACACCTTGATGGTCAGCCAGAGCGCTCCATGCAGAGTCAGAGCAACAAGGGCAACCAGACCGCCGATAATTGTGTACCAGTCGAGAATGCCCGGGTGAACACCCGGCTGGAAATTGGTCCACAACGGCAGGAAAAAGTAACCATCGGTCTGCAGAGGCACGCCCCGCAGCACATTTGCCAAAGCGGCTCCATAGAAGATCGCAAGTAGCGCGCTCGACAGTCCGAACACACCATCAAGCAGCGACAGCCACACTCCCATATCGACGTGATTGCGAAGCTCAAGCGTGACGCCGCGCAAGACCAGCAACCAAAGAACGATCATCAGGGGTAGATAGAATCCAGAGAAGGCCGATGCGTACAGCAGCGGAAAAGCGAAATAGAGAGTTCCACCACCGGCAAGCAGCCAGACCTCGTTGCCATCCCACACCGGCCCTATCGAATGGAGGCTCGCCCGCTTCTCTCCTTCGGTTCGCGGAAGAAACAGATGAAGAATCCCCACCCCAAGGTCAAAACCGTCAAGCACCACATACCCGACAATCATCACCGCAACGAGCCAAAACCAGATGAATCCCATCATGATGCAAACCCCTTAGTTGTTCGGTTCGATCTTGCGTCAGTCAGCTATCGCCGCGTGCAAGTCGGAAATTCTCGCCTCTGGCCCCCGGCTTATCTCTCTGTACACAAGAACCGTGAACAGCAGCCCAAGCAGAGCATAGAGGCCCATAAATCCGATCAGCGTAAACAATCCGTTGCCCGATGAGACGACGTGTGAATAGCCCTCGCTGGTCCGCATCAGGCCATAGATCAGCCACGGCTGTCTGCCAATTTCGGCCGTCATCCACCCTGCAGTATTAGCAATGTATGGAAATGGAAAACTGATCAGTAGCAGCCAAAGCACCCAGCGGGACCTGTATAGCCTCCTCCGCCACAGCAAGAATGCGGCCGCAAACATCAGCGTCACGAAGTACGTTCCGAGCCCCGCCATGATGTGGTAGGAGTAATAGAGCAAGGGCAGAGCCGAGGGTCACTGATCGCGGGGAATGCGATCTAGCCCCGTGACTTCAGCCTTAGTCGTTCCGTAGATCAGAAAGCTGAGAACATTGTTCACGACTAGCGGGTTGTCGATCTCGCCAGTTTCTTCGTTCGGCTGGCCGATCAGCACAATGCCCGCGCCAGTTTCGGTCTTGAAGAGTCCTTCCATTCCGGCGATGGCAGCCGGCTGATGCTTCGCGACGTATTTGCCATGAAGATCGCCCGTCGGGAAAATAATGAGGATTGTCGAACTCAATCCCGCGATCACACCAACGCGGGTGAAGATGCGACCATACTCCTCGTTCTTGCTGTCGAGCAAATAGAACGCTCCCACCGCAGCCATCACAAAAGACCCGGTAACCACAGCGCCGGTCATGTTGTGCATGTACTGGAGCAGCCCCCACGGATTCAGGAGAAGCTGCCAGAAGCTCACCACTTCGAACTGACCATTGGGCAAGCGGTTGTACGCTACAGGATGCTGCATCCACGCATCCGTAACGATGATGAAGAATCCGGAGATCCAGGACCCGAGCCACACCATCACCGCTGAGAACCAGTGCATGCGTTTGGAGATACGCTTTTCGCCGTAAAGGAACAGTCCAAGAAAAGCCGACTCAAGGAAGAAGCTGAACACTCCTTCCATCGCCAGAGGCTGACCAATAACGCCACCGGAGAGCTGCGAAAATCGGGCCCAATTCGTTCCGAACTCGAATTCCATCGGTATGCCCGTGACCACACCAAAAACGAAATTGATCCCGAAAATACGGGCCCAAAACCGCGCTGCACGATCCCACTCCTCACTCCCCTTGCGCAGCGCTACCGTCTTCAGCACCACGATGAGAAGGCCGAGACCCATCGTGAGTTGGGGAAAGAGATAGTGGAATGTAATGGTGAACGCAAAGTGAAGCCGGTGAATCAATTCTGGTGTCATCTGAACTCCTGGTGCGAAGGAAAAAGGGGAACAGCGAAGTTGAATTCGGGCGAGTTAAGGGACAAAGTTCCGCCTCGCCAGCCGAGCATCCAGCACTCGAATTATCTGGGCGGCATCACAATCTCGAAGTGACATAAATCACATGCCGAACACATTGCTGGAATGATCCTGTAGACAACGCAGTGGTGTTTTAGGTTGAAGTCCAAGCGCGTCTGCTGTGTTATCAAGGGATTGAGGTCGGGAATGCGAGTCGCAATCATCGGAGGCGGCATTGCAGGGCTTGCTGCTGCTTTTGAGCTGGAAAAGGCAAGGACGGCAGGTGCGGATGTCAGGTACACGCTGTTTGAGTCGCGTGAGCGGCTGGGAGGGTCGATAGCTTCGGAATCCGCTGACGGCATCGTTTTGGAGCGCGGACCGGATTCCTTTCTGAGCGAGAAGCCGGCTGGCGCTGAGTTATGCCACGAACTGGGCCTTGCGGACCAGCTCACACCATCCAATGATGCCAATCGCAAGACATACATCGTTGTAAAGAACCGCCTGGTCCCCCTCCCCGATGGCCTGATGTTTCTCATACCTACGAAACTTGTCCCGACCGCACTCACGACGCTCTTCAGTCCAGCAACGAAGATGAAGATGGCGCTGGAGTTACTTCACCCGCCAAGACCGAGCGGACAAGATGAATCTGTGGCGGCCCTGGTTGAGCGGCACTTCGGCCGGGAGGCAGTAGACCGGCTTGCCGATCCCCTGTTATCCGGCATCTACGGTGGTGATGTCACCCAGCTGAGCGCGCGGACAGTTTTGCCCAAGCTTGTAGAGATGGAATCCCAATATGGCTCATTGACTCGCGGCATGCTCGCGGCGCACAAACAGATGAGAGCGAAGATGGCAGCATCGAGGGCGGCGGGAAAGAGCGGAGCCGGCAAACAAGGTGCGAGGCCCACCGGTGCCCGATCAATCTTCACCACTTTGAAAGGCGGGTTGCAACAGCTCGTAGATGCGCTCGAAGCGCGCCTGAATCCTGAATGGGTGAGGAAGTCTACTCCCATTGACGGACTCGATCGGAAGGCAGACGGATGGGGTCTGCGCTCACGCGACACGAGTGAAATCTATGATGCGGTAATCCTGGCTTCGCAGGCTTTCGTTGCCGGAGGGCTGCTGGCGCAAACGGACGCTGCTTTAGGGGACGAGCTGAGTGCAATTCCTTACTCGTCATCCGTTACGGTGAACCTCGTGTTCGATGAGTCCCAGATCGGCCCACTGCCTGATGGATTCGGGTTCCTCGTGCCGGCGGTAGAAGGGCGGGCGATGCTTGCGTGCACCTTCGTACATCGCAAGTTCATTGGCCGCACACCAACAGGCAAGGCGGTTCTTCGAGCGTTTCTGGGCGGCGCCAAGAACGAATCTCTGCTCGACCAGACGGACGACGTATTGATTGCCACAGTGCGGCGTGAACTCAGCGAGATTCTGGGCGCGCGCATCCTCGGGCCGCACATTCCGACCGAGGCCACACAAGTTTCTCGTTGGAAGCGGGCGATGGCCCAGTACGCAGTTGGACATCAGGAACGAATGAAGCGGATCAAGGAGCGCGTCTCTGCATTGCCGGGTCTCCGCCTGGCGGGAAATGCTTATGACGGTATCGGGATCCCTGATTGCATTCGAACAGGGCGAAATGCGGCCAGAGAGCTAATCTCCGAGAAGGAAACAGCTGTCGCTTCCCGCTAGCGAGAACTTTGGCCCGATCGGCTAGCGGAAGTAGGAGACGGCCGGGCTGGTCCTCACGAGAAGACGCGCGGTGGCCACGCCGAAAAGAAAGCCGCCGATGTGAGCGAGGTAGGCTACCCCGCCGGTGTGAACCGTTGCGACACTGCCGATGTTGAACACTTGCATGAGGAACCAGAAGCCAATCAACAATGCTGCGGGGATATACGTGATCCGAACCAGGATCAGGAAAAAGACCACGGTTCGAATCCGGTCGCGGGGATAGGTGATGAGAAATGCCCCCATAACAGCGGCAATCGCTCCGCTCGCGCCAAGGCAAGGCACGCGAGCAAACGGATCACCCAGAATCTGGCAGATCATGGCCACCGTGCCTCCGATCAGGTAGAAGAAGATGAAGCGACCGGTGCCCATCGCGTCTTCGATCTCGCGACCAAAGGCCCACAGGTAAAGCATGTTGCCGATGATGTGCATCCAGCCGGCATGCATGAACATGGATGTAAGAATCGTGATCCAGCTGTATCCGTGTACGATCCGGATCGGCACCACAGACCAGACCCAGACGAATCGATCTCCATACGCGAGTTCTTTCAGGAAGACGTATGCGTTCAGAACGATGATGGCAATGGTGGCTAATGGGAAACGGCGGAGCGCCCGTGACGCATCGCCGAGAGGGATGAATCCTCCCACTACATTCCGCCCTTGCCAAGAAGAATGCCGATTCCGTAAGTGACAGCCCCTTCGACCGCGCCTACGACTGTCATCTCCAGACCCGACGACCACCATGGGCGAATTGTGATAAGGCTCTTCGCCGCACCAACGGCGAAGTGCGCAATGAGAGATACGATTGCAGCTGCAATAACAGCGGGAAGGCCCTGCATGAAGAAGAAGGGAATGATGGGGATCATCGCGCCGATTGCAGTGGAGATGGCTCCGGAGGTGGCGGAGACCACGGGATTTGAGAGCGCCTCTTCTGATGTGCCGAGCCGCTCGCTTGCCAAGGCGCGCAGCATCTGCTCCGGGTCGCTGGATATGTGGTTGACCATGTGATCGGCGTCGGCTTCAGGAAGGCCCTTGACCTGGTAATAAAGCGAGAGCAGTTCCCGCGCCTCGGGCCCGTTCATCTGGATCGCTTCGCGCTCGCGGGCGATTTCGGCATGATATATTTCACGCTCGCTCTTGGCTGCCAGATAAGCGCCGGACCCCATGGAAAGAGCGGAGGCGATCATGCCAGAGAGGCCGGCAAGCAGAACATATTTGCTATCGCCGGCGGTCGCACCCGAAACACCGGAGACGATGCCGAAGATGGCGCCAAGGCCATCGTTGACGCCATAGATTGCATCGCCAATCCATGCGCCAGGCTGCTTGCGGCCCTGATTCCGTTTTGCCAGCAGTTCGTCCAGTACGGCCTTGGGATCGACTTTCGGAGCACCAGCCGGGGCTTGGTAGTGTCCGCGAAGCAGGGAGCCGAGTTCGCGGTGGTGCTCTTTCTCGTCCTCGATGACGTGATCGAGAATTGCTATTGAACCTTCGTCACCGAGTTCTTTGAGTTGCCGACCGTAGTTGGCGATGTGGCGGCTCTCTTCGATCTCAAGGCGGCGAAGGGCCATTCGAACGCCACCGGCGCGATTGGCAAGCGAATCAGCCTCGCCACCAGGAGAACCTTTGTAGGTTGGTTCGGAGCCGCCGAGTTCGATCATCCGGCCCTTCCAGAGAGCCGCGTGCTCCCACTCCGCGGAAGCCAGATGGCGCAGAACCTGGGCACGGAGGGGATCGGTGTCACGGTCGGCGAGGGCGTTGTAGGTGTGGTAGCCCTCCATTTCGGCCTGCCAGTTGGCCTCGAGGGCAGCGAGAACTTTCTTCAATTTGGCGCTGTTCAAGGTGCTGGTTGCCACGGCGACTCCTTGCGCTTTCTTGAGGATAAGACATTTTCAGAGGGATTTCAGAGCTCAAATCCGAGTGTCGCGGCGGAGAAAGACTATTTTCGAATGCAAAGGAAATTTGCGATCTTGTAGATCTCCAGGTCGGAAGAGTAACGCATTATCTCGTGGAGTCCACGGCGAAGGATGCGATAGATGCGGAAGTCCGGAGACAGGAGACGCCATAGGTCGACAAAGTGGTGATCGGTGTTCAGGAAAGTATCGCCGAACTCGAATTGGATCGCGTGGATTAAGCCCTGCTGCAACATACCCGCCGCACCGCGAAGAACCTCCATTTCATGGCCCTCGGTGTCGATCTTGAGAAAGTGGATGCGATCAATCGATTCGGTTTGGCAGATCTCGTCCAAGGTGGTCCCCGGCACGGTTTCAAACTGTGCCGGGCCGCATGCTTGGCGATGAAAGCTCGCAGACGTATCACCGGGAGCGTCAGAAAAGATTGTCTTTGTCTCCTGCCGGTCGCTCAGAGCGAGATTTCTCAGCACGACGCGTCGATCGTTGGCGAATTGCTGGCTGAGGAGTTGAAAACAGGCTGATTGCGGCTCGAATGACCAGGTTCGAACATTTGGACCGAGGATTGGCAAGGCGCTCTGGAGATAGCCGCCGTCGTTCGCGCCGACGTCGAAGAGGATGAATGGGGATTCAGAGTTAGCCGGAACCAAGGCCTGTACAAACCTCAAGGCTGCAAGTTCGCCGCTCTCGTTGACTGTCTGCCCGCCTCCGTAGTTCATGGTGGCGTGACAAAGCTTGAGCAGCTGCATGGCAACGGGCTGCAACAAAGGACGCGAGAGTAGGTTTCTGAGGGCCTTCTTCATCTTCTATTCCGAGCGGAGGCCTGGAGGCCCAACCGAATGTCGTTCTCATCGTATCGTGCCGGTAAGCACGGGGTGAGTGGGGCTAGCCGCAAAGAAAACGTATGCTGCAAAAACGTTTTTGGTCAGCTTCTTTCCATCACTTCCCCAATCCGGGGTATTCCGTATAGTGTTGTGTGCAGCAATTTGCCGAGAGCGGCATGTTGCCAGCAATGCCAGCGAAAACAAGCTGGTTTCCAAGTAAGCGCATGGAACGCAGAAGGCGCATAAGACTGCCCTTACCGGGCTAATTTTCAGGAAGCAAGGGAGCAAACAACGTATGGCAACTCGATCGACGCCGGCAACGGCTGCAACGACGCCGAACTACACTGGGCCATTCATCACAGTCGCTGTGCTGTTCTTTATCTTTGGGTTCATCACCAACTTGAACATGGCACTGGTGCCGCACCTGCGGAACATCTTCACACTTCCGTACGCATGGGCAATGCTGGCCGAGTCTGCGTTCTTCCTTGCCTACTTCGTGTTCTCGTCGCCGACTTCGAAGCTTATCGAGACAATCGGTTACAAGCGGACGATGGTGGTCTCGCTGTTTATACAGGTCGTTGGTTGCATATTGTTTGTTCCGGCGGCAAAGATGGTCAGCTTCCCTCTTTTCCTTACTGCCGTATTCATTGTGGGCGCTGGTGTAACTGCGCTGCAGACGGCCGCGAATCCTTACGTTGCAATCCTTGGACCTGAGCACAGCGCTCCAGTCCGCTTGACGCTGGCACAGGCTCTGAACTCGCTGGGTGGAACCATTGCACCTCTCGTTGCCGGGGCTTATATATTGACCGATCTTGGCGACAATGCGACGAAGGCTGCTGTGGCGAACACGGTGCGTGGACCTTATATAGCAATCGCAGCTGGTTTGTTGATTCTCGGGTTTGCTGTGATGTTCATGCATCTGCCTCACATCGCGCAGACGCAGGAATTCCGGCCCGCCAAAGCAGGAGATCCGATTCTGAGTCGCAGTATCTGGGGATATCGACATACGGTTCTCGGGGCAGTCGGCATCTTCCTGTACGTGGGCGTGGAGGTCGGGCTGGCATCGATCGCAGTGAACTACTTCAAGACCCAAGGCATCGATAGCGCGAAGACTGCTTCGTTCCTGGTGTCGCTGTATTGGGGCGGCGCATTGGTCGGCCGTCTGCTTGGCTCGTGGATGCTGACGAAGATCAAGTCGGGCAAACTGCTGGGGATTTTTGGGAGCCTGGCTTCGCTGATGATCCTGGTCTCGATGATGACGAGCGGGCAGGTGGCGATCTGGAGCATGGTACTTTGCGGGTTCTTCAACTCGATCATGTTCCCAAACATCTTCGCGCTGGGCATCGCCGGACTTGGACCAATGACGAGCAAGGGATCCGGACTGATCATGACGGCAGTAGTGGGTGGTGCAATTGTTCCGCTCCTGCTGGGCGCAGCAGCTGACAAACTGGGCATCCAGCACTCGTTCTTCATCCCGCTGATCTGTTACCTGTTTATTGCCTACTATGGGTTCGTCGGGCATAAGCCGACGCGAACTGTCACCGCATAGCCAGGCTTGCCGTTGCGTGGAATACCCTCCGGCCAGGGCCGGAGGGTATTCGTATTTATGAGTGGTTGGGCCTTTCGGCCGAATATTCTTCACATTAGTTTTTTCTACTTAATAGATAAGGAGAGACTTAGCATTTCGGTAATAGAAAACAAACGACTTACATTGAGCGGATGTGTTCTGCCTAAGATTTTGCGTGCGGCGCCGAGGCGGATAGATTTGAATTTCTCGCTCGTTTTTCGCTACTTAATAGATAACGCGGGACTTAGCAGCTTCGTAATAGAGAACAAACGGCTTAGAGCGCTCGTCGCCAGGTCCTATTCCGATATTTCCCTGGACCTCCACTTCCCGCAATTCACAGTCGATTCTCACATGTGATACTTTTTGCAGAACTTAGCAATCACTCCAATCGAAGAAGCGACTTCGTTGCGCCAAGCCTTAAGCGTCCAAAGCCCCGTTGTTTTCGGAACCGGCTGCCGCATCAGCCTTCGAAATTTCCTACCTAATAGAAAATGCGAGACTTAGCGCTCCGTATTACAAAACAAAGAAGTTACGCCCCTTCGATGGCACGATGCGACGCTGCAAATTTCCTCTCCCACCTGTAGTTTTGCTACTTAATAGATGGCACGGGACTTAGCCACTCTGTAATAGAAAACAATGGGTTTAGCGTTGGTTGATTTGTGGTTATCCCTTTCCTTAGAGCCATCGCGCTGACTTCTATTGTGAGCCGATAAAGGCTAATAACCTGCAAGGCTCTGCCAGCCACCTTTGTGACTTCGAATCTGGTGTTTGCAGCTCTCGATACAGGTGCACACGATTTCCGTTGATTAATATTACATATTGCGATATTATTATTGCAATTTGCGATTGAATAAATCGCGGACGGAAACGGGATGAAGCTGGGAGAAAAGATCAGGTACCTGCGTGAGGTGGAGGGCAGTTTACGAGGCCTTAACCGCGCGATGAGCCAATTGGAGCTGACGAGATCGATTGAGGCCGAGACAGGATCGAAGATCAGTCAGAGCTACCTGTCGCAGATCGAGAGCGGGGCAAGGCCACACTTGACGAACACGACGCGGCAGACGCTGGCGCAATTCTTCAAGGTTCACCCCGGGTATCTGGTGGACGATCCCGAGGGCTATCACCCGGAGTTGATTAGCGAGGTTCGGAACCTTGAAGACAAGCTTGATCTCTGGCTGGTTTCGGGAGCGGAGCGGTTTCGGCGCGATCCGGAGTTGAAAAGTGCGCTACTGACCATCGCGCGGCATGAACACACGCGGGAATGCCTGCTTTTGCTGGAAGCGATTCTGGAGACGCCGGGACTGGCGCCGAGGTTGATGGAAGTGCTGATGAAACAGGGGACGAGGGGCCAAGGGATCGAGGGAAAAAAGAAGACCGGCACCAGGGACTAGGGACCAGGGACTTCGAGGGCCGCAGAGTCAGAGGTCGTAAACGGCTGTGAATTGAGGGCAAGGCGTATGAACTGGGAGACGTTTTATCTAGTTTGCTTTCTTGCGGGGCTGATGTTGAGCTTTGTTTCTCTCCTTGGGGGCATGGGGCACTTTGGAGGGCATGCGCACCTGCCGCATGTACACGTGCCTCATGCGGGGCATGTCCCTCATATGCACATCCCTCATGGTGCTGGCTCGGTGCACGCCGCCGGCATGAATGGCGCGGCGAGTACACCAGTCAGTGCCGGTCCGGAAGTTCCGTGGTGGAATGCTTTCTCGATCATGATCTTCCTGTGCTGGTTTGGGGCAGCCGGATATCTGTTGACGAAGTACGGAGGCTTTATCGCCGGCGTGGTGGTGGTGCTGGCGGTGATCTGCGGGCTTGCGGGTGGAGCAATCATCTTCATGTTTCTGACCAAGGTGCTGATGCCGCATGAACGCGAACTGACTGCGTTCGAGACGGATGTGGTGGGTGTGGTGGGGCGCGTGTCGTCTCCGATTCGCAACGGTGGAACGGGAGAGATTGTGTATCAGCAACTCGGAGCGACGCGCTCGGCGATTGCGCGTTCGGAAGATAGCGAGGCGCTGGCGAAAGATGAAGAAGTGTACGTGATCCGTTATGAGAAAGGGATCGCGTACGTAAGGCGGTGGGAAGATCTTCCACTCGCAAGCGTGGGAACGAACAAACAAGAGACCAGGGAGTAACAGACAGCATCGAGCTGCGGACTACCTTGCAACAAGTTGTGCCCGGCCGAAGGACCGGAGGTATGAGCAATTCAACCGCGCTAATTACAGAGATGGGGGTCCTGGTAGGGATTTTTCTGCTGGGATTGCTGGCGAAGTTGTTTCCAAGAAACAGGCATAAGGCGAAACAGTGATCAGTGGTCAGGGATCAGTGGTCGGCAGTCGAACTGATGCGCAACAACAAGGTTGCGAATGATCCACATGCACTGTGCACTGCGGTTCAACCATCAACCAAATTCAACCCCAGTTGAAAGGACTGGGATCGAATGACGAATGAAATGATTCTCTTTGTCGGTCTGGGAGTGTTAGCGCTGATCTTCCTGATGGGCATTTTGGCCAGGATGTATCGCAAGGCGGGCCCTAATGAAGCTTTGGTTGTGTACGGATTTCGCGGACCTCGGGTGATCAAGGGGCATGGCACGGTCATTTTCCCGATGGTGGAGAACTGCCGCGAGCTGAGCCTTGAACTGATGAGCTTTGACGTTGCTCCGCAGCAGGATCTCTACACGAAGCAGGGTGTGGCGGTGACGGTGGAGGCAGTTGCGCAAATCAAGGTGCGTAGCGACCAGGCATCGATCCTGACAGCCGCCGAGCAGTTTTTGACGAAGACTCCGCCGCAGCGTGAAGGCCTGATCCGGCTAGTAATGGAAGGCCATCTGCGCGGGATTATCGGGCAGTCGACGGTTGAGCAGATTGTGAAAGAGCCCGAAATGGTGGGCGAGCGGATGCGCGCGACCTGCGCGGAAGACATGAGCAAGATGGGGCTCGAGGTGATTTCGTTCACGATCAAGGAGGTTCGGGACAAGAACGAGTACATCGCCAACATGGGTAAACCGGATGTGGCGCGCATCAAGAGAGACGCGGAGATGGCCACAGCCGATGCCGAACGTGACACGGCTATCAAGCGTGCCACGGCACTGCGGGAGTCGGCTGTAGCAAAGGCCCAGGCCGATCAGGAGCGTGTGATTGCCGAAACAGCGTCGCAGGCGCGGCAGGCAGAGGCCCAGCGCGATCTTGAAATCAAGAAGGCGCAATTTGCCGAGCAGAGCCGCAGACAACAGGCGCAGGCCGATAAGGCGTACGAGATCCAGACGAACATCATGCAGCAGCAGGTGACGGCTGAGCAGGTGAAGGTGCAGCAGGTGGAGAAGGAGGGCCAGATCAAGGTGCAAGAGGCCGAGATCGCGCGCCACGAGAAAGAATTGATCGCGACCATCCTGAAGGAAGCCGAGATCAATAAGCAGCGCATCGAGACGCTGGCAGCCGCCGAAAAGAGCCGCCTGACCGCCGAAGCTGAGGGCCGCGCAGCCGCTATACGCACTCAGGGTGAAGCGGAAGCGTCCATCATCTTCCAGAAAGGCGAGGCGGAAGCGAAGGCGATGAACGTGAAAGCCGAGGCTTACCAGGAGTGGAACCAGGCCGCGGTCGTCGACAAGCTGCTTACGAACATGGCCGATGTTGTTCGTGCCATGGCTGAGCCGCTGGCGAAGGTGGACAAGATCACCATCGTCTCGACTGGGAACGACGGAGCCGCCGGGGTGAACAAGATTACCGGCGACATGACGAAGATCGCGGCACAAGTGCCGGCTTTGTTTGAGGCGCTGAGCGGGATGGACATCAAGCAGTTGATGTCGAGCGTACAGGCGATCAAGGACAAGCCGAAGACGAACGGTGACGCGGCGCAGCAGCACTGAGGTGCTGACCTGGATGTTCCTCAGGTCTCCAAAAGAAGGAGACCTGGGGCACCCGGTCTTGAAAGATTGGAGGATGGAATGAATGGGAGAAAGATTTTAGAACTGGCGGTGCTTGGGCTTTTGTCCTTGACGACAGCGGTTGGCAGCTCACAGGCGATTGCGGTTGGGGCAGACGGAAAGATGCAGCAGGAGAAGCCGGCTGCTGTGATTGCGCCGGAGAATCAGGCGACGCCCGATCAGCTGGCAAAGCTGTTTGACGCGATGCGGATCAAGCAGCAGATGCAGTCGATGAAGACGATGGTTCCAGCGATGGTGCAGCAACAGATTCAGGCGGCGATGAAGCAGACAGAGGAAGGCATGCCGGCGGGATCGAGGCCGACGCAGGAGCAACGAGAGAAGATGCAGGCCATTATGAACAAGTACGTTGCAAAGGCGATGGATCTGTATCCCGCGGACGAGATGCTGACGGACATGACCGGGATCTACCAGAGGCATTTAAGTAAGGACGATGTCGAGGGGCTGATCACGTTCTACGGTTCGCCGGCTGGACAGCATTTGCTGGACGCGCAGCCCGTCATCGCGCAGGAGTACATGCCGATGGTGATGGGGAAGGTGGGCCAAAGAAGCCAGGCGATGACGCGGGAAATGATGAAAGAGATGGCTGACATTGTGCCTGCGAGCAAGCCAGCCCAGTCGAAACCGGTGGCGAAGCCGGCTCCCAAAGCTGGAGCGGCAAAGGCAACTGCGAAGTAGCGCGTCGACTTGGACAGAAATGGCGAGACTGAGTTTCACAAGGAGCGAGGAGGAGGTTTGATATGTCGTTATTGGATAGGGTGAGCACGCTGCTAAGGGCGAATCTGAATGACCTTGTTGAGAAGGCCGAGGATCCGGAGCGGATGTTGAAACAGGTTGTCCTGGATATGGAGAACCAGCTTATGCAGGTGAAGACACAGGTGGCGATTGCGATTGCGGATCAGCATCTTCTCGAAAAGAAGAAGGCCGAGCACGAGCAGCAGGCTGCGGAGTGGCATCGCAAGGCGGAGTTGGCGGTGCAGAAGAATCAGGATGACCTGGCGCGTGCTGCGCTGGAGCGTGCGTTGAGTCAGGAACAGCTTGCTGTCGGGTTCAACTCGCAGGCTGAGGATCAGAAACACGAGGCTGACAACCTGCGTCAAGCTCTGCGCAAACTGGAGCAGAAACTCGCGGAGACGCGGGCACATTGCGAGATGTTGATTGCAGAGCATCGACGCGCGAAGGTTGTGGGCCGAGCGGCGCAAGCGCAGCATGTGGTGGGCAACGATCAGGAAAACACCATCGGCCGGATGAAGAGCAAAGTGCACGTCACGGCCGCGGAGAATGCGGCAGCTACAGAGGTGCTAACTCCGGAGTCGCTCGAGGACAAGTTCAGGGCACTGGAGAACGAGGACAAGGTTGAATTGATGTTAAAGGAACTTAAAAGCCGCAAGGGAGCGGCCTAGGTACGAAAGTAGTATTCGGCCCCGGCTGGCTTGCGGTTTTTTGAATCAATCCGTGGCAATCTACGTCTAACTGCCAAGGAGAATACCTCCTTGAGATGACGCGTCCGCCGCCGCGCGTGTGGCGGATGCACCCTCAGGTGTATCTGTTCGATCGGTTGGAAAAACGTTCGAATGGGTGCACCGATTTTCCCCTGCGGGTGAATGGATGCGCCATAAATTTTTCTTTATTGCCACGGCTCTTGCCGCGTTGAGTTGCGTTGTCGTGATGGCTCAGGAGCCGGCGACAACGTCCGCTGATCCAGACCAGAGTGCTGCTTCGCAGAGCAATGCGAAGAGTCTGTTGCCGGCAGATTCTTCATCGCTGCCATCGGCGCCCGATGCTGGGCCTGCTGAAGTCAACGGGACCGTGACAGATACGAACGGCGATCTGATTCCGGGAGCGACGGTGGCGCTTGATGGGCCGGGGTCATCGGATCACCAGACGCAGGTTGCGAATGATTCGGGGTTCTTTCAGTTCCCGGGATTGAAGCCTGGCGGACCGTATCGACTCACGGTGTCGGCAACTGGATTTCAAAACTGGACGTCTTCGCCGCTTACGCTAAGTGCCGGGCAGTTCTTCGGCGTAACGAACATCAAATTGAACATCGATGCGGGCGTATCTTCGGTGACGGTGTATTCGTCGACGGAGCAGATTGCAGCGCAACAGGTACGGCTCGAAGAACAGCAGCGGGTGCTCGGTTTCATTCCGAATTTCTATGTCGTGTATGACTCGAAGCACGCGGTTCCGCTAACGACGAAACTGAAGTTCCAGATGGCGTACAAGGCAGCAACCGACCCGGTAAGCGTTGTGGGTGCGGCAGCTTTGGCGGGGATGAACCAGGCCGGGGACACGCCGAATTATCGGCAGGGCGCGATCGGTTACGGCGAGCGTTTTGGCGCGGTGTACGCAGATGGCGTTTCAGACATTATGTTTGGCGGGGCCATTCTGCCGGCTCTGCTGCACCAGGATCCTCGCTACTTCTACCAGGGCACGGGGTCGACGAAGTCGCGGCTGATGCATGCGATCTCCGCGCCGTTCATCTGCCGCGGAGACAACGGGAAAAGAGAGATCAACTTCTCCAGTCTGGGCGGCGATCTTATGTCGGGTGCGCTTTCGAATGCCTATTATCCAGAATCGAATCGCGGGGCGGGCCTTGTGTTTACGGGATTTGCGCTTAGCACGGGCGAGCGGATGGTGAGCACTGCGATCCAGGAGTTCCTGTTGAAGAAGCTCACGCCGGGCGCGAAGAGCCTCTAAGATCAATTCGCTGTTTTTCGTAACATCAAGTAGCCTGTTACAGACAGCGATTTGGATCCCCGAGATTGCTGCTCTGCGTTTCCCCGAACGGTCTGCAGCGCATCCAGCGACTGAGAAGGCCTGGGCATCTTGAATCTATCCAGCGAAGCTGGTTCTGGTGAATGAATGGGTCGTTTTCTCAGATTGTCTTTATGCGGCTGTGTTTTCGCCGCATGTACTTTGGCATTTTCGCAGCAGGCTGCAACGGCGCGCGATTTCGCCTCCTTGATGGTTGATGCAGGAGATTCTTCGAGCCTGCCGGACGCGCCTGAACCACAACAGACGCAGGTGAAGGATCCGAACTCGAAGCAGGCGCCGGCAAATGAGGGGGCGCCGAAACGGAAGCAGCAACCAAAACGCATCCTGGGAATCATGCCTAATTATCGGGCGGTGAGTGCGGGGGCGATCCCGCCACCTCCGACGGCGAAGCAGGCGTTCAAGATTGCAACGCAGAACAGCTTCGACTACTCGTCATTTGTTTTCGTCGGGTTGACGTCGATGATTGCTGAAGGGGAGAACACGCACAAGTCGTTCGGCAAAGGTGTACCGGGGTTCTGGAGCTATTACTGGCGCGGGTTTCTAGACAAGACGGATGGAAATTACTGGGTAATCTTCGCGCTACCAACGGTGCTCCACGAAGATGAGCGCTATTACGCGAAAGGCGAAGGACCGCTTTTGAAGCGCGCTGCATATTCGTCGACGCGTGTCTTTATTACGCCGAACTACCACGGGAAGAACACGGTGAATGCGTCTGAGCTGATGGGACGAGCGATTGCGCAAGGGATTGGGACAACATACTACCCGAGCGCTGACAGGTCTGCTGGTGCGCTGGCGCAGAAGTGGGGATATGCAATCGCACGCGACGCGTTAACGAATACGTTTCGGGAATTCTGGCCGGATATCGCGGAGCATGTGCTGCACAAGAATCCGCGATCGTGAAAGGCGGGGACTAGGGACTAGGGACTAGGGACTAGGGACTAGGGACTAGGGACTAGGGACTAGGGA
>Ga0105238_10000198_pt1 | contig 66586 bp, 43 predicted proteins | sample KBSC34metaG_FD_81526 | JGI IMG/M metagenome (GOLD analysis project Ga0105238, IMG submission 81526) | Corn rhizosphere microbial communities from Kellogg Biological Station, Michigan, USA - KBS C3-4 metaG | ecosystem: Host-associated > Plants > Roots > Rhizosphere > Soil | place: Michigan, USA...
CAGCGTCGTCGGAAGCTCTGTCTTCGATCGCTCCGAGAGAGCGATACCTGATGGATTTCGGATGGAAGTTTCGGTTCGGGCACGGCAACGACCCGGCACGGGACCTGGGGTTCGGCAGCGGACAGGGTGATTTCGCAAAATCGGGCGAATTTAAGTTTGCGACGGCAAAATTAGATGTGTCTGGCTGGCGAACGTTGAACCTGCCCCATGACTGGGCGGTCGAATTGCCCTTCGTTCGCGATGAGAGTTTGCAGAGTCACGGGTATAAGCCGCTCGGCAGGAACTATCCCGAGACTAGCGTCGGATGGTACCGGAGGACCTTCGAGGTCCCGGAAGGGGATCGTTCCCGCCGGACGGTCTTGTTATTCGATGGAGCGGTCCGGAACGCTCTGGTGTTTCTCAACGGTTACTACATCGGCCGCAACGACAACTCCTATGCGCCTTTCAGCTTCGATATCAGCAACTTCCTCAATTACGGGCAAACCAATTACCTGATGATTCGTGTGGACGCAAGCTTCGGCGATGGATGGTTCTACGAAGGAGCGGGAATTTATCGCCACGTTTGGCTGACCAAGATGGATGCTCTGCACCTTGCGCGGTGGGAGAGCTACGTTCGCACTGAGGTGAAAGGGAACGCGGTCACCCTGAACCTCGCGACCATCGTCGAGAACCAGGGAAGGAATTCGGAGACCTGCAGGGTGCGTTGGCAGATTCTGGATGCTTCCGGCAAGACAGTGGCAGCTGCCGACTCCACGACACAGTCAGTTGCTGCCGATGCCTCCACGTCGTTTACCGCCAGCGCCAAACTGGCGAGTCCCACCATGTGGTCGCCGGAGACCCCCCACCTGTACTCCGCGGTTGTGACGGTAGAATCTGGCGGCAAAGCACGCGATGCTGAGCGGATAAGCTTTGGCGTTCGAACGCTCCAATGGGACGCAAACAGGGGTTTTTTCCTGAACGGCAAGCGAGTGGAGTTGAAGGGCACATGCAATCATCAGGACCATGCCGGGGTTGGCGCAGCCTTGCCCGACCGCTTGCAACACTATCGTCTCGCAGTGTTGCGCGACATGGGCGGGAATGCGGTGCGCACCTCTCACAACATGCCTACGCCGGAGTGGGTGGAAGCCTGCGATCAAATGGGCATGATGATGATGTGCGAGACGCGCACGATGAGTTCCAATCCGGAAGCGATGGCGCAGCTTGAGACCATGATCAAGCGTTATCGCAACTCGCCGGCGATCGTGATCTGGTCGGTAGGCAACGAGGAGTGGACGATGATGCCGCAGCAGCAAGCCGTTCCAGTAGTCGACGCGATGATTGCGCGTTGCCACGAACTGGATCCGACCAGACTGTGCACGGCGGCGGTGAATGCGTCTTTCGACAAGCCGTTCGCCGAGCAGCTGGATGTAATGGGCTACAACTATAACCTGCAAGTCATCGACAAATGGCGTAAGGACCATCCCGCGAAAGCCAGCGTGGGCACAGAAACGGCGAGCACGGTATCGACGCGCGGGATCTATGAAACCGACAAACCGCGCAATTGGGTGAGCGCTTATGACCTGAATCACACGTCGTGGTCCGAACTTGCCGAGCAATGGTGGACGTTCTACGCCGCGCGGGAGTGGCTGGCAGGCGGATTTGCCTGGACCGGATTCGATTACCGCGGCGAGCCGACTCCGTATGGCTGGCCATCGATCAACTCGCAGTTCGGCATTGTAGACATGTGCGGCTTTCCCAAAGACAACTTTTACTATTACAAGGCATGGTGGGGAAATGACCCGGTACTGCACCTTTTTCCGCACTGGAACTGGGAAGAACGCGACGGCGAGACGATCAAGGTTTGGGTGCACTCAAATCTTGACGAGGTGGAATTGTTCCTGAACGGCAAGAGCCAGGGCAGCCGGAAGGTCGAACCGCTGAAGCACCTGGAGTGGAGGGTGAAGTATGAGCCGGGGGTGCTTGAAGCCCGCGGAAGCAAGAGCGGCAAGGTCGTCCTCGTGGACAAGCGGGAGACGACTGGCAAGCCGGCTGCAATCAAGTTGAGTGCCGATCGGACCGAGATCAATGCGGATGGAGAGGATGTCGCCCTGATACGCGTGGAATCGCTCGACGAACAGGGTCGGCATATTCCGACGGCAGACTTCCCGATCAATTTCAGGGTGAAGGGCGAGGGTGCGTTGATCGGCGTAGGCAACGGCGATCCCAACTGCCAGGAGTCGGATAAGGATCCCATGCGAAGCTTATTCAACGGGTTGGCGCAAGTCATCTTACAGTCCACCAAGAACGCTGGCGAGATTGTGCTTGAGGCCTACACCGAAGATTGGCCGGGGCCGAAGCTTCCCTCGGTGAGCTTGAAGATCACGACCAAGAAGGTGGAGTTGAGGCCGACACTGGCATGAGCGCGCAGAGGGGATGCTACTTGGGAAACGCAAGGGTTCTGCTGGTCACGCTTTTTATCGCCGCATGCTCCGCTCAGATGAGCTCTCAGGACCGGAAGCCCGTCGCTTCATCGCGAACTGGGTTCACGCTGTCCTGGGCGGATGAGTTCAATCAGCCCGACAACTCGGCGCCGGACCCCACGAAATGGAAGTTTGCGGTTGGCGGAAATGGGTGGGGCAATCAGGAACTGGAGTACTACTTGCCAGGGCGGCAAAATGCGCGCATACGGCACGGAAATCTTGAAATTATCGCCCGCAAGGAAAGCTATACGGGTCAAGAGGGGGTGAGGCGCGACTACACTTCGGCGCGGCTTATCACCTCCGGCAAGTTCGAGCAGGCATACGGGCGATTTGAGGCACGGATCCAAATTCCATATGGACAAGGCGTCTGGCCGGCGTTCTGGCTGCTGGGCTCTGACGACCAGCACGTCGGTTGGCCGGCATGCGGCGAGATCGACATTATGGAAAACATTGGACGCGAACCAGCGATAGTGCACGGCACCATTCATGGACCGGGATACTCGGGTGCAAAAGGAATTGGGGCGCCGTTTTCCCTGAGCTCAGGTCGTTTCGCCGAGGACTTTCACGTTTTCGCCGTGGAATGGGAGCCCAAACAGATCCGGTTCTACGTGGATGATCATCTCTACGCCACGCGCAAGCCGTCGGACCTGCCGGCGGGAACGAAGTGGGTGTACGACCATCCTTTTTATATTCTCTTGAATTTTGCCGTGGGTGGAGAGTGGCCGGGGAGTCCTGACGCGACCACAAAATTTCCTCAAGCCATGCTGGTCGATTACGTCCGCGTATACAAAAAGGCGCCGTAGGTACATCTCTCGTTCGATACAGGCAACGCCTTCCCCAGGTTCGGACTCTCAAAAGCGAGTCTCCGAAAGGATGGGTCGCCATGCAACTTACCAGCGCTGAAATCCTAGAAGGCGCAGAGATCCCCAGCAAATATACCAACGATGGCGAGAATTCTTCGCCGGAGTTGTCGTGGAAAGACGCGCCTGCCAGCACCAAGTCCTTCGTGCTGGTTCTGCATGATCCGGACGCGCCGCGCGAAGGCGGGTTCACGCATTGGGTCGTCTACAACGTCGGTCCGGGAGTCGGGCACATCGAAGAAGCCGTTCCCGAGGGCGAAGAGATTAAAGGCGTTGGCCTGCAGGCCAAGAACGAAGCGGGGAAGCTTGGCTACCTAGGGCCTGCGCCGCCGTCTGGCGTCCACCGTTATTTTTTCAAGCTCTACGCTCTGGACTGCATGCTGGACGTTGTGCCGGGAGCGGATTTCAGGAACGTGCAGGCGGCGATCCGGGGGCATGTGCTCGCTCAAGCGGAACTCATGGGAACCTACGAGAAGAAGAAAGAACAGGCCGCGTAGTGATTCAGCACTCCCGAAGAAGTCCTTCGCCGGGAACGTGAACGCCGGCAGAGGAATCGATAGCGTTCGTCGGGTCGTTCATTCTCGTTTACCGGGAACCAGAGCTTGGTGGGGAGACCTCGTACCAGTGCGAGGAATCCCCACCCCAGCCCAATTAGAAGAAAGCCGTCATTGCTGACGCGCTACTGGCCGCTCCCGGGAAACTGCTCATGCCCAGCGCTTTCATAACAGTTTTCAGAAGGTTCTGGTGCTGGTAGACCACCGTTGGCTTCATGCCTGGCTTTGCCTTCGGCCCAATCACGAGACAGGCGATATGCCCGCCGCCGTGAGCGGTGTCCGTATCAAGGCTCTCATCGAAGACGATGATCAGGATGCCATCTTTCTGAAATGTCGCGCTTGAGATCAAGGGCGCAATATTTGCCTTCAGCCAATTGTCGGCTGCACTCAAGGTTCCATCATGAGCATCGTTCATGAGATTGGGTACGATGAAGGAAAAGTTTGGCAGGTTGTTGTTGGCTAGGTCCTTGGAGAACTGTGTAAAGGGGACCAGGTTGTACTTTTCGCTGCTGTTGGCGACGTCTGAGAAGAATGCCAGCGGATTGTGCTTTTTCGCGTAATTCCCCGAGCCGCAACCTGTGTATCCCGCGTAAGGCAGACTTTCCGCATACGACTTCCAGGTTTTCCCTGCGCTGAGCAAATGGCGGACGATGTTGTCGTTGGTCAGGGTGGAACAATAACTGTCGTTGTTGGTGATGGTCTGCCCGGCAGTCATCATGAAGTAGTTGCCAATCGAGGGATGGGTGTTCGCATAGTACTGCGTGGAAAGCCCGTACTTGTTTGCCAAGCTATTCAGGTATGGCATCGAGGAACTGCCGATCACCTGCGAATAGCTGTGGTTCTCTTCCACCACGACGAACACGTGGCTCGAGGAGGGAATCGTTCCCGTACTCGACGTGCCGCTCGTGACTTTGATCGTCAGAGCGGTCTTGGTTGATCCGCACGCATCCCATTCTTGCACGACAGCGTTGTAGGTTCCGGATGAAAGTGTCAGATAGGTATTCAGGCTAGACCCGGAAACTTTGTACGCCAGAACATAAGGCGCTGTGTAAATGCCCATCGACGACACGCCCTTCGAGCAGGTCGTGGTGGCGCTGGCAACAAAATGCACGGGCGATGCGGCTGAGGAACCCGAGATCGGAGCGGTTACTTTTACGGTTGCAAACGTAGGAATGGCGGAAATGGCCATCAGGATCAACAGTTGCTTCATCGAAATACTCCAGCTGAGGATGATTTGCACACGAATGCTGAGCCGCTAAAAGCAGCTACATTGGTTTGCAGTCGGTGCAGGGTGAGTTGCCGTCAATCTAGATGGGCATCAACTTACGTTCAAGGGAGGGAAGGAATACTTAGTGCATGCGGGAGCTAGGCGGAGGGATGGCCCGAAGGCAGGTAATTGACGGGTTTTTCGTGAAGAAGAAGTTCGGTCGCCATCACCCGCGGATGAGCATGGAACCACTCCTGAACAATGCCATCGGCAAGGAAGTTTGCGATGGACAAAAGCGTCATGCCCTGATGGTGGGCCATGTAGCATCGCACCAGTTCGAATTCATGGCGCCACTTGTGATGGCGGCTGACCGTATAGTCGGCGGATTCATAGAAGCCATATGCGCCGAACCATCCTTCGTGTGAAATACGGCGGAGATTTTCAAGAGCCGCTTTGGGGGCTGTGCCCAAGGCGAGTGCGGTTGCATACGGGGCGATGACCAGGGCGTCGACATCGCCCTGGTGCAGCGCGAGTTGCGGCACTCCGAAGGCGTGGTACTGATAGGTCCCTGCTTCATCACGGGCAGCGTAGGCAGACTCGGAAATTCCCCAGGGGATGCGCTTCGCATTCGTATATTCCCGTTGCATCTGCACCGCGGCGTGGCGGGATCGGTCAAGCAGCGTGCCCGCATAGGTGCGCATCCAGATTGCGGGCATGAGGTATTCGAACATGGTCCCGGTCCAGGAGAGTAGGACTGGGCGCCGGAGCGGCGCGACATGAGTGCGGGCGAGCGAGAACCAGGTTTCTTGTGGAATCTCGTCCTTGGCTACGGCAACGAAGGCGGCAGTGCGGGCTTCGGAGGCGAGCAGGTCATAGCACGCGGCATGGACTTCGCCTTTTTCCGTCTCCATACCGATGGATAGCAGCTTGCGGCGCGGGTTCCAGAGGAATCGAAACTCCGTGCTATCAGCGAAGTCCTCGATGTCCTCGGAAAGAGCCTCGAGTTCGCTGACCAGGCGAGTGGCATCGTTGCTCGCGCCAGAGATCATAGGTACAAGCCGGCGCAGCAACTGGGTCTGTTGGTCGCTCGCACCTGCTCGAACCTCAAGCTGTGATTGCAGCCTGGCGGCCAAGGTCGCCGTAATCTTGGGAAGATCCTTGAGAATAACGTCCGGGCCTGGGAGCCCAAGCTCTCTATCGCTCCGGAGTTCGGCAAAATCCTGCAACATCCATGGTGTAAAGCGGGCGACAAGGTGATGAAGCGCGTGCAGCCGGCGGGCGGCTTCTTTCGCGAACCACTTCACATCTCCCGCGTGCTTGGCTTCAAGATCCTTGCCGGAAATACGTTCGAGCGCAGGCACGGGAAATTTGAGCAGTGTCTTGAGCCAGTCGCCGTGCTCGACCCTGCGCTCTAGCCTCGCGAACAGCCCTCGCGGGAAGGCCCGGAGATCGCTCAAGACACGCAGGTGATCCAGGAACCCTTCGGCGATCGCAGGGTGCAAGGCGCGCCGCTCCAGAAGTTGTTTGCAGCCGAGTTGCAAGGTCCACAACGATGCCACCAAGTTGCCGCTATCCACGGTGGAGACGAACATTGGCGGCAGAGGATCGAGTGTCTTGGTGTCGTACCAATTGAACAGGTGCCCGCGATAGCGTTTCATGCGGCGAATGGTCGCCAGTGTGCGTGCGGTATGGTCGGCGAATTCGGGGACCGACAGGTATCCGAATTCGCATGCCACCTGGCGCGCGTTCAACAGCAACCCAATGTTGGTCGGGGAAACCCGGGCGGCGACGCGGAAAGGGTCTTCCTGCAGATTGTCGGGGATCAGCCAATTGTGTTCTTGATTGCTGAACTCGGCGAAGTAGCGCCACGTGCGCAACGCGGCACGGCGGAGGAAGAGACTGTCCTTCTCGGAAGCTTCGGTCCGTGACAGCTGCGGCGGATGGTTTAACCAAACCGAGACGGCTTTGCTGCAGGCCCATAAAACCAGAATCGGAAGGGCCGCGTCGAATCCCGAGTGGCGCCCGAAGAAGACGATTACCCCGAGGAGCACCGCGATTAGCGGCATCCAGTTGAGGTAAATGTCGACGGGAGTGCGCTTGTTGCGACCGGATTCCGCCTCCGCAGCGGTTTCCCACTCCAGCAAGCGCTGGCGCGTGAACCATCGCCGAATGAGAGTACGGACCACCGCATCGAGCGAGACCAGCGTCTGATGCAGAAGGAACGTTACGCTCAGCAAGACGCTGAAGTTGGACACCATCAGCGCAGCTAGCGCTTCGCGAGCGACCGCCACCTTCTGTTCAAAGGCTGCTCGAATCAGGGTGAACAGGAACTCGAACCACACCGGCACGAACAGAATGGCGGCTGCCGCAATTGTCCATCGGGTCGGTGAACCGGGCAGAACCAGCCAGCCAAAGACAAACAGGATCAAGGTTGCCGGTTCAACCAAGCTGCGGCGCAGGTTGTCGAAAATCTTCCATTGCGAAACCAAGGCGATGGGATTCGGAACCATCCGGCCGCTCTCATCGGGCACGCGCGTGAACAGCCAGCTTGTGATCTGCCAGTCGCCTCGCAGCCAGCGATGTTTGCGCCGGTTATATGCACTGTAGTGGGACGGATAATCCTCGACCACTTCGACATCTGTAACCAGGCCGGCGCGCGAGTAGGCGCCTTCAATCAGGTCATGGCTCAGCAGGGCATTCTGCGGGAAGCGTCGATCGAGTACGCGATGAACGGTCTCGACTTCGAAGATTCCCTTGCCGGCAAAAATCCCTTCGCCATAGAGGTCCTGGTAAACGTCGGAGACCGCGCGGGTGTAAATATCGAAGCCCGTCTGCCCCGAATAAATATTGGCCAGGCGCGAGCGCGAGGCACTTTGCACGCTGATGCGGACGCGCGGTTGCAGAATCCCGTAGCCAGCCACGACGACGTTCTTCTCGGGATCGATGATGGCTTGATTCAGCGGATGAGCGAGGGTGCCGACTAGCTTATGGGCGGTACCGCGAGGAAGTTCGGTGTCGGCGTCGAGCGTGATCACATAACGAACCCTAGAAAGCTTAGAAACGTCGCCGGCCTTAAAAGGAAAGCTGTCGTACTCGCTGAACAGAAGTTTGCTCAGGTCCATCAGCTTGCCCCGCTTGCGCTCCCAACCCATCCAGACCTGCTCGCGGGGGTTGTAGACGCGATGACGATGGAGCATGAGAAACGAACTGCTTTGCTGGTCTGAGTACTTCTGGTTGAGTACGCCAATCAGACCGGCGCAGAAGCTTACAAGCGGATCATCTTCATGGGCGGGAACCGGCGAATCAGGTAAGTCGGTGAGCAGCGCAAAATGCAGATTGGGATCGTGGTTGGCAAGGAACCGGACTTCGAGGTCGTCGACGAGGCGGCGCACTTGTTTCTCGTTGAGCAAGAGCGCGGGCACGGCGACGAGAGAGGTGCAGTCTTCCGGAATGGCCTTCGAGTAGTCCAATTTCGGCAGAATCTCGGGTCGAAGCAGCGTGGTAGTCAGGTAGTTCATGAGCTGCACCGCGCTTTGCGAGCACGGTAGCAAGAGCACGAGCATCGAGAACAGAATCAGCAGCGGCGGCGTAAAGGTACTGGTGAGAAGCAGCACGATCGCCGACATGATGCCGAAGGTGAGCACTTCGATCCCAGGCAGGTAGAACTCATCCGGATGGCTCTTCAGGAAGGCGCGAACACGCCAGATCAATGATGGCCGAAAGCGGATGCGGCTTTGCAATTGCGGCAGGCCTTCTGCCATGAGGTAGTAGCCGACGTGCGACTGGCGATCGGCCACGCGCCGATCTTCCTGATTGCGCTCGGCGGAGTGGCGCGCAAGCGCGACCGCCTCGAACGCCACTTCCATCTCGGTCGAGTCAGAACGTTCGGCCAGTTTGACTACCCGCTCGCGATAAAGGCTGCGGCTGTCATAATCCATTTGCGGGTAAGCGCCGGCTGGATCTTGACGGAGGATGGAATCAAACGCAATTTGCGGATCAAGAACTTCCTTCCATTGCAGTTCATTGATCTCGCGCAGGCTGCGGACGCAAATTCCTACCGAGGATGGGGCTGAGTTGTCCAGAAACTTTCGCGCCCGGACGGCGACCTGCTCGAGCAGAACCAGCTCCATGGAGGGAATGACGGCCCAGAGTTCTTGGAATTTTAGAACGGTGTGTTTCTGAAAGGCGCTCAGGTACTCCGTCAGGGTCTTATCCGTGAAGCTGCAATGAACCGCGTGCAAGTAGGCTTCGGAGACGGCCGCGCAGCGGGGAATCGTGAGCCCATTGGGGGTGCGCACATGGGGCAAATTGCGAAGCAGCTTAAAGGCATTGCGCGTGTTCCAAACCTCAGACCAGAGCATGGTCATGTTGTCGCGCAGCCAGCGGAGGTCGTCCGGATCGTCCGGGGTGCGAGGAGCGCGGCTTGCCCGCTCGAGCGCAGGCTTTAGCACCGCGTACATGGCCCTCCAACGGGACATGAAAAAGTTCGAATTATGTACGCCAGGATTCCATGCCAGCAAGCGGGAGAGTTCCTCCGCGCCTTCTTGCAACTGCTGCAGCTCCGGTTGAGGAGGAGTCGGGCCCTGGGGCTCGTGCTCCATTACGGATTCAAGCATCTCGATATGGGTGTTTTCGGGCATTCGTGATCAGCGATAACTGGCGGCTTGCAATTCGAACAACTCGGCGTAACGTCCGCCCATGCGGGTGAGCCTTTCGTGAGTTCCTTCCTCCGCGATGGCTCCGTTTTCCAGTACTACGATGCGGTCTGCCATACGCACCGTCGAAAATCTGTGGGAAATAAACAACGCCATCTTGCCGGCGGTGAGTTCAGCGAATCGTTGAAAGACCTGGTACTCGCTCCGGGCATCGAGCGCGGCCGTGGGCTCATCGAGCACTAGAAGCTGTGCATCGCGAAGATAGGCGCGGGCCAGGGCAATCTTCTGCCATTCGCCGCCCGAAAGGTCCACGCCACCTTCGAAGCGGCGGCCGAGCATCTGCTCGTATGTTCCCGAAAGCTTGGCCACGACTTCATCGGCGAGACTTTTGTGCGCGGCTTCTTCGAGCATGGGCTTGTTCTCGATCTCATCGATTTTGCCTACGGCAATGTTCTCGCGAGCGGTCATCTCATAACGCATGAAGTCCTGGAAGATAACCCCGATCTCCCGATACAGGTCTTCAAGATCGTATTCCCGCAAGTCGACGCCATCGAGCAGCACCTGGCCTTCGGTCGGATCATAAAGTCGGGTAATGAGCTTGACGATCGTGGTTTTGCCCTGTCCGTTCTCGCCGATCAGTGCAACCCGCTCGCCGGGGTGCAAGTGAAAGTTCAGTCGGTTTAAAACCCGGCGCTCGGTTCCGGGGTAAACGAATGATACGTTGCGGAATTCGAATCCCTGGCGGATGGGCCGCGGCGCGGGCAGAGCATTGGGTTTCGACTGGATGGTCGGCTTCATCTCGAGGAAGGCGAGCAGGTCGGTAAGGAATAGAGCCTGATCCGCAATTCCCGAAAGCGTCGAGAGGACCTGTTGAATGTTGCTGCTCGCATTGAGAATGGCTGCGGTGAGGAAGTAGAAGGTGCCGATGCCCCACTTGCCGGCGAGCGTCTTCCAGATGACATAGGCATAAGCGCCGTAATAGCCGCCGGTGCTGATGATCGACAGGATGGACCCGATCCCAAGGCGCGTGCGCGCCAGTTCGACGTCTTGCTGGTACACAATTTCCGAGAGCTTCGCAAAGCGCGAGGTAAAGAACTGGCTCAGGTTGAAAAGCTTGAGTTCCTTGGCGGCTTCCTTGGTGGCTCCGGCCTGGCGCAAATAGTCGAGCTGGCGCTTGATCGGAGTCTGACGGAAATTCTTGGCGTACCCGAGAAACGCAAAGTGCGTCTCGCCCAGGAAGGCAGGCAGAACCGTCGCCACCAGAACGATCATGAGCAATGGCGAATACAGCATGACGCCGACTGTCCAGCCGATCGCGGTGAGTACCTGCAACTGCAGGCGGCCGATCGACTGGATCATGACCAGCCGATCCGTTGCCTGCACCCGGGCGCGTTCCAGCCGATCGTAATAAACCGGATCTTCGTAGGCGGTCAGGTCCAGTTCTGAAGCGTGCTTCATGACCTGAATGCTGACATGCCGCGTGTACTTGTTCGCCAGCAGCGAGTCGGAATAGTCGATCATCCGCAGAACGACGCCATTCAGCAGCGCAAGAGCGAACTCTGCCCCTACCAGATACCAAAGACGCGTGGGTACGGGCTCGTGGGTTTTGAGCACCTCGACCAGGATGTCAATGATCAGCTTGGGAATATAGCCGATCGCAACCGGGAGCAGCGCGGCGATGGTCCGCGCCGCAATCCCAAACGAGACCACGCCCGGCCCCGAGCGCCAGACAATCTTCAGAATGGGCGGGACATTCCTAAGCGCCGTGAGGCGCTCCTGCCAGCTACTCCAGAAGTTTCCGCTATGTGACATTTTGGCCGTGTCCGGCTAAGAAGCCGCCTGCTTCTACTTACGTCAGAGAAAATGCTGCCGCCGTGGTTCCAACCAGAGATGCCGAAAACCGCGGTAAGGGTTTTATCGCTCAGTAGTTAGACGCCGATGGCCCCGTCCGCAGCACCCCTGATTGCTGGACATTATAAACACCTCGATAAATACCTGGCCGGGCCGGGTTTGGCTTCAGGGCTAAGGCAAGGGCCCTAATTACTCCGGTTATCCCCCGATGCCGCGAATGTTTTGACTCTATTTGTGCTCAGGATGAAGATGCGCATGAGCAAGTAATTCGCGGTTTGCGCACTGATTCGAGAAATATTTTCCTGGCTTCTTTAAGAAAGTCTATTGTTTTGTGTTTTCAGGATTGTCACTGGACAGCAGCTCTGGACATAATGAGAGTACCGAAGCAGAAGCAATGAGTTTTTCCCGCCGTCATTTCCTTCGCGTGGCTATGACCGGGGCCGCGATTCTCCCCTTCAATAAGGGAGGGCTGGCCGCTGACCTGGCTCCCGCGCTTCCCCGCGTTTCTCGGGCCGACGATGCCCTACTCGATGAACTCGAGCGTGCGGCATTCGACTTTTTCTGGAATGAATCGGACCCGCGTACAGGCTTGATTCGCGACCGGGCCAACGCCGATGGCGGGGAGCGGAGAACCAAGGCAAGTATCGCCGCCACCGGATTTGGGCTGACCGCTCTTTGCATTGGGCACGAGCGACGGTTCCGTCCGCGGGGCGAGATTCAGGCGCGAGTACGGCAGACGCTTCACTTCTTGGCGAACGATACGCCGACCGAGAATGGTCTCTTTTATCACTTCATGCAGGGAAACACCGGCACCCGATATAAGCTTTCCGAAGTTTCCCCCATTGACACGGCCATTTTGCTCTGCGGTGCTTTGACTTGCCGGGAACAGTTTTCAAGCGCAGAGATTCGGCGTGACGCGACCACCCTCTACCACCGCGTGGATTGGAACTGGGCCATGAACGGCGGCAACACCTTCGCCCTCGCGTGGACGCCCGAAGCCGGATTCAGCCGCTTCCGCTGGGATTCCTATTGCGAGTCGATGATGCTCTATTTGTTGGCCATGGGTTCGCCAACGCATCCCATTCCCCCGGAGAGTTGGCATGCGGTGCGGCGTCCGAAGATGGTCTATGCGGGTCACCAGTACATTTCTAGCCCAGCCCCGCTCTTCGTTCACCAGTTCTCGCACGCCTGGTTCGATTTCCGTGACAAGCACGACGATTACGCCAACTACTTCCAGAATTCCATTGTCGCCTGCCAGGCGCACCGCGAGTTCTGCACCTCGCTGAGCCATCATTTCCCAAGCTACTCCGACGACATCTGGGGCATCACGGCCTCGGATTCAACCCGGGGATATGTGGCATGGGGAGGGCCCCCTCTGCTCGGGCCGATCGACGGCAGCGTAGTGCCGGCGGCTTCGGCGGGATCGTTGCCATTCCTTTTCAATGAAGCGTTGACCGTTCTACGCACTTTGCGCAGTCGCTACGAAAGGCAGACATGGCGCAAGTACGGATTCGTCGATGCCTTCAATCCCATCACCGGCTGGGCCAGCAAAGACGTGCTCGGCATCGATGTCGGCATCAGCATGCTCATGGCCGAGAATGCACGCTCGCAGTACGTCTGGAATACCTTCATGCGCAATCCCGAAGTGGAAGTCGCCATGGGCCGCGCCGGCTTCCTGCCGGATGGGTTTGAAGTGCCGGTCATGGCGTAGCGACTTTCCCCTTCTACACAGCCAGGGGTTCTAACCAGGAAATCAGTCGAGAATGGGGAGCGCCACCGGTGGCTGTACCAGAAACCCAAGTTGGCTGATCTGTTTCAGGGATTGCTCGACGAGCGAGGTTGCGCAGGGCTCGAGCGTGATCACGAATGGCAGCTTCGAAGCAGGGAAGCCGGGCTTCTGAAAGACGGAATCGATGTTGATTCCAGCTTTGGAAAAAATGGTGGCCAGGGCGGCAATGATTCCCGGCTCGTCTTTCACGGTAAATCGCAGGTAGTGGCGCGTGGTGAAGTCGGAGCTGACTGCGAGCTGGGCAAGCCCGTTTTCATGGATCGCAACGCCGCCGATCTGGCGCAGACGGACGATCGAAATGAGATCGGAGACAACGGCGACTGCCGTTGCGTTTCCGCCCGCACCGTGGCCGCCGAAAATCGTCTCCCCACCGAACTTCCCCGTGGACATCACGAGATTCTGGGGGCCCTCTACGCTGGCCAGCGGAGAGGAGCGGTTGACCAGGGTGGGCTCAACCGAGGCGAGCAGCCGCTCACCGCTCTTTTCCGCACGCGAAATCTGCCGGATCGTGCAGTCGAGCAGCTTGGCGTACTCGAAGTCAATGGGCTCGATGATCGAAATCGAGCGCGTAGGGATTTCTGAATGAGCAACGGCGCAATGCAGTCCCACCCGGCAGAGAATCGTGATCTTGGCGCGGGCGTCATAACCGTCTATATCTTCGGCGGGATTGGCTTCCGCATAGCCGAATTTCTGAGCTTCCGCCAGGGCTTCGGCAAAGGAGATTCCCGCGTTCTCAATGCGGGTCAAAATGTAGTTGCAGGTGCCATTCAGAATCCCGCACAACTCGATCAGCTCGTCGCCGGCCAGACCTTCTTGTAAGCCCGAGATGACGGGAACGCCGCCAGCCACGGAAGCCCCAAACGCGACGTGGCCGCCGCGCGAGTGCGCCTGGGCCACGAGCTCCGGTCCGTAACGGGCGATGATCTGCTTATTGGCGGTCACGACCGACTTACCAGATTCCACTGCGCTGCGAATCCATGTGGTTGCGGGTTCGAGCCCGCCGACAAGCTCGACCAGGATGTCGGCGTCTGAAGAAAGAACCTCGTCGATGTTGTTGGTCCACTGTATGGTGGGCGGCAGCCAAGCAGCGTTTGCCCGCTTTCGCTCGAAATCGCGATTGAAGATATAGCTCAAGCGAAGACCTTCGGGCGGGTGCTCGGTGAGAATGCGAGCCACCGAACTGCCAACCGTGCCGAAGCCTGCAATCGCAACCTTCAGCGGCTTGCGGGAAGAAGCGCTCGCGTTAGCAAGTTCGTCAATCGATGCCGTCAGTGGATTCAATCTGCTCTCCTACCCTTCTAAATTGCCGCCGCGGCCGCTCGGCGGAGTGACGGTCGGCCGTTGGCCGGCCGCCTTCGGACCCGTCCGGTTCCGTTCACACGAACTCCGGCCTTCTTTTTTGCCGGCGCCGAAAAGAAGTGGTCGTGCAAGTGGCGCACCACCCTTGGAACGTCATCCTCTTTCACGACGAAGCTGATGTTAATTTCGGAGGCGCCCTGGGAAATCATCCGAATATTCACCTGGGCTTCAGCAACGGTGTTAAACACGCTGGCGGCGATGCCGGGCTTGCCATGGATGTCCTCGCCGACCAGGCAGATGACTGCCTGGTGGTTGTCGACGTTCACGTCGGCAACCTGCGCGAGGTCTTTGATCAGTGCCTCCGCCAGCCGCTTGCTTTCGATGGTGAAGGACATGCTGACTTCCGAAATGGCCACGAGGTCGACCGAAGCCGCGTGCCGGTCCATGGCTTCAAACACCGAGCGCAGGAATCCGTGTACGCCCACTCCACGCGAGGCCACAACGTTCACAATGCTGACACCTTTCTTGGCAGTGATGGCACGGAAGACATCGCGGCTGGGTGGCGATTGCGCGGTAATTTCAGTTCCTGTGCTCTTCAGGTTGCGCGAGTTCAGCACGTAAACCGGAATGTTCTGCTGGATTGCAGGAAGAAGCGTGAGCGGATGCAGCACCTTGGCGCCGAAGTAGGCGAGTTCGGCGGCTTCATTGAAGCTGATCTGCTTGATGGTACGGGCCCCGGAACACAGGCGAGGGTCGGTGGTCATCATGCCTTCCACGTCTGTCCAGATCTCGATCTTATCGGCATTGAGGGCAGCGCCCAGGATGGCGGCCGAGTAGTCGGAACCACCGCGGCCAAGCGTGGTTGGAATTCCCTCCCTGCTCGCGGCGATGAATCCCCCCATGACCGGGGTGCGTTTTTTAGCGAGAAGAGGACCAATTTTCTTCTTGGATTTCTCGCGAGTGTCCTCCATCAGCGGACGGGCACGGGTGTGAGTGGCGTCGGTGACCAGGCACTCGCGGGAATCAACCCATGCGGCTTTTACTCCGCGAACGATGAATGCGTCCGCCACGATAAGACTGGACAACAGTTCCCCGAAAGAAAGCAGATAGTCGCTCCCGCGAGGTGTCAGTTCGCGGACCGCGGCGAGGCCCCGAACGAAGTTCTCCAAATCGATGAAATGCGCCTGGAGCTTGGGAGCAAGAGCTGCGGCACGTTTCTCGCCTAAGAGGGCCTGGGCGGTTTGGTGATGCCGCTCCCGCAGGGCCTTGACTGAAAGTAGCGCTTCACCCGAGTCACCGGTGGAGGCCGTGTTCCCCATCGCCACCAGTTGATCGGTCACCTTGGCCATGGCGCTGACCACGACCAGCGGCGATTGCTTCATGCGGCTCCGGACGATTTCCGAGACGCGCTCGATGGCTTCAGCACTTTCGACGGAGGTCCCGCCAAATTTCATGACGATCATCGGGGCACCTCACACCACGCGGTTTCCATGATGACTGATTCTCCCAACTTTGCGATCTAGGACCAAGTTCCCAGTTGTGACCACCCCGGCAAGGCTGAAGGAGGGACCCTCAGCGGGCTCACCGAGAAGCCGAAAAATGCCCCATACGCACGAAAGACCCACCAGCCGGCTTATTCTGGCTGTGGGTCTTGAGCTGAATCTTTATTTCTGCTTTCTGCTCAACTCAGCGCCCACCCCAGACGGTAATTCGTGTGCCCTTCATTCCGATGGGCGTCAGCATCGTTGTCTGGGATGTGGACGGCATAAAAAACGAATATACCGGAAACAGCTGGGTATCCGAAAGCAGGTTTTTCGATAGCACAAATCAAAAAAAGTGCTCGCCGAGTGAGACCCCATTGACCGGGGTACGTGGCCGTCGCTGGCGGGATTTCGGAGTCGCTCTCTAGAGGGAGACCTGGGGCTCGATGGGGGCCCCACGGAGGGGGGGAAGGGCCGCACAGGTCGAGTCTTTTTGGGGCTTTTCGAGGTGTCTCGGAGGTCGAATTTCGTCCCAATTTTTCCATCCGCCTCATCGAAATTCTGAATTCGACTTTTGACCCCAAGTGGCTGTAACAAAGATATATATTGGGTCGTGGCGCGCGCGACTAAGAGCTGTCGTTGGCTCACCGTGGTTGGTTATAGCAGTTCGAGAGGCCCCAGCCCTCCAGCATCACACTCGAAGTGCCTCTGAGGAAGCCGACGACAACACGCCAACGACCAGCCAGGAGCATTTTTCTGAAGCATTGGAAGACAAACAACGGTTTGCCGCCGGCGCAGGGTCTCTATGACCCGGCGACCGAGCGTGATGCCTGCGGTATCGGTTTTGTGGCCAGCATCCGTGGGGAAAAGAGTCACACCATCGTTGAGCAGGGCATTCAGATCCTGATCAACTTGACGCACCGCGGTGCCTGCGGCTGCGATCCGGAAACAGGCGATGGGGCGGGTGTGCTGATTCAGATTCCGCACCGGTTCTTTGCCCGTGAGTGCGAGAAGCTCAGCTTCGAGCTGCCCGGACCAGGCGAGTACGGGGTTGGGATGACCTTTCTGCCGGTCGAGAAGCAGCCCCGGCTGAACTGCGAAGGCGTGCTCGAGCGAATCATTCAGGAAGAAGGACTCGCCGTCCTTGGCTGGCGCGACACGCCGGTGAATGGCGATGCCATTGGCCGCGTGGCCCGCGCATCGCAGCCGTATATTCAGCAGATCTTTGTTGCGCGTCCGCCGGAGATGGACGAGGACGCGTTCGAACGCAAGCTGTACGTCGTGCGCAAACGAGCCGAGAACGAGATCGGTGCTTCCGACATCGAGGACAAAGAGTTTTTCTATATTCCCTCGCTTTCAGCGCGGACGATCGTTTACAAAGGGTTGCTGCTTGCGCCCCAGATCGCGAACTTCTACGGGGAATTGTCCGATCCCGACGTAGCGAGCGCGCTCTGTCTAGTCCACCAGCGTTTTTCGACCAACACGTTTCCGAGCTGGAAGCTGGCGCATCCATACCGCTACGTTGCGCACAATGGCGAAATCAACACGCTCAAGGGCAACGTCGCCTGGATGCACGCCCGCCAGTCGATTCTCGAAACGCCGCTTTTCGGCGACGATATCAAGAAGCTCTTTCCCATTATCGAGCCGGGGGGCAGCGATTCCGCGAGCTTCGATAACGCGGTTGAGTTGTTGTTGCAGTCAGGCCGCAGCTTGCCGCATGTGATGGCGATGCTGATCCCGGAAGCCTGGTCGGGAAATCCCCACATGAAGGCCGAGAAACGGGCTTTCTACGAGTATCACTGCTCGCTGATGGAACCCTGGGATGGTCCAGCGGCAATCGCTTTCACCGATGGGCGGGTCATCGGTGCGACGCTCGACCGCAATGGCCTGCGTCCTGGCCGCTATGTCGTAACCGACGACGATTTGGTCGTGGCGGCATCGGAAACCGGTGTGCTCCCAATTCCGCCGGAGAGGATCAAGCGTAAAGGCCGGCTGCAGCCGGGCAAAATGTTCCTGGTGGATACCGTCGCCGGCCGAATTATCGCCGACAAAGAAATCAAGAAGGCCTTGTCATCTCGGCAGCCTTACCTCGAGTGGTTGCAAGAAAACCAGATCACGCTCGATCAGTTGCCGGAGCCGATGCGCGTGCATCCCTCCGACCACTCGACGATGCTGGCGCGGCAACGTGCGTTCGGCTACACCGCCGAAGACCTGAAGATGATTCTCGAGCCCATGGCGGTAAAGGGCGAAGAGCCGATAGGCTCGATGGGAACCGACACGCCACTGGCTTGTCTGAATGACAAGCCGCAACCGCTCTTCAACTATTTCAAGCAGCTGTTTGCGCAGGTGACAAACCCACCGATCGACCCCATCCGTGAAGAGATGGTCATGTCGCTCATCAGTTATATCGGCACGGAGCGCAACATTCTCGACGAGACCCCGGAGAACTGCCACACGCTGAAGCTGCCGCATCCCATTCTGACCAACCGGGACCTCGAGAAATTGCGCCGGGTCTCCCGCGGCGATCTGCTGGCGATTACCCTGCCGGCCCTCTACCGCGCTTGCGATGGTGAAGCGGGTCTCCGTTCGGCGCTTGATGAGCTGTCCAAGCGCGCGTCTCTGGCCGTGAAGTCGGGCTATACACTGCTGATCCTCTCCGACCGTGGCGTCGACAAAGACTACGCGCCCATTCCGAGCCTGCTGGCACTGGCAGCGGTTCATAACCTACTGGTCCGCGAAGAAACCCGCACCCTAGTGGCATTGATCATCGAATCGGGCGAGCCGCGCGAAGTTATGCACTTTGCTCTGCTGATCGGCTATGGCGCCAGTGCGATCAATCCTTATTTGGCGATGGAAACACTCGAAGATCTGGCGGCGCGGGGGTACTTGCCGGCGGCCATCCCCCCGGATGTAGCTGTGAAGCACTTCATCAAGGCGATCAATAAGGGGTTACTCAAAACCTTCTCCAAGATGGGGATTTCCACGCTGCAAAGCTATCGCGGAGCGCAGGTGTTTGAGGCAATCGGCCTCAACAAAAATCTGGTCCATGCGTACTTTTCCGGCACCACGTCCCGGGTAGGGGGAGTCGGGCTGGATGTGCTGGCGCGGGAAGCGCAGATGAAGCACGAGTTTGCCTTCCGCCCCTTCACCGAAGCGGAGACGGAGCTTTCGGTAGGGGGAAGCTACCATTACCGGATCAACGGGGAGTATCACCTGCTGAATCCCCTGACCATCAGCAAACTGCAGCACAGCGTGCGCGATGAGAATTTCAAGACCTTTCAGGAGTTTACCGATCTCATCGACAAGCAAAACGAGAACCTGGCGACTTTGCGCAGCCTGATGAAGTTCAAAAAAGCGCGCAAGCCAGTGTCGATCGATCAGGTCGAGCCGGCCAAAGAAATCGTGAAACGGTTCACCACCGGCGCGATGTCATTCGGATCGATCAGCAAGGAAGCGCACGAGACGCTGGCGATCGCTATGAATCGCATGGGGGGCAAGTCGAATACGGGCGAAGGCGGCGAGGACGAAGCCCGCTACCGGCCGGACGCGAACGGGGACTCACGCCGTAGCGCGATCAAGCAGGTTGCCTCCGCGCGTTTTGGGGTGACGACAAATTACCTCGTGAATGCCGATGAACTGCAGATCAAGATGGCGCAAGGCGCCAAGCCTGGCGAGGGCGGCCAATTGCCCGGCCACAAGGTGGACGACGTGATTGCGCGTCTGCGGCACTCGATTCCGGGTGTCGGGCTGATCTCGCCTCCGCCTCATCACGACATTTATTCGATCGAAGATCTGGCGCAATTGATCTACGACCTGAAGAACACCAATCCGAAGGCTCGTATTTCGGTGAAGTTGGTTTCAGAAATTGGGGTGGGAACGGTGGCGGCGGGCGTTGCAAAAGCGCACGCCGATGTGGTTCTGATTTCAGGCGATAGCGGGGGCACCGGCGCATCGCCTCTGAGTTCAATCAAGCACGCGGGCATTCCCTGGGAACTTGGTCTGGCAGAAACCCAGCAAGTCCTGCTCATGAACGACCTGCGCAGCCGCATTCGGGTGCAAACCGACGGCAAGTTGCAAACCGGCCGCGACGTGGTCATTGCGGGACTGCTCGGAGCCGAAGAGTTTGGCTTCTCAACCGCCCCGCTCGTAACCCTCGGCTGCATCATGCTGCGCAAGTGCCACCTCAACACCTGTTCGGTGGGCATTGCGACGCAAGACCCCGAACTGCGCAAGAAATTTGCCGGGAAGCCCGAGCACGTCATCAACTATTTCTTCTTTGTTGCCGAGCAAGTGCGCCAGTACATGGCCGAGCTCGGCTTCAAGAAGTTCGACGATGTGGTTGGCCGCGTCGACATGCTCGACATGCAGCCGGCGGTGAACCACTGGAAAGCGCGGGGCATCGACCTCTCCACCATTCTCTATAACCCGCCGCTGCCCGGCCGGGTGGCCCGGCATTGCGTCCAGTCGCAGGATCACGGGCTTGATCAGGCACTCGATCACCAGCTGATCAGGATGTCCAAAGCGGCAATCGAAAATCGCGAACCGGTGACCCTCGTTGTTCCGATTCGCAACGTGCACCGCACCGTGGGTGCGATGTTGAGCGGTGAAATTGCGCGCCGTTACGGATCCGACGGTTTGCCGGACGATACGATTCGCATCCACTTCGAAGGCTCGGCTGGGCAAAGCTTCGGTGCCTTTCTCTCCAAGGGCGTGACCATGATGCTCGAAGGGGATGCGAACGACTACGTCGGCAAAGGACTTTCCGGCGGGAGGTTGGTGGTTCGCCCGCCCAGGAGTTCGGCCTTTGCTGCGGAAGAAAATATCCTGATTGGGAACGTCGTGCTCTATGGTGCGACCAGCGGAGAGGCCTTCTTCAACGGCGTGGCCGGCGAGCGATTTGCGGTTCGCAACTCGGGTTCGATGGCGGTGGTGGAAGGCGTCGGCGACCATGGGTGCGAATACATGACCAATGGCCTGGTGCTGGTCTTAGGCTCCTGCGGCCGGAATTTCGCCGCAGGCATGAGCGGTGGCATCGCGTATGTCTTCGATGAGCGGGGTGATTTCACCGAGAAGCGCTGCAACCTGGCATCGGTCGATCTTGAGCCAGTGATTGAGCCGCGCGATGTAGAACTGATCCACGGTCTCATTCAGAAGCACCTCGAGCTGACCGGCAGTAAGCGAGCAAAACATATTCTTGATAACTGGATGGAGATGTTGCCAAGATTCATCAAGGTCTTCCCCCATGAATTTAAGCGCGTGCTTGGCGTGAGCCGTTCGCGCAGCAATTACATCCCCGGGCAACCCCTGCCGATACCGGAACTGGTGGAGGCGCTGCATGGGTAAGGCCACCGGTTTTAAGGAATTCGGCCGCGAAACCTCCCCACGCCGTCCGGTCGTCGAGCGTGTCAAAGACTGGTTCGAGATCTATCAGGACTTTCCGGAAGAGAAGCTCCGCGCGCAAGGCGCCCGCTGCATGGATTGCGGCGTGCCTTTCTGCCATACCGGGTGTCCGGTGAACAATCTCATCCCCGATTGGAACGATCTTGTTTACAACGGGCGATGGAAAGAGGCGATCCGACAGCTGCATTCGACCAACAACTTCCCCGAATTCACCGGACGAATCTGCCCAGCTCCGTGTGAGGCGTCATGCGTGCTTGGCATCAACGAGCCGGCCGTCACTATCAAGAACATCGAGAAGTCGATCGTTGATCGAGCATGGGCGGAAGGATGGATCCAGCCGGAGCTTCCAAAATTCCGCTCCGGGAAGAAGGTCGCGGTGGTCGGCTCCGGGCCCGCTGGTCTTGCGGCCGCACAGCAGTTGAATCGCGCCGGGCACTGGGTCACGGTTTATGAAAAATCAGATCGTCTCGGAGGTCTGCTTCGCTACGGCATCCCTGAGTTCAAGATGGAAAAGCTGGTTCTTGACCGCCGACTTGAGCAGATGGAAGCCGAAGGGGTGAAGTTTGTCACCGATGCCCACGTGGGACGAAGTGTTCCCGTCGAAGATTTGCAAAGGGAGTTCGATGCCATCCTTCTGGCGGGCGGCGCCGAAGCGGGACGCGATCTGAATGTGCCAGGCCGGGAACTGAAGGGCATCCACTTCGCCATGGAGTATCTGCCACAGGCCAATAAGCGCTGTCAGGGAGACCAGCTAGATCCCGCTTTGGACATTCTCGCGAACGGCAAGCGCGTCATTATTATTGGCGGTGGCGACACGGGGGCCGATTGCCTGGGGACAGCTCACCGGCAGGAGCCGATTTCGGTTCATCAGTTCGAGATCATGCCGCAGCCTCCGGATGAGCGGGCGCCGCATACCCCTTGGCCTCTGTGGCCGATGCAGCTGCGAATTGAAGGAGCGCACGAGGAAGGGGGCATCCGCCAGTGGAGTATTGCGACCACGAAGTTCACCGGCGATCAAAACGGAAATGTGAAGCAGTTGCACGGAATCAAGGTGGGCCCTCCCCCGAAGTTCGAACCAGTGGCGGGAACGGAGTTTGTCATGGATGCTGACCTGGTTCTGCTGGCGATGGGTTTTACCGGCCCGGTGCGCAACGGGATGATCGAACAGCTTGGGGTAAAGCTGGATGTGCGCGGCAACGTTGAGGCGAACGGAGATTACCTGACATCGGTTCCGGGCGTGTTTTCGGCAGGCGACATGCGGCGAGGGCAATCCCTCGTCGTCTGGGCCATTGCGGAAGGCCGCAAAGCGGCGGCTTCCATCGATAAGTATCTGAGCCAGCCTGTGGCTAAGCCGATCGCGAAGACGCGCGCGAAACGCGATCTGGTGTCAGCGTAAGCTCGAAATCCTTCCTATATCTCTGTCCTCGGGAGGTTGCAGAGCCCCTGCAACCATCGAGGACACGAGGGTTTCTCGAAGGAAATCTGAATGTCCAAGCCTATTCTCATGCACGCCAAAGCCTCGAAGGTGCCCGAAAGGCCAGTCACGCTGGCTGAGATTCAGGCGGCGCGCGGGAGGATTCGTGACTCGATTTATCTTTCCCCTTGCGCCCGCTCGGAGGGCTTTTCGCAGCTGACGGGAAACTCCGTCTATCTCAAACTCGACAATCTGCAGCGTACAGGGGCATTCAAGGAACGCGGGGCCCTGAACAAACTCCTGACCCTCTCTGCGGAAGAGCGCTCTCGCGGGGTAATTGCGGCCTCGGCGGGGAACCATGCCCAAGGCGTTTCCTACCACGCGGGCAAGCATCATGTGCGGGCGCAGATCGTCATGCCTCTCACCACCCCCTTAATCAAGGTTTCAGCGACGAAAAGCTATGGCGCGGAAATCGTCCTCCACGGCGCCAACTACGATGAAGCCTGCGAAGAAGCGGTTCGTCGCAGCCATCAGTTTGGGCTGACGTTTATTCACCCCTTTGATGATGAAGTTGTTATCGCCGGACAGGGGACCCTGGGGCTTGAGATTCTCGAGCAGGTTCCCGACATCGAGGCCGTCATCGCTCCCATCGGGGGAGGCGGACTGATATCGGGCGTGGCCTGCGCCATTAAGGAAAGCAATCCGCGAGTGCGGGTGATTGGCGTGCAGCCGGCACGATTGCCGTCGATGAAAGTGGCGATCGCCGAGGGGCAACCGGTGACGCTAAGTCCAGCCGCAACCATTGCCGACGGCATCGCCGTGCGCCGCGCGGGAGAGAAAACCCTTCGCCTCGTTCAGAAATACGTGGACGAGATCGTCACCGTCGACGAAGAAGAAATTGCAAACGCCATCCTTCTCCTACTCGAGCGCGAGAAAACGCTCGCCGAAGGCGCAGGCGCGGCTGCGATTGCGGCGCTCATCAACCGCAAGACGTCGCTTGTCGGGAACAAAGTCGCGGTGCTCGTTGGTGGCGGCAACATCGATGTCAGCCTGCTCTCGCGCATCATGGAACGCGGTCTGGTGAAAGACGGGCGTCTGGTGCGGCTCCGGGTTCATCTTCCTGACTATCCCGGTGCCCTCCACCGCTTGACCGGGATTTTGGCCCAGCATCGGGCGAATATCGTCGAAACGGCTTATGACCGGGCATACTACGGCGTGAACCTAGGCGACACGGCCATCGATATCACCATGGAGACTCGCGGTCCTGACCACATTGCGGAGCTACTGTCCGCCCTCAGCGCCAGCGGATACGTGCACGAGAGAATTTTGTGAAACAATTGGGCCGTCCTTCCAGCCGGTGACGACGAGGCTTGCCGGATCGGGCTAGGTTTGAGAACAAGGGTTCGGCTGAATTCCTGAATCCTGAGTGACGATCGCTTGACCCTTACACCATTCGTAACTAGCGCCCGGGCCGGGCTGGGTTATGATGAGCATTCATTCCGGTGAAACCTCCCGCTAGATTGTTATTGCTGGTAATGGCCGCGGCAGGATTGATGTGCGCCTGCGGCCGGCATCGACAACGAGTCCTCGAAGTCGACTACGTGTCCGCACCGCAGGTCATTCTCCGCGATCAACTCGCACAGGTCTATAACAAAGTTGGAGCGGCAAAGAACGGCGACCGCGTGGAAGTGGTCGAGCGCGAAAAGCGATTTGCCAAAATCAGGCTCGCAAATGGCGTCGAAGGCTGGGTCGAGCAGCGCTACCTGGTGAACGAGGAAGTTTACAAGTCCTTCCAGAAGTTGGCGAAGGATGCAAAAGACGCGCCGGTCGCAGGCACGGCGGTGACGCGCAACGACACCAACCTGCATGTCGAACCCGGCCGGGACACGGAACATCTTTATCAGGTGGCCCAAGGCGCAAAGCTGTCCGTCATGAAGCGGGAGGCGGTTGAGAGGGTATTGCCAGGTGGCGTAAAGCCTGCGGTGGCTAAAGACGCCAATCCCCCGATGGAGGATTGGTGGCTCGTTCGCGACGCCCAAGATCACGTCGGATGGGTGCTCGCCCGCCTGATTGACATTGATGTACCGCTTGAGGTCGCCCAATATGCCGAGGGCCAGCGCATTATCGCCTGCTTCGTGCTCGACCAGGTAAAAGATGGTGATAAGCAGGTGCCGCAGTTCCTGATGCTTCTTTCAGAACCCAAAGATGGACTGCCCTTCGACTATAACCAGGCGCGGGTGTTTACCTGGAACCTGAAGCGACACCGTTATGAAACCGCGTATCGCGAGAGGCTGAATGGCATCCTGCCGGTCACGATTTCGCACGAGGATTTCGGCAAGGAAGGCGACCTGCCCACGTTCACTCTTCGCGGGAAGGACTCGAAGAATCCAGACGGCCCACTCACCGAGCGCAGGTACAAGATGAACACGCCGATTGTCCGGCGGGTAGGCTGATCTTAACCGTAGAACTCTCGAATTGCCCCGACCACCCGCTCGATTTCCTCTTCGGTCAACTCTGGAAACATCGGCAGGGCCAACACTTCCCTCGACGCCCTCTCGGCTTCCGGCAAATCTCCTTCTTTGTAGCCGAGATAGGAGAAGACAGGCTGCAAATGCAACGAAAGCGGATAGTACACCTCGGTTGCGATTCCCCGCGAACCCAAAAAAGCGCGCAACTCGTCCCGTCGCGGGGAACGAATCACGTATTGATGGGAAACGTGGAAGGCGTGGGTGGAGGTCTCGAGCGGGCGAACCCGTCCCTCGAACCAACCCGCGTCTTGAAAAAGACGGTCGTAGGTGTCTCGGTGCTTCCGTCGGCTTCGATTCCACGGATCGATATGTCTTAGCTTGACGCGCAGTACGGCCGCCTGGATTGCGTCCATGCGTGCATTCCAGCCGAATTCGACGTGCCGATATCGCTCCGGACTCCCGTGATTCCGCAACCGGCGCATGTGAGCGGCCATCTCGGCGTCGTTCGTGGTTACGATTCCTGCTTCCCCGTACGCGCTCAAGTTCTTTGTGGGGTAAAAACTGAAGGCAGCCGCAAGGCCAATCGATCCGGCCGCCCTTTCCTCCCAGCGGGCACCAATGGCTTGGGCGGCGTCTTCAATGAGAGCGAGACCGAATTCAGCCGCGATCTCCTCAAACGCAGTCATGTCCGCGCACTGACCATAAAGGTGGACAGGCAGCAGCGCTTTGATTCTGGATCCCTGACTGCCTCTCGCGTTCGACAGGGCCTTGCGCACCTCGGCAGGAGCCAGATTCAGGGATCCGGGATCGACATCCACAAAGACAGGTTCGGCTCCGGCGCGCACAATCGAACTCGCCGAGGCAAAGAAACTAAAAGGAGAGGTAATCACCCGGTGGCCCGGCCCAACTCCTGCCGCCGCCAAAGACAACCACAAGGCATCGGTGCCGGATGCGCAGCCGACTGCGTAGGCCGCGCCGACATAGGCGGCCAGTTCCTGTTCGAAAGCTTCGACCTCTTGGCCAAGTACAAACTGCTGCGAGGAGCAAACCCGCTCGATTGCCGAGAGGACCGCAGGCCGAATCAGGAGGTATTGCCGATTCAGGTCGAGCAGGGGAATGGGGCGAATGCCGTCTCTAATGGGCACATTTTTGGGCATCAAGAAGCGAGGATTGTAACACCGGGCCCGATGAGGGCAGCGTGTTAAGTCCAGTGGCTGCCGGAGGTTATACAGTTTTCCATATACAGCTTTTATTCTTGAATCCAGAATACGGTATTTGCAATAAGCAATATTCCTTGCAAAAGTCCTAAGTACCTGATTAATATGCTCATCGCATTTCGGAGTCTCTGGAATCAGAGTTGCAATCTTGAATTGCAAAGACTCTCCGTCTTTTTGTAGCACTCTCAGGCAATTTGTTTTTCAGGTCAGGAGATGAACCGCACAAGCGGGAGGATTCGATGAACTATTTTCGCAAATCAATATTTACCTTTTTCCTGGTAGCACTTTTGCTTTGTATTGCAACGAGTGTTCTTGCCCAGGAAACGACCGCCGGATTACAGGGAACGGTGAAGGACCCATCCGGCGCGGTTGTGTCCGGAGCCACGGTCGTGGTTACCGGGGACGTCCTGGTAGGGGATAAACAAACCACAACCGACTCAGCGGGCTACTATCGTTTCGCCAACCTGCCTCCGGGCACCTACAACGTGACGGTCAGAGCGCAGGGTTTTGCAACCTACAAGCATGACGGCATCGTTCTCGCCACCGGACACCTGCCCAGTTTGGATGTTTCGATGCAGGTTGGCGGAGCCGAGAGTGTGGTTGAAGTGAGCGGCGAAGCTCCGGTGATTGATGTCACCTCCAACCACACGATGACCAATATCACCGAGGATGTGATCCAGGATGTTCCGCATGGACGTTCATTCCAGTCGGTGATTCAGTTCGCTCCTTCAGCGCGTAACGAACCTCTAGAAGGCAACAACATTGGATCGAATGGGACCGGCGGTGCCCCTCCGGGAAGCACGACCAACGGTGGCGCATATGGCTTCTCGGTAGCAGGAGCATCGGACGGCGAGAACTCCTATCTCGTCGAAGGTCAGGAGACCGCGAACCTGATCGGTGGATATTCACATACGAACGTTCCTTTCGACTTCATTCAGGAAGTACAGGTGAAGAGCTCGGGTATTGAAGCTGAGCACGGCGGCGCGCTTGGCGGCGTCGTGAACGTAATTATGAGGAAGGGCAGCAATGCCTATCACGGATCGCTCTTCACGACATTCGAAAACGATGGGATGGACGGAAGCCCACAGGAGTATCACCGGTATGATCCAGGCGGGTTTCTGGATGCTCCCGCTGCCCTTGGCGGCACGAGCCCCTATTCTCAAGGGTTCATCGACAATGCTACGCAGTTCGTCCAGCCTCAGCGTTACCACAAGAGCAACGTTTTCCCGGGATTCACCTTTGGTGGACCACTCATCAAGAATCGAATCTTTGCTTTCGTCGGGTTTAATCCGGAGTTTGATCGTTCGGAGCGATGGGTGACGTATGGGCCCGATAGCGGTGGCTGTACAGCCTTAGGGCAGCCGGCCTGCGGTTTCCCTGGTGTGCCGGCAGCTGGTGGTAGGGTTCCTTTCAGCCAAAACACAAACACCTACTACACCACCGGTCGTGTGGATGCGGTGGCAACTCAGAAGATTCGCCTGTTCGCGTCGTGGTTGTACCAGTACCAACGCCAAAACGGGTTGCTCCCTCATGGAGACGCAACCGATCCGAACCTGGTGAACGTCGATGCCGGCAATCCTCCGTCTGCATTTGCCCACACTATTGGGTACACCGCACCAAATCAGACCATGAACTTCGGGGCGGACATTACAATTAACCCCCACACCGTCGCTACCACTCGGTACGGCTACTACTACGAGAACTATCACGATTTCGGGTATCCGACTGACCGAACATTGTTCTTGTGGCAGACTCCGGGGTGCACCGGAAATCCTTGCGCGACTCCGGTTAACGACAACGGGGGCAATCCGCTGCCCGCTTCACTTGCTTTACCGTCAAACACCCAAACCGATCCATTCAGCCAGTTCTACACTCGGCAGAACAGAAACAAGGCCATCCAGTTCGATCAGGACTTGGCCTTCTTTAAGAGTGGGTGGAAGGGAACTCACAACTTCAAGTTTGGCTACCAGCTGAACCGGCTGCAGAACGACATTTCGCAGACGTATAGTGAGCCCGATGTCCAGCTTTTCGTGGGCGCGAATAGTTATTCGGTTCTAACCGCCACCGGCGCGAACAATTGCGTGAATCAATTTGTTTGGACCCAAGTCCCCGGCAGCAATCCCCCGCAGGCCTCAGACTGTGGAGGTCAATTCGGATACGCGACTGTTTCTGACTTCGGCACGGGTGGCAATGTGACCAGCTTCAACCATGGATTGTTTGCTCAGGACTCATGGACGATGGGGCACGGCGTCACTCTGAATTTTGGCGTCCGGCTCGATAAGGAGTACTTGCCCGCAAGTACCACGGCGGCACTAAAGTCCAACCCGATCAATTTCGGGTGGAACCAGAAAGTTGCGCCCCGATTCGGCGTGGCTTGGGACGTGTTTCGTGATGGCAGACTGAAGGTCTTTGGTGACTACGGCCAGTTTTACGACATCATGAAACTCAACGTGGCCATTAGCTCCTTCGGTGGCCAGTACTGGAACGACTGCATTTACACGTTAGATACCTCAAACCTGAGTTCGATCGTGCCTGCGTTGAACAGCGCCGGCCGGTTCTGTGTGGGCGCCGATGCAACGGATACCGCGACGGGAGCGAACTGGGCTGGCGGCAGCACGCCGGCGGGAATGACCTTCATCGAGAATGTCAATAACCGCACCTTCCCAACAACGTGCTCGAATTGCGAACTCACCTCAACCGCTGTGACACCTGGGCTAAAGCCCTTCCATCAACACGAGAGCGTTGCGGGAATTGACTACGCTCTGGGAAGGAACCTGGCTTTGGAAGTTCGTTACGACAGGCGTCGCCTCGATGCAGCGATCGAAGATTCTTCGATCTTTAGCAACGGCAATGAAACCTTTGTGATCGGCAACCCCGGTCTGGGTGTTGAAAAAACTTACACCAGTTTTTACAACTACCTCTACCAACCGGACCTGCCCCAGAACGCGGCCTTCATTCGGCCCGCATGTACTGGCACAGGTTGTGTCCCAGATCACATGGTGCCGGCTGCCCGAAGCTATGACGGCGTGGAATTCCGCTTGACGAAATCGCCAAGCAGCGCCCATCACTTCGCGGGGATGTTCTCTTACACCTACAGCAAGCTGCGCGGTAACTACACTGGCCTGACTAGTTCCGACATCTCGGACGGTCAGCAGGGCGGACGCAGCTCACCCAATAACAGTCGTGCCTTTGACGAGCCCTATTTCCAATACAACTCGTTCGGCGGATCATCGAGCGGTTTGCTGCCGACCGACAGACCAAACACGTTCAAGGGGTATGGCTACTACGAACTCAGCTGGCTCAAGAAGTTCTCCACCGACTTTGGCGCGTTCCAGTACTTCTATAGCGGGTCGCCGATGTCCAGCTATCTTGATGTGGGGGCTAACACCTTCTGGGCTGTTTACGCGTGGGACCGCGGGAAGTGGGTCGATGCTTCGCAGGATCCATCGACCGGTGTTGTAACCATGAGTGCACCGCGCACACGCCGTACTCCGTGGTATGTCCAGACGGACTTCAACCTGACGCAGAACTTCAAGATCACTGAGTCGAAGTCGCTGAGTTTCACGATTAATGCGACCAACTTGTTCAACCAGAGATCAGTGACCGTCTTCAACCAGGACATAACCTCGCTGGATCTTGCGGGAGCGGGCCAGTATTTGACCCTACCCCCGACGAATCCGGGTGCCGTATGTTCACGTGGCACTTCCGGGTCAACCGAAGTACCGCAATGCTCCATCGCGAGTGCGGACTTCTTCTATTCGGCAGCGATGCATCCCTACAACGTTCAGGGTTTGATGAATGATCGTAGAAGCTCGTGTGGAGCCTCAATTGGTTGCATATCGACTGCAGTTAACAGCGCGTACGGCAAGCCGTATTACTTCCAACTTGCCCGAAACATTCGTTTAGGCCTGGCCTTCAGGTTCTAAAGACGCGTCTACGGAAACAAACTTCAGGGAGCCGGAAACGGCTCCCTTTTTTCGTTTTGTAGGCTGGGTTTTGGAAACGCCCTCAGAATACCTTCATAATTTGGGTCATGGCGAAATCGCAAAATCGACCAACCGAGCTCGTGCCAGACTCTTGGGGGCGCATTCGACAACAAATCAAAAAGGGAGGCAGCCCAAAGCAAGGGGCGCGCCGTTAGGGCTACACAATCAATCCCATCCATATTTTCATAGGCCCATGTACCAATATTGGTAATTCCAAGCTAACGATTTTGTAAAACAATTGTCTAAGCTGCTGAAACACTATAGGAAATCACTTGCAGCACGTTTGGCGTGCAAGTTGCACCTTGAGGATTGAACACTTAGCCTTAATGACCTTGGCCGTATACCATTCGCCCGCAAGAGCGCGTGAGCGCCTACCTTTCTCTCGCGCTGTTCCCACCTGCTCAGTAGTTAACCGCCTTCTTGGAGGAGTAATGAATCGCATTAAATTCGCCCTTCGTCTTAGTGTGGTGGCACTGATGGCTTCAGTCCTAGGCCACGCCCAAACCGGTTCCATTCAGGGAACTGTGACGGATAAGTCCGGTGCTGTCGTTCAGGACGCCGATGTGGTGGTGACGAACCTCGACACCAATCAGGCGCGCACAGTAAAAACTAACGACACAGGTGGTTATTCCCTGCCGACATTGCCTCCGGGCCCATATTCACTGACGATTTCTAAGAACGGATTCCGGACATTCAAGGTGGACAAGGTCAGTCTGTCGGTAGCGCAGGCAATGAGCGTGAACGCGGAACTGGAGGCAGGAGCGACCTCCGAAGAGGTTCAGGTTCGAGGAGATGAGCTCCCGCCGGTGGACTTGGAAACTGCGCAGGTCAGCAACCTTGTCGACTCTCGCCAGATGCAAGAGCTTCCGCTGATCACGCGCGATCCCTATAGCCTTGTGCTTCTCTCGCCAGGGACGTCTCAGACCAATGCAAATGGTGGATTTTCGGTGAACGGGGGGCGTGACCGCAACAACAACTTCCTGCTCGATGGCGTCGACAACAACGACACCTCCGTCCCGGGAATTCCCGATGGACTTCTCTCCGCGAATCCGGACTCGACGCAGGAATTCCGGGTCATCACGGACAACTTCAATCCTGAATACGGACGGAACACGGGCGCGATTATTGATGTGGTGACCAAGAGCGGCACAAACGCATTTCATGGAGGGGTGCGCGAATTCGGACGTTGGAATAGCTTTGGAGGGGCGAGGGATTGGTTCAATCCGCGCGTGGATCCGGCTTCTGGTCAGCTCAACCCAATGAACCCGTACGTACGCAATCAATTCGGGTTCAATTTCGGAGGGCCGATCATCAAAAACAAGACGTTCTTCTTCGTGGACAGCGAGTTCCAACGTTTCCGCACCACGCTGACGGAAAGTGTTGTGGCTCCGACCGCGGCGTTCAAACAGTCCATTTCAGGTGCAAATACCGGCATCTTTCAATTCACCGGCACGGACCTTACGACCGGGCAACCGTCTACGGTTGGCGTAGATCTCAGCCCCAGTGGGGTTAACAATCCTGGTGGCTTTCCGATTGATCCGAGGATGCAGAGCATTTTTGATCTCTACCCGACTGCTACGCAATCGAGTGATGGTATCAGCGGGATCGTCCACTTCCCGAGTTCGTCGAGGCTGGACGCGTATAACCCGATCGTCAAGATTGATCACCAGTTCACGTCGAAGCACAGCCTCAGCATGCGTTATGCCTACAACCACTCCTTCGATCCCAATCCGTTTCACGATGAGATCCTCCCGAATGCGGTGGGCGGGGTCAACAGTAAGCAAATTACTCAAGGCGCCAACGCACACCTGACTTCGACTTTGAAGCCGACGCTCATCAATGACTTTGTATTCGGCTGGAACAGGCTGTTTGCTTTCTTTGGCTGCGACGGGACGAGTGTTCTGGATAGTGTCAGCCCGTTAGACCAATTCGGAAATGGCATTGACTACAACATGGGGCCATTTACCAGCTTCGGATGCACGAACCTGGTTGCCAACGACCAATGGCGCAGGACCGGAACCCTGAGCTACGGCGACGATCTTACTTGGTCGAGGGGATCGCACCTGTTCAAGTTTGGTGCCGATTTCCGCAACGTGGGCGAGCAAGGGCCGAACAACTTCCTCTCACGGCGCCAGTTGTCGCTGAATGCATTCACCGGCGACGGAGTCAGTCTGATCGATCCTCCCACCAACGGCAGCGGACATATCGTCGACAGCGCAGAGCTCGAAGACGCGGCCTCTGCCCTATATGGCTTCGTTTGGGAGGATCTGGCCGGCCAATTCTATGACAAGAACGGGGTTCGAAAGGCGACCGATAACAAACTGTTCCGGCAGCACGAATACGACTTCTATGGGCAGGACACCTGGAAGGTCCGGCGCAATCTCACCCTGACCTACGGCCTCCGTTACCAACTCTATGGAGTGCCGTACGAGGAAAATGCGAACTTCTCGAACCTACTGACGGACCCAAGTTCGTTCCAGACGGGGCAATCGGTAACATTCACCACCGTTGGCCCGGGAACCGGGCACTCGCTTTACAAGCAGGACTACTCGAACATCGAGCCGCGTTTCGGTATTTCCTGGGATCCGTGGAGCGATGGTAAGACGGCCGTTCGTGGTGCCTTTGGAATCTTCCATGACCGCGTCTTTGGAAACCTGTTCGGAAACGCTCGTGGCAATCCACCATTCGAGCAGGATCGTTTCGACTTCCCGTTCAACGTGGTTACGGGTGGCGTCCTGCCTGTTGCCCCACCATCCCTTCCTCAGCCTCCTTCGGCAACCGTTGCCGATGAAACGGGGCTAGGGCCTGTCGTTTTTGATACCAACTTCCCGAACCTGGTTAGCAATAACTGGAATTTGGACATTCAGCGCCAATTGCCGGGCGGCAATGTTATTGATATCGCCTACGTCGGAGCAGAAAGCCACCATCTTTATCGGCAAGTGGATGGGAATCCGCCCGACCCGGCGCTCGTCAAGCGATTGCTCTCGATCTGTCAGCCGGGGAATCCTCTCAACACGACCGGATGCACCACGGACGATGTAGCGTTCACGAACCTTTATTTTGGTGCAGAGTTTGGAGTGCTTCCCTTTAATGCTGTGAACAACAATGCGCTTTTCCAGCCCTTCTACCAACGGTCTGTCGGTAATGGGATCTACAACGGTTTACAGACGAAATTTACTCACCGGATGAGCCACGGTCTGCAACTTGAAGGCGCATATACCTGGGCTCACTCCATTGACGACGCACCTGATCCGTTGGTTCCGGCCGCCGGAAACCGAACCTTTCCCCGAAATTCGCGGAACTTGGGGGAGGAGCGTGGTAACTCGGATTACGACATCAGGCACCGCTTGGTGGTGAACTACATTTACGAAATGCCGTTTGGAAAAGGCAAAGGCGTCCTGAACCATGGTGTGGCGGGAAAGATCTTTGAGGGCTGGCAGTTTTCCGGCATCACCACTTGGCAGACGGGACATCCCTTTGACATTTACAGTTCGACAGACATGGAACGAACTGGGCTGAGCGGTCGTGCTGACTTGGTTCCGGGGCAAAATCCCTATGACCAGAACGCCCCGGGAGCAACCACCTACGCGACAACCCCAGCTGCGATCGGCGAGAAGATCTGGTTTAGCAACGCCGGAGCCTTCTCAGGTCGAACCGATGGTAGCGGTGCGCCAACGTATGTGGGCCCGGGCACGGTCGGACGGAATAACTTCTATGGTCCGAGCTTCGTAAACTTCGACTTGGCTTGGGCTAAGAGCACCAATTTTGGGGAACGGGTGAGACTGCAACTGCGAGTGGAATGCTTCAACATTTTCAATCACCCCCAGTTCGACAACCCGGTGAATGGCATCACCAGTACGAACTTCGGCCTGATCACCGATACCCTATCCCAGCCGGACGGTACGACCTCGGCTCGTCAAATACAGGTTGGAGCGAAGCTGACTTTCTAAGCGGATCTCCTACTGAACTCAAAAAACCCGTGGGCTTCGGCTCACGGGTTTTGTTTTTTGGGGATTGGGGCAGAGTGGCGGCCCGATTAATTCCCACGAGATTCTTTATCGCACGAACATCGGATAGTGGCTGGCGACGGCCATGAAAAATAGCAGCGGAATGGTCAGCCATGCACTGATCCGGGAAACCAGGAAGGCCATGCGTTGCATTCCTGGTGCGCGTTCGGGCAGGGGAGTGCCGTTCTCGGCATTCGCCTGGGTCCAGGCGATCAAGCGCTTCTGAATGCGCCACACAATGCCCCAGACATTCAGCATCAGCACCCAGCCGACTCCTCCACCGATCCCGATGGCCAGAAGGTTATTGCTCTCCCAGCCGTGATTGTTGATGCGCAGGAAGAGGCAGGAGGCAGCGATCACGACGACCGCCACGATGACGCCGAGCACGGGCCCTTTATTGAGGATCCCTTTGCCTGGGATCAGCAACGCATAGAGGATCGCCCAGACCGCCGTCCAAATGCCGAAGAAGCTGCCCATGGCCGGGCCCGAGGTTGCGTGCGCCCCGGCAGCATCTCCGTGCACCATATCGCCCCAATACATCAAGCCCGCAATCACCGTCAGAAACGCGGACCAGCGGAACCACCAGAGTGCCCGCAACATGAGTTTGGGGTAGACCTTGACGCGGGCGGCTAACTCGATTTCCTTCGCGACCGGCGTGCTCACGAGATTGAAGAAATAAAGCAGGCCGATCCAGGTGATGCCCGCCAGAAGATGGATCAAACGAAGAATGATCAGGAAGTTGTTGTGAAAGTCTGTGGGAAGAGAAACCATGCCGTCCTCCGTACTCGCGAAGAGCGTACAGGAACGCAGTGGTCAGTGGCTAGTCGGGAGTTCCAAGCTGACGGAGCAGAGGATTCTCGCTGCAAGGATTCAGAAACTACGATCGTACCGAGCGGCGGTCGCTCGCAGAACTACTTCAACGCTGCCAGCCGGGCACCCAAGCGGGACTTATAACGTCCAGCGGTATTCTCGTGCAACACACCCTTCTGGATGGCCTTGTCGAGGGCGGAGACGGTCTTGCGATAGGTCTGCTCAGCGGCAGCCTTGTCACCCTTCGCCAGAGCTTCGCGCATGTCGCGCAGGGCCGTGCGCAGCCGCGAGGTGTTCATGCGGTTGCGGTCGGTGCGACGTTCGGTCTGACGGGCACGTTTGAGCGCAGAAAAATGGTTTGCCATTAAGGTAAATGCCTTTATTTGGTATGTCCGGGGACTGTCTAGGCCTGCCGGAGGATCGAAGTCATATTTTACGGGAGCAACCGGAGAGGGTCAACCAGGGCGTCAACCCGAGGCGAGTGCTAGAAGACGCGCAGGAACGCCCTACCGGAACACTATCAAGGAACTGAGATCAATCTCTGAGCCCTTGGACCCGCCATAGGGTTCGCCGCGAACCCGCAGCAAGACCGTATGCTTCCCATTGCTGAGTGAAAACCGGTGCCAAACCGCCTCGCTGAATTTCAGGTTGTCCTCATCAGAATAGACATCCACGGTCCGGTCGAGCTTTCCGTCCAGGTAAACGTCTGCTTTGCCCCCATTTGGTAGGTAGGTGCCGGCCAGAATCGCCCCCGAGCCTTCAAATACAACCTTCGCTTCTGAGCCTTTTTCGTTGCTGGTGCGGAAGCCTGAATCCTTGTATGGATCGGGAGGAACGGGACTCCTCCAGCCATCCGAGAAATGCCACCGTTCATCGCCTACAGAAATCCGTTCGACCGGGGATCCGTAGTCGTCCCACACTTCGAGTTTTACCGGCTTCGAGGTTTGCGGCTTAATCCGCACGCTCGTTTCGCCTGCTGTGCCCCCGTTTCTTCGGATGATCTCGAGGGTGCGTTTCATGTTGCTGTCGACAATGGTCTTGAAGGAGAAATCCGTGAAGCTGAACTTCTTATCCGCGATGTCCTTAATTCCAAATTTCCAGTGGTCGGGAATCGCCTGGTAACCGGTCATCACTCCAACGATTCCGGCGGCAGTCGAAGGATTGCAATCCGAGTCCTGTCCGCATCTCGTGCTGATGCGTATGGTCTCGCCGATATCACCGTGTCCATACAGTAAGCCCAGAGCGACGTAGGCGCCGTTCATCTTGGCGTCAATATTGAAGGGGAGAAGGGCGCCTTCCGGGCAGGGCTCGCGCCGATTCCACTTGCGGTCAATCTTGTTCCAAACCGTAATCCAGTCTTCGGGACTCTCGCTCGACCACAGGAGAACGTCGGAGATGAGCTTCCGGTAAGGGCTTTCCTCTGGCAGACAGGCCTTGCCGGCCTCGACCACCTTTCGCGGGTCCTTCTCAAAGAACGCAGAGGAATACATGCAGGAGACGAACATCCCGCCGTACAGGCCGTCGCCATAATTCATCACGCGACCGGCGCGCAGGGCGAGATCGACTGCGGCCTGGGGCATGGACGGTGTCATCAAGCCAATGAAGTCGGACTCGATCTGAAAATCAATGTCGTTCGCGTGTACGTTGTACCTCGGAGTCCCCGACAAGGTTGCGGGCACCCCCCGTTTCAGGTTGCGGCGAGCCGCGAGGTTTGCATGCCACAAAGGGTATTTGGCGTCGCGAAAGGCCGCGCCAAAATCTTCTGTGGTGGCGTCGAGTCCCTTGTCGTCGAGGACTTTGGCAAACGTCATGTCTACATAGAGGTCATCCTGGTTGAGGGAGTTGGTGACGCTGTCTTTGGTCCACTTTGGCAATTTGTCTTCCGGGACCATTGCGTTTTTGAAGCGGAACTCGGTGGGAGCCCCGAAGCTCACCCCGATCATCTGTCCCGCCCAGCCGCCTTCGATCTTGTCGCGCAGGACCCCGAGAGGCATGACCAGATCCCCAGTTGCCGGGGACGACTCGGCCGGGGTGGCGGATGGGGCAGGAAGCAGAACCAGAAGAGACAGCGCACCCGGCAGAATTCGCATTCCAATCGACCTCACCGAGAATTCAGCATTGAAAACAAACCAACCTAGCACTGAGTAGAACCCAGGTCAAAGCTTGGATGCCCTGCTCGCGTAAGCCTGGTCGTAACAGCGTCTTAGAAGCAATTGACTCTCAGGTTCCCGAGCAGTACGCTTTTTACAGAATTGTTATCCACCTACCTCATGGGGCCAAGTACAATCCCGAGGAGATGCCCGAGAGTGGCGTCTCCGAGTTGGCTCGTGTCATCTAATGGTTGTTCGAATAGCGGCGCTTCCGCGTCCAGGAGTCCTCATAGAAGCTAAATGAAGAAGAGTATTGAGATTAGCCCGAACATCGAAACGCTTTTTGGCACCAGGGACGAGAACCTGCATGTGCTCGAAGATGGCCTCAACATCAACATTGACCTCCGCTCCGACTCACTTGAACTCGAAGGCACCCCTCGCGATGTAGCCCGCGCCGAACAAGTTTTCGCCGACTACGAGCAATTGCAGCGATCTGGCCATGTCTTTCATAATGGCGACCTGAACAGCATGCTGCGCGTGCTCGTGGCCGACCCAAAGGTTACTCTGCGCGGGTTGGCGGAGGCTGGGCGGCAGCGTTCGTTTGGCCGCCGCACGGTGCAGCCGAAGAGTTCGAATCAGCGGAAGTATCTGGATGCAATCGAGTCCCATGACATGGTCTTTGGAATCGGCCCAGCCGGAACCGGCAAAACCTATCTTGCCGTGGCCATGGCCATTTCAGCCTTGGTGGCGAAGAAGGTCAATCGAATCATCCTGGCGCGGCCGGCGGTGGAAGCTGGTGAGCGCCTGGGATTTTTACCCGGGACTTTGCAGGAGAAGATCGATCCTTACCTGCGGCCTTTATACGACGCGCTCTATGACATGCTGGATCCTGAGAAGGTGGATCGCTACCTCGAAAAGAACGTCATCGAGATAGCCCCCATCGCGTTCATGCGGGGACGCACCCTCAACGATTCATTCGTGATCCTGGACGAAGCACAGAACACGACCTCGGAGCAAATGAAGATGTTTGTCACGCGTCTGGGGTTCAACTCGAAGGCGGTGATCACCGGCGACATTACGCAGATTGATCTTCCCAATGCGCGCCGCAGCGGACTGCTTGAGGCCATTGATGTGCTCAAGAATGTCCAGGGTCTCTCCTTCGTTTACTTCGATGAGTCCGATGTAGTGCGCCATCATCTGGTGCAGCGTATTATTCGCGCTTATGACGAGCACAAGTCGAAGCTCGAAGAACAACAGTTGGATTTGCTCGACGCGAAGATGGCAGGGAACGGCAACGCCTCGAAGATCCCTCCCTCGCCTGAGCCAGTCGAAGTGGTTTCAACTGAGACTACGGAATAGGAAGTATTGACCAGGAGGGCAGATGTGCCCTCCTTTTCTTTTGTCGAATGAAGATTTCACCTACAGTGGTCATGAGTCGGAGGATTCCGGGGCTGAGTGAGCGCGGGTTGTCCAACTTTCTCGCGAGCGCTTGCCGGGCAGCCGGACTAAAAGGCACCGCTACGCTGCTGGTGACCGGCAAAGCTCGCATGCGGCAACTGAATGCTCAGTTCCGAGGCAAGGACTATCCGACGGATGTGCTTTCCTTCCCCTCGCCCAGCTTTGTGGAGGGCTTCAGCGGTGACATTGCCATCTGCGGCGAAATGGCGGCCGAGAACGCCCGGGCTCTGGGCCACTCGGTAGCAAACGAAGTCAGGATCCTGGTCCTGCATGGTGTGCTGCACCTTGCGGGATATGATCATGTCAAAGACAACGGCCAGATGGCCGAGAAGGAATTGCGTTTGCGCCGGAAGTTGGGTTTGCCGGCAGCTCTGATCGAACGTGCGGCGAAACGCAGCGCAAGGCTCTCCCGATCCAGCACATGAACCTAGCGATAGCCATCACACTACTGGTTCTACTCGCGCTCGTCATGCTGTCGTCTTACGTCGAGCGCGTATACACCGAGATCGGCAAATTCCTTTCGCGCGAATTTCAAGACAACATCGACAACTTCGAGCAACTGGTTGAGCCCAGGCTCAAAGTCAGCCGCTCGCGTGCCGCCCTGGCCTTTGCGGTGTTGACCCCCGTGCTGATGGCGGCGATTGCGCTGCTGGTCGGCTTCAGCATCTTCCGCAATGGCGATTGGTCTGCAGATGAAGTCCTCGAAGGCGGATTATCCCTGTTGCTGATCGTGATTATCTTCAACCGCTTTCTACCCTTTGTCTTTTTCTCCCGCACCGACGGCAAATGGCTGGTGCCGTGGATTCCGCTGCTGCGTGGCTTGATCTATTTGATCCTGCCGGTCACGCTGGTGCTCGGTTTCCTGCAATCGGTGACCTCGCTGACCCGCGAACATGCCGATCAGCAGCCGGAAACGCAAGCCGAGGCCGTCGACGCGCTGATCGAGGCCGGCGCCGAGGAAGGAATTCTCGACGAGAGCAATCGCGACTTAATCCAGTCGGTCGTTCAGTTCAGCGAGAAGACGGTACGCGACGCCATGAAGCCGCGGCCGGAAATGGTGGCTGTCCCCAGCAATACAACGGTTGAGAAGTTCATTGAGCTACTGCGGGTGCGTTCCTTCTCCCGCGTGCCCGTATTCGAGATCAGCATCGATAACATTGTCGGCTTGGCGTATGCGAAGGACGTCTTGCAGGTTCGGGATTCTGAGGCGCACGCCTGCCGCATTGATTCGCTGATGCGCAGAGATCTCTACTTCGTGCCGGAAACGAAACTGGCGGCTGACCTGCTTCGCGAGATGCAGAGGAACAAGACCCGCATGGCAATTGTGATTGACGAGTACGGTGAGGTTGCCGGCCTGGTCACGATTGAAGACCTGGTCGAAGAGATTGTGGGCGAGATCAGTGACGAGCATGAGGCATCGCAAGTTGTGCGCGAGAGCGATTCATCTTACGTGGTCCCCGGAAATATGGACGTGGACCGGCTCGAGGAGCTGCTCGGGGTGCGGCCGGAACGTACCGGCGCGGCGACGGTGGCCGGCTTTGTCAGCGAAGTGGCCGGGCGCATTCCGCAAAAGGGCGAGGTGGTCACGCAAGATGGCCTGCGGCTTGAGGTCCTGCAGGCCAGCGAGCGCCGGGTAGAGCGCGTGCGAGTATCCTTGTCTCATTCGAAGGAAGTGAAATCTCTCTGAGCCATGGCGTTTCGCTCTGGATTTGTTTGCATTCTCGGCCGGCCCAATGCAGGGAAGTCCACCCTGCTGAATGCGCTCGCCGGGGAGAAACTTGCCATCGTCAGTCCCAAGCCGCAAACCACCCGCAACCGGGTACTGGGAGTGATTCACCTGCCCAAGAGGAAAGGCAGGCCGGGAGCGCAGGTCGTCTTAATTGACACGCCGGGCGTGCACCGCCCCGACTCCAGTTTGGGAAAGAAGATGATGTCGGAGGTTCGCGAGGCCCTGAACGGGTGCGATCTGGTTCTTTTGATCACCGACTCGACGCGCAGGGATGAAGCTTCGGATCCGTTGTTGTTCAAACTGCTTGAAAAGTCGGGGACCCCAATCTTTCTCTTGCTCAATAAGATTGACCTTTTGGGGGGAGAGAAACGCAAGCTCCTGCCGCTGATCGAACAGTACGCGAAACTGCATGGCTTTCGCGAGATCATTCCCATCTCGGCCAAGAAAGCGGAGGGACTCGATTTGCTGCTCGAGAAAGTTGTGGCGGGCCTTCCTCAAGGCCCACCCTATTTCCCTCAAGACCAGATCACCGACCAGCCTGCCCGCTTCATGGTTTCTGAGCTGATTCGTGAGCAGGTCTTGCTCAATACAGCTGAGGAAGTACCGCATTCCGTGACGGTGCTGACCGAGACCTTCGAAGAGCTACCCCGGCTGACCCGCATTGCGGCCGCCATCTACTGTGAGCGGGAAGGCCAGAAGCGGATTCTCATCGGCCACCAGGGACAAATGCTGAAGAAAATCGGCACCTCGGCCAGGTTAGAAATGGAGAAGATGCTGGGCACCAAAGTCTTCCTGGAACTCTTCGTCAAGGTTCGCGCCAACTGGCGCGAAGCGCGGGGCTTCGTAGAGGAACTCGATTGGCGGAAACAGCTGGAACACCTGGTTACCGGGGCAACGGGTCCTGAACCAGATTCCGCCTGACCCACACCCGAGACTCGCCAGCTCATTCTTTCACCGCAATCCCCAGCGTCTTCATTTTGCGATAGAGATGGCTGCGTTCAAGCCCCAGAGCTTCCGCCGTGCGGCTGATGTTCCCGTGGTTGTCGTCCAGTTTCTTTAAGATATAGTCCCGCTCATAGGCGGCGCGTGCCTGATGGAGCGTCATGAACTCGCTGCCTGCCCTACGGCTGCCGTCGCGATAGACCAGAGGCGGAAGGTGCTTGCGGTCAAAGCGAGTTGCCGTGGGATTCATGATCACGATGCGCTCGATCACATTGCGCAACTCCCGCACGTTCCCCGGCCAGGAGTAGCGCATCAGTGTGTCGATTGCATCATCGGTGATTTCCCGCGGCCCACGGCCGTAATGCGCCGAGAGTTCGCGCAGGAAATGACGGGCCAGGAGGGGAATGTCTTCCTTGCGTTCCCGCACCGGCGGCACCGAAAACGGGATCACATTCAGGCGATAAAACAGGTCCTCACGAAAGTTTCCACGAGAAATCTCTTCTTCCAGGTCCTTATTGGTGGAGGCAATGACGCGCACGTCGACCGTGACCGACTCATCGCTCCCCACGGGTGTAAACCGTTGTTCCTCGAGCGTGCGCAAGACCTTGGCCTGGGTTTTCAGGCTCATATCGCCGATTTCGTCCATGAACAGCGTTCCCCCGTGCGCCTTGAGGAACTTGCCTTCCTTGTCGGATCCGGCGGCGGGGAACGACCCTCGGCGGTGGCCAAAGAGTTCGCTCTCGATAAGGTCTTCCGGAATGGCGGCGCAATTGACTTCCACAAACATCTGGTCCTTGCGCAAACTCTGCGCGTGAATGGCACGGGCGACCAGTTCTTTGCCTGTTCCTGACTCTCCGAAGATCAGAACGCGCCCATTGGTCGGTGCCATCAATTGGATTTGCTGGCGGAGGGCTTTCATGGGAATGCTATCGCCAGCGATCTCATTCCTGCGCATCACCTGCTTTTTGAGTTCGCGGTTTTCACGGCGCAAGCGCTTGGCGTCGATGGCATTCTTCACCAGAATCAAGGTCTTTTGCACCGAGAGTGGTTTTTCGAGAAAGTCGAAGGCGCCGAGTTTGGTGGCCCGAACCGCGGTCTCAATCGTGCCATGTCCCGAAATAATGATGATCTCGGGAGGGGATTCGAGCTTGCGAATCTCCTCCAAGGTCTGAAGGCCATCGATTCCAGGGAGCCAGATGTCCAGAAGCACGACGTCAAAAGACTTGCGCTCGACCTCGTCGAGTCCAGCCTCTCCACTGGCAGCATCGGCTACGCTATAGCCTTCATCCTCAAGGACTCCGCGCAAGGAGTCCCGAATGGAGGCTTCGTCATCAACGATCAGGACATTAGGCATAGATGGCGGTGGGCGGGGAACTGACCTCGCTTGCTACAGGCAATTCGATCACGAACCGGGCGCCCACAGGTTTGTTTTCTTCCACCCGAATATAGCCGCGGTGGTCTTCCACGATCCGGCTGACAATGGCCAGGCCGAGCCCCGTGCCCCGCGACTTGGTGGAAAAATATGGCAGGAAAAGGCGCTCCTTGGCTTCGCGGGTGACCCCTGGTCCGCTGTCGGCGACACAGATTTCGACTGCGTCGCGGCTGGCGACGACTGCCGTCGAGATTTCAATTTCCTTGACCATGGAACTCTCCACCGCTTCGGCGGCGTTGTCCACGAGGTTGGCGATGGCGCGCTTGATCGCGTCTGAATCGGCCATCACCCTTGGCAGATTGTTCCCGAACAAGGTGCGCACCCGAATCTGATCGAGCCTTCCGTTGAACATGGAAAGAGCGTTTTCCGCGATGGCATTGATGTCGGCGGGCTGAGGCTTCGAGGTCGGGAAACGGGCCAGGGTCGAAAATTCGTTCACCAGAGTTCTTACCGTTTCCACCGCGCCTTCGATGGTGATGGCACAGGACCGCACCACATCGAGCGAGGCAGCATCGGCGGGCTTACGGTCGAGATGCCGCAGGATCCGCTCCGCGGACAGCCCGATGGGCGTCAGAGGGTTCTTGATCTCGTGGGCTACACGGCGGGCCACCTCGCGCCAAGCTGCCTGTTTTTGGGCGTGCAACAGATCAGAGAGATCCTCAAACACGAGCACATATCCCAGGCGCTGCGCGTTGTGCTGCAGGGTGGCAACCGTTACAGCCACGTTTAATTGCATTCGTTGGATCGGCAACTCCATCTGCGTCGTGGTGGTTCCCATGCGGTCGGCCCGGCGGAACAGTGGTTCAAGATCCTGCTGCACGTCGCTCGGGAAGAGCTCGCGCAGCGAACACCCGGCCAGGCGGCCCTGCAAATCGGAAGGATCCTCGAGCGGGCGCAGCATACGAAGAAGAGCTTGGTTTAAGTGGGTGACGAGAAGGTCAGCGTTGAGTGAAAGCACCCCCGTCGGGATGCTCTCGAGAATGGTTTCGATATGACGGCGGCGCCGATCCAGTTCGGCATTGGCGGCGCTTAGCTGCCGACTCGAAGCTTCTACCTGGTGCCGGCTGGTTTGCAGTTCCCCCGCCATGCGGTTGAACGAAGCCACCAGATCCCCCAATTCGTCGGTTGCAGGGACGGCGACGCGATGGTCCAGATTTCCTTTGGAGATTTCCTGGGTAGCTTCGGCCAGGGCGGCCACCGGCCGAGTCACAAACTTCGAGAGATAGAGCGCCAGCCAGGTGCTGACGAACAAGACTAGCCCGGTAAGCGCCATCAAGATCGTCATGTAGGTGAGGCGTACTTGGCGGCGCTCGCGCGCGAGTTCAAGGTAGCGGTGCTGGCTGGCCGTCAGTTGTTTCTGGGTTTCAGCAAAACTTTGGGGCAGCGGAATGGCCACGAGAATCGTGCCACGATGGTTAACCTGGGCGCTTCCAAGAACGTAGTTGGTGTTTTCCCAGGTCAGGATCTGCGGGCGGTCGGAGGTAATCTTGTCCAGCGCAATCTTCGGCCGCAACACCGACCAGGGTGCCGGAACCCCGAGGCTCGCTTCCACTCCGCCGTCATCGAGAACCACGGCAAATCCGCCTTGCAGCGTAGGTTCATGCATGCGAAGTTCGTCAAGCGCAGCAGCGAAGCTGTGTCCCTCAAAAGCATGCCGAACCGCGGGAGAGGCTGCGAGCGAGAGGGCTTCTGCGCGAGCATTTTCAGCCGCGTACTTCGAGAGCAGTTCCGACATCATTGCCGTGTCCTGCCGCACCTCCTCGACCGGGGTTGAAAACCAGCGCTCGATCGAACGGTTCATGAGTCCATACGAAAACCAGAACATGACGATGACGGGAACGAAGGAAAGCAGCAGGCTCGCGACCACCAGACGCGTGCGGAACTTCGACCCCAGCACTCCCATACGGCGCTCGGCGAAGGCCTTGATCAGGTTTCGCAGCAAGACAAAGGTGAGGCCGCCGAATAGCAGCGAGACCAGAAGCGTGAGCGAAACCAGGGTGACGGTTTCTTCGCTGGTCTTTGGCCGGATGAAAGTTAGCTCGGAGGACGAGAGGGAGAACAGCACGGCAAACAAGATGAGACTCGGTACGGCAAGAATAATGATGAGCTTCTTGCGGCTGATTTTTCTGCCTGTATTTTCCTCAGCTTGTGCCATTGCACTCTGCCCTGGGCGCTTGTTCTCGACATTATAGTCTCGGAACCCGGGTTTTCTGGTTCCCCCACCTGGTTAGCGGGCAGGCAAAACCGGGCCGAGCGGGCAGTCCTCGCAGTTCGGTTCGGACTTATGGCAATAGTTCTTTCCGATTCCAACCATGAAACCATGCATGTCATTGAAGACTTGCGAGGACCTCGAGCGCTTGGCGCTGCTCATGCGGGATGGCTCGTGCGAGGCCCCTCGAGGAAGCAGGGTCCCGCGTTTGGGAGGAGAGGATATTCGCTCGAGCGCCCGCGCGAACAGGGTACACAATTCGTCGTAACTCACGCCTTCTTGCGCAATCCCGTGTCGCACAGCCAGCCTGCGGGTGTAAGCATCGACAACGAAGGCCGGGTGCTGTCCTGCGTACAACAGAATCGAGTCGGCGGTCTCGGGTCCGACGCCCTTCAAGGCGAGCAGTTGCTCGCGCAACTTTTCAGTGGGTTCAGAAAACATTCGGGTCAGTGAACCTCGATAGTTCTCATCCAAGAAGCGCACGAAGTTTTTGAGGCATCGTGCTTTTTGGCGGAAGTATCCCGAGGAGCGGACCAGTTTCTCTAACTTCACGAGTGGGACGGCGCGAATTCCATCGACGCTGAGGACTTTCGCCCGACGCAATTGGCCGAGAGCAAGTTCCACATTGCTCCAGCTGGTGTTCTGGGTGAGGAATGCGCCGGCGATGACTTCCATTCGGCTCTGTGCCGGCCACCAGTGCTGCGGGCCCCAGGCCTCGGCGAGTATCCGGTAGATCTCGCGAATCTGTGTTTCGCGAGCGATGGTATCGGGCGCGCCCATGGTTCCCCCCAGTTTACCCAAAGGACATGTCCTTCCTGTCGCGAACCTGAGTTCTCGAAAAACCGGCGTATTTCGCGGGTTCTACGGGGATTGAATAGGGAACCGACGGGTACAAGTACCAAGGTTACTTTTAGAGTTACCGGTTCGGGGTGACAATTTGTGTCACCGGAGTTTGACTCGAACCTTCCCGGCGCGCGCGGATTCTCAGCGGTTCGCGTGATCGGGAAAAGCCTCCAGTCAGCTCTCCGCGTTTGTCACAAGGCTGTGCCACTGCCGTCAGTACGGAGCATAAGAAATGTCTCAAAGACTGGGCGACCTTCTCGTTAAAGAGAAGATTATTACCCCAGAACAGCTGCAGCAGGCGACCAAGGTCCAGAAAGAGACCAGCTGCCGTTTGGGCAGCGCCTTGGTGAAGCTCAACTTCCTTACTGACGAGGATGTCACCAACTTCCTTTCCCGCCAGTATGGCGTTCCTGCAATCAACCTTTCCTATTTCGATATTGATGCTTCGGTGGTCAAGCTGATTCCGTATGAAACCGCGAAGCGTTACCAGATCCTGCCGCTCAGTCGCGTGGGTGCATCGCTCACCATCGCCATGGTCGATCCGACCAATGTGTTTGCGATGGACGATATCAAGTTCATGACCGGCTTCAATATCGAGCCGGTGGTGGCGTCAGAGACCGCCATTCTCGAAGGTATCGAAAAAGCCTACGGCACCAGCAAGGAAGACGACCTTGAGCAAGTCATGCAGTCGATGTCGGAACTGGAAGAGACCGACGTCGAACTGCAGGCTGAACAAGCCGAGATGGATCTGGCCGACCTCGAGAAGGCCGCGGACGAAGCCCCGATTGTAAAACTCGTGAACCTGGTCCTCACCGATGCCGTCAAGCGCGGGGCCAGCGACATTCATATCGAGCCATACGAAAAGGAATTTCGCGTCCGCTTCCGTATTGACGGTGTGCTGCAGTCGATCATGTCGCCGCCCTTGAAATTGAAAGATGCCATCACCTCCCGCCTGAAGATCATGTCGAAGTTGGACATCAGCGAAAAGCGGCTGCCGCAAGACGGCCGCATCATGCTGAAGATGAATATCGGAGGGAAGAAAAAGCAGCTCGACTTCCGCGTTAGCACGCTTCCAACGCTGTGGGGCGAGAAGATCGTGCTCCGCTTGCTCGACAAAGAGAACTTGCGGCTGGATATGACCAAGCTCGGCTTCGAGCCGGAATCGCTCGTCAAGTTTGAGAAAGCCATTCTCAAGCCTTACGGGATGGTGCTCGTGACCGGGCCGACAGGTTCCGGTAAGACCAACACCCTGTACTCCTCGATTGCCCGCCTGAACACCCCCGACACCAACATCATGACCGCCGAAGATCCTGTCGAGTTCCAGTTGGGTGGCGTCAACCAGGTGCAGATGAAAGAGCAGATTGGCTTGAACTTTGCGGCTGCCCTGAGAGCGTTTCTGCGGCAAGACCCCAACATCATTCTGGTCGGCGAAATTCGAGATTTTGAAACCGCTGAGATCGCGATCAAAGCGGCTCTCACCGGACACCTGGTGCTTTCGACGCTGCACACCAACGGCGCTCCGGAAACCATTACGCGTCTGATGAACATGGGCATTGAGCCCTTCCTGGTTGCTACCTCGGTCCATCTGATCTGCGCACAGAGACTGATTCGAAGAATCTGTAAGGAGTGTGCGGAGCCAGTCGAGGTCCCAGTGCAGACGCTGATTGAAGAAGGCTTCAGCCCGGAAGAGGCGAAGACGGTGAAGATTCAGAAGGGCAAAGGCTGTAGCGTCTGCAACAACACCGGATATAAAGGCCGCGCCGGCTTGTACGAAGTGATGGAAGTCGATGACGAGATCAAGGAATTGGTCCTGGTGGGCGCGTCTGCCGTCGAACTCAAGAAGAAGGCAATTGAGCGCGGCATGATCACCTTGCGGCGCAGCGGCCTGATCAAGGTTGCGGCTGGAATGACAACGCTCGAAGAAGTGGCTCGCGAGACGATCCACTGATTCGTGGGATTTGAATAAAAGGGGAAAACCGAGTTATGTCGCTTTCGTTAAGTGATCTGTTGAAACGAATGTTGGAGATGAGCGGCAGCGATCTTCACATTACGACTAATTCTCCGCCGCAGATTCGCGTGCACGGGCATTTGGTTCCGCTCGATCTGCCGCAGATGACGCCGGCCGAGACCAAGCAGTTGGCCTACTCGGTAATGACCGACTCGCAGAAGCACCGCTTCGAAGAAAATCTCGAACTCGACTTCTCCTTCGGATTGAAGGGCCTGGCCCGTTTCCGTGCCAACGTCTTCAATCAGCGCGGTGCGACTTCGGCTGTGTTCCGCGTGATTCCCTTCGAAATCAAGTCCTTTAACCAGCTGAGTCTGCCTCCGGTCGTAGCCAAGCTGTGCGACAAACCGCGTGGACTGGTGCTGGTAACGGGCCCTACGGGTTCCGGCAAGTCGACCACCCTGGCTTCGATGATCGACAAGATTAACTCGGAGCGGCACGATCACATCCTGACCATTGAGGACCCGATCGAGTTTGTGCACATGAACAAGAACTGCGTGGTCAACCAGCGCGAGCTGCATGCCGACACCAAGAGCTTTGCCGATGCCTTGCGAGCCGCACTCCGTGAAGACCCGGATGTGGTGCTGATCGGCGAAATGCGAGACTTGGAAACCATTGAATCCGCCCTGCGAATCGCGGAAACCGGACACCTCACCTTTGGAACCTTGCACACGAACTCGGCATCTTCGACCATCAATCGAATCATCGACGTTTTTCCGGCTCACCAGCAGCCGCAGATTCGCGCACAGTTATCGCTGGTGCTCGAAGGGATCATGTGTCAAAGCCTGTTGCCCAAAGCCGACGGGAAAGGACGCGCCATGGCCATGGAAATTCTTGTGCCGAATGCCGCCATCCGCAACTTGATCCGCGAAGACAAGATTCACCAGATTTATTCAGCCATGCAGTCCGGCCAGGAAAAGTTCGGAATGCAGACGTTCAACCAGTCGCTGGCAACACTTTATCTGCAAAAGCAGATCGCGCTCGAAGTCGCTTTGGCGCGGTCGAGCAATGCTGACGAATTGCAGGAAATTATCAACCGCGGCGCCACCATCGCCGGGCGAACTATGGCCGGGGCTGCCAAGGCAGCCACTGGAAAGCATTGAGGTTTTCTAGAGACGGATTGCAGTACGGAATTGAAGAGAGGGAGCTATGCCAGTATTTACATTTTCGGGTAAGAACTCAGCGGGCGAGAAGGTAACCGGCGAGCGGTCAGCGGTCAATAAGCAAGTCTTGGCCATGCAGCTGCGCCGGGAGCAGATTACTTCGTCCAGCATCCGGGAGAAGGGCAAAGAGTTCGCGCTGCCGACCTTTGGTTCCACCAAGGTGAAGACCAAAGAGATCGCAATTTTCTTCCGCCAGTTCTCGGTCATGATCGATGCCGGATTGCCTTTGGTGCAGTGCTTGGAGATCTTGGCGGCGAACCAGGAAAATAGCACCTTTCAGAAGGCGCTCACCGGCGTCCGGATGACGGTGGAAGGCGGTTCGACGCTCGCGAACGCCATGCGGCAATACCCCAAGATTTTCGATGACCTCACCACCAACATGATCGATGCCGGTGAAACCGGCGGTATTCTCGACATCATTTTGCAACGGCTCTCCACCTACGTGGAGAAGGCGGTGAAACTCCGAGCGGCCGTCAAGTCGGCCTTGATCTACCCCGTTGCGGTGGTAGGCATGGCTGTCCTGATCGTGGGCGCATTGCTGAAGTGGGTGGTCCCCATTTTTGCGAACTTGTTCGCTGGCTTAGGTGTGACGCTTCCGCTACCGACCCGAATCGTGATCGGACTGAGTGCCTTCATCGGCCAGTTTTGGTGGTTCGTGATCGTTGGCGCGGTGGGCTTGGTCTTCGGAATCAAACAGATTCGGAAAGATCCCCGCGGCAAGTACTGGATGGATTACGGCATGTTGAAATTGCCGGTCCTGGGAATGCTTTTGCGCAAGATTGCAGTCGCGCGCTTCACCCGTACGCTTGGAACCTTGATCACATCCGGCGTGCCGATTCTTGAAGGCTTGACCATCACGGCTCGTACCTCCGGTAATGCCGTGCTCGAAGAAGCCCTCATGAAAGTGCGGAAGGCGATTGAAGAAGGCCGTACGATTGTCGATCCCCTGCGCGAGTGCGGTGTCTTCCCCAACATGGTGACGCAAATGATCGGCGTCGGCGAAGCCACCGGCGCCATGGATTCCATGTTGCAAAAGATTGCTGACTTCTACGAAGACGAAGTGGATGCGGCAACCAAGGACATGCTGGCCTTGCTCGAACCAATGATCATCGGAATATTGGGCGTCAGCATCGGTGGAATCGTAATTTCGCTCTATATGCCGCTGTTCTCGATGATTGCGAAACTGGCGGGTTAACGACTCACAGGGCGGGCTTGCCCGCCCTCCATTCTGGCAAGCGCGGACAAACCATGGCGGGAGTGCAGGCGGTTTTCGAGGAACGGACCTGGCTGGCTTGGCTGGTCAGGGTTCGCATTCTTGTTCTGACCTTGTTGCTGGGCTTGGAACTGGTCCTCGCCGAATTTACCCCGGTCGCATTCTCGGTCAGCTTGTTTGTGAACGCGATGGTGCTCGCCTATACCATCTCTGTTTTTCACACCGTCCTCCTTAGGCTGTGGCAAGAGACCCACATTCAAGCCATTCTTCAGGTTGTTACCGACCTGCTGACCGTTAGTCTGCTGGTTTATGTAACCGGCGGCGTAGACAGTTCCCTGAACTTTCTTTATCCGCTCGTGATCGTGGTCGCCACCATCCTCTTGTCGCGCCGGGGCGCATTTCTCGCCGCTGCCCTGGCATTCATCCTGTATGCGACGGTCTTGGAACTTTGCTTCTTCCAGATTGTTCCCTCCTATTCGATAACCCATCCGGGGATCCGCAGCTTACAGGGGATTATCTTCGTCAATCTGTTTGGGTATGCAGCGATTGCATTTCTGGCGGGCCTGCTCACCTCCAAACTGCGGCAGATCGATACCCGGTTGAAATATACCCGGGGAGCTTTGGAAAGCCTGCAGGCCTTGCATGAGAACATCGTTCGCTCGACCAGCAACGGGCTGATCACGACCGGGCTGGACGGACGGATTGCTCTTGTGAATCCCTCGGCGGAGAAGCTGCTGGAGCGAGCCGAATCGGAGCTGGTCGGCCAGTCCGTGGCGGCCCTGTTTCAGGATCCTTTGCCGCGGCCAGAGGACGGAATCGGGCACGGCGAAGTGCGCTTTGTGGCCCCCAACGAATACCGTAAGACATTTCGGGTAATTACGTCGGAACTAGTGGGGCCGGAGCGGGGCGTTTTCGGCCATGTCTACACTTTGGATGACCTGACCCAGGTGCGACGCCTGGAACGGGAGGTGCGAGTTCAAGACCGGCTCGCGGCTGTCGGCCGACTCTCGGCGGCGATCGCCCATGAAGTGCGGAATCCGCTGACTTCGATTGCCGGGTGCGCCAGCCTTCTGGCTGAGATGCCCGATCTGAATGAGGAACACCGCCGCTTGTTGCAGATCGTAACTCGAGAGTCCGAACGCTTGAATGGAATTATCACGGATTTCCTGGCTTACTCGCGCACCAAGAAATACACCTTTGGGTGCGTCGATCTCATTCCTCTGCTCGAAGACACGCTGACTCTGCTCGAGCAGCGGCTGGAGGCCCAGAGCATTTCCATTCGTTTGGAACGACGATACGCAGTCAAAGCAGCAATGGCGGTTGCCGATGGAGATCGCATGAAGCAGGTGTTCTGGAATTTTTGCGAAAATGCGGTCCGCGCCATGGGCAAGTCTGGAGCCCTGACGATCGGCATCGAACCGCACGGATCGGATTGGCAATTGACGTTTGCAGACACCGGCCCGGGAATGAGCCCGCAAATGATTGAAAAGATCTTTGAACCTTTTCAGTCGGGCTTTGAAGGAGGAACCGGGTTGGGGCTGGCGATCGTGTACCAGATCGTCGAGGCGCATGAAGGAAAGATCTTTGCGAGATCGAAACCGGGGCAGGGTTGCACGTTCGTCCTGCAATTGAAGCGGGCGGCCGAACAGGAACAGGTCGAAGCCGCTGCCCCCGCCAAGGCAAAAGCTCACGCCGTTGCCGCCGCCATGTCATCCTCACCCGGGGCGCCATCTGCAATCGGGGAGGGCGTCCGTGCCTAACATCCTGATTTGCGACGATGAGCGCTCCATCTGCGAAATGCTCGACATCACCCTTCGCCGCGAGGGTTACAAGATTGAAACCGTAAATTCTGGGGAACTTGCCAAGAGGAAGTTGGATTCAGCTCTCTACGATGTGGTCATCACCGACATTAAGATGCCCAACATCGACGGCATCGAAGTGCTCCGGCATGCCCATAAGGTCTCGCCCGATTCAGCAGTCATCCTGATCACGGCGGTGGACGATTACGAGGCGGCGGTCGAAGCGGTGAAGGCGGGAGGGGCCAGCGACTACATTCGCAAGTCGCCGGCGATGGTGGACGAGATCAAGTTGGCCATCCGCCGGTCGCTTGAGAAGGTCAGCCTGAGCCGTCAGAACTTTGCCCTCAAGCGCGATGCCGCGACCCGCAATTCTCTGGACAACATCATTGGCGTGAGCATGGCGATGGAGCGTTTGAAGGACACCATCCGAACCGTCGCAACCACGCAGAGTACCGTCTTGATCTACGGAGAGAGCGGGACCGGCAAAGAACTGGTGGCTCGTGCTGTCCACAGTTGCTCACCGCGGGCTGCGGAACCGTTTGTCTCGATAAACTGCGGAGCGTTTCCCGAGACCCTGCTTGAAAGCGAGCTCTTCGGCTATGTAAAGGGTGCATTCACCGGCGCAAACCAGAACAAGCGCGGGCTGTTTGAGGTTGCAGATTGCGGAACAATCTTCCTCGACGAAATCGGCGAGATGAGCCTCAGCATGCAGGTGAAGCTCCTGCGGGTGTTGCAGGAGCGCTGCGTGCGTCCGGTGGGGGGAACGGCTGAAGTCGCCATCGACGTGCGGGTCATCGCAGCGACCAATCGGGATCTGGAACGGCAGATTGCTGAGAATGGTTTTCGGGAAGATCTGTACTACCGCTTGAACGTGATCCCGATTGTGGTGCCCCCGCTACGCGAGCGCCGCGAGGACGTGCCGCTCTTGGTCAACCATTTCGTGAAGAAGTACGCGAAATCAGCGGGAAGAAGCATCGCCCAGGTACTTCCGGAATCACTCACCCAGCTATCTGGCTACGAATGGCCGGGGAACGTCCGTCAGCTCGAAAACACCATTGAACGTTCGGTGGCGCTCGAGACGGGAGAGGTTCTGCGGGTTCAGCTTCCGGTGGAGCGTGCTCGGGCCAAAGCTGCTGCCGCGGGAGTGGGCGGGGATGCGGTCTCGGTCCCGACCGATATGGTCCTGCCTGAGGGCATGGACATGGAAAAGTATGTGGCGGAAATCGAGCGCGCGCTGCTCAAATCTGCCTTGCAGCAATCGAACGGGGTTCAAACTCGCGCCGCCGATGTGCTCAGGATCTCCTATCGCTCTTTCCGGCACTTGATGAAGAAGTATGATTTGTGACCGGAGCGCTTTGCCCCTGGCCCCTAGCGCTCGTTCAACCACCTGAGGCTGTCGAGGCGGGACCTTCAGGAGCGGATGGCTCGGCAAGGGGCGGACAAAAATTCCGGCATAAAAGCTGAGTTCCGATATCATTCTCCTATGCTCTATATGCTCCGCTTTCTCTGGAATGCAGCGCGTGGCCACCGGGTTGCGCCGTGGAGGAGTCCGTACCTGCTGTGGCGAATTGAGACCTACTGCGGGGTCAAGATGACGCAGATCGGCTTCCTGGAGTTCTGGGAGTTTTCCTGGAGGGAGCGGAAAAATCTGTGGCGGTTCTTAAAGTGGACGGGAGAGATGGAGCACTACGCCAGGCCGGGTGGAAACAAGGCCTGAGATGATTCCAAGGCGTCCTTTAACGGTCGATTGAGTTCCGGAAGACCTTGGTAGCTTGACCCTTCACTGCCCGTTGCTCACCGCGTTGGCCGTTCCTTCCCCGAGCACGAGTAGCACTTCCGTGCCTTTGGCTGCGCTTATCAGTTGGGCGGCGGAGCCACGGTTGGTGGCAATCTCGATAAATCCCATGCTGCCTAGGATCGCGAAGGGTTCGCCAGGCGCGCCCTCCGAGTAACTGGTCCTCAAAGTAGTTACCTCGCGCTTCCCGACGACCATCTTGAAAGGGGGTACGCTGGCGGCAACCAGCTGTGGAGCATCATGCGGGGTGAAGTTCGTGATGAGGTTCCCGAAGCGGTCCACGCGCAGAACCACCCCACGCAGGCTATTGCCCTCGGCTGGCTTGGGCCGCGGCGCATTGAAGCGCACGTAGTCTGTCACTTCCTCGCCGAATTTCTCTTGATCGACGCCTTTGGCAAGATAGGCAGCTACCGGCGCGAAAATGTCTCGTCCGTGAAAGGTGTTGCTGACCGGCTGCAAGAAGTAGTGATCGGCGGTAATGTGCCGAACGCTGAGCCGCTGTTCCCGCGCGTACATCAGAGAAAGCACCCCGTTATCGGGGGCCACGAAATTGTGCAGCTCGGAGGCGGCGATAATGGGCCTGCGGGCGCTGCCGACGCCGGGGTCTACGACCACCAGATGTACGGTTCGCGGCGGAAAGTAGGCATACGACTGCGCCAATGCGAGCGCTCCATCCAGGATGTCGAAGGCTTGTACGGAGTGACAGATGTCTACGATATTGGCGTCGGGAACGATATTGAGGATCACGCCCTTCAGCGTGCCCACAAAATGGTCGTTGAGCCCGAAATCAGTAGTGAGCGTGATTGTAGGACGATGGGGCATTCTATGTTCCGGGCACAACCCGGCTTGAGTTGAAAGTAAAGGCTCGCGAATGGCGCGTCAAGGTACAGAAGTCATAGTCCGGGCGAGGAGGGAAGAAGCGACGGGGCGAACTTCCTGTTGCTATGAGGCGACAGAGGAAAACCACAGAGAGCATGGACTGGTTACCTCTGTGGCATTCCTCAAAGAAGCTCAGACCTTTGTGCACAGGGCATTGCCGGCGCCCCTCAGTCGATGGCAATACTTCCCGAACCGGTTTCGACCTGAACTGGAACGCCGCCGCCACCGACCTTAGCGTGTACCTCTCTGCGGTTGATGGAGCCCTGAACGGTAACGGGATGGTTCAGGTTGATGGACCCGGATCCGGTGTGGGCGTCCAACTGGAACGATGCGCTTTGTGGAAAACGTAAGTTCACGCTACCGGACCCGGTATGTACGACCCAGGACCCGCTGGGATCGCCATCCGCCCTGATGTCGCCGCTGCCGGCGTGAGCCTGCAGGGATCCACGCACGTTACGGAGTTCCAGCCCGCCGGAGCCGGTTTCCGCGCGCACCGAGCCTTGAGACACCTGCTCGAAGACCAAATTGCCGCTCCCGGTCTGGCCATCGAAGCCGCCGGCAATGTCGGTAGCCCGAATCGACCCGCTGCCGGCGCGCACAAAGACATTCCCTTTCGCGCTCTTCACGTCGATGTTGCCGGACCCTGACTCTGCCCGGACGCCCGCGCCGATGTTCGATACCTGCACGCTTCCTGACCCGGTCTTGGCCTCGACCGGTCCCGCTATGCCGCTAACCTCCTGGCTGCCAGAACCGGTTGAGGAGTGAAGAATCGTGGCCGCGGGGACGACGACCTCGTAGCTGATCGAAATTCCGCGCTTCAGGCTAGGATCGTCAATGTGGCCGATGCGGATGTCGTTGCCACTCTGCTGTATTGGGGGATTGTCCTGTAACTGCTGGATCGCATCAGGGGAAGGATGGTCCCCAAAACCGCCCCAGCTGCTCCTACGAATGTGTCCCGTCACCTGGACTTCGCTCGACCCGCCGTTTTGTACATGGATCGATCCGGAGCCGGTTTCGATCTGGAGATTGACCGGGCCGGTGACCTTGAGCGTGCGATGGAATTCGCCCTCGGCAGCGAACGCCACGCTTGTAGAAAGAAGAACCACAGTGAACAGCAAGCACTGTAGGCGCGCAATCTGAGTGGTCATAAATACTCCTTCGTTACAGACTCAAAAGATTTACGCCGCAAAAAGGCACGGGCCCGGGCCCGTGCCTTCTCCCGGGGGAGGCAAGCCCGGGACCAGATACTTTACTGCAAAATAACCTGGTCGCCCTCGTTCAGGCCCTTCAGCACTTCGGTCTTTGCGCCATTGGAGATTCCGATGTTGATCGCGGTCTTGCGCTTTCCCTCTTTCCCCTTCGGGTCGGGTACTTCGACCGAAGCATTGCGGTCCTTGTCGTAGAGGATCGAGCCTTCAGGAATCTGCAGGACGCTCTTGTGCTCGTCGAGAATGATTTCCGCGTTGGCTGTCATCTCGGCCTTCAGTTCGCCGCCGGGATTGTCGATCGACACGCGCACTTCAAAGGTGGTGACGTTGTCTTTCTCGACGCCCATGGGAGAGATCTTGGTCACCTTGCCGTTGAAAGTTTTGTCCTTGAACGATTCAACCTTGATACGGGAAGGCTGGCTCAAGTACACGCGTCCAATGTCAGCCTCGTCGACCTTGCCCTTCACATACACCTGGCTGGTGTCGCCGATGGTCATCACCAGAGTTGCGCTGGAACCGAGAACGAGGATTGAACTGACCGCATCACCGACTTCCACATCACGCGAGAGCACGATGCCGTCGATCGGTGAAACGATGTCGGTATAGCTGAGCTGCTCTTGAAGCTGAGCGAGATTGGCCTGGTCGCGGGCTACCTCAGCTTGGGATTGGGCGATCTTGGCTTGCAGAACCTGCAGCTGGGCGCGCGCGACGTCCCGTTTGTTGACAGCCAGCTTGTAAGCCCTTTCGGCATCGTCGAGAGCAGAATCGGAAACCACACCGTCCTTTTGCATTCGGGCGGCGCGGTCATAGGCCTTTTTGAGGAGGGGAACATCTGGACTCTCGGCATCCACTTTGGCACGTTCATAATCTGCCTGCGCGCTCGTCAGGTTCGCCTCTGCGCCAGCTAGACCGGCCTTAGCCTGTTCTACCTGGGCAACGATTTCTTCCTTATCCAGTTGCGCCAGCAGTTGACCCTTTTTTACCCGGTCACCATATTCGACGTTGAGTTTTTTGACGATGCCGCTGGCTTTGGATTTGACTTCGACTTTGGTGATGGGTTCCACCTTGCCGGTTGCGACCACGCTTTTTGCCAGATCGCCTTTTTCGACTTTGGCGAGCTTCGACGGGTCAATTTTGGTATTGCCGTGCGAGAACGCGGCCACCGCAACGCCGAAAAGAATGAGGACGACCAGGATGATGCTACTGATGATGATGATGCGTTTGCGGCGCTTCTTGCGACCGTTTACATTGCCGTTCACAACTACCTCCTGCAATCCCTGGGGGTTCATGTTGTCTGGTACGCACAGCCGAGTGGATTAGTTCCCCGGCAGTGATCAAGCAAAAAGTCTGATGCTCCGGACCGCCTTAGGCTTAGACAATCCGCAGCGAAAAAGGGAAGCAGAAAACCATGAAGGAGGCGAGAAACCGCGCGGGACTTTCATGAGGTCAACAGCTTCCGGGGGCCGCTCTCATTTTATCGCAGTGCGAGAGCCCTCCCTTTGGCCGGGAGTGCAGCCAGCAACAGCTTTGGAATGTTAGAATTACGAGAGATGATAGCCTTTGTGCTGCTCCGGGTACTGCTGGTGCTTTTCCTGGTCGCGGCCAACGCATTCTTTGCCGCGGCGGAATTTGCGCTGGTTACTGTCCGCGACACCCGCATCCAGCAGCTCATCGAGGCGCGCCGAATCGGCGCCCGCATCCTCCTGCGCCTCCATCGCAATCTCGAGGAGGTCGTCAACGGCGTGCAACTGGGCGTCACCGTCGTCAGCCTGACGCTTGGCTGGATTGGCGAGCCCATGGTGGCGCGCTTCGTCGAAGGACTGCCTTTCCTAGAAAAGGTGCCGCATGCCTTCATCTATGCGCACGGAATCGCCATCGCCATCGCCTTCGGCTTGATCACTTGTTTGCACATGATTCTGGGCGAGCTGGTGCCAAAGTCGCTGGCTCTGCAGAAAGCCGAGCAGGTAGCTTTGGCCGTGGCCGCGCCCATGGACGTTTGGCTGACCTTGACCCGCCCCATCATCTTCTTGATGAGCCGAGCGGCGGGAAGCGTTCTGCGGCTTTTCGGGTTGCGCAAAATGCGCCAGGGGCCGGTGCATTCTCCAGATGAGGTCAAGCTGATCGTGAGCGCCAGCCGCGAGGTGGGGCAGCTTGCGCCATCCCAGGAAGAAATGGTCCATCACGCGCTCGATCTCGAGGACATTTCGGCTCGGGAAGTTATGGTGCCGCGGCCGGACATCTTCTCTCTGCCAGGAAATCTCAGCATCATCGACGCGCTGGAGAAAGTGGTCGAAGAGCAGCATTCACGCGTTCCGGTTTACGATCCGGTGAGCGGCCCGGAGCACATTATCGGCATTCTCTACGCCAAGGACGTGATGCGGTGGGCACGGCTCCGGCTGAGTTCGGGTGCACAGCAGATGTCGAGCGCACGGCTCACCGACATGAAAATTAGCCAGATCATGCATGACGCTCTGGTTGTTCCGGAGACCAAGCCATTGTCCGAGTTGCTGGAGGAGTTCAAGCAGCGCAAGCGCCACATGTCGATCGTGGTCGATGAATTTGGTTCGACCGTAGGGCTGATCACGGTCGAGGACATTCTGGAGCAATTGGTGGGTGAAATCGAGGACGAGTTTGATATTGTTCAGGCCGGATCTGAGTTGCCCATTGTGGGAAAGGTCATGGTCCTCGATGGAACCATCAGCCTTCGCGATCTCGAGTCACAATACGAGTTAGAACTTCCGCGGGATTCCGGGTTTGAGACCCTGGCTGGCTTTGCCTTGTCGAAGCTGCAAAAGATTCCAGCTGTTGGCGACTCGTTCATCTATGAAGGCCGCCAGTTTACGGTAGAAGAGATGGACGCGCGGCGCATCTCGCGCGTGAAGATCGAAACCCTGCAGCCGGCGGTCGCCTGAGCCCGGAGACCCCCGGTCGGCACAAACCTCTCGACGTAAGTACCTCTTCCCAGCAGGAACTGGCAAAGGTTCCGTAGCATCCGGCATCGGCAGCCCACACGGCAATGGCCCGGTGGTTCTCTATGCCCTCGATGCCGCGAACCTGACGAATCAGCTGTGGTCGAGCTCCCAGACGAGTCGAGATCAGGCGGGGAATGCAGTGAAGTTCTCGGTTCCAACCGTAGCCAACGGCAAGGTGTATATCGGAACCAGAACGGAGTTGGACGTGTATGGATTTCTGCCCTGACGGAGACCGCGGCTTGTGGGGCGGACGGATCAGTCCGCAGCGTGAGAACTGGTGTACCGGACTCCGATCTCGGTAGAGGCGCGCAGAAGGGCGTCGAGAGATTTGAGCGGGGGCAGTTCGGCTCCGCGCTCTCTCAACGCGGCGATGAGGGTCTCGGTCGGGATATTCCCCACCAACATGTCCTGAGCAAAAGGACACCCGCCTAACCCGCCCAGGGCCGAATCAAAGCGGCGACAGCCGGCGTCGTATGCGGCCAGGGCTTTGTCTCGCGCCTGATCGGGGCGGCCATGCAGGTGCACGCCGATTTCTAAATAACCGAATTTGTCGATGACGGCGGAGACGAGCGCGTGCACCTGTTCTGGTGCTGCGATGCCGACCGTATCGGCCAGCGAAATCATCTTGATCCCGCTCGCCTCCAGCACATCCACCGCAGCCACGACCTCTTCCGCATCATAGGCATCCCCGTAAGGATTGCCAAAAGCCATGGAAACGTAAACCACCACCTCCAGGCCTGCGTCATCCGCCTTCTTCTGGATGTTCTCCAGCTGTTCAAGCGATTCTTCCGGTGTCTGCCGCTGATTATTGTGAAGAAACGTGGAGGAAATAGAATATGGAAAACCCAGGGTACGCACTTTCTCGCTGGCGATCGCCCGCTCGGCACCTTTTTCATTCACCACGATAGCGATGATCTCGACATCATCGGGCAGGTCGAGTTCTCTGAGCACCTCCTCAGAGTCTGCCATCTGCGGCACGGCCTTCGGAGATACAAAAGATACGGCATCGAGGTGCTTAAAGCCCGCGCTCAGCAGGGCCTTCAAATAATCCACCTTAAGATCGGTGGGAATCTGCACCTTTAGACCCTGCCAGGCGTCGCGCGGGCATTCGATGATTTTGACCGCAGCCATATTGACTTATCTTAATCCGCATTGGTGCAAACGTCGCCCTCAGATTCCTGAGCCTGAAGATCGCACTCGCGCCAAAAATTATCGAACCACTCGGCCACGATATTCTCCAGGAGCCGCATGTCCTCGGCACGATCCCTGTTTGGGTCGCCGCCGGTCACTTCGATCCAGGCCGACACACGGGTGCTTCCGACATGAGGATCGAGAGAAATCCACTGTTCCATGGTGTAGCCACAGATGTGATTGATCCATGCAATGTGATGCGGAGGAGTACAAACCGTGACCACCCTGTCGGCAGTGGCATTCACGGGAGGGCCGAGATCCAGTTTAACCCTGCTGCCCGGTGTCCAGGGTGGGCCCTGCCAGCGGGTGCGTTTGTATAGCCGGCAGAATTTCGGCCAAAGTTCGGTATTCGAGAGCACTTTCCAGGCAAGCTCGCATTCGGCCCTGGTAAAGACCGAGTATTCAATTCTTGTAATGTTGGCGATGATTTCAGACGACAGGTGTGGCAGGAGGCCGCGACGGGGAGGCCTCGGTTCGTAGTTCATAGGAACGCACTTCCACCTCGTGATCGGTTTCGATAGGACGGGACAGCGGAGGGAACTCCTACTGCAGTCCAGCGGGGCCCAGATGCAAGCCGGTGGCGCGAAAAAGGAATTCCGAAGTAGGCCCTCGGAATTCCCGGGGTAGGGCTTGCAATCTTGTTATATAGTAATTACGTTAACGCTGTCAACGAAATTTTAACACTGTGTTCATAGTCCGAGGAGGCTCTGGAATGGCGCGGCACAGCGACCCAGAACTGGAAGTCCGCATCTTGCGGGCAGCACGAGATCTGTGGCACGAAGGCGGCGAAGCCGCTCTCAGCATGCGGGCAGTCGCCAAAGCGGCTGGAACCAATACCCCCGCCGTCTACCGCCGTTTTCGCACGCGAGAGGACATTCTCCGTGCGCTGGTTGTCAGGTATCAGCAGCAACTCTATGGACAGCTGGTTGCCTGCCGGTCCGTGACGGATCTGGCCAAGGCATTTCTGGATTTCGCCCTGCGTCAGCCTCGCGAATATGAACTGATGATGTCGGGTCTGCTGGGGCGCATGACCGAGGAGCGCCCGAACATCGACTTGCTGGCGCAGCGCTGCGCGGAGTGGTTTGGAGGCACGGCGCGCGACCATGAAGAGCTGGTGCTTGCCATCGTTGCGCACGCCCATGGAACAGCCATGCTCAAGCTTTCAGGTTTGTTTCCCAAGGCCGACGCAAAGCGCCTGCAAGCGGTTTTTCAATGGTCGATCAGGACACTCGCCAGCAACCGGAAGAATCTGCGCAAAACTTGATTTGCGCTATCAGGCGCGCTGAACTCCGCCGAGGTCTTTGAGCGCGGCCACAATTTGCCCCGACTGTTCATTGACCTCATCTTCCCGCAGCGTGTGCTCATGCGACTGGAATTGTGCGCGCAACAGGACGGAATAGCTTCCGGCGGGAACCGATCCACCGCGGAAAATTTCAACGGCTCGGAAACTGCGAAGGTCAGGAAGCGCAGGCCGTTTGAGGGCTTCCTCGATTTGCCCGAATGTGATCTTGTCGGGAAACACGAACGAAAAATCGCGATCCGCGCCTGGATACTTGGGTAACGGCCGGTAGCGAATCACGCGAAGAGGGTGCTTGTAGAGTTCTTCTGCGTTGATCTCGGCGAAGTAAACCTCCTGCCGCAGCTTTCGCTTGGCCGCCACTTCGGAATGCAACATTCCGAAGTGCGCGAGGGGCACGCCGTTCAGCAGCACTCGCGCAGAGCGGCCGGGCTGATAGTACTCAGCCGTTTTTTCATCGAACTCGAACCCGCTGTGTTCAAACAAGTCGAGCAAGCTCTCAACATCTCCCTTGAGCGATCGGAACAGGTCTAAGCCGGAATTGCCCTTGCTGGTTTCAAGCACGGCGCCTTGGGGGATATCGCGGCCGAGCGCTGCGGCGGTCGCAGCCATGCAGATACGGACGCTCTCTAGCGCCCCAGAGCCGGTCCGTTCATAAATGTCTCCCGCTTCGAAAAGCCGAACGTAGTCGGCGTCGCGGTTCAGATTGAATGCGACCATCTCGAGCATGCCAGGAAGCAGGGAGCCGCGCATGAGCGATGCCTGTTCGCTGAGCGGGTTTGAAAGCTCGACCACGGGGGAAGACGAGAATGTCTCGGCATCTTCATTCGAGATGAAACTCAGCGAAACCGCCTCGTTGTAGCCGAGGCCGAGCAGGGTGGAGCGAACTTTGCTGGCCTTCGCGGCCTCCGGACTCTCTTCGACGCCGCCCGAGAAGGAAGGCAGCGTGTTGGCGAAATTGTTGTAGCCATGCAGGCGGGCGACTTCTTCGATCAAATCAATTTCACGCTCCACGTCCAGGCGCCAGCTGGGAATCCGCACGGAGAATTCCGGTTGGGAACCGGGTTCAGGAACCAGCTCAAAGCCGAGCCGCTTGAGGATGGCGGTAATGTGGTGCGTCTCAAGCTTGGACCCGAGAATACGATTGACTTGCGCGATGCGCAGCACGACGGGAGCTTGGTCGATGTTGCGTGCCACGGCGTCGATCTGCCCGCCCTCCACTTGCCCGCCGCCGGACTCGAGGATTCGTTGCGCAACCAGCGCACATGCCAGAGAGGTCGCGCCATAGTCGGCGCCGCGCTCGAAGCGATGCGACGCGTCGGTATGCAGGCCGTGTCGCTTGGCCGTTTTTCGCACCGCAACCGGATCAAACCAGGCCGACTCGATCAGCACGTTTTTCGTTTTTTCCGTGATCATGGTATCGAAGCCGCCCATCACTCCGGCGAGCGCTACCGGACGATTCTGGTCCGCGATGATCAGGTCTTCTGGAGAAAGCTTGCGGCTCACGCCGTCAAGAGTCTTGAGGGTTTCGCCGTCGCGCGCCCGCCGCACGATGATCCTGCCGCCTTCGAGGAGATCGAGATCGAACGCGTGAGTGGGATGGCCCATCTCCCACAATGTGTAGTTGGAGGCGTCGGCAGCGCTGTTGATTGCGCGCTGATCGACGAGCTCGAGCCGCGAGACAACTCGCGCGGGCGAGGTCGAGATCTTGACTCCGCGCACAATCTGCGCCGTGTACCTGGCGCAACCATCTTTGTCATCGATCTCAATTTCGAAAGCGGTTGTCTTGGCCGAAGCGGGCAAGGCTTTCGCCTCAGCGGCTTTGATCGGCTTCAGTTCAACCCCGTAGCGCGCAGCCGCTTCTCGCGCTACCCCGTAGTGGTTCATGGCGTCGGGACGGTTGGTCCCGATCTCCATCTCGAAAACCGTGCTCGCTCCCTGGCCGGAAATTCCTTCGATGGCTATGCCGATCCCGGTCAAGTCCTCCGCGAGGCCGTTCTGATCGACCGGCACATCAACGAAGTCGCGAATCCATTGGGCAGAAAGTTTCATGCTACTCGACCATCCGGGCCATCCGGCTCGGGATGGTTACGCAAATTGCTGCAAGAACCTTACATCTCCTTGAAAGAACAACTGCAAATCATCCAGGCCATATTTCAACATGGCAATGCGATCCACTCCCATGCCAAATGCGAAGCCGCTGACCTTCTCCGGGTCGTAGCCGTTCTGCTTCACAAACTCGAACACGTTCGGATCGACCATGCCGCAGCCTAGAATTTCGATCCATCCGGTTTGCTTGCAGGGGCGGCACGGATCCGGCCCGCGTTTCCCGCTTCCACCGCAGATAAAGCAGGAGACAAACATCTCCGCACTGGGTTCGGTAAAAGGGAAGAACGACGGACGGAATCCGGTTCTTACGCTCGAGCCAAACAAAGCCTTCATGGCGTGATCGAGCGTTCCCTTGAGATCTCCGAAGGTGATGTTTGTATCGACCGCCAGACCTTCGACCTGGTGGAACATCGGAGAGTGGCTGGCGTCCGGAGGATCGTTGCGATGCACTTTGCCTGGAATCACGATGCGAATGGGTGGCTTCAGCTCCTCCATGGTGCGAATCTGCACCGGGGAAGTGTGAGTTCGCAGCAGGAGTTGTTCGCGCCGCGGCTTTGCTTCTTGGTTGGCGAGGAACAGCGTGTCCTGGGTATCGCGTGCGGGATGGTTCGGGGGGAAGTTCAGCGCCTCGAAATTGTAGTAGTCAGTCTCAATCACCGGCCCCTCGGCGACGGAGTAGCCGAGGTTCTTGAACACCCCCACAATCTCATTCATGGTGCGGATGATGGGGTGCTCCGCGCCAAGAGGGCGGCGGATACCAGGAAGGGAAATGTCCAGAGAAGGTCGGGTGGTGGCGCTCGCAGCCTTCCGGAACGCCGCCTCAACCTTCTGCTCCACCTCGGCCTTCAGCTTGTTGACGCGCTGGCCGACCTCGCGCTTCGCCTCTTTGGGAGCCGCTTTTAGCCAAAGGTCGTTCGATTGGGTGAGGATTCCGTCTTTCCGGCCCAGCCAGCGATCGCGGAAGCTCTTGCGCTCCTCGGCCGAGCCTGCTTGGGCGGTTTCCACCTCCAGTGCGGAAAGCAGTTCTCTGACAGCGCTATCGAGCGCCGCCGGCGAGAAATCCTTTAGTTTGGGAACCGTATAAGCCATTTGTCAGGCTGCAGTCGTGAGGGATCTGGTTTCCCGCAACCAAGGCTCCCTGTTTTTGCTCGGAATGACAAAGTATAAGGGAACTTGGATCGGCACGCCCGAAGCGTGCGCCCATTCGATCCACGTCCATAAGTTCGGTGATGGCTGAACAGAAGGCCCAGCTTACGCTGCCCCGCCGAGAGAGGCCTTCGCCTGCTCGGCGAGGCTTTTAAAGGCAGCGGCGTCGTTCACAGCCAGGTCAGACAGAATCTTGCGGTCCAGCTCCACGCCTGACTTCTTCAATCCATTGATGAATTGGCTGTAGCTCAAGCCATTCAGCTTGGCGGCGGCGCCAATGCGCACGATCCAGAGTGAACGAAACTGGCGCTTCTTCTGGCGGCGTCCGGAGAAGGCAAACTTCAGGCCGCGATCCACGGCTTCTTTCGCTGACCGGTAGAGTTTGGATTTTGTCAGGTAATAACCGCTGGCGCGGTCTAATATCTTTTTGCGTTTGGCGCGGCGTTTGGTCCCGCGTTTTACACGAGGCATGGTGTTCTCCTTTTTGCGTTCAATTTAGCGGCTGGAGGCAGGATGTGCCTCTTCACTCGCTTCGATCAGCTCCAAGCCCTGAGCCACGCGGTTAGCGAAGTGGCTCGCGGCCGAAGCCGAAGCCCCCTAGTAGGGAATCATTCTCTTTACTTTAGGCGTGTCAGCGTCGCTGACCAGCGTCGCGCCGCCCAATTGGCGCTTCCGCTTCTTATCTTTCGAGGTCAGGATGTGACGCAAAAAAGCCTTATTGCGCTTCACTTTTCCCGTCCCGGTTTTCTTGAAGCGCTTGGCCGCGCCTTTATGTGTCTTCAACTTTGGCATGAAATCTCCAGCAATTCGCACTTGGCATTAGGCAGCATCGGCCTGAGATAGACAAATTCTAAGCTGCTAACAGCCTTTGCCGATTTTTTAGGCTTGGCTTGCTCTCGGGTGTTGCGGCGGAGCGACCTGCTTTTCTCCCGGCTTCTTGGTATTCGGTGCCAGGATCGCGTGCAAGGTATTGCCTTCCTGCCGCGGCCGGAACTCAACCAGCCCGTGGTCGCCAATGTCCTTAATCAGGCGTTCCAAAATTTCGCGTCCTAGTCCGGTGCGGGTCATTTCGCGTCCGCGGAAAAAGATCGTCGCCTTGACCTTATCGCCTTCATCCAGAAAACGCAGCACGTGATTCTTTTTGGTCTCGTAGTCGTGGTCGTCCACATTGATGCGGAACTTTACTTCCTTGACCGTGATCGTTTTCTGGTGCTTCTTGGCCTCTCGCTCTTTCTTTTCCTGTTGGTACAGGTACTTCCCGTAATCCATGATGCGGCAAACCGGCGGCTGCGCTGTAGGGGAAATCTCGACCAGATCCAGGTTTCTTTCGCGGGCCATCTTGAGCGCTTCAAAAGGTGGCAGGATACCGACCTGCTTGCCTTCATCATCAATCACGCGAATTTCGCGCGCCCGAATACGCTCATTTGTGCGGATAAAACGCTTATCGATACAAACCTCCGTTCAGGTTCAACGGTATGGGATAGAGAAGTATAACATGCCGGCGCTAAGCGTTCCGTTGTCAGTACTTAGCTAAGAAAGTAGCAGATCCATGCGTGGCCCTCAGTTCGCTAGGACCCTACTGAATCGCTATCTTCCTGCGGTTCCCAACGAAGCATTCATGAACAAATTTGGGCGTGAAGCGCCCAACC